>Ga0210389_10001179_pt1 | contig 21419 bp, 26 predicted proteins | sample IncBWH28OmetaG_FD_160127 | JGI IMG/M metagenome (GOLD analysis project Ga0210389, IMG submission 160127) | Forest soil microbial communities from Barre Woods Harvard Forest LTER site, Petersham, Massachusetts, United States - Inc-BW-H-28-O ...
CCCTGCCCAAAACTGTTAATGTTTAATGAACCGCCGTATGCCGAACGGCACGTACGGTGGTGTGAGAGGACAGTAAGGGAAATAATCCCTTACTTCCTACTCGATTTTAAAGGTACCCCTTTAAACTGTCTTTCAGAAGCTCCAGCAGTTCCGCGTCGCCAAACTGATAGTCGTCTTCTATCTCCAAAACAACAATTTCTTTGTTGACCAGCGCCAACGGAAAGCGCTCGTTGAGCAATTGTTTATGCCGCCGTTCCATCACAAAAATAACGTCGGCCCAAAACAGCATCTTTTCATTTACCCTGATCCGGGCCTTTTCGCTTGTTCCCGCCGAACGCGCTTTATGAATCGGATTGTTTTTAAACAGCGCTTCGGCAGTAGGGCTGCGCCATTGATTTTTGCTGCAAACGAAAAGGAGATTGGACAATTGAAGAATATTATAGCTGTCGGCAAATATTGGTTTTGAGCCGCAATCTTATGCGCCCGATTAAAGACATCTTTGGCTTTTGACTCAAGACTATCGACCTTTGACTTAAAACTAACCCCCGGTTATTGCTTTTTGCTGCATCCAGGCCTGGCTTTTAATCAGCCATTTGTCGTTAACCCGGCGCAGTACAAAGGTAAAAGCCCCTTTAACTGCAAAGCCCTGCTTCCCCGGCAAGGTGCCTGTATAGTTTACCGGCACAACAATATAACAATTATCGGTTGACAGCTGGTAAAGATTTATGGGTTCAATTACGCCCTTCAGTTTGCTCAGGCGATTTTCCTTACATGCCTTTTCCACAGCGTTTATCCATTGTACGCCGGCGGTCGGCCCATTCCACGAATAAGGCGCCTCATCGTCGGCAATTACGGCGTTCGGCGTATACAGATCGGCAACGGCAGCGATATCAAATGAATTTACGGCATTAATGGCCGCGGAAACCACGTCCATTACATCGGCAGGAGGAATAGTATCTAAAACCGGTATTTTAATTGACTTGAATGCTGCATGCCGGCCAAAGCTTAATTCACTGGCATTTACAGGGGATATTTTGACGAATAGTATCGCTGCAAGAAAACTAAAAGCCAATAAAAAGCGGAAACGTTTCACCATAATCTTAAAATATGTCAAAAGGCCGTTGTCATTCAGCACGCAAAGGTAAATACTTAAACGTTTTAAAACCACAAAATAAAAAATCGGGAAAAAGGGTTTGGTTTTTACCTTTGCGGCATGGAAACGATTGCCTGGCATGATTTTGAAAAAGTAGAGCTCCGTGTCGGGACGATCATTGATGCGGTTGATTTTCCGGAGGCCCGCAAATCCGCCTATAAGCTAACCGTTGATTTTGGCCCGTTCGGCATAAGAAGGTCCAGCGCGCAGGTAACCAAACATTATACTAAAGAACAATTGCCCGGAAGGCAGATCGTTGGCGTAATAAATTTTCCACCTAAGCAAGTCGCTAATTTCATGTCTGAGTTCCTGGTAACGGGTTTTGCCGATGAAAACGGGGATATTGTTTTGGCATCTGTTGACAAACCTGTCCCGAATGGGAGTAAACTGATATAATGAGGTACGTAAGTTTCGGCGACGAGCCAGCGGTTTCGCCCGATGAATTTTTTATGAATGAGGCTATTCGCGAAGCAAAGCTTGCTTTGGCGGAAGATGAAATACCCATTGGCGCCATTGTGGTTTGCAAGGGAAGAATCATAGGCCGGGGACATAACCTTACCGAGCGTCTAAACGATGTTTCGGCCCACGCCGAAATGCAGGCGCTAACCGCCGCCGCTAATTTTATAGGCGGCAAGTACCTGCCCGAATGTACGCTTTATGTAACGATGGAACCCTGCGTAATGTGCGCGGGCGCCTGTTACTGGTTCCAACTGGCGCGTATTGTTTTTGGCGCGTACGATACCAAACTGGGTTTTGGCCGGCTGAACCAAAAAATAACGCACCCTAAAACAGTGATCACCGGCGGAATAATGGAAAATGAATGCGCCGGGTTGGTGCGGGAGTTTTTCAGGAGTAAGCGGAAGTAGTTCATTGGTTCACTGGTTCATTAGTTCATTAGTAAAAAGTTCGTGAACCTTTCGTCGAATTCGCTTATGCGGGTAACCCGCTAACCACCAATGAACCAATGAACCAGTGAACTAGTGAACTAAAATTTACATTTGCAAGAACAAAAATCATATTCAAGCATTTATATTTGTTACACACTTTCATTAAACTTAAAACTATTCGTTATGGCATTTACACTACCGGCGTTACCATACGCTACTGACGCATTGGAACCTACTATTGATAAAATGACCATGGAAATTCACCATGGCAAACATCACCAGGCTTACGTTACCAATTTAAATAAAGCGCTCGAAGGGAAGCCCGAAGCCGACTGGAGCATTGACGAGATCATAAAAAATATTTCAAAATTTCCGGCGGCGGTGCGCAACAATGGCGGCGGGCATTATAATCACAGCCTGTTCTGGACGGTTTTAGGTCCGGGCGGCGGCGGCGAGCCGACAGGCGCCCTGGCCGATGCAATAAACGGCGCATTCGGCAACTTCGCCGACTTTAAAACCAAAATTAGCGATGCAGGCGCTACCCGCTTTGGCTCCGGCTGGGCATGGCTTATTGTTACCCCTGATAAGAAATTGGCCGTAACTTCAACCCCCAACCAGGATAACCCCCTGATGGACATCGCCGAAGTAAAGGGCGCCCCGATTTTTGGCATCGACGTGTGGGAACATGCTTATTATCTGAAATATCAAAACCGCCGTCCTGAATATCTCGGCGCCATATGGAATGTGGTGAACTGGAACCACGTTGCGGAGTTGTATAGCAAAGCGTAAACCCCCTAACCCCCGCCAAATGGCGGGGGAACAATAGCGGTAACCAATTATCTAAACACCGGCGGGACTAGAAGTCCTGCCGTTTTAGTTTTTATATTCAATCAGTTTAATCAAAAAAATCAGATCAATCAACGGTTCAGACAATGAAGGCAATTGTTCTTGAAGCGGCCGACAAGCCGCTTGTATTAAAAGAAGTTGAAAAACCCACCGTAAAGCCGGGGGAAGTTTTGGTAAAGCTAAAAGCGGCTGCCTTAAACCGACGGGACTATTGGATAACCATCGGCAAATACGCGGGCATAAAATATCCCATCATTTTAGGCTCGGATGGCGCAGGCATCGTTTATGCAGTTGGTGATGAAAAAGACAATTATTTGTTAGACAATGAAGTGATCATTAACCCGGGCTACGGATGGGGCGATGACGAGCATTTCCAATCCGACGATTTTAAGATACTGGGCCTGCCGGATAATGGCACTTTTGCCGAATATGTGAAAGTAAGGGCCGACCAAATCTTCCCGAAACCTGCTCATTTGACCTGGGAACAGGCGGCAGCCATTCCGCTGGCGGGGCTAACCTCTTATCGGGCGCTTTTCATTAAAGGAAAGGCAAAAAAAGGCGACAAAGTGCTCATCACAGGCGTGGGCGGCGGAACGGGGACTTTCGCGTTGCAATGGGCGGTAGCGGCGGGCTGCAAGGTTTTTGTTACTTCGGGATCGGGCGATAAGATAAATGCAGCCAGGCAGTTGGGCGCCTCGGCGGGTGTAAAGTACCATGCGCAGGATTGGGCAGGGCAATTGCAGCACCTGGCAGGCGGCTTTGATGTGATTATAGACAGCGCGCTGGGCGATGGTTTTGCCAAACTGCCCGATCTTTGCAATCCCGGTGGGCGTATCGTGCTATTTGGCGGCACAGCCGGGAATATCCCGCCATTAAACGGGCGTAAAATATTCTGGCGGCAATTGCAAATTATCGGCACAATGATGGGCAGCCCAGCCGATTTTAAAGCCATGGTTGATTTTTTGAATCTGCACCAGGTGGCGCCGGTGATCGATGCGGTGTTTGCGCTCGCCGATGCGGAAAAGGCAGTCGCCAAAATGGAACATTCAACGCAGTTTGGTAAAATCGTGCTTAGCTGCTGACGGGGATGCTGCAGTTAAGGGTCGAAGCCATCAAATGGGAGTTGCCAGATGCCGCGACATTCTATCTTGCTGAAATGGCGGGCAAAAAAATCCGGTATAAAGCAGGGCAATTCATCACCTTAGTTTTCGACCATCATCATGAAGAGATCCGCCGCTCCTATTCACTTAGCTCATCGCCGGCAGAAGAGTTACTTTCCATCACCGTTAAACGTATCGCCAACGGCGAGATATCGCGCTATCTTTTAGCCAAAATAAAACCCGGCGACATTTTGAATGCGGTGGAACCTGCGGGCCGCTTCGTCATTACCGATTTTGAAAAAGAAAAGGACATTTTCCTCCTTGCCGCCGGCAGCGGCATCGTGCCCATGTTTTCCCAGTTAAAGGCCTTGTTGGCTTATCCGCATAAAGGCAATATTACGCTGATCTACAGTAATCAAAATAACGAGTCGATCTTGTTCAAAGACGACTTAGCTGCTCTCGCGGAGCAACATCCCGGACGCCTGAAAATCATTCACCTGCTTAGCAGCGAAGGCAAACGGCTCACAAATCAGTCGCTCGAAAAGCTCGTAAACGAAAATGCAAAATTCAGCCAGGATAGCGCCGAATTTTATACCTGCGGGCCATTTGAATATATGCGGATGATCCGGCTTACCCTTTTATACATGGGCATCAGCGCCGGACAAATCCGGAAAGAGAATTTTGTACTGGAAACCATCCCGGTCAGCACTATCCCGATGAATTATCCCCCCAAAACAGTGCGGGTTCATTTTAACGGGGAGATTTACGATTTTGTGGCGGGCGAAAACCAGTCGATATTACAGGCTGCATTGCAAAATAATATCCCCCTGCCTTACAGCTGCCGCGTTGGCGATTGTTCAACCTGCGCGGCCATTTGCAAAAGCGGCAAGGTTGAAATGGTAAAAAACAACGTACTTACCGATGCCGACCTTGCAGCCGGATGGATATTAACTTGCACCGGCCATCCCGTGACCGATGACGTGTTTATCGAATATTAACTGCTGCTGCCCGAAAAAGCAATTCACCGAAACAATTAATTAACGATAAAATAAATTAGCATTCACCAAAAAAAGCCACTAAAATACTGTTACTTTTAAGGATGCATCACGAACATCATTTAAAAAGCTCGGATACCATACGCGATATTGTTATCGGGATGTCCGATGGCCTGACGGTGCCCTTTGCTCTTGCTGCCGGTTTGAGCGGCGCTGGCAGTACTTCCGGGATTGTGGTAACCGCCGGCATTGCGGAAATTATTGCCGGTTCGATCGCCATGGGCCTGGGAGGTTTTTTGGCAGGCCGCACCGAGGCTGATCATTACAAATCGGAACTGCAACGCGAATACGAGGAAGTTGAGCGGGTGCCTGAACAGGAAAAGGCCGAAGTGAAAGAGGTATTTGCCGAATTTGGGTTATCCCCGGCTTTGCAGGACCAAATAGCCAATGAGATGGCTAAGGACAAAGATCGCTGGGTTGATTTTATGATGCGTTATGAACTCGGCCTGGAAAAACCCGAGGCAAACCGCGCAAGTCGAAGTGCCGTAACCATCGGGATATCCTATATCATTGGCGGTATCATCCCGCTTTCGCCGTATTTCTTTATTCATGAGTCGGAAATGGCGCTTTATTATTCGTGCGCAATCACCATGGTATGCCTTTTTGTATTTGGCTATTTTAAAAGCAAAGTAACCGGCCAGCCCGTGTTTACCGGCGCGCTAAAGGTTTTATGCATAGGCGCACTGGCCGCGGCAGCAGCTTTCTTTATGGCGAAACTGATTAATGGGAAATAGTCCGAAAGTCCGAAGAAGGAGGCAAATCGGTTAAACTCTTCTGCGTAGCTTAAGCAATTCTTGTCGAAACGCAGCCGCAGCTTCGTTTGAACTTCCGGACTAATCGGTGAAATCATCCCAAAATCGGTGAAATCCCCAAAAATGAAATCAAAAAACAATAAATTTATCCATCTGCTCATCGGTAAACTCAACCGTATCTTTTTTAAACAGGTCGCCGTTTCCGTCAAACTCAAGCTTGATGTTGGGGATGTGTATTTTAAGCGGCATCAAATGCAAATGCACATAATGACAAACACCGGTAAAGTGATCAAGGCCTCTTATGTTGCCATATTTCCCTGACGACAACCCGGTTAGCGCGGCCTTTTTTTCATAAAAACTATCGGGAAAGGAACAGGCATCAACAAATACCTTCAGCACGCCGGGGAAACTGCCGTTGTATTCGGGTATGATGAACAGGAATTTTTCCGTATTGCTGATGATCTCCTGTATCGGCTCAAAGGCCTGGCTTCGCTTGCCGTAAAGGTCTGTTTCGATCAAATTAGGCGGCAGCTGCTCAAGCGATAGCAGGCCGGCATCCAGGCCTTTTTCGTGCAGTCTTTTTTGGTAGTATTTAGCCAGCTTTAAAGTCCAGCTTCCGGGCCGGTTTGTGCCGGATATGATGGTCACCATTTAATCAGTTTGTGAATTAATGAATTAGCGAATTAGTGATTTGTTTGGAACATTCACAAATAGCACTCATTCGCTGAATTGGCAAATTAACTCAAAAATTCATTAAGTTGACGAAAGATAGTTATTCACCAACTCACTAAATCACTAATTCACTAATTCACTAATTCAATAACTCACTAATTGATTTTGTTTGTAAATAGCCAAAACCTGTGGATTTCTGAATAGGATAAATACCCTATCTTTACCGTGGTTAAATACGACACCAAAACAAGGCTTTTTTTACGCATCGTGTTCGTACGCCAGAAACCTTTTTATAAAAAATTTTAATATAAAATGAGTAAAATTATTGCTTTGGCCAACCAAAAGGGCGGTGTTGGCAAAACTACATCGTCCATAAACCTGGCCGCAAGTTTGGCCGTGCTGGAGTTTAAGACTTTGCTGGTTGATGCTGATCCGCAGGCGAATTCTACCTCGGGCATCGGCTTTGATCCGCGAAATATAAAAGACAGCATTTACGAATGTATCATCAATGACATCGACCCACGGGATGCTATCCAAAAAACGGATACGCCGAACCTTGATCTGCTGCCTGCACATATTGACCTGGTTGGGGCCGAGATAGAAATGATTAACATGGCCGACCGCGAGTATAAGATGAAAGCGGTGTTGGATGTGGTGAAAAACAATTATGATTTTATCATTATCGATTGCTCGCCATCCCTTGGCCTCATCACCATAAACGCTTTAACGGCAGCTGATTCGGTAATTATCCCCGTACAGTGCGAATACTTCGCGCTGGAAGGTTTGGGCAAGCTGTTAAATACCATAAAGATCGTTCAATCCAGGTTAAATACCCAGCTCCAGATCGAGGGGATATTATTAACCATGTATGATGTAAGGCTACGCTTATCCAACCAGGTGGTTGAAGAGGTAAGGACGCATTTTGAGGATATGGTTTTTGAAACGATCATCCAGCGCAATACGCGGTTGAGCGAGGCGCCAAGCTTTGGTTTATCAGTAATAATGCATGATGCTACCAGCAAAGGAGCTATAAATTATTTGAATTTGGCTCGCGAAATTTTGAGGAAGAATGGTTTGGTAAAAACCGAAACTGCGGAAAATACAGTAACCGTATAACAAATGAGTGCAGAAAAAAGAAACGCTTTGGGTAGAGGGCTAAGTGCGCTGCTGAACGATAACGAGAATATACATCAAACCAAAACGAGCGTTTCAAACCAGGGCGATACGGCAAACCCCGGGTCGATAAGTGATATAAACCTGGCTGAGATAGAGACTAACCCATTTCAGCCACGGACTGATTTTGATGAACAGGCATTGGCCGAACTTGCCGACTCGATAAAGCTGCAGGGCCTTATCCAACCCATTACCGTGCGGCGCTTAGGTCCCCACAGCTACCAGCTTATTTCGGGCGAACGCCGTTTGCGTGCTTCAAAGCTGGCGGGTTTAAGTTATATCCCGGCTTATGTGCGTTCGGCTAACGACCAGCAGATGCTGGAAATGGCCCTGATAGAAAACATCCAGCGCGAAAACCTGAATGCCATCGAGGTGGCCCTTAGCTTTCAGCGGATGATAGAAGAATGCCACCTGAAGCAGGAGGAACTCGGTGATCGCGTCAGCAAAAACCGTTCGACGATAACCAATTATTTGCGCCTGTTAAGATTGCCGCCGGTAGTACAGGCAGCTATACGCGACGAACAGATCAGCATGGGGCATGCAAAAGCTTTACTCTCTGTTGACGATCCCGCAAAACAAATATTTTATTTCCAACATATTATTAAACAAGGTTTATCCGTTCGTATGACGGAAGAACTGGTTAGAAATGCCGTACATGCCGGTGCAAATAAGCCCGCAAAGCATTCGGAACCGGTTTCCTTCCAGGTACAAAAGATACAGGATGACCTGGCATCGAAGTTTAGTACAAGGGTAAAGCTAAAGGTTGACAGCCGCGGAAAGGGAACTATTGAAATACCCTTTTTGTCGCAGGATGATCTTGGCCGCATCCTTGAAATTATGGAATGGTAATAAAATATGGCCCTATTGCGGCCGAACAACAAAATGTACAGATACCTGCTCATTATTGGCTTGATTTTCTTTAGCCTGTCAACCGTTTCGGCCCAAAAAGCCGATAGCACTTCTAAAGCTGCCAAATTAGCCGGCAGAAAAGACACCTTAAAGGGGAAACGGGCGGATACCGTTCTGATAAAATCGCCAAAGGTAAAAAAGGAAAAAGTTTATCATCCCGATAGCACGCATATTCCGCATACTGCGGTAATACGTTCGTTAATTATACCCGGTTGGGGACAGCTTTACAATCACCAGTGGTATTATGTACCGGTAATTTATGGCGGATTGGGCTTGCTTGTGGACGCTATTATATTTAATAATACCAATTACAAAGAGTTTTTGCAGCTGGCAAAATACCGGGAATATGGCATAACGCCAATGCCCGGCATGCCTTACTATGCTGATGCCGTTTTATACCAGCAGCAGCCCGACCAGGCCATATACGATGCCAACGACGCCTACCGGCGTAACCGCGACCTTTGCATATTGGGCTTTGCCGGCGCCTGGGGCATACAATGTATACAGGCGTATATACAGGCCAAGTTTATCCATAGCTTCAGCGTCGACAACAACCTTTCCATGCGTGTAGAACCGGGCGTAATGAACCAGCCTTCGTTACTTGCGCAAACTTCAACAAGTTCCCTAATGCCGGGATTAAAAATTACCTTTACATTTGGAAAATAATTAACCGGGCTTTTATGGGTAGGCGCCCATGAGCTGTCCGAAACATAAGAAAAACCGCAGCTACCCTCTTTCCGCCGCAGGCGAAGAGAGGGTGAACGAGCGCAGCGATGTTCGGGTGAGTAGAAGCGTGGTCCCGTACGTACGGGATTGGCGGTAATGTCCGCCGGGTCGACTCACCCCGGCTTTGCTTCGCTCGCCGACCCTCTCTTCCGCAAGCGGGAAAGAGGGTAGCTACAGTTTTTATGTTCCACACAGCCCGCAGAAAAGAAATATTTTAAAAATGAAGATCGCATTATTGGGATACGGGAAAATGGGGCACATTGTCGAAAAAATTGCCACCGACCGTAAGCACGAAATCGTATTAAAAATTGACTACGATAACCAGCATGAATTGACGCCGGAAAATCTTGCCAAGGCGGATGCTGCAATTGAATTCAGCACCCCGGCCACCGTTCTGGCCAATATCAGGTGCTGCTTTGATGCAGGCGTTCCGGTAGTGGTGGGTACTACCGGCTGGTACAACTGGCTGAATGAGGTAAAACGGCAATGCCTGGATGAAGAGCAGGCGCTCATTTTTGCATCAAATTTCAGCGTTGGCGTAAACGTTTTTTTTTATGTGAACAAGATGCTGGCTAAGCTGATGAACAATTACCCTTACTATGATGTACAGGTAGAAGAAATACACCATACACAAAAACTGGACTCTCCCAGCGGTACGGCCATCACCCTGGCCGAAGGCATTATCGAAAACCTTGACAATAAAACGGAATGGGCTAATGTGCTGACGGCCGACGGAGGTGAAACCTCAGACGACAATATAGCAGCCAACCAACTGCTAATTGAGTCTTTTCGGATTGACAGCGTTCCCGGCACGCATACCGTTATCTATGATTCGGAAGTTGATACCATCGAGCTTAAACATACCGCGCACAGCCGCAACGGGTTTGCGCTGGGCGCCGTAATTGCCGCGGAGTGGATTCAAGGCAAAAAAGGATTTTTCGAAGCAAAAGATATGTTTAATTTTAGCACCTAAACTTATAATCGTGAATATAATACAAGCCCTGATTTTATTTATACTGTTTATCATATTGCCTTACGCCGGCTTATGGAAAATGTTTGAGAAAGCCAAACAGCCCGGTTGGCTGGGCATCATCCCTTTAGTGAATATTTTTATCATGATAAAACTCAGCGGCCGCCCGGCATGGTGGATGCTGCTGGTTTTTTTGCCTGCAATTAATATACTGATACTGATTGGCATAACCATCGACTTTGTAAAATCATTCGGGAAATTTAAGTTGAGTGAGCAGGCAGGCGCGGTGATTTTGCCGTTTATTTTTTTGTACAGGTGGGGGTCCGATAAAGAAACCAAATATATAGGCCCCGCAATCTCGCTCGAATTCAGGGAAAAGCACAAAGCGGCGCTAAAAAAATCACCTACCCGCGAATGGACCGAAGCTATCATTTTTGCGGTAATAGCAGCCACATTGATACGCACCTTTTTTATCGAAGCTTATGTTATTCCAACAGCTTCAATGGAGCGCACATTATTGGTTGGCGACTTTTTGTTTGTGAGTAAGGTAAACTACGGCCCCCGCACGCCGATGACGCCGATCGCCTTCCCCTTTGCGCATCATACCATGCCCATTACCGGCACAAAAGCTTATTGGGATGGATGGGAATTGCCTTATTACCGGTTGCCTGGCCTGGAAACTGTAAAAAGGGGCGATGTTGTTGTATTCAACGATCCTGCCGATACGATCAATAACCGGCCGGTCGACAAGAAGGAAAACTATATTAAACGCTGCCAGGGTATAGGGGGCGATACGTTGAGCGTTGTTAACGCACAGGTTTATGTAAATGGTAAAGCCGCTCCAAACGCGCCCGGACAAGAGATGGAATATCATATTACCACAAATGGCCAAAATTTGAGTCCGGATACCCTGAACCGACTAAATATTAATACCTATGACAATCACAACCTGCCGGCTATGACGCTGGCATCGGCGAAAGTTTTAAGGAGGTATAGCAATGTGAAAGACGTTGTTCCTGATATAGCGCCGAAGGGCAGTTCCGAAGATGTTTTTCCACGGGGCAATAACAGTGTACTTGATCCAAATATAGGCCCGCCCCTTGAGTACCATTGGAATATCGACAATTATGGGCCGATCATCGTGCCCAAAAGAGGCTGGACAGTAACGTTGGACGCAATGACGTTGCCCATCTATGAACGAGTGATCGAAGTGTACGAGCATAACACATTGGAACTGAAAGGTAATGACCTGTATATTAACGGCGTTAAAACCTCGTCGTACACCTTTAAAATGAATTATTACTGGATGATGGGCGATAACCGCCACGATTCGGAGGATTCGCGGTTTTGGGGCTTTGTGCCCGAGGACCACATCGTAGGCAAAGCGCTGTTTATCTGGATGAGCTGGGATGATAAAGCATCATCATTTTTCAGCAAGATCAGGTGGGGCAGGCTATTTAACGGTATACATTGATTTCGGATGTCGGATGTTCGATTTCGGATTTGTAGATCCGCATCAATTCATAGCTGGCTGTAGAGACGCAATATTTTGCGTCTCGGAACGAAATCCGATGGATTATACCGCTAAGGCCGATCGCTAAGGTCCGAGATGCAAAATATTGCGTCTCTTATATGTTTTTTTCAATCAACCTAATCAATGGACGCAGGCAGTTTCGTTTTCCTTCTTATAATCGCCTCCCCCTTCCTCATCCTTTGTGTTGCCGGAACCTGGAAACTATTTCAAAAAGCCGGCGAAAAAGGGTGGAAAGCACTGGTCCCATTTTATTCAAGCTATGTAATGCTTAAAATCAGCGGCCGGCCGGGCTGGTGGCTGATCTGGTTGTTTCTACCTGTGGCGAGCTGGATCGTCAGCGTGGGCATTGTGATCGACTTTATTAAATGTTACGGTAAATTTTCCATCCGCGACCGCGCTGCGGCTGTGCTGCTGCCATTTATCTACCTGCCAAAATGGGGATTTGAAACCAAAACGGTGTATTTGGGCCGATCGGCCCCAGCGGCTTTCGGCACAGAATTCCCAAAAAGTACAAAGCCGCACATAGCCGTGCAATGGGGGCAGGGGCTATTTTTTGCGATATTTACGGCGGTGTTTATCAGGGCTTTTTTTGTTGAATTCTACGTCATTCCGACGGCATCCATGGAGCGAACGCTGTTAGTTGGCGACAACATCCTGGTGAGCAAGTTAAACTATGGCGCCCGGATACCGATGACGCCAATCAGTTATCCTTTTGCCAATCATACTTTCCCCAGTACCAATTTAAAAGCTTATTGGGATATCCTGGAGTTGCCTTACTTGCGGCTGCCGGGCTTCAGCAGCGTAAAACGCGGTGATGTACTGGTATTTAATTACCCACACGATACGATAGACAACCGGCCGGTGGATAAAAAAGAATTTTATATTAAGCGCTGCGAGGCCTTACCCGGCGATACCCTGCTGATTGATAACGCGCGTGTTTACGTCAATGGCCAAGTTCAGCCCGAGCCCAAAGAGGCGCAGTTTGAATATAAAGTTGACACGGCAGGCTTGATGAACCCGGATATTTTCAGGCAGTTGCACATAACCCTGTATGATGGACATTTAAACTATACAATGACCCGGCAATCTGCGGCCACGCTGCGAACTTATTCAAATATTAAATCTGTCACCCAGGATATCGCGGCAAAAGGGCTGCCCGACGAGGTTTTTCCGCGTATTTTTCCGCCCTATGCGTTGTTAGCGAATCACGTACCTGATTACAAATGGAATGTGGATAATATGGGGCCGATCATCATCCCCAAAAAAGGCTGGACCGTTAAACTGGATAGCATGACCTTCCCTTTGTATGAACGGGCCATTGAAGTTTACGAGCGCAATAAAGTGCATGTGGAAGGGCGTGATATTGTTATCAATGGGAAAAAGACCGATACCTATACCTTTAAAATGGACTATTATTGGGTAATCGGCGATAACTGGTACGATTCGGAAGATTCACGCTATTGGGGCTTTGTGCCCGAAGATCATATTGGAGGCAAGGCCTTATTTATCTGGATGAGCTGGGATTCGGATGCGCCTTTATTGGATAAGATAAGGTGGGACAGGTTTTTGAAGGGGATAGAGTAGTTGATTAAGTTGGATTATGTTAAAGTTTTCCGACCCCGAATTTTTCCGCCAGGCCATTTAAATCTGTGAGTACAGAATCAACTATTGGTATTCCATTTTTCTTTCTTTCGATTTCTGCTTCCAATTCCGGTTCACCAGGAATGATCACCTTTTGTTCAGGATAGATCGTTGCTGCCGATTTAAAGCGATTGATCCAGTTATCCATATGCGCTTTAAACTCATCCACCGGGCGAAAACCGTCAATCCGCATCGCGCCTACAAAATGACCAATACCGGCCCCTACCAGATCAGTTGGCGGTTCTAAAAATGCCACGAACGGCGGCACCCACGGCCCGTAATTGGCACCGGATAATACCGCCGAAAGGATATCCACTGTTGCGCTCAGCCCGAAACCTTTATGGCTGCCGTGCTCCCTGTCGCTGCCGAGGGGGAGCAGCGCCCCGCCGTGTTTCAAGGCATGCGGATCAGTGGTGTAGTTGCCGGATGCATCCTGTATCCAGCCCTCTGGCACTTGCTTACCCGAGCGCTGGGCAATCTCCAGCTTGCCGTTGGCAGCGGCAGACGTGGCCATATCCACCACCACTGGTGGATACTTACCTGCCGGGAAAGCGTAACACATCGGGTTGGTACCCAATAATCGTTCGCTCGAAAAAGTGGGCGCCACCAGGGGGCTGGCGTTGGTCATCGCAAAGCCGATCATATCTTTTTGCATGGCCATTAGCGCATGATACCCGGCTATGCCAAAATGATTGGAATTACGTACCGATACCCAACCCGAACCATATTGCGCTGCTTTTTTTATGGCCAGTTGCATAGCAAATGGCGCAACCACCAGCCCCAGGCCTGCATCGCCATCTACGGTGGCGGTGGTAGCTGTTTCATATACAATGGTAATATTCGGTTTTGTATTGATGCGTTTTTTCTCCCATAAGCGCACATAACCCACCAGGCGGGCCACGCCATGCGAGTCGATGCCGCGTAAATCAGCCTGCAGCAAAACATCCGCGGCAAGTTCAGCGTGAATTTCGCTGCAGCCCATGGCAATGAAAATATTTTTGGTGAAAGTGCGGAGGGTGGATTCGGGAATGAGCATATCGCCAAACTTACGAAGTTTTTAAAACTTCGTAAGTTTTAGGGGTAAACTATTATTCCGTCAGCACCGTAAACTTAAAATCCAGCGGCTCAAAATTGCGGATGAGCTCATCTATAAAAACCTGTCCCCATTTTACATAAAACAGGCCGAAGTTCTCGCTACGTTCCTGCAGGCTGTCGTGGGGGAAAAGATCGGCTTTGATATGTTCGATTTGCTCCAGCCGGGTATGGTAGTTTGTTTTTTCAGCTTTTACCAATTTTTTCTCCAGGTTGTCAATAGCGCGTTTCAGCCGTGCCTGCACGGCTTCGGTTGAAGGGGTTAACGTTGGGTCGATCTTGTGTGCGCGAAGTTTTAGCTTTTCAAAAATGGCGGTCAATTCGCGCCATTCTTCACCAAGGTTTAATGTGTGTTCGCTGTGTTTTTTTACCCAGTCGTTTTTTAACTGATCGGTTGGTAAAAACAGCTGTGGGGGTTGAATATCCATCCGGGCAATCCTTGCAGCTGTCTCCTGCCCAATCACCAGGCCGGAATTGCGCAGGATCAGTATTGGAAAGTCGATGCCATAAAACCCGAAATTCGATTTCAGCTCCAGCCAGTAAACTACTTCGGCCCCGCCGCCGATATAGGCGATATTGGGCAAAATACATTCCTGGTAAAGCGGGCGCATCACCACATTCGGACTAAAGCGCTCGGGGTACTGGTGGATTTCCTGTTTGAGATCTTCTTCCGAAAAAGCGATCTCTGTATTCAAGACCTGGTACTGACCGTCCTCAAAGGTTATCCGCTCGCGCAGGCCGTCCTGCAAATAAAAAAAGTTGATCTCGCGCGGGTTAACCTGGACGTGCACCCCCAATTGCGCCAGCTTTTCGTTAGTGGCGCTGATATTTTTAAAGCTATTCTGCTCAATGATGTCGCGTTCCATAACCGGCGCGAATTGCTGCTTAAATTGATGATCGTCAGCATCGATCACCACCAGCCCGTATTGCCCGAAAAGTGCGTTCACCAGGTAGCGGGTGGCATCGGCCAATTTATCAAAACCGGCATAAGCCTTTTCAACAATTTCCGCAAGTTCATTTGCATGGCGCTCGATACCCAAAGCGCCTTTGTACTGGTTGAGCGCCTGCCGCATGGATTCCGGGTCGATCCGGCCGGTTGCGCCCTGCGCCTCGTACCACCAATGCACCTTTTTACCGCCTATATTGGTATAATTGATCTCGGCAAAATCATGATCCTCCGATGCCATCCAATAAACCGGCACAAAGTTTTTATCCGGAAATTCCGCTTTCAGCTGCCGCGACAATTTAATTGCCGTTACGATCTTATAAATAAAATACAGCGGACCGGCAAAAATATTGAGCTGGTGCCCGGTAGTGATGGTATACGTATTTTCTGCTCTTAAAAGCTTAATGTTTTCAACCGGCCCTTGCGAATGTGGCGCCGAAAGCAGGCCATTTCGCTCATATTGGGCAGTAAGGATGCCGGCGAGTAGTTGGCGGTCGGCAACAACCTTTTTCGTCTTTAAAAATTCGGCAAAACCTTTCAGATCAGGCCGGTGGCTATAGAAGGGATGAAGCGCCGGAGCATCCTCCAAATAATCAATAACCGTTTGCGAAAAGTAACCGGTGTCTTTATAGTTTATACAGGCTGCGTCCATGATTTCGGATTTCGGTCCCGATAACTATCGGGATTCGATGTCGGATTTTTGAAGTCGACTATCAACGTTAACAACTAGGCCGAATTTAGATTTTTAAATTTCTAAAAGAAAAAAGGCGCAATTAAAAACGCTTTATTTTACAATATGACCATAAAGATCGAAGTCTTCGGCGCTGTCGATCATTACATTAATAAAGCTGCCGATGGTTGCATAATCTTTTTTGGCATCGATTAATACTTCGTTATCCACTTCGGGTGAGTCAAATTCCGTGCGGCCTATGAAGTACTGTCCGTCTTTTTTATCCACCAAAACTTTATAGGTATTGCCGATTTTTTCCTGGTTTTTCTCAAATGAAATACCTTGTTGCAATTCCATAATGGCGTCAGCGCGATCCTGTTTGGTTTCATCGGGCACATCGTCAACCAGCGCATAAGCATGCGTTTTTTCTTCGTGCGAATAAGTGAAGCAGCCTAATCTGTCGAAACGTGTTTCTTCCACCCATTGCTGCATTTCTTCAAAATCCTGCTCTGTTTCGCCTGGGTAACCGGTGATCAGCGTGGTGCGCAGCGCAAGGTTTGGAACTTTATCGCGTATGGCGTTTACCAGGTCGATGGTTTTTTGTTTGGTGATGCCGCGGCGCATGGATTTAAGCATATTGTCGCTGATGTGCTGTAAGGGCATATCCAGGTAATTGCAGATGTTCGCCCGCTCATTCATCACCTCCAAAATCTCCATCGGGAAGCCCGACGGGTAAGCATATTGCAGCCTGATCCATTCGATACCTTCCACATCCGACAGCCTGCGCAACAATTCGTCCAGGTTACGTTTGCCATACAGGTCAAGGCCATAATAGGTCAAATCCTGTGCGATCAGTATGAGTTCTTTTGTGCCGTTTTTAGCAAGATTTTGTGCATCCTTTACCAGCTTTTCAATCGGCTGTGATAAATGTTTGCCACGCATCAGCGGGATAGCGCAAAAGGAGCAGGGACGGTTACAGCCTTCTGCAATTTTAAAATAAGCAAAATGGGAGGGCGTAGTTAACAAACGCTCGCCGATCAGCTCATGTTTATAATCCGCACCAACCGAAGTAAGCAGGTTTTGCAGGTCATTTGTTCCGAACCAGGCATCCACATTGCCGATCTCGGCTTCCAGCTCCGGTTTGTATCTTTCGGACAGGCAGCCGGTAACAATTACTTTGCCCACCTTGCCCTGTTCTTTTAATTCGCTGTACTGTAATATCGTATCGATGGATTCCTGCTTGGCGTTATCGATAAAGCCGCAGGTATTGATAACAATGATATCATCGCTGGCCAGCTTTTCCGCCTCGTGCACCACGTCGAAATGGTTGCCTTTGAGCTGACCCATTAATATTTCGGAGTCGTAGATGTTTTTGGAACAGCCGAGAGTGACCACGTTTATACGGGGTTTGCTCTTAATAGGCGGTTCGTTTACTGTTTTGGTCCTCATTATTTTGGGGGATTACACCGATTTTAGAATGATTTCACCGATGTTCAAAAGGGAGAATTCTGACATCTGCCTTTTATGATTTTATTTGGTTAGACGGAAAAACGTTTTACTTCACAGCTTGGGTTTCCAAAATTTATAAGTAGTCCTGTTTTTATTTTACTGGCCTCTAGATACGATAACACCTGAACTTCAAAAAGCTTTGGAAGAATACCGGTTACTGATTTAAGTTCAACAATTACCGTATTTTCAACCAAAATATCGCATCTGAAATTGCCGACAAACTGCTCTTTATAAAACACGTTAAACTCTTTTTCAGCAACGAAACTAAGGTTTTGAAGCTTTAGCTGGTGTTGTAATGCATTTGAATAAACTTTTTCATTAAAACCAGCACCTAACAACCGATGAACCTCAAAACAACAACCAATTATCTTTTCTGTAAGCGGATCATGTTTAAAATCAGTCATTTTTTTGGATTTCACCGATTTGAGGATGATTTCACCGATTAGTTTATGTTAATGCCAACCAAGTGGTATCATAGGAGATTCAACTAATTACACACCTGCGACCCTATTGTAAATCATCCTGCAACCGCAATTATTTTCAAAATCAAAAAATCGGTGAAATCATCCTAAAATCGGTGAAATCCCAAAAAACAATAAGAAAGCGACAGGTACCCTACTGCTTAAACAACGAGTTAACAAACGCCTGCCGATCAAACAGCTGCAAATCATCCTTCCCTTCACCCACGCCGATATATTTTACCGGTATTTTAAACTGATCCGAAATACCTATCACCACCCCGCCTTTGGCTGTACCATCCAACTTTGTCAATGCCAGCGCATTTACTGCGGTTGCTTCAGTAAACTGTTTGCATTGCTCGATGGCATTCTGACCGGTTGAGGCATCAAGTACCAGCAATATCTCATGCGGCGCACCTGGAACCACCTTTTGCATCACGTTTTTGATCTTTGTGAGCTCGTTCATCAGGCTCACTTTATTATGCAGTCGGCCGGCGGTATCGATAATCGCTACGTCATCGCCGTTTGCCACGGCGGAACGAAGCGTATCAAAAGCCACTGAAGCCGGGTCGGAGCCCATATCCTGGGCAACCACCCGTACGCCTACTCTTTCGCCCCAAAGCTGTATCTGGCCAACGGCAGCAGCACGAAATGTATCCGCCGCGCCTATTACCACTTGGTTTCCCGCCTGTTTTAATTTATGTGCCAGTTTGCCAATGGTAGTTGTTTTACCCACACCGTTTACACCGACCACCATAATTACATAAGGCTTATGGTTACCGTATTCAAAACTCGAAAAATCGTTGCTGTTATTTTCAGCCAGGAGTTGTTGTATTTCGTCTTTCAGCAAGTTGTTCAGCTCCGAGGTGCCCACATATTTATCGCGGGCAACGCGGGCCTGTATCCGCTCGATGATCTTGAGCGTGGTTTTTACGCCGACATCCGATGTTACAAGCACCTCTTCCAGATCGTCCAGCACATCGTCATCCACGGTAGATTTACCGGCAACAACCTTGGTGATCTTTGAAAAAAAGCTATCCTTGGTTTTCTCCAAACCGGTATCCAGCGCCTCCTGCTCCTGCGGCGTGCTTTCCTTCTTTTTGAAAAAATCGAATAAACCCATTTTTTGATGTGCGGATTTCAGATGTGCAAATGTGCGGATTTTATTCGCATATCTTTTGCAAACTGTTTACAACAAAAAAGCCTTCCTGCAATAGCAAGACGGCTTTATATATCCTTTTTTTATGAAAACCTGTGGTATTTACTTGCCCGAGATAGCATCTTTGATGTTATCGTTAGGCACGATCTGCTCTTTAAAAGAGTAAGCGCCCGTACGCGGCGACTTAACCATGGTAATCACTTTCGAGTAATCCTTGCCTTTGCTTGTCTTCAGTGTTGCAACTACTTTCTTTGCCATCGCTTTGCTTAATTAGTGAATTAGTGAGTTAGTGAATTAGTGATTTGTTGTCGTTTAACTTAGCCAACTCAATCAACCATTCAACTTAATCAACCTATTTTATTTCCTTATGAACAGTTACCTTGCGTAATACCGGGTTGAATTTTTTCAACTCAAGCCTTTCGGTAGTGTTCTTTTTGTTTTTGGTGGTAATGTAACGCGACATGCCCGGCATACCGCTTGTTTTATGCTCGGTGCACTCTAATATTACCTGTACCCTGTTGCCTTTCTTAGCCATCTTTTTAATTATTGAGTTGTGAGTGGTGAATGGTCAGTGGTGAGTTGTCAGATTGGCAAGCACTTACTACTCACCATTCACTACTCACCATTCACAACTCACTAAATATATCCCTTTTTAACAAACTTATTGATGCAGGCCGAAATACCATTTTTGGTGATGGTTTTTACCGCCGAAGTGGAAACCTTTAAGGTGATCCATTTATCTTCTTCAGGAATATAAAACTTCTTAAGCTTTAAATTAGGATGAAAACGGCGTTTGGTTTTAACGTTTGAATTAGAAACGTTGTTACCCACCAAAGATCCTTTTCCTGTTAGATCGCAAATTCTTGACATGACAAATCTTTTTAATTCTTTTCCATTTCTGAAAAGAGTTTGCAAATATCAGGATTTTATGTGGAAAAGGCAATAGCGGGTTGAAAAATATTTTTTTGGGAAGTCCGGAAAGAATTTCAACCTAAATTAAAGATATCGATCAATCGACAAATTTATTTCTTCAAGTGCTCAGGTAAGGGGTGTTTACGCAAAAACTCTTTAGCTTTTTCTTCTTTTTTTACAAAAAAAGGCTCATCGGCATATCTTCTAACCTGATCATTTACAATGATATTATATTCCTTTTCTTTGACGAATGATTTCTTAACTGTAGACATAATTAATTCCCTTCCTTATCTCAAAGATACCGTGTTATTTTGACTTTTCTTGTATTGGCTGTACGGATTATTTCCGTATCTTTGAAATAAGAAATACTCTTTATGGAAAAGCAACTAACACTATCGGGCAAAGCCCGGTTTGACGCAAAAATACCAAAAGCTCAAAAGCAGCTTTTTGAATATGCAGCCAGTTTGGGAGGATTTAGAACACTGACAGATTTTATTATTAACGCAGTGCAGGAAAAAGCCAATACCATTATACAGGAACACAATACCATTCTTGCATCTGAAAAGGACAGGGAGATATTTTTTGATGCTTTGATGAACCCTACGGGGCCGAACCAAAAATTACGCGATGCCGCAGAACGCTATAAATTATTCATACAGGAGAATAAATGAGCGTTAAAATAGAACTGCTGAATGCTTCATTAAATAAGAAGGATTTCAGTTGCGGTAAATCCATGCTGGATAGCTACCTGCAAACGCAGGCCAGCCAAGACGTTAAGCGTAAACTATGTGTAGTGTTTGTGCTGGTTGAGGACACCACGATAAAAGGTTACTATACACTTTCAAACGCATCCATCCCCGCTGAATTGATGCCAGAGGCCATCAGAAAAAGAATGCCTGGTTCTTATAAAGCCCTCCCGGTAACCCTCCTCGGTAGATTGGCCGTCGATCTAAAATTTAAAGGGCAAGGCTTGGGAGGTATCCTCCTAATCGACGCCCTGAAAAGAAGTTTTTCTGTTGCAGGTGAAAGCTTAGGATCAATTGGGGTAGTTGTTGACCCGTTAGATGAAGATGCGGCTGCCTTTTACAAAAAATTCGGGTTTATGCTGCTGCCCGATAGCGGAAAGATGGGATCAAGTTGAATAGTTGGGGGATAAAATTTCTAAGCATAGATTTTAGCTAAGCGGAATAAAAAGAAAGCTGTATCCCTAACGCCTCGTGAAGCAGCCCTGAAAGCCTTTATTTTAGCATTGAAT
>Ga0210389_10001180_pt1 | contig 21399 bp, 22 predicted proteins | sample IncBWH28OmetaG_FD_160127 | JGI IMG/M metagenome (GOLD analysis project Ga0210389, IMG submission 160127) | Forest soil microbial communities from Barre Woods Harvard Forest LTER site, Petersham, Massachusetts, United States - Inc-BW-H-28-O ...
ACGCAGCGTCCGGTGCAGGAACAAGGCCGTGGCTGGTCCTGGCAGGATGGCCAGCACCAGGCAGGCAAGGGTGAATTCAGGCAGAACGGCAAGGACGTGATGCACAAGACCATCGTGCATCATATGCAGATGTACCTCACAGCCATTTCGGGGTGCCGCTTACCTATCTGCCTCATCAGCATCAAAGGATTCCGCTGCAGATCTGCGTGCCCTGCCCGTGCGCCGGCGCCGTTACTGATCGGTAGCTGTGGAGCTGAGGGTCGGATTCCGACCCTCACTACACAGGTTGACGTGGCCATGACGCGCGGCCCGCCCGGGGGCGCAGAGGGCAGGGGCGCAGAGGGCAAGGACGGGAGTGACGGGCGCTTCTGCCGGGTCCACTGGGATACCGGCGGTATGCGGCATCGCGTCCTCACCAGATGTTCAGGGTGTTCCCAGGATTCTCCCAACGAGCGTTCCTAGGGGTCCCAGGCCGGGTGCCGATGCTAGTCAGCATGAGCGATTTCTACAAGGAACACGACTCGGGCGACATGCCGACCACGCCACTGAACGTGCCCGGGATGGCCCCGGGCGCTCCTCGTGGCACGGCTCCAGGCCGCCGGTGGTCACGCGGCAAGCAGGCGGCCGTGGTGCTGGCGACCTGCGCCGTGGTCGGCGGCGGGACGTTCGCCGCCGTGCAAGCGGCGACCGGCTCCCCGGCGGGATCTGCGGCGACCACGCAGGCCGCGGCAGTGCAGGCGGGAACCCAAGCGGGGCAGGCGGGGACCCAGGCGGGCTCGGCATCGAGCGCCACCACTCAGGCCGCGATCCTGCGGGACGCGGTCACCGGCACGGGAGCCCGGCGGCTGGCGCGGCTTCGCCGTCTGGGTGGCCTCTACGGCCAGTTCACCTACGAGACCAAGCAGGGGCCAGCCACGCTGGCGTTCGAGCGGGGCACGATCACCTCGGTCGGCAACGGCACCGTGGTGGTCCGCGCAACCGACGGGACCACGTTGACGTGGACCCTCACCGGGACCTCGGTCGTCCGCGAGAATGGGGCGAAGGAACCGGAAACCGACCTGGCTCAGGGCCAGGCCGTCTTCGCGGCCGGCCCGGTCAGTGGCGGGGCCCACGACGCGCGGCTCATCGTGATCCGGAAGGCGAAGACCCCGGCCGCTTCCTCGTGACGGCACCGGGACACCGGACACCGGAGCATGGTGAGGCGGAGCCAGGCGGCGCCGCCTCACCAGTGCGTTCACCGGACCGCTGTCGTCCGGGGGACGACCCCGTACCCCCGAGGCGCGTACAGAGCAGTCCTGACGAGGAGGCATGATGAGCGGGAGACGCCATGGCAGACGGTGACCAGATCCCCCGAGTGCTCGTCATCGACGACGAGCCGAACATCCGTGAGCTCGTCCAGGTTGCCCTCAAGTTCCATGGCTGCGCGGTGACGCTCGGCGCCACCGGCAAGGACACCCTGGCCCTGGCCGAGTCCGAGAAGCCCGACCTGATCGTGCTGGACGTCATGCTGCCGGACATTGACGGCTTCGAGGTGTGCCGCAGGCTCCGCGCCAACGGCGACGACGTCCCCGTCATCTTCCTCACCGCCAGGGACACGACCTCCGACACCGTCACCGGCCTGACGCTTGGCGGCGACGACTACATCACCAAGCCGTTCTCGGTCGATGCCCTCGTCGCCCGGGTCCGGGCCGTGCTGCGGCGGGCGGCGCGCCCGGCGGCCCAGGACCCCGGGTCAACCGGATCGGGGTCCACCCTCCGGGTGGGTGACCTGGAGCTCGATGAGGACTACTGGACGGTGCGCCGCGCGGGCACCCTCGTGGACCTGTCACCGACCGAGTTCCGGCTGCTCGCCTACCTGATGCGCAACCAGGGCCTCATGCTCACCCGCAAGCAGCTGCTCGAGAACGTCTGGGGCTGGGAGTATGCCGGGCAGTCCCAGGTCCTCGAGACGTACGTCAGCTACCTGCGGCGCAAGCTCGACGTGCTCGGCCCGCCAATGATCCACACCCAGCGCGGCGTCGGCTACAGCCTGCGCCCACTGTGACTGGGCCCACCGCAACAAGGGGACGGCTGCCCGGCTGGCGCCGGGCGATGTCGCTGCGCGCCCGGCTGCTCATCGGGCTGATGTTGCTGATCACGGTGTTCCTCGTGGTGATGGGCGTGGTCAGCACCCTGGCGCTCAGCACGCTGGAGCAAAACGAGCTCGACTCTAACCTCAAGCTCGTGATCGGGCAGTCGGTATCCCAGATCGCCAAGGGCCCGGACGGCTTCGCCGCCGCCTACCTCTCGGCGCGCGCCGGCGCGACCGGCGAGCTGACCCCGGATTCGGCGACGGGCGAGGAACTGCAAGAGTTCCTCGGCACGCTCGCCGGGCAGTCCCGCGCCCAGGCGCAGGCCTCGCTGCGGGCGCTGGGCACCAGCCAGCAGCCGTTTACCCTCTCGCTGCCCGGGTCCCCGCCGCTGCGTGCCTCCTGGCGGCTGGTGGGCCCGGCCGCGGCGAGCACCAGCAAGGTCCTCCCGCCCGGCATGGCCGTCATCCTTGTCGGCCAGTCGGCCACCGACATCGGCAGCCACGTGCGCGGCCTGGTGCTCACCGAGCTGATCACCGGTGGTGCGCTGCTGATCATCCTCATCGTGTGCGGCAACTGGCTCATCGGGCGAGGCCTCGCCCCGCTGGACAAGATGGCCAGCAAGGCGGACCTGATTACCAGCAGCGGTGACCTCGCCGCGCGGATGCCCGATCCGGTTGACCGGCGCGAGGCCGGCCGGCTCGCCGCGGCGATCAACACGATGCTCGACCGGATACAGCAGGCGTTCGGCGCGATGCGGCAGTCAGAGCAAAAGGTGCGCCAGTTCGCCGCCGACGCGAGTCACGAGCTGCGGACCCCGCTGACCACCATCCGCGGCTATGCGGAGCTCTACCGGCAGGGGGCGCTCGGCCCTGACGAGCTTCCGAACGCCATGCGCCGCATCGAGCAAGAGGCCGACCGGATGAGCATGCTGGTCGCGGAGCTGCTTGAGCTGGCCCGGCTGGACCGCACCTCGTCTCTCGACCTCACCGAGACCGACTTGGCCGACCTGGCCAGGGACGCCGCCGCGGACGCCCGGGCCGTCGAGCCGGACCGCCCGGTGACCGCGGAAGTGCCGGCCAGCCTTGTCGTCATCGCCGACGAGCCGCGAATCCGCCAGGTGCTGGCCAACCTGCTGGGCAATGTGCGGGCGCACACTCCCGCGGGAACGCCCGCCACCGTCCGGCTGTACGGGCGCGGCGGCGGCGCGGTGCTGGAAGTCGCCGACGCCGGCCCCGGCATGTCGGAGCAAGAGGTGGCGCGGGCGTTCGACCGCTTCTACCGCGGCGCGCGTGGCACCGAGTCCAACGAGGACGGCACGGGCAGCGGGCTGGGCCTGTCGATCGTGCAGGCGATCGCCGGAGCGCACGGCGGCTTCGCCGCCGTGCGCTCCGCGCCCGGCGCCGGCACCACGGTGCAACTGTGGATCCCGGGTGACCCGGGAGCCGCGCGGGACGTCTTCACGGGAGCGGACGAGCCGGCCGGGTGACGGCTCACGCAGGCCGGTACTCGGCGGGCAGGCGGGCGGCCAGCAGGTCCTTGTTCATCGTGACATCGTAGGACAGGGTCGCGCGGGAGTGACGGTGGCCATAGGGCTTGACTTAGGTAAGCCTTACCTAATAGAAAATCACCATGGACTTTGACGTACTCCCCGGGCCGCCGCTCCCCGAACTGGCGCGCACCACCATGGCTCGTGCCTGCGCCGCGGTCGTCAGCTGTGCTGGTCCTGCGGAACTTCGCGCGGCAACCGTTCCGGTGCGGGTCAGCCGGGAGGGCCATCCCATCCTGCTGCCCCGCCACGGGTCGGCGCTGGCCAGGCTCCTGGCCGAAGGCCCGGCGATCGTGACCGTGACCATCCCGGCGGACACGCCCTTTGAGGCCCTGCGGCTCACCGGGATGACGGGGCCGGGTGCCCGCGCCGGGACGGCCAGCCTCGCCCGCGCTGCCGACGACGGAGAATCCGCCACGTACCCGGTGACGTTGCAGTCGCTGGAGTTCACCGGAGTCGTTCCGGCTCATGTGGCACTGCGCCAGTACGAGGCCGCATCGCCCGATCCCTTGCGGCACGAGAGGCCGACCGTCCTGCGCCACCTCGAGCGCTGCCACATGGCCGAGCTTGTCAGCTGCGTCCAGGCGCACGGCATCACGGCCGCCGAGTACGTCATCCCCCGCGGGCTGGACCGATTCGGCCTGGAGTTCCTTGTGCTCACCCCCGGCGGCGTGGCAGCCGTCCGGCTGGCGTTCCCCGACGGCCCGGTGACCTCGCTCCAGCAGGTCCCCGCCAGCATCCGCGCCGTCTTGACCTGCCGATGCGGCGGGAGCTCGCACGACTGACCCGGGATCAGTCAGTCGTCGGGCTGCTCGATGAGCTGGGCCAGGTACAGCGGCTCGCCGAGCTCGCTGATCAGCCCGATCTGGATCTCGAGGTAGTCGATGTGCTCTTCCTCGTCCTTGAGGATGTGCTCGAAAATGTTCGCGCTGGTCACGTCGCCGATGCTGCGCATGTACTCGATGCCGCGCCGCAGCCGGTCCAGCGCGTCGGTTTCCACCGCCAAGTCGGCCTCGAGCATCTCGGCGACGGTCTGCCCGATGCGCAGTGGCAAAAGGCGCTGGTAGTTCGGCAGCCCGTCGAGGAACAAGATCCGGTCGGTGAGGATCTCCGCGTGCCGCATCTCGTCAATCGAGCCGGCCCTGGTGTGCTTGGCGAGCTTGACCCAGCCGAGGTTGTCCTGCATCTTGCCGTGCAGGAAGAACTGGTTGATGGCGGTCAGCTCGGACGTCAGCTGCTCGTTCAGGAACTCAATAGATCGTTCGTCTCCACGCATCCCCCCACCATAACGCTCTGTAACGAGTTAGGTGCGGAGACGCGCGGGCGGGCCTGGCTGTGCTCGTTGATCATGGTCTTGATCCGGTCCCGGCACGTCCCGCAGCGAGTGGAGGCGCCCGTGGCCTTGGCCACCGCCCGGACCGTAGCCGCGCCACCGTCGATCGCCGCCGTCACCTCGTCGCTCGTGACGGCACGGCAGATACACGCGAACAAGCCCTTGCTGCTCCTTCCGGGAATGAATATGGTAAGGCTACCCTAACTTCCCGTACTGGGCCAGCCTGGCGTGGCGGGCCAGGGCCGGCCGGGCACTTCCGGCGTACACTCCTGGGATAGGCCGTGGACGAGGGGGATGCCGTGCCAGTGGGGGCCGCCAGCATCGCGTCGTCGCTCGGCCCCGGGTACTCGCTGGCCCCTGGGTACTCGCTCGCCTCCGCGGTGGGCATCCCGCACCCGGTGAAGTTCCCGCCCCGGGCGAGGATCCCCATCGGCCCGGGCGACCTGTCGCCGCGACCCGTGATGTGGATGTTCGTGGCGATACTGGTCACCTTCCTCGTCGCCAGGATGGTGACCAGGCTGATCCGGTCGGGCAACGGCACCGGCGTCGGGTTCGGCAACGTCCGGATCGCGGGCAATCACGTCCACCATCAGGTCTTCGGCATCTTGGCCATCATCGGCACCGGCATCTACCTGATATCGGCGATGCCGCGCGGGGTGGCGCTGGACGCGGCCGCCGCCGTCTTCGGGGTGGGCGTCGGCCTCACCGTCGACGAGTTCGCGCTCTGGCTGCACCTGGAGGATGTCTACTGGACCGACCAGGGGCGGAAATCGGTCGACGCGATCTTCTGCGTGCTGGTGATAACGGGGGCGCTGATCGGCGGGGTTGACTTCCTGACCGGCCGGGCAGGGACGGCGGCGTGGTGGTCATCGGTCGCCGTCCTTGCCATCAACCTCCTGCTGTGCATGACCTGCCTGCTCAAGGGAAAGGTCGTCACCGGCGTCATCGGCATCTTCATCAGCGTGGTGGCCCTTGTCGGCGCCATCAGGCTGGCCAAGCCAGGCTCATGGTGGGCGGCGCGGCGCTACGCGACCCGGCCACAGCTCGCTAGCCGTGCCGCACGCCGCTACGACCACCGATACGAGGAGCGCTGGAACCGGCTGCGGGACCTCGTCGCCGGCGCCCCTTCCCGGGTCACCGAACGAGTCAGCCACCAGATCAGCGACCGGGTCAGCGGCGACCGGCCGCACTGAGGGCGTCGACGATGGCCTTGGTGCCGCCGTGCGAGGTGTGCCCGCCGTCTACCGGGATCTCCGCGTCGGCGATGTAGGAGGCGGCCACGCTCTTCGGCCTTGCTGAGCCCGCGGACGCGACAGCCCCTGGCCTGTCCCCGGGGGCCAGGGGCTGTCGACTCTTGGGGGCTACCAGCGAGCGGGCAGGTAGCTGAACGGCTCGAAGACGTGGCTGAAGTACCAGGCTGGCTGGGCGACGCCGGAGCAGGCGCCCGCGCCCTTGGTGCCGGGGCAGTTGCCGTTGTCGCGCTGCAGCGCCCACATCGAGAGCTCCCCGAGGCCGTGGGCAGCCGCCCAGGACGCCAGCGCGGGTGCCTGCGAGGTCGAGAATGTCTCGGCCGCGCCGAAGTCATCGATGCCCGGCATCTCGGTAACGCCGACCTGGTCCCACAGCGCCCGTGCCGAGGCGTGCGGGTACAGCGTCGCGAGCTGGCCCTCGACTGCGGTCGCGGCTTGCTCGGTGTCGGCCAGCATGTCCTGCTGGGTGCCGATGTAGTAGTCGAACGTCAGGAAGTTGACCATGGAGATCTTCGCGTGCTCGGCGACCGCGTCCTGCAGGACCCCGAGCTCCGCCGACGGCATCCCGGTCGGGAAGGTCGGCAGCGTGTAGGTGAACTGGATCAGCTTGTGGTGCGCGCGGCCCCAGGCTTCGGCTTCCGCGATGGCCTCGTTGCGCCGCTGGATCCCGGCGGTGTTGGTCACCGAGTCCGCCTCGACGTCCAGGTCGATGCGCGTGATGTGGTAGGTCGTGACCAGGCTCTCGTAGACCTTCGCGATCGCGTCCACGCTGGTGCAACTGTCGGCGAGCTCGGTGTTTGTCGTGTCCGCGGTGTACCCGCCGAACGACGGGATGACCTGCCCGCCGGCCCGCTGGATCGCCGCGATGTCCGCGCCGAAGCTGCCCGCGACGGTGGCCGAGATCGGCGTGGAGGTGTCGCCATTCCAGTAGGCGGTGCACGACCCGGCCTGGTCGGTCTGCAGGAAGGCCAGCGTCAGGTACTTGGCGCCAGACTCCTGCGACAACTGGGCCATCGAGCCGTCAGTGGAGTCCCAGGTCTCGAAGTACGGGGCGTAGACATGCGATGGCAATGGGCGTGCGGCAACGGGGGCGTGCTGGGGGGAGGCCGTGGCGGCGTTCGCGGCCCCGGTGACGGCGGCAGTGCCTGCGCCCGCGGCCGCGAGGGCCGCTAGGGCGAGCGGTACGAGTCGTCTCAAGTGAGTTCCTTCCGCTAGTCCGGCAAAACAAATAAGAAACTTTCCTATTTGTTTCTGTGCATGAGATTAGACCAGACGCCGAATGGGCGTCAAGATGCGGTCTGATATGGGGGATCTGGTCCGCTTCGCGGCTAGTGGCGGCCGGCGCCGAGGACTCGGTTCCGCGCACGCCGGCACTCGCACGCCGGACACACACGCTCCGGCACTCGCATGCCGACCCCCGGCCCGGGCAGGATGGGGGAATGATCAACGGAGCGCACGTGATCCTCTTCAGCCAGGACGCCGAGGCCGACCGGGAGTTCATCCGGGACGTCCTCGGCTTCGCGCACGTGGACGCCGGCCACGGCTGGCTGATCTTCCAGTTGCCACCCGCCGAGGTCGCGGTCCACCCAGCGCAGTCGCCAGCCCACGAGCTTTACCTCATGACCGACGACATCGAGGCGACCCTGGCCGTCCTCGCGACCAAGGGGGCTGACGTCCCGGCGCAGCTCACCGAGGAGCGCTGGGGCATCATCGCCACGATCACGTTGCCGAGCGGGACGCCATTGTCCTTGTACCAGCCGCGCCATCCGCTGGCGCGCGACCTCGAAGGCTAGCCGGGGAAATCTGGCTGCCTCTGTGCGGTGCGGGAGTGGTGTCTGGTGGCGTGCAGGCCGGAGTCTGGGGCGGGAGGGCGATGCTTTCGGAGTCGTTTGGGATAATGGTGATGATTTTGGGGTAGGGCGGGCTGCTGAACGGAGGTTTACTTTCAACCAAACGGGGGCGGGCAGCGTCTTAGAGATCATGAAAAGCACAGCGACTAACTCCCTGGCAGTCCTCGGCATCGGCATGGCCGCCCTCCTCGCTGGCTGCACGACGTCCGGAAGTCCCATCAGCTCGCAGGGGCCCGCGACCTCAGGTGCGAGCTCCGGGGGAACGGTCGCGTCCGCCACCCCGGCGGGCGGCGATACCGGGTCCGCCCAGGGCAGCAGCAGCGGGACCGCCCCTGGTGGCGCAAGCCCCAGCGCGTCCGGCGGCAGTCAGCCGAACGGCGCGGTGCCGAGCGGCCGGCCTGGCGGGCTTGCCATCCTGGCGTGCCCGACCTCTGGCCTGAAGCTGGCCGAGGGCACGACCGGGGCGGCTGCTGGGTCGGTCTACATGCAGATCGAGTTCACCAACACGTCGGGGCGGACCTGCACGCTCTTCGGGTACCCGGGCGTCGCGCTGACGACGAGCACGGCACCCGGGAGCCAGGTCGGTGCCGCCGCCGCCAGGTCCACCGGCAAGCCGAAGCTGGTCATCACGCTCACGCCGGGCAAGACCGCCAGCGCGACCTTGCAGATCGCCCAGGTGGTGAACTACCCGGCCAGCCGCTGCGAGCCGGTCAGTGCCAGGTACCTGCAGGTCTACCCGCCGGGCCAGACCAGTGCCGTCTACCTCCCGTACACCGGCCAGGGCTGCACGAAGCCGGTCTTCGTGCTGGGCATCGAGCCGGTCCAGGCGGGCAGCGGAGCGTAGTGGCGGGGCTTAGCGGCCCGGACCTGGAACTGGCGGGTCATCGGCCCGTGGAGCGCTGGGCGCTGATCCTGTCGCAGGCCGGCTCGTCCGGCAGTGTCGTCGGTACTGCCGTCGGGAGGGCCCGTCGCTCGCGCCACAACCCGAACAGGCCGAGGACCGAGCGGAGGATTACCGAGGGCTTTGCCCCGGACGGCTCGCCGTGCCTGCGGGGGAAGTGATCCACCGGTCGCTGTGCGATCCGGGCCCCGCGGGCGCTGATCTTCATGAGGAGCTCGGGGGATATCAGCGCCGCGTTGCCGTGCAGTTCAAGGCCCTCCAGAAACCGCCGGTCTATCAGCTTGTAAGCGCAATCCACGTCCCTCGCTCGCACGCCGAGCAGCACCCGGCTCGCCTGGTTCCACAGCCATGCGTTGACCTTGCGCATGGCCGGGTCAGCCCGGTGCGGCCGGTATCCGATGACCGCGTCGGCGCGATCCTCGGCCGCAACGTCCAGGAACCAGGGAATCTGGGCCGCGCGGAACTGGCCGTCGGAGTCGGTGAGGAATATCCAGGCGGAGTCGGTGTGCTCAAGGGCGGCGGCGATCCCGGACCGCATGGCGGCACCGTAGCCCCGGTTGACCGGGTGATGCACCGTGAGCACCCGGCCCGGGTAGCGGGCGGCCAGTTGTTCGGCTTCCTCCCCGGTGCCATCGTCGCTGCCGTCATTGACGACGATCACCCGGCATGGCTCGCCGGCTGACTCCAGCGTCGTGACCATGTCCTCGACGGTGCCGGCCAGGTTCGCCTCCTCACGGAAGGCCGGCATGACGACGGTAATCCCGCCGGATTCGCCCGAAGTCAATGGCCGGACTCCTTTAGGTTGACGCGCCTAGTTGACGCTGACGTGCCACCTGCACGCTCATATCGGCCTGAATATTCTCATGCGCGTCATATTGCCTGCCAGAAAATACGCCAGCATTAGGTAATTCCTTGCCAGTGCTAAGAAATAGCAAAGAGGCTGTTTATTCAGGATCACCTATGCCGGCTTGCCTCAGCCGGCGCCGGGGTGCCCGGCTGGGGCGCAGCGGGCATGCCGAGCGTGCGGCCGCGGCTGAGGCGGATGGGCCGCCGGCATGCTGGCCGGCCTGCCGTGGCATGCTGGCCGGCCTGCCGTGGCATGCAGGCCGGCCTGCCGTGGCGAGCGCGCCAAAGGCAGGCTGGGGTGCCCGCGTGCGTGATGACCAGACCTGGGATACGGTCAGTCCGGACGCACGCAGAAGGAGGCTTCATGGCAGTACCGGGCGAGACCACGGCACAAGGCGAGTGGGTGACTGTTGGGATCGACAATGGCGGTACCTCGAACAACGGCACCGTCTTGGACTCGCACGGCAACTTCCTGGTGGACACATTGGTCGAGTTGCCCAGCCTGGTCCGCGAGGGCCCCGAGAAGGCGATCGCGGCCCTCGTGGACACCGTTGAGAAGGTGCTGGTGCTGACCGGGGTCCGCCGGGAAGCGGTGCGCGCGGTTGGCCTGGACACCCCGGGCCCGGCGAGCGCCGTTGGCGTGCTGGCGTCCACCGGGGCCACGAACTTCGGCCACCCCGCCTGGGGCGGCTTCGATATCAGGGGCGCCTTCGAGGAGCAGCTCGGCATTCCGGTCATCTACAACAACGATGCCAACGCCGCGGCCCTGTACGCACACTACGTCCGGTACGGCGACGCGGCTGCCAGCCACAGTTCGGTATCGGCGATCGTGGGAACCGGGCTTGGCGGCGGGGTGGTCGTGCAAGGGCAGGTGGTCAGCGGCGCGGCGGGCATGGCCGGCGAGCTTGGCCACTTCCCGATCCGGATGGACGGGCTGCTGGAGGAGGGCCAGCCGGTGCCGTCCTGCAACTGCGGACTGTCCGGGGACGCTGAGTCACTCGCGTCGCTCACCGGGATCAGGCGGAACCTGCTGCCCTACTGGCTTACCCGCTTCCCCAGCCATGAGCTGGCCAGCTTGCCCATCGACGCGGCGGCGAAGGCCGTCCGCGGCTACGCCGAGAAGGGCGACGAGATGGCGCTGGAGATCTTCCGGCAGCAGGCGATGGCCATCGGCCGGGTGTTCTCCATCGCGGCCAAGTTCACCGACCCAGACGTGTACTTCGTGGGCGGCGGAGTGATCGAGGCGGCCCCGCACTTCCGGGACTGGTTCCTTGCCACGGTGCGGGAGCACACCAGCCTCATGATCGAGCAGGCGGCGCTGGAGGAGGTCACCCTGGTACCCGACCTGGACATGGCGGGTGCCCGCGGGTCCGCGATCGCCGCCGCGGCATGGATCGCCCGGGAAGGCTAACAGCGGGCTGGGTTGCCCTGGAAGGCTAACAGGACGAGGCGGCTCCGGTTCCTCGCTTCATGGGAACCGGAGCCGACGTCCTCCGGGCTGCGCTGTTGCAAGATCCACGAGTGCCGGGATTATCGTGAATATTTTTCCTGTCATGAAGAGCTTTCCCTGCCATGATGGCAAAAAGCCTTCACAACCGGAAAACTCTTCACGAATATAAGTCGCAAATATGCATAATTCGGGCATGCGCTCCGCGCCGCAGGGTTCCGGGCCGCGCCACAAGGGTCCAGACTCAGGCCGCAAGGGTCCGGACTCAGGCCGCGGGATTCCTGGCCGAGCAGGGGTGGCAGCCGACGGGGGCTGCCTAGGTCCGTACTGCCGCGCTGGGCCTTAGTTCGCTGCGACTGCCGCGCTGGGTTCCGTACTGCCGCGCTGGGCCTTAGTTCGCGGCGGCAGTCCTAGTCGTCGGAATCGCCGCTGCCGTCCTTGAAGATGAGGCCGCAGACTTCCAGGTAAAGCTGCTCAGGGTATGGCAAATTGCGGATGCGGCGCAACGCCTGGTCCTGGCCGGCCGATTCGACGACGAACTCGCCATAGCCGAGAATGCGGCCCCAGGCGGACCGCTTGAAGCTCATGTCGGTGACTTTGGTGAGCGGCATCATGTTGACCGTCCGGTTGACCAGGCCGGTAGTGAGCAGGAGCCGTTGTGAGGTTACTACGAAGTAATCCTCCAGCCATGCCCAGACTTGCACGCCAAGGTAGCCCAGCAGGCACAGGAAGGCGAGCCACACCACGAGCTTGGCGGTCACGATGACCGGGAGCACGCTGACGCCCAAGGCAACCGCGAGTCCCAAGAGGGTGATCGCGACCGGCTTGATCAGCACCGCTGGGTGGAATCGCACGGTCAGCACCTGCTTCTCGTGTGGCAGCAGGTGCCGCTCGACCGTGTGTGGCACCCGATCGAAATTGGGTGCCATCCTGATGCCCACGATTACCTCAGATGCTCGTAATGAAATTCGAAAGGCCATGTGCTGCGTTGGTAAGCAGGTTACCGATGTTGTGGACCAGGTGCGCGGCGTTGACGGGCTCCTGAATGACCCACCATACGATAAAGATAATTATCAGATATGTGAGGACCTGCCTGAGCTTCACTGCCGACTCCCTGGAATCGCAGACTTCACCATCTTGCCGATACCTTTTTATCGTAGCCTGACCGCGACTTGAGCAGGGGCACAGCGGCGGATGTGACCTTCGTCCTGCCAGTCCTCACGCAGAGCAGTATGCCCCGATACCGTCCGCGTTACGCCTCCAGTGGCTCGGTTCTGCTGCCCAACACGAAGTATGGGGCCATCCGCCCAAGGAGGGAAGCAGACACGCCGGCACCACGCGTCACGGCCACCACGCAAGGGTGGTTGTTTTGTCGTGATTGTGATTACTTGCGGTGATTGTCGCCCAGTGTCTGACATTTGTGTGACCGATTGGGCGACCGGGCTCTCCCGTGCGTGCCGCTAGGGCTTTCTCGCGCGTGCCGCTAGGGCTCTCCCGTGCGTGCCGCCGGGGCTCTCCCGTGCGTGCCGCCGGGCGCCGGGTGGCCGGCGAACTGGAAACGTGCCGGAGATGCGCCGGAGACGCGTGGGAGATAGGTAGCGATTCGGCAGCAGGCCCTTGCCCGATCTGACAACACTCCCCGGGCAGGGCATCCTTGTAGCATGGCGATGCCCGAGGCGAGCGAGACAGACACAGACTTTGCCATCATCGTGTACCGGGAAGATGACCGGTGGGACGCTGATGTGCTGCCGGTTGCCCTGACAGAGGACCTGCAGGGCCTGCTCCGCGCGTTGCGCCAGCAACCGAGCATCGCCGGCACCATTGGCTTCGCCGGGGTCGCCGATGACTTCTTCATCGCGGTGCGGGTCATCGGGAGCCAGGTGTCGGTCCTGCTGTCCGACATCGCCGCCGCCGCGGAAGGGGACCCGCTGGCCATTTCGGTGCTTGAGTACCTTGACATCCCGATCCCGGATGAGGAGGACATCGACCAGATCCTCCCGGCGGGCGACCTGTCCATCTTCGCCGACCTTGGCCTGGATGAGATGGACCTCGCCGCGATCTCGAGTGACATGGAGATGTACCCGGACGAGGCGGTGGAGTCCATCGCGTCGCGACTGGGATTCGGCCAGGCAATGGAGCGCGCGCTCGACATCGCCCTCGGTGCCTGAGGCTGCGCCCTCGGTGCCGGACGGCTACGAGGCATCCTTCGAGGCGCCCATGCGACTGGCCCTCGCGGAGGCCGCCGCGGCGGCCAGCGAGGGCGAGGTCCCGGTGGGCGCGGTGATCCTCGGCCCGGGCGGCGAGGTGGTCGCGCGCGGCCACAACCGCCGCGAGGCCGATCGCGACCCGACGGCGCATGCCGAGATCGTGGCGATCCGCTCGGCCGCTCGGGCGGCGAGCGACTGGCGACTGGACGGGCATACCCTGCTCGTTACCCTGGAGCCGTGCACGATGTGCGCCGGAGCCATCGCGGCTGCCCGGCTGGCCCGGCTCGTCTTCGGGGCACAGGACCCGAGGGCGGGTGCCGTCGGGTCGCTCTGGGACGTGGTCAGGGACCCGCGGGTCGCGCCATGGCCGGAGGTCATCGGCGGGGTCCTCGGCGGGGAGTGTCTTGGCATAATCCGAACTTTTTTCCAGGAACGCCGATAATTCGCCGAGCGTTATCAGTAGCAGGCGAACGTCAGGTATGCTCAGCGGCGGTGGAGTCGCCTAGTGGCCGAGGGCGCACGCCTCGAAAGCGTGTGAGGGGGCAACCCCTCCGTGGGTTCAAATCCCACCTCCACCGCCACCCTTGCTGCCCCCGTAGGGTTCTGTCTTGCAGGAACGGTTCTGTCTTGCAGGAACACTGCCGACCCTGAGCGCCCGCTCAGGGTGACAGGCCCTCCAGGGGGTTTGGGCTGTCCGCAGGCCACGACTGCTCGCCTCACCGCCGATGTTGCTAAGGAATGTCGCAAGGAGAGGGGATGCTCGAGCCGCAGGGACCCGCGTTCTTCGTCCTGCTCGTGCTGGCGTTCGCAGGACTCGTGACCTGGCTCGCCTTCACGAAGCTGGTCGTGGTCCGCGTCCTTGCCGCGTTCCTCGCCTTCATCCCCGCGGCAGTCTTCGGCATCGCGCTCGTGAACAGCTACTACGACTACTACCAGACCTGGGGAGCACTGGCCAGTGACCTCAGCGGCTCGGGGGCGCAGTCGATCCCGCAGATCGCACAGCCCACCAACGCTAGCGGCGCGGGGTCGTTCCAGCAGGCGATAAGCGCGAAGGCCGATCCCGTGTCCGCGCAGGCGGGCTACCTGTTCCGGACGACGGTGCATGGCGCCAGCAGCCACCTCACCCGCGAGGTCTACGTCTGGCTGCCGCCGCAGTACTTCCAGTGGGCGTACCGGAACTACCGCTTCCCGGCCATCGAGTTGCTGCACGGCTCGCCCGGCGGGCCCGAATCGTGGATCAACGTGATGGACGCGATCCCCACCTACAGCGCCCTGCTGAAGAGCAGGCAGGCCACGCCGGCCGTCTTGGTGATGCCGGACACCGATGGCGGCGGGCATTACGAGCTGCAATGCCTGAACTACCCTTATCCCCACGGGATCCAGGACATGACGTTCGTGGCTGAGGAAGTTCCTGGCTGGGTCAGCCGCAACCTCCGGGTCATGCCGCCCGGCCCGGCCTGGGGGGTCGCCGGCTACTCCGAGGGCGGCTACTGCGCCGCCAACATCGCGCTGCAGCACCCGAGACGGTTCGGGTACGCGGGCAGCATGAGCGGTTACTTCGCGCCCAGCAACAGCCACTACCCCGTCAACGGGGTGGCGAATGCCCCGTCGATTAACATCAGCGACCCGTTCGCGGGCTACCCGAGGCTCGTGGCGCCCAACACGCCGCAGCAGACCATCACGCAGGTCCCGCTGGGCATCCAGGTGCCGTACTTCTGGCTGGCGGCGGGTGCCCAGGACCTGGGTGACGTGGATGCCGCGCGGGTTTTCCAGCAGTACGCGCTGACCCGGCTGCCAGAGGTGCCGCTCCTGCTCGTCCCGGGCGGGCATCACTCGGCGAACGTGTGGCGGGCCGCGCTCGGCCCGATGCTCCAGTGGATGACGCCGAGGCTCACCGTGTCGGCGCGCGCCGTCGTGGAGGCGCAGGAGAAGGCCCTGCAGGCCGCGCAACGTCATGGCACGGCCCCGCGCAAGAATGCCCCTCGCGGCACGCCCCGTCGCGGCAAGGCACCCCCCTCGGTCAACGGGTCCGGAACGGCGCGCCCACTGATAGCTCACCCATGATCCGTCACCCGGTGTTAGCAACTCACCGATAGTCATTTACTTAACGTCACCATCCGGCCGTCCCGACTCGGCTATGCTCACGCTTCGATGTCATGTCAACTCGGAGGGTGACATATGTCTGATCATCGCGCACGGCTTCTCCCCGGACGGGGCCTTCACGGCGTGGCCGTGGCCGTGGCCGCGGCCGGCCTGCTCGGCGTGACCGCCGTGGCCGGCCTAACGGGGTGCAGCGCAAAGAGCGGCTCATCCAGCGGCAACATGACCGGCATGACCGCACGCATCGGAACCTTCAGCGCGTCTCAGCTCCGGGCAGCGCTGCTCACCAGGGTTAACGGAGCTGGGCCGGCGACCAAGCCGGTGGCGGGAAGCTACGGGTCGATACCCGAGATCCAGTCCGCCGAAAAGATACTGGGCGGGGCGAAGGTCACGCCGAAGCAATGCATGCGAGCCACCGTGCTGCAAGCCATCATGCTGGACACCGGCGCGCTGGGCAGCGCCCCGGCCGCGATCGTGAACTTCAAGGTCGGGACCAGCGGGGTGTCGGAGGTGCTGGTCGCGCCGGCGGACAGCGCGACGGCGGCATCGCTCGCAAAGCCGATCCCGCAGAGCTGTGCCCAGTACACGGCATACTCCAACGGCAAGGCGTTCCGCTACACGGTCCAGCAGTCCTGGGTCAAGGGGATCGGCCTTCAGCAGGCCCGCGTCCTGCACATCAAGACCGTGGGCGTGAAGGGCAATCTCTGGTCGCTGCTGTACCAGGGCACCGGCTTCGTCGGGACCATCACCGTCGATGGGCCGAGCTCAACCGAGGCCGCCGTGCGTGAGATAGCGAAGCAGGCATATGACTACGCCGCCAAGGTCCTGCCCTGACCCAAGGTCCTGCCCTGACCCAAGGGAGTGAGGGGCCTGCACACCACGGGCGTCTGCGAGACTATGGGGCATGACCGACGCATCGCCGCTGTTCCGTCCCGTCTTGGAGACGTTCCCGCCCTACCGGCCGGGCAAGGTTCCGGTCCCCGCGCCGGGGCAGGCGGAAGCGTACAAGCTGTCATCGAACGAGTCGCCGTACGGGCCGCTGCCCTCGGTGGCCGAGGTGATCGCGGAGGCCGGGCGCGGCGTCAACCGGTACCCGGACAACGGCGCCGAGGCGCTCACCAGCGCGCTGGCGTCCAGGTTCGGCGTCCCGGGCGAGCACGTCGCGCTCGGCTGCGGGTCGGTCGGGGTCCTCAAGCAGATCATCGAGGCCGTCGCCGGCCCCGGCGATGAGGTGCTCTACGCCTGGCGGTCATTCGAGGCGTACCCGATGCTGTGCGACCTCGCGGGGGTCACCTCGGTGCGCGTCCCACTGGCCGGGGAGGCCCATGACCTCTCCGCGATGGCGGCGGCCATTACCCCTCGCACCAGGGCCATCCTCGTCTGCAACCCGAACAACCCGACGGGCACCGTCGTGACCGCCGCCGCGCTCACCGAGTTCCTGGACCGGGTGCCCGGGGACTGCCTGGTGGTGCTCGACGAGGCCTACCGCGAGTACATCCGCGACCGGGCGGTGCCTGATGGCATTGACCTGTACCGGGACCGCCCCAACGTCGCCGTGCTCCGCACGTTCTCCAAGGCGTACGGCCTTGCCGGGTTGCGCGTCGGCTTCCTGGTCGGGCACCAGCCGGTCGCCGAGGCCGTCCGCAAGACGATGCTGCCCTTCACGGTCAGCTCGGTCGGGCAGGCAGCCGCGATCGCATCCCTGGCGGCCGAGGAGGAACTGCTCGAGCGCGTCGAGGCCACCGTGGCGGAGCGCGTCCGGGTCCGGGACGCGCTGCTGGCCGACGGCTGGACGGTGCCGCCGACGGAAGCCAACTTCGTCTGGCTGCGCCTCGACGAGGACACGACGCCGTTCGCCGAGGCCTGTGAGAGCGCTGGCGTCGCCGTCCGCCCCTTCGCTGGGGAAGGGGCGCGGGTTTCCATCGGCACCGCGCAGGCCAATGACGCGTTCCTCGCGGTGGCCGGCGAGTTCCCGCACCGCCACTGAGCAGTGCACCTAGTGCGCCTGAACGGTGCGCCTGAACAGTAGCCGCTAAACAGTGGCCGCGCTCGGGGCCCCTCGGGGTACCGGTGTAGCTTATGGCCCTGGGGTCGGGGGACCTGGGGGACAGAGATGGCTTGGCGCATGGCATGGTGCCTGCTCGCGTTGCTCGCGCTCGGCGGACTGGCGACCGGCTGCGGTTCGCGGCCGGCTGGAACACCACAGGCACAAAGGACCGGAACGACATCCGGCCAACCCGGGCACCTGCTCGATTACTGGTCGCGGCAGCGGCTCCTGGCGGCCCGGCCGATGGGAGCCGCGGGCGAGGCGGCCGTACCCCTGGCGCCAGAGGCGACGCCGCTAGCGCCACTGGTGACGCCGTCCGCGCATCCGGCGCAGATCGAGGCGGCGCGGGTGGGAGCGCTGTTCGAGAACGACGTCACCGGCAACCACTTTTGCACGGCGAGCGTCGTCGCCAGCCCCGGCCACGACCTGGTGATGACCGCCGCGCACTGCGTTAATGACGGCCGGGGCCACGACAAGGCCAACATCGTCTTCATCCCGGGCTATGCCGACGGGGCCGAGCCTTACGGCGCCTGGACGCCCCGCCGGGTCGTCGTCGACCCCAAGTGGGCGCAGGGCAGCGACCCGGATTACGACGTCGGCTTCGTGGTCCTGAACTCGCGCAACGGCAAGAACATCCAGGACGTGCTCGGCGCGGACGAGATCGCCTTCAACGCCGGGTTCGCCCACCTCGTCCGCGTCACCGGCTATCCCAGCAGCGACGACGCCCCGGTTACCTGCCGGAACTGGACAACTGCGCACTCCGCGACACAGGTGCGGTTCGCGTGCCGCGGCTTTTACGGCGGCACCAGCGGCAGCCCGTGGATGACCACCGAACCGCGCCAGATCGTGGGCGTCATCGGCGGCTACCAGGAGGGCGGCGCCACCGACGCGGTCTCCTACAGCGCCTACCTGGGCGGCGCCATCCAGCATCTCTATGCGGAGGCGAAGTTAGCTGGGTAGACGACTGCGGCGCTGACGGTTTAGTAGGCCGCCCGTGCCGTCTGGACTGAGGAGCGACGACGAAGGAGGAGCGACGAGGGAAGACGGCGCGCCGAAGGCGGCCGTATCGGGGGTTCCGGGGGGTCGCCCCCCCGGGCTATACCGTGATCTCGTGCTCGACGGCGGTCACGTCGCCGCCGACCGTGCGCAGCCGCTGGGCGATGTTCGCGTGGCCACGGTCGATGTAGTAGCCGTTGGAGATCACGGTCTCGCCCTCGCTGGCGGCCAGGCCCGCCAGGATCAGGGCGGCACCGCCGCGCAGGTCGTGCGCCACGACTTCGGTGCCGTGCAGCACCGAAGGCCCGTGCACGATCGCGACGTTGTTGTCGATCTCGACCTTGGCCCCCATCTTGTTGAGCTCGGGCACCAGGCTGTAGCGGCCGTCGAAGATGGTCTCGCGGATGTAGCTCGCGCCGTCCGCCAGCGTCGCCACCGACATGATCGGCGACTGCAGGTCGGTCGCGTAGCCGGGGTACGGGCTGGTGACCACGTTGATCGGGCGCAGCGGCTTGTCCCGGCGGACCTTCACGACCGCGCCTTCGCTGGTGAACTCCACGCCCATCTGCTCGAGCTTCCAGCGGACCACGCCGAAGTGGTCCAGGTTGGCCCCGACGAGGCTGAGCTCGCCGCCGGTCGCCGCGGCGGCCATGGCGAACACGCCGGCGTCGATGCGGTCGGCCATCACGGTGTGCTCCACCGCCGTCAGCTCGGGAACCCCGCGGACCGTGATGAAGCCGGTGCCGCCGCCGCTGATCTGCGCGCCCATCTTGGACAGGAACGCGATGACGTCGAGGACCTCAGGCTCCTGCGCCGTGTTGTCGATGACCGTGGTGCCCGGCGTGAGTGACGCCGCCATGATCAGGTTCTCGGTGCCGGTGTGCGATGGCGTGTCCAGGTACAGGTGCGAGCCGCGCAGCCCCTCATGGGCGGTGATCCGGATGACCGACTCGCCCTCGTCCACGGTCGCGCCGAGCCGGGCGAAGCCGCGGTAGTGGAAGTCGAGGCTGCGGTTGCCCAGGTTGCAGCCGCCGACGCCCTCAATGACCGCCTCGCCGAAGCGGTGCAGCAGCGCCGGGACGAAGAGGACCGACCCGCGGAACCGGCGGGCGATCTCAGCCGGCAGCACCGGGCTGGTCAGGTTGGACGCGTCGATGACGAGGGTCCGCTCCGCCTCATGGAACTCCACGACGGCGCCTAGGGCCTGGGCGAGCTCGACCGCGCGCCGGACGTCCTCGATCGGCGGTACGTTGCGCAGCACGGTGCGGCCCTTAGCCGACAGCAGCGATGCCGCGACCATCTTGAGCGCCGCATTCTTCGCACCCTGGATGAAGACCGTCCCGTTGAGCGGCGAGCCGCCGCGCACGTGGTAGCGGATCTCGGTGCCCTTGGTCATGTGGGTACAGCTCCTGTCCGAGGGGTGACGACGAGAATGAAAGGCGTGCCTGCGCTGTGCTTGCCTACAACACGGCACGGCCTTAGCGAGCGCGTTGTCCAGTATGCCATCGACTGGCGGTTGCTCAGGTGAGGTGCGCGAGACGGTCGAAGACCGGGGTGAGCCGGGCAACGTAGACATCGGGGCGGAAGGCCCGGTCAAGTGCGCTTTCATCGATCGCCATGTTCCGGTATTTACCCTGTGTTAGCAAAGAATCACGGAAAGGAGTGCCGTTGTCCCACGTGTCCATGGCTGCGGCCTGCACGAGCGCGTAGGCATCCTCCCGCGACATCCCGCCGCTGACGAGCTCCAGGAGCACCGCCGAGGAGTACAGCAGCCCGCCGGCCACGTCCAGGTTGGCTCGCATTCGCTCAACGTTCACGATCAGGCCCTCGACCAGGCCGGTCGTCAGGTGCAGCAGGTAGTCGGTCGCGATCGCCGCGTCCGGCAGCGCGATCCGCTCCACGCTGGAGTGTGAGATATCCCGTTCATGCCATAGTGGTATGCCTTCGGTGACCGGCGTTACATACGAGCGGACGACGCGCGCGAGGCCGCAGATCCGCTCCGAGCGGATCGGGTTCTTCTTGTGCGGCATCGCCGACGAGCCCTTCTGCCCGGCCCGGAACGGCTCTTGCAGCTCCCGCACCTCGGTCCGCTGCCCGTGCCGCACCTCCAGCGCGATCGCCTCGCACACCGTCGCGAGCACGGCCAGCGCCGACACCCACTCGGCGATCCCGTCCCGGATGACCACCTGCGTCGCCACCTCGGCCGGGCGCAGCCCGAGCGCCGGCATTACCGCGGCCTCGATCGACGGGTCGATGTTGGAGTACGTTCCGACCGGGCCAGACAGCGTGCCCACCGCGACGGCCTCCCGCGCCCGGCGGACCCGGTCCCGCGACCTGGCCGCGGCGAAGGCGAAGTCCGCCACCCGGTGCCCCCACACGTCCGGCTCGGCGTGAATGCCGTGCGTCCGCCCCGGCCGCAGCGTGTCCCGGTGCGCCAGCGCGTGGTCGCGCAGCACCGCGACCAGCCGGCCGGCCTTCGCCAGAATGATGTCGGTCGCCTCGGCGAGCTGCATGGCCAGCGCCGTGTCGAGCAGGTCCGAGGAGGTCATCCCGTAGTGCACCCACGCCGCCGCGGAGCGCGGCTCGGTGTTGTCCGCCCACGCGGTGAGGAAGGCGATGACGTCGTGGTCGGTGACCGCCTCCACCTCCGCGACCGCCTCCGGGGTGGGCGGAGGGGCGCTGCGCACCGGGGCCACCGCCTCGACCGGAACGGTCCCGGCCTTCGCCTGGGCCTCCAGGACGAGGACTTCCACCTGGCACCAGAGCTCGTACTTGTGGGCCTCGCTCCAGACCCGGCCCATCTC
>Ga0210389_10001182_pt1 | contig 21390 bp, 18 predicted proteins | sample IncBWH28OmetaG_FD_160127 | JGI IMG/M metagenome (GOLD analysis project Ga0210389, IMG submission 160127) | Forest soil microbial communities from Barre Woods Harvard Forest LTER site, Petersham, Massachusetts, United States - Inc-BW-H-28-O ...
CGCGCCAGCGACGGTGCCATCGTCACCCAGGCCTACCAGTCGGCGAACGCTTCGGCCGGCGCGATCGTCCCCAACGTGGCCGACGCGAACTTCCGGTTCGCGGTCAACGCCAACGGCTCGTCAAACGCGAACACCACGCTGCCGTGAGGTCGCTCGGGGGGCTCGCGATCGTCGAGATCTTGGGGCTCTGCGTCCTGCTGGGTGGTGCGTGCGGACGGACGCCGTCCGCGCGCGCCGCTCCGGTGCCGGCCGCGCCTGCCGTGCCGGTGGCGGCCGCGCCCGCCCCGGCGGCGGTGGCGCCGACAGCGCCCCAGCCCGCCGTCGCCGATCCGGCGGCGCTGCTGGTGCCACGGGTCGCGGGTCCGGTGGTCATCGACGCCGAGCTCGACGGGAAGAAGATGTGGGAGGGAGATACCGGCACCACGCGCAACTTCAAGGACTCGGCCGGCCATGGGATGGTGCCGTACACCGAGGCCAAGGCGCGCTGGGGCAACGGCAAGCTCTACTTGATGCTCTACGCCGGCGACCTCGATCTCCAGGGGAAGGTGCGCGCCCATGACGGGCCCGTCGAACGCGACGACGCCTTCCACCTGGAGTTCGGCCGCGGTGACGAGGTGCGGGTCATCTCCGTGTCGGTGCTGGGGACGGTGGCCGACGCGCTCTGCCGCCCGTCCCGAACAGACCCGACCGGCCGGGTCTGCGATCGAAGTTGGGAGAGCCACGCCCGCGTCGCCGTCGACCGCGACGGGACGCTGAACAAGATCGGCGACAACGACGAAGAGTGGGTCATCGAGATGGCCGTCCCGCTCGCGGCCCTGGGTCTCGCCGATGCGCACGCCGGGACCCGAATTCCGTTCTCGATCCATCGGTGCGAGATCGGCCACGGATCGAGCCGCGGCTGCGGCGGCTGGGGCGGTGAGCCCCTCGGCGAGCTGGCGCTCGCTCCCTGACGCCCGTCGGCCTATCGCCCCAGCCGATCGGCCCGTTGGATTGCCGGACGCCCCCGCTCCGGGGGCGCCACGGGGTGTCGTATTGCCGCAATCCAGAAAACGGGCGACAATATCCTGGATGATCGTGCGCGGAGGTTTGCGGACCGGGGTCTTGGGCTTCGTTGTTTTCTTCGTTTTGGCTTCCGCAGCGCCCCGCCGGGCGGCCTCGCAGGAAGACGCGCGCGCCTACAATCAAAAGGCGACCGCGGCGTTCGCGCTCGGCAAATACGCCGCCGCCGCCGACTACTTCGAAAAGGCGTTCGAGCTCAAGCCTGATCCGGCGCTGCTCTACAACGCCGCGCAGGCTCACCGGATGGCGGGCGACAAGGAGCGCGCGCTGGCGCTCTATCAGAACTACCTGCGCGTGTACGGCGGAAGCCCGGGGCAGCGCGCGGACGTCGAGAAGCACATCGACGAGCTGAAGAGGGCCATCGAGCACGACAAGGAGGTGGCCACCTCTCCACCCACCAACACCGAGCCGATCTCCGCGGCCGCGACGGCCGAGACCGCGCCTCCGCCGGTGGCGGCGGCGGCAACCGCGCCGCCGGCCGCCGTTCCGCCGGCGCCCGGACCCGTCACCCTGGTCGATCAACCGAAGAGCGATGCCGGCGATCACGGCTCGCTGATGCAGAATCCTTGGTTCTGGCTGGCCGTCGGTGGCGGAGCTGCCGTAGTGGCCACGATCCTGATCGTCGCGCTCAGCGGCGGTTCCAAAGACCCGTCGCCTTCGATCGGAGTGGTGCCATGACGTCCGCCTCCTCGCGCTTCAAGTCCATCCTGGCCGCGCTCGCGGCGCTGGCGCTCGGCGCCACCGGCTGCGGAAGCACGAACGCCTGCAAGTCCGGGACGCTGCTGGTCACGCTCACCTTCGACGCGGCGACCGCGGCGGCCACCCTGTTGGCGGTCGACGTGTCGGCCCCCGGAGCCTCGCCGCGGCACGATCAGCTCGATCACCAGGCCGGCATGACGACGGGGACGATCGAGATCGACTTCCCCAACGGCTACGTGGCGGGCCAGACCGTCCTGGTGACCATCACCGCCTCCACGTCCGGTGGGACGGTCGGGAGCGCGACCGTTGCGGTGACGCTGGCCAACGGATGCAGCACGGTGGCTCTGCACTTCGGCGGCACGGACGCCGGCGGGGGAACGGGCGGCGCCAGCGGCGGCGCCGGGGGCAAGAGCACGAGCGGCACCGGTGGTGCGAACGCCGGGGGCGCGGGCGGTACGGCTGGCGCGGCTGGCGGCACCGGCGGGAGCGGGACCGGCGGGGCCGGGACTGGCACCGGCGGGACCGGCACCGGTGGGAGCGGGACCGGCGGCGCGGCCTGTGTCTTCACGTCGGCGGAGGACTGCTTCAACGGCATCGACGACGACTGCAACGGGAAGACCGACTGCGAGGATCCGGCCTGCACGCCGACCACGGAGTGCGTGGCCGCTCCCGGAACCACCTTCCAGGCTGGCGTCGAGGCCGCGACCGCCGCCACCACCTGCCCCTCCAACTTCACCGGCGGTGAGACGGCCCTCAACGAGGGGCTCAACGTTCCGGCGGCGACCTCCTGCAGCGGCTGCTCGTGCACCGCCACCACCAGCTGCAGCATCTCGCTCTACTCCTACGCGACCGCCGCCTCGTGCAATGCCGACACTGGAATGACGGGCGGGACGCTCGTCGGGACGCTCAACAGCGCGGCGATGTGCGTGGAGCCATCGGCGGGGCTGACGGCGGCGGGGTATCGTTTCAGCGGGCTCACCAAGTCCGACAGCGCTTGCACAGCCTCCGGGACGCCCACCTTGCCGGCGACGTCGTGGACGACGCAGAAGAAGTTCTGCGCCGCCGACCGCCTCGGCGGCGGCTGCAGCCCCGGCTATGTCTGCGCCCCCAAGCTGGCGCAGCTGACCGATCACTGCGTCCGTGCCGATGGAAACCTGGCCTGTCCGGCCGGCTACTCGGCCCAGACAGACACCTGGTACAAGGGGATGTCCGACAGCCGCGCCTGCGCGGCGTGCGGCTGCGGGACCGAGACCCCAGGGGACTGCACCAAGGAGTTGCTGAGCGGCACGCCGTACGCGCGCAGTGTGGCGTTCTGGCCGAATTCGTTCGGGCAGTGCTCGACCAGCGGGGGCACGAGCTTCAACGTCAACACCGCGCCCGGCTCGCAGACCTGTTGCCCGCTCGTCTGCGAGACCAGCAGCTGCGGCGGGTCGGGCATCGCGTGCGGCAACTTCGGCTATCAGTACCCGCCGGTGCAAGCCTCGTGTCCGCCCACCTCGGCGATCGGCGGCGCCGCGACGCCGACGGGGCCCGAGACGGTCTGCTGCCTCTAGCGGCCTGACAGCTGGGCCGGCCGACGTTTCGGTGACAAGTCACGCTCGCGCGGCACCCGTGCGCTAGCCTTCGGGCCGGCAGCATCCACACATCACGGGGAGAACGACGATGCCAGAGATCACCAAGGCCGCGGCGGGGACATTCTGTTGGATCGAGCTCGGGACCACCGACGTGGTCGCCGCGAAGAAGTTCTACGGGGGGCTGTTCGGCTGGACCATCACCGACGTTCCGATGGGCGGGATGAGCTATGGCCTGGCCGCGCTCGGCGACAAGCAGGTCGGCGGCATCACCCTCCTCAGCGAGGAGGCCAAGAAGATGGGCGCGCCGCCCAACTGGCTGTCGTACGTGGCGGTGAACGACGCGGCCGCCAGCGCCAAGAAGATCGCCTCGCTGGGAGGCAAGGTGCTGCTCGGTCCGCTGGACATCGGCCAGGGCCACATGGCGGTGGCCGCCGATCCGACCGGCGCCGTGTTCGCGGTGTGGCAGAGCGTGCAGTCGATGGGGACCTGGCTGATGGGCGAGCCCGGCTCGCTCGGCTGGAACGAGCTCATCAGCACCAACGAAGACAAGGCCGTTTCCTTTTACAAAGGCCTCTTCGGCTGGAACGCCGACCCGACGGAGATGCCGGGGATGACCTACACGATCTTCAAGCAGGGGGAGACGATGGTCGGCGGGTCGATGGCGCAACCAAAGAAGATGGCCGGCGCGCCGTCGCTGTGGGGGGTCTACTTTTCCGTTGCCGACGCCGACCAGGCCGCCGAGAAGGTGACCGCCCTCGGCGGCAAGGTCTTGAACCCGCCCATGGACATCCCGGGCATCGGTCGCTTCGCGGTCGTCGCTGACCCGCAGGGCGCCATGTTCTCGGTCATGAAGTTCTTGCCGCCCCAGAAATAGGCGCGGATCGTCAGGCGAGCTCTCGCCCTTTGGTCTCGATGACCAGGGGCGAGAGCGCCAGCACGACCCCGATGAGCGGGACGACGCCCACCCAGAACAGCGCGCCGAGCGCCGTCTGCAGCGAGTTTGCGCCGCGCGCCGCGACGGTGCCGACCAGGAACGGGCCGCCGGCGGCGATGAAGCGGCCGACGTTGTAGCAGAAGCCGGCGCCGGTGCCGCGCAGCCGCGTGGGGAAGAGCTCGGGCAGGTAGTAGGTGAAGCTGCCGAAGACGCCGAACACCGTGAGGCCGATGAAGAAGTACATGTAGAGGCGCTGCTGGGGCGGCAGATCGAGACCGAAGGCAGCCAGGATCGCCACGCCCGACAGGAAGTAGTAGAGGGCGAACATCTTGCGGCGCCCCATCACCTTGGCCGCCGGGATCGTCAAGAGCGTGCCGATGAGGCCGCCCAGGTTGAAGACGTTGGTGCCGAGCGCCTTCCAGTGCTCGACGAGGCCGAGCGTCGCGGCGCGATCGAAGGCGTTGGCTTTGGCGGTCGCCTGTGCGAGGCCGGAGGAGACGATGGGGATGAAGGCGTTGACGCTCCACCAGCCGATGAGCGCGATCACCGCCATGGAGAACCCGGAGATCGTGAGCGCGCGGTTCTCGGGCGTGAAGAGCTCGGCGAAGCGTGGGCGCGGCGCGCCTGCGGCGGCCTCGCGCCAGCGCTCCGGTTCGCGCACGAACATGCGCACCACGAAAGCCACGGCGGCCGGGATGAGACCGCACAGGAAGACGATGCGCCAGGACGTCTCGGGCGATCCCTTGAAGAAGACGCCCGCGATCTGAAAGTTGGCGAAGGTGGCCAGGAACAGCCCGAAGGGGGCGGAGGTGTAGAGCAGCGCGCCGGCCTCGACGCGGCGGTGCTCCGGGACCACCTCGGCGACCATGGCGGCGCCGGCCGCCCACTCGCCGCCGATCCCCAGGCTGGCGACCAGGCGGAAGGCGACCAGCGCCCAGATGTTGGGCGCGGCGGCGCAGGCCGCCGTCCCGAGGGCATAGAGCAACATCGTCAGCATCAGCGTGCGCGCGCGCCCGATGCGGTCGGCGATCTGCCCGAAGAGGATCCCGCCCGTCGCCCATCCGACCAGCAGCAGTGAGGTGAGGATGCCGCCCCACTTCAGCGTCGCCGCGCGTGCCAGGGGCGAGCCGATGGTCAGCCCCAGCAGCGTCGGAACGCAGTTGGGCGCCACGTAGTTGAACAGCAGCCCGTCGAAGCAGTCGAATCCCCAGCCGAGCCAGGCGGCGAACAGCACCGTCCACTGGTAGCCGTTCATGTCGAGCAGCGTGCGCTGCGCTGGGGGCGCCGTCGCCGCGCTCAAGGCTTCGTCCCGGCGGCCGGGTCGGGCAGCGCCGCAGCGCCGCAGAAGTTGACCTTCCTGATCATCGGCGGTGGGTTGGCGCGCTCGTGGGCCGAGGCCGACCGGCGTGCGTTGTAGGTGCGCCCGAGATGGTCGGCGCTGTGTTCGAGCTCGGCCACGAGCTTCTTCCAGGTCGCCGTCGCCGCCGCGTCGGTGGCCGGCGGTTCGGGGACCAGCGCCAGCAGGTCGACCAGATCCTCGATCGCCGCGGTCTCCGTCTTCGGATGCGGCTTCGTCGGGTCGGGCGCCACCTGGTTGAACGCCGGCACCAGCACGCGATCGCGAAACTGGGCGACGGTGTCCGGGTCGACCTGGCACCACAGGAATCGGGTGTGCAGGTGGGCGAAGGCCGAGGCGGCCTCGGCGCGGGGCTGCGTCAGCAGGCGGCGAAACGGCTCGTCGTAGTCACCCTGTGCCTGGATGAAGCCGCTCAGCATCGCGTTGACCAGCTTGCCGCGGCAGTCGCCGCCGCAGCTCCCGCCCAGCAGGTAGGACGCCAACCACTTCCGGTGGTCGGCGTGGAACTTCTCGATCTGCCCGGCCTCGGCGCTGCTCACCATCTCACCGGTGCGCGCGGTCGCCAGCGCCAGCGCGGCCACCAGATGGGCGCCGGTCGAGAAGTCCTCGAACCGCTGGATCTCCTGCCAGACGCGGCGCTCGTAGAGATCTTGAAGGTACGGATCGAACAGCCACTCCAGCTTGGCGGGCGAGGTTTGTACCTCGCGCTCTTCATGCAGCAGCGCCAGCGGTCCGCTGCCCGCGGCGCTGTGGACCGCGGCGGTCGCGTCCATCTCGTCGGAGACGACCTCGGCGATGGCGTCGGAGCGCTGGGCCAGCGCGTCGTCCTTGCAGAGATCGGTCGCCTTCTGGACGCCGAACCGCTGCGTGCAGGTGAGCTTGAAGCCCTGGGCGAGCTGCTCGTAGTTCTTCTGGCCAGTCGCCTCCAGGACCGTCCGCATGTAAGTCGCGTTGTCCTTCCCGAGCTCCATGGCGTAAGAGACGGCCAGCTCGGGATCGATGATCGCGCCGCGGGTGAGCGAGAGCAGCACGCCGAACCGCTGATCGGCGCTGCCCGGCCCCTGCGCCGACAGCACGTTCAGGTTCTTGGAGAGGATCTCGGCGCGGGCGATCCGCCAGTCGTTCTCGGCCTTGGTCTGGGCGATCGACTGCTCCGAACGCGCCTGCTGGGAGGCGATCTGGGACTGCCGGTATTGCCAGATCGACGTGGCGACCAGCCCGGCCACGCCGATGACGAAGCTCGAGAGGAAGCTGTGGTACGTCTGGATGAACTTCCCGAGCTTCGACGGTTTTCCGGTCGGCTTGGGCTCATCCGACGATTCACCCCCCTCTTCGTCTTCAGCGCTCACCCGCGGAATATATTGTAGTTTCGCGCGCAGGGAACATGCATTGGCTCGAACTGCCCGCGGTGAAGTGGGCCACCCCCATTCCGCTGCTGGCGCTCATCGCGCCCGTGGTCTGGTGGTTTTTCCACGGCACCTGGCGTGAGCTCGACGCCGAGGCGCTGGCGCTGCGGCGCGATCTGGCGGCGCGCAACGAGATCGACTACCGGCCGATGGTGGCGCTCACGATGGTGGCGCTGATCCTGATCATGCAGGAGTACTACGGGCGCGGCGACTTCTTCGAGCAGGCGATCCGCCCCTGGATCGCCCGCCGGGCGAGCGCGCACCCGGGCGGCCTCTTCAATCCGGCCGTCTACGACGAGCTCTACCTGCGCATGTGGTGGGGGCTCACCCGCATCGGCGGCTATCTGATCCCGCTCGTCTTCTGGCGGTTCTTTTTCCCGCGCGACCACCTGGCCGACTTCGGCCTGCGCGGAGCGGGGTTTCTGTCGCACGCCTGGATCTACGCGATGTGCGTCGCGGTCATGGTGCCGGTGCTGTACCTGGTCAGCTACCAGCCCGACTTCGCCAGTTACTACCCGATGTACAAGCAGGCCGGACGGTCGTGGCTCGACTTCTTCATCTGGGAGCTGCTGTACGTCGGTCAATTCTTCACGCTGGAGATCTTCTTTCGTGGCTTCTGGCTGCGCGCAATGCGCACCTTCGGCGCCGGCGCGATCTGGTCGATGGTGGTCCCCTACTGCATGATCCACTTCGGCAAGCCGTACCTCGAGGCCTGCGGCGCGATGGTGGCCGGCGTCGTCCTGGGGTCGCTGGCGATGCGCACGCGGAGCATCTATGCCGGCTTCCTGGTGCACGGCACGGTGGCGATCTTGATGGACGTGCTGGCGCTCTACCGGCGTCACGCGCTCCCGACGGCGCTGACGCCGACGGGGACACATCACCTGAAGTTTCTCTACTGGTCGAGCCTGTTCTGGCTCGCCTGGGTCCTGGCGATCGCGGTGCTCGCCTTCAAAGTATGGCGAGCAACCCGAGGCCGACGCGATTCCGCGTCAGCCCCGGGTTCGTGAACCTCTTCTGACGGACTCCGCCGGGTGAGCCCCGGCTTCGTCCAGGCCGTTCGGGAGCGTTACTTCGCCTCGGGCGCGGCGGCCTTCATCTCTTTGCCGCTGTCGCCCTTGGCGGCGTCGGCCTTGGTCGACTTGGCGCTCTTCTTGGTGCTGGTTGCCGCTTTGGTCGACGACTTGGTCGATTTCTTGGCCGGCTTGTCGGCGGCCGGCGTCGCGCTGCCTTCCTGCGCGACGACGTGCGACTTGGCGACCTGGTGTTTGGCGGGCGCCGCGAAGGCAGAGCCGGCCGTGAGCGCGAGCATCGAAATTCCGAACAGCGTGTTGCGAATCATGTTCATTCTCCGGGTTGGGGCGGTCTTGATTGACCGACGGAGATTGAGATTGCAGCTGCGATGCCAAGGCCGCCCTCGTCGCAACTCCGCCTGCTCCGTGCCTTGCGCGCGCCCGATGCCGTCATCGTGAGGCGGTTGCGCTGTGGCACGTCCACCATTGCGCCGCGCGCGAGTTTTATTCCCTCAGGCGTCGTCGCCGCTCCGCGGCTCGTCGCCGCCCGCGGCTTGCTGCCCCGCACGTCGGCACCCGCGCTTCGCATGTCGCCATCGTACGTCGCACGTCGCACGTCGCACGTCGCGGTGTAGGTGTGGGCCCGTCGCCAACGCACGCCTCTGTTCACGTGCGCAGTCCGCTTGCGTTACGCGCGCATCGCACCTCGCCGCCCGGTCTGCCGCCCTTTCCGCGCGTGGGCTTTTTCCGGCGCGTAGCCTGCCGTTGATGTCATTGCAGGCTACGCGCCGGAAAAAGCTTCGTGCGGAAGGTCGCGGCGGCTCGAGCGGCAGCGTTCTCCCGCACGAAGCAAGGTTCAGCTTCGATCGAGGTGCGAATGGGCCGTGGGTGCGGATGGGCCGTGGGTGCGGATGGGCCCTTGGGTGCGGATGGGCCCTTGGGTGCGAACAGGCCTTGGGTGCGAGCAGGTGAAGGGCCGTCAGCCCAGCCAGTACGCGAGCTTGACCATGAGGACGTCATCCGACGCGCGCCCATGCCAGATCGGGGCGAGCTCGAACTGCGCGCTGCTGCCGGGCGCGACCGTGAGGGCGGGCGTCTGTGCGCGCGAGTAGACGAGGAACAGCGTGGAGCCGAGTCGATACTCCCAGCGCAGCACCAGGTTGACGTTCAACGTCGCCTGCTCGGTGTCCGGGTTCGCAGCCGGCGCGCCAGCCGGCATCAGCGCCGTGAACGGGACCTGTTCGCGGAACGTCGTCTTCGGGTAGACGAAGAACGAGCTGTAGTGAACAGACGCGAGAAAGAGCTGCGTGTAGAACTGCAGCGAAAGCTCGGGGGTGAAGGTGTAGGCCGCCCGCACGGTCAATCCGACGCTCGTCGCGTTTTGGGTGGCGAACCGGTAGTCGGCCGGTGAGCCGATCTCCACCAGCGACCCGTCGGTCGCGATGTAGCGGCGCAACCCGAAGTCGGAGACGGCGGTCGGCAGCAGCGTCAGCTCCAGCTCCGGTCGAAAGCGCAGCGTGACCTGGGCGTTGGTCTGGAGATAGGCGCCATACCCGCTCTCGCGGCGGGCGGCGATGCCCGACCAGGAGAAGGTGACCCGGCGGCGCGGGTCGGTCGACAGCGTCGCGGCGGCTCCAGCGCTGGCCGGGAACTGCAAGGCCGAGCCGTCTCCCATCTCGCGATCGTCCGAGTAGCGCGGGCGCGCGTCGAGCTCGAGGTAGAGCGACCAGAAGTTGTGCAGCGTCCAGCTGGTGGTGAGCGCAAACGCCTGCAACAACCGGACGCCGTCCAGCGTCTCTCGCACGTTGTATTGGAGCCCGGTGGTGGTCTCTCGCGTCACCCACCATGGCTGCAGCGTCCGGTAGGCGAGGTTGAAATACCCCTGATAGTCGTTCTTGCGCTCGAGGTAGCCGAGGTCGTTGAACTCGAGCTCGCGGCCGGTGAGATGCTGCCAAGCGTTCCAGAGCCAGTGCGCGCCACCCTCTTTGCCGACGTAAGCCGAGAGGCCTCCCGCGGTGTCGCCAGGCACTATGGGGATTCCGTCGGGCTCGCTGCGCGGCGGGCCGCGCGACAGCACGCTGCCGATCGCCTGCCAGGCCGCCGCGTAGTCGCCCGACGCCGAACGCCAGCGCCCGTCGAGACTGAGGACATAGGCGTCGTTGGTGCAGCGGCCGTCGGCGGCGGGCAGGGCCTGCGTCGACGGGCAGCGGGCGCCCGCCGGCACCTCTGGCTCGAAGCGATTGGTCGCGGTCGCCATCAAGCCGACGTCGGCGTTGGCGGCGATGAGGCGCTTCACGCGCAGGACGTTGAACGCGGTCGGCGGATCGACCAGTCGACTGACCCGGGTGCCGTCGGCCGTCTGTACCAGCGCGTCGTTCTCGCCGGTCACCGCCGACATCACGCCCACGCTGGTCTTGCCGCCGATCGTGCCCGAGACCTTGGCCGCGCCGTAGATCGTGGAAGGGTCCGGTTCGGCGTAGAGGGCCTCGCCGGAGTTCAGCGTCGGCAGCGCCGGCTGGCGGCCGATCCGGCGGGTGTAGAGGATGGGCCGGATGGTGGCGAAGACGTCGAGGCCCTCGAGGAAGAACGGACGCTTCTCGGGGAAGAACGTCTCGAACGTCGACAGGTTCAGGATGACGGTGTCGGCGTCGACCTGGCCGAAGTCGGGGAACACCGTCAGATCGAGCGTCAGCTCGTTGGTGAGGTGCGCCTTGGCGTCGAGTCCCGCCGAGAGGTGGGTGAAGGTGCCGTGCTCGATCGAGTTGGCGTCGGCGCCGGCGTCCCGGTGCTCGAGCTTGCCGACGACGAACGGGCGGAGCTCGAACCTGCCAGGCGGCGGAAGGCCGACGAGGTCGTCGAGGCGGCCGTAGTACGGCACGATCGCGGCAGCGCGGCGGGGGAAGAATGCCCAGTCGTCGGTCTCCTGTCGGGCGTCGATGAAGCGCCTCACCTGAAAGCCCCACGACTGGACCGGCAGGGCAGTGAACCGGAGGCTGGAGAGCGGGACGCGGAATTCGGCGCTGTAGCCGCGTGGGGTGGTGGCGACCTTCGCCTCCCAGATGGCGTCCCAATCGGCCGAGAAGCTGGTGTCGTTGAAGTGGATGCCGTCGAGCAGCGCCCCGGCGGCGTTGACGGAGAAGTGGTAAGCGCTGACGCCGTCGTTGCGACTGCTGATGTCGATCCAGACGCCGTCCGAGGGGAGCGTTCCGTCGCGCCGTTGCAGGCGCCGGACGATCGGCGAGTGGATCTGCTCGCAGTCGATGCCGACGTAGAGATTCTTGTCGTCGTAAAGGACGCGCACCTCCGTGTGCTCGCTGGGGGCCGCCCCTTCGTCCGGGTAGTGCTGGGTGAAGACGTCGGAGGGGAGGGCGGCACGCCAGACCGGGTCGTCGAGGTGGCCGTCGATCTTGGGCGGCTTCGGCGTGCGCACCGCGTGGATCTGCGGGCGCGGCAGGAGCACGATCGCGCCCGCCGGACCGCGCGCGGGCGCGATCGCTTGGGCGAGCACCAGCGCGAGGACGGCGGGGGAGGTCAACACAGGCGCCGGCCATTGTATAACCGCGGCGATGGCGCTCGTGGATCGGCTCGCAGAGTTGGTGTCGTTCGACACCCAGAATCCCGACGGTGAGGAACGGCCGCTCGTGCACCGCCTGGCGGGCGAGCTGGCGGCGCTCGGGGCCCGCACCGTCGACGAGGTGGCGGTCGGCGATCACGCCTACGTCTATGCCCGATTCGGCGCCGAGACCCCCCGTCTGCTGGTGAACGCCCACCTCGACACGGTGCCCGCCAACAGCGGCTACACCTCGCCGCCCCATCTGCTGGTGCAGCGGGGCGATCGCCTGTACGGCCTGGGGACGGCCGACACCAAGGGGGCCATCGCGGCGGTGCTGGAGGTGCTGGCGGAGCGAAAACCGAGCCGCTCGGTCGGCATCCTGTTCTCCGGCGACGAGGAGCACGGCCAGACCTGTATGGACGCCTTTTTGGCCAGCGAGGCGGCGGTGGGGCTGGAGCGGGCCGTCGTCTGTGAGCCGACCGGCTGCCGGGTTGGCGTCCGCCACCGCGGCATCGGCGCGGCCAAGGTGTCGCTGGGGGGGCCGGGCGGTCACTCGTCGCTGGTCGACGGCCTCGTCAATCCGGTTGCCGTGCTGGCGCGCGCGGCGGTCGCGCTCGACGAGATGGGGATCGCGCATCGAGACAAGGGGCCGGCTGGCTTCCCGGGGATCAACCTCAACGTGGCGGCGCTCGAGGGCGGGATCGCCTTCAACGTCGTGCCGACGCGGGCGACGCTGTCGTTCTCGCTGCGCCCGGCGCCCGGGACGAACATTCACCAGCTCTTCACCGAGGCGGAGCAGCGGGTGCGGGCCGCCGTCGCGCCGCACGTGATCGAATGGACGCTGGTGAAGGCGAGCTTGCCGTTCGCGACGCGCGACCTCGCGGCGTTCGCCCCCCTCCTCGGCGAGCGGCTGCAGACCGCCGTCGACCTCGGGTTCTGGACCGAAGCCGCGAGCCTCTCCCAACATGGCATCGACGCGGTGGTCTTCGGCCCGGGTGACGTCGGGCAGGCCCACGCCGCCGACGAGTTCGTCACCATCGGCGATCTCGAGACGGCGCGCGCCACCTTTGCGACGGTGCTCGCCTGATGGAACCGGAGATCGTCCAGCGCTTTCTGGAGAGCGTCGGCGCCAAGGCCGACATCGACCTCTACCTGAAGCTGTTTCGCTCGCAGCGCAAAGAGAGCTTCGCCATCCTGGCGCCCAACGCGCAGATCGTGAAGAGCGCGCTCGATCCCGTGCACTTCGACCTGCGCATCCTCGCCGGGTTGGGCCTCTTGCCCGTCGTGCTGCTGGGCCTCTTCGAGCCGAAGGACGCCGACGCGCAGGCGACCCGCGTCTCCGACTGGCTGCTCGAGGACGCCGTCCCCTGCGAGATCATCCGCGCCGACGCGGAGCTCGGCCCCGCCACCGTGGAGGCGATCCGCACGGTCATGGCGCGCGGCGCGATCCCGCTGGTGTCGGTCGAGGCCGCCGCGGCGCTGAGCATCGACGCCCGCTTTCGGCTGCTGGGCGGGTTGGCCACCGCGCTGGAGACGCGCAAGGTGGTGTTCCTCAGCCGCCGCCCCGGCCTGGTGGTGGGCGCCGGACCGCCGCCGTCGGTGGTGAGCCTGGCGACCGACACCGAGCGGCTGCTGGCGCCGGGCGCGCTGTCCCGCGGGCAGGCGCTGCTGCTCCGCCAGATCAAGCGCCTCCTCGAGCAGGTGCCGCATTCGATGGGCGTCAACGTCGTCAACCCGCTGCAGTTCTTGCGTGAGCTCTTCACGGTCAACGGCGCCGGCACGCTGATCCGGCGCGGCTCACGCATCGACGTGCGCGACGGGTGGGAGTCGGTCGATCCGGTGCGGCTGCGGGCGCTCTTCGCCTCGGCGTTCGGCCGTGAGATCCGCGACGATTTCTTCATCCGCCCGATCGCGCGCACCTTCGTCGAGGAGAGCTACCGCGGCGCCGCCGTCGTCGCCGAGACGGCGGTGGCGCCCTACCTGACCAAGTTCGCGGTCGAGCGCCAGGCCCAGGGCGAAGGCCTCGGCAGCGAGATCTGGTCGCTGGTCACCCGCGACTACCCGGCGTTCTTCTGGCGCTCGCGTCCGGAGAACCCGATCACCGCCTGGTACGTCAAGCAGTGCGACGGCCTCCTGCGCTTCCCCAAGTGGCACGTCTTCTGGCGCGGCCTCTCCGTCGAGACGATCGAGCCGGCCGTCCGACACGCGCTCACCGCCGACAGCGACTTCGACTAAGGTTGAGAACCGATGAGCTGACCGATCTTGGTCGCGACCGCGTTCAGCGTCGCGGCGAAGCTGAGGTCGCAGATCGAGCCCTGGACCTCGTTGGGGAACGACTGGACGAACTGGGTGATGCGGACGGCCGGATCGCCGAAGCTCTGGTCGGTCGGATTCTGCGTCGCCTCGGGATTGACACCATCCCCGCCTTTCGCACCGCAGGAGTGCTCGATCTGCGGCCAGAGCTCGCCCGGCTTGGTGCTCTGACCGCCCGATGGGGGCAGCCACGCCACGGTGTAGGGCGTCGCCGGCGCGGCGATCGAGGCGACCAGGATCTGCTTGTCGGGATCGGGCTTGAGCGCCTTGATGTCGCTGACGAACTTCGCGACCGGCGTCAGCAGTCCACTCGCCGTGTCGTTCGACGTGCAATTGGTGAGGTCCAGCGTCGGGACGCTCGAGCTCCCCTGGGTGTCCGAGGGGGGAGTGAGCGGGGGCATCTCGACCTGGCCGGTCCCGGGGTCGGTGCAGAGGTGGCCCCACTGATTGCAGCGGTAGTTGGCGATCGGGCCGAGAGGATTGGCGATGTTCTGCATGTCGCCGTTGAGCGAGTAGAGCTCGGTGTTCGCCGGCGCGGAGCAGTCGTCCTCGTTGGTCAGCATCACGATGACGAGGTAGGCGTTCGGCCGGAGAAAGCCGGCGTTGGTGCTGGGGAGCTGCCCGTCCGCGCCCAGCGCCCGATCGATCGAGGCGAGCTGATGCTCGAACCCACACCCCCCGTCGCCGAGCAGCGCGATGCACTGGAGGACGGTCCCGATCGGGTCGGTGAAGTTCGGCATCATGTCGGCGTCCGTGATGAACGTGTGGTCGCTGTCTTGTGCCCCCAGGACGGGCGTGATCGTGCTGTTCGTGCAGGTGACGGGCGGACTCAAATACGAGTCCGACCGCGGAGAGCTCTGGAACTCTCCCTGATCGCCGAGGACCGTACAGCCGATTGACGACGCCGAATCGCCCGGGGCCCCCATGTCGGACGAGACGACGGCCAGGTGCAGGCTGGGTGGCGAGGGGAGGCTCTGTAGGGACTGGATGAACAGCGGCAGCTGGGCGTAGAGCTTCTGTTGCATCTCGATCATCGACGACGAGTTGTCGATCATCAGCAGCATGTCGACGTTGCTCCCGAACGGTCCGGTGACCACCGTTCCCCCGCTGCCACCCGCGCTGGTACCACCCGCACCGGTCGCCCCGCCGGTCGCTCCGCCGGAGCCGCCCGCCCGGCCGCCGGCGGCGCCGCCGGACCCGCCGCTACCCGACGGGATCAGCGGCTGGCCTCCGCCGCATCCGACCGTCACGACCATTGCCGCCCAGGCGCCGAGCAACCGACTCCACGTCCCCGATCCCGATCCGTAAGTCATCAAGTCCTCCCTCTCAACAATCCCGCTCCCACAATTGGAACACGTTCAAAGCCGACCGTCCATCGCGTGCGGCGGATCACCGCCCGGGCAGTGACCGATCAACGACGGATCGACGACCGAGCAACGGTGGCCCGCGTCAGACGGAGCGTATAGGATCGTCGGCATGACCCGAACGGATGTCATCGAGATGGTCGTGGCTGCCAAGCTCGCCAAGAAGCTCACCTGGAAGGCGCTGGCCGAGGCGTGTGGACGCAGCGAGGTCTGGACCACTTCTGCGCTGCTCGGCCAGCAGGCCATGAGCGCCGAGGAGGCAACGGCGGCCGGGCGACTCCTCGGCCTCGGCAACGAGGAGGTCACGTTGTTGCAGGTTCCGCCGTCGAAGGGCTCGCTCGGCACCCAGATCTCGACCGATCCCTTGATCTACCGATTCCACGAGATCGTCCAGGTGTACGGGACGACACTGAAGGAGCTGATCCACGAAAACTTCGGCGATGGGATCATGAGCGCCATCGACTTCGAGATGAGCGTGGAGAAGCTCCCAGATCCCAAGGGCGATCGGGTAAAGGTCACGATGCACGGCAAGTTTCTCCCTTACCGCAAATGGTGAAACCCCAGCGTGAATCGACGGACCGGGCTGCCGGGCTGCCGCTTCAGATCCGCTCGTCGCACTCGGCGCGCATGACGTCGTCGATGGTCTCGCGGCGCGACACCAGGGTCGCGGCGCCCTCGTCCCAGAAGACCTGCGGGACGCGGCCGATCGAGACGTAGTTCGAGCTCATGGAGGCGCCGTAGGCGCCGGCGTCGTGCAGGACCAGCAGATCGCCCACCTCTGGCTGCGGGAGCGGGCGCGGGTCGAGCAGCTCCTTGTCGTCGCGGGTGAAGACGTCGCCGCTCTCGCACAGCGGGCCGGCGACGACGAAGGGCTCGGGCGCGCGCTCCGCGCCTTTGCCGACGATCGAGATGTGGTGGTAGGCGCCGTACATCGCCGGGCGGACGAGGTCGTTGAAGCCGGCGTCGACCATGATGAAGCGATGGCCGGGCCCCTTGGGGTTCGACTCCGTTCGCTTGAGGTCCTTGACCCGACAGACGAGCAACCCAGCCGCGGCGACGGGATAGCGCCCCGGCTCGATCTCGACGCGGATCTGGCGCCCGGCCGCCTTGGCGAGCAAGGCGGCCACTTCGACCAGCGTTCGCCGGAAGGCGCCGAGGTCGTAGCTCGGCGCGCCCGGACGATAGGGGTGCGGGATGCCGCCGCCCAGATTGATCGCCTCGATGTCGGGAAACTCGGCGAGGCGCGGGGTCATCATCCCCACGAACCGTCGCAGGTTCTCGTCGAATTCGGCGATGCGGGGGCCGGTGCCGAGGTGCGCGTGCAGCGTGGTGATGGGGAGCTTCGCGGCGCTCGCCCGCGCCCGCAGCTCGCCGAGCGCCTCGTGCCAGATGCCGTGCTTCGAGGAGGGGCCGCCGGTGTCGCACGACTGGACGTGGCCGTGACCGAAGCCCGGGTTCACGCGCACGGCGATGGGGCCGGTGTAGCCCGCGCCGTGCAGCTCGTCGATCATGCCCGGCGAACCGACGTTGGGGAGCACGCCGTGCTCGAGCACCACGGTGAGCGCATTGTCCCGCAAGACGTCGGCGGTCAACATCACCACCGGTGGGCGCGCCCCCACCGGAAAGCCGGCCCGCCGCGCGCGCAGGACCTCGTTTCCGCTCACGGCGTCGATCCAGAGCCCCGCCGCGCGCACCGCCTCCAGCACCTTCCAGTTGGAGTTCGCCTTCATCGCGTAGCGCGCCTGCAGGGCGTCTCCCGCCGTCAGCGCCGCCAGCGCCTGGAGGCGCCGCCGGAGCTCGGCGGCGTCGTAGAGGTAAAACGGCGTTCCGACCTGATCGGCCAGGCGTTCGAGCGGATAGGCGGCGAGATCGAGCGACGGCATGGTCGCGAACTATCCCAGATGCTGCCCCCTGGTCAACGTCGCAACGTCGTCAGGCGCGCGACGGCTCCATGTCGGGCAGGCGGGGCTTTTGCGATTCGATCGCGGCCGGCGAGCGACGTGGGAGCGTGATGGTGAACGCGGCGCCCGCCCCCACCGCGCTGCTGACAGAGATCTTCCCCCCCAGCGCCTTGCACAGCTCGCTGGTGATCCAGAGTCCCAGCCCGAGCCCGGGGTGCTGCCGCTGGCCGCTGGCTCGCTCGAAGCGGCGGAAAATGCGCTCCTGATCCTCGGCCGAGATGCCGATTCCGTGGTCGCGCACGATGAGCTGGACGACGTCGGCGCCGCCGCGCCCTTCGATCTCGATTCCACCGCCGGCGCCGTATTTCACGGCGTTGGCGATGAGGTTGGTGGCGATCTGGTCGAGGCGCGCCTCGTCCCACAGCCCGACCAGCGGCTCGGGGAGGTCGATCTTCATGGCGCAGGCGGCGGCCGCGGCGTCGGGCGCAAAACGCTGCGCCACCTCGCGCGCCAGCGCCGCCAGATCGACCCGATCGAAGTTCAGCTCCAGCCGGCCTGCGGTCAGGCGCGACATGTCGAGCATCCCGTCGATGAGGCCCGACAATCGGCCGGCTTGCCGGGCGATGGAGCCGATGCGCTGGCGCTCGACCTCGCCGAGGATGCCGCCGGGCGAGAGGGAGACGGCGCGCTCGACGGCATCGATCTGCAGCAGCAAAGAGGTGAGCGGCGTGCGCAGCTCGTGCGCCGCGATGGCCAGGAACTCGTCGCGCGCGGCGATGCCTGCCTCCGAGGCGCGGGCGCGGGTGTCGGCCTCGGCCCCCGCGCGACGGAGCGCCGCCTCCCGCGCGTGCAGCCGGCCGTAGGAGCCGGAGATGTATGCCGCCAGCATCACCATGATCGCCGCCGTTCCCGCCCACTGCCAGCAGAGCGCCGGGGCGGTGTCGGCGGCGGTGAGGATTCCGAGGCCGCCTGCCAGCATCGTCAGCCCCGAGCCGACGATCGCGGCCGGGTGATCCTGGATGACGACGGCGATCGCCACCGGCAGCGCCAGCATCCAGTGAAAGAGCGGGCTCGACACCCCTCCGGTCAGCGCCGCCAGCGCCGCATAGAAGGCGGTCGAGAAGACGGCCAGCGCCAGCATCAGCTCGCGCGTGCGCGCCCGCCCGGCACCGCGCAGGTTGAGCGCCGTCGCCACGATGAACAGCGCCCAGAGCAGCCGCACCACCAAGGGGCGCCAGGCGAAGTAACCGAGCGTCACCCGATCGGTCGCCGCGAACAGCACGATGATCCCGGCGCACAGCAGGAGAACCCGCTGTCGCTCGCGCGTGCCGTCCCGCGTGCTGTCAATCGACCGGCGGTCCCCCTCGCCCATGGCTGCCATTCTAACGCGCGGGCGCGGCGTAGCAGGACGTTGACTTCGGGTACCTGCGGTCCCTAGGATCTGGTTTAGGATCTATCTTGGTGCGAAGACCAACTGCTGCAGGCGTGGTGATCGTCGCGCTCCTTCTGATGAGCGGCCAGCCGTCGCGCGCCGCCGATCCGCGGCTGGATTCGGCCCGGGCCCACTCGCAGGAGGGCGACTCGTATTACAAGCTGGAGAAGTACGCCAACGCCATCAGCGAGTATGAGCAGGCGTATCTGGCCAAGCCCGACCCGAGCTTTCTGTACAACATCGCGCAGTGCCACCGGTTGATGGGGCAGGGCGCGGAGGCGATCAAGTTCTACCGGCGGTTCCTGAAGGACGCGCCGGCCGCAGCCAACCGCGCGGTCGCCGAAAAGCACATCAGAGATCTCGAGGACGCATCCCGCGGCACGCAGCCGCCTCCCGCCACGTCGCCCGGGCTTTCGAGCACGCCGCCGGCTGCGACGGCGCCCCCTCCGGCCACGCCGCCGACCGAGCCGTCGCTCGCGCCGCTGCCGTCGTCGCCGACCACGGCCAGCCCGGCGCTGAGCCCCACCTCGAGCGGACTATCTGGCCCACTTGCACCCACCTCAACGCCGGTGTCGACGACGCCAACCGTCGAAACCGGCACCTCCTCAACCCAATCGGAGTCGCATCCGATCTATTCTAGATGGTGGTTCTGGGCGGGCGTGGGGGCGGTGGTGGTGGGTGGAATCATCTTGATAGCGGCGACGGCAAAGCACGACCCGTCGTGCCCCGAGGGGTTCACATGTCATTGATTCGTTGGCAGGCAGTCTTTTTGGCGGCGGCGATCGTCATCGTGCCGGTCTTGTCGTGCAGCCAGCGATCGTTGGTGCTGGTCACGGTCAACGCTCCGGATGGGGTGGCGTACACGAACGTTTCGCTGGTCATCACCGCCATCGGCGTCGAGCCGACGACGTTCGACAAGGTGTCGTTCACCGACGGTGCCCCCTACAAGGCCGGCGTTTACCTTCCGTCGGACATGAGCGGTAAGGTGACGTTCTCCGCCGAGGTCGTCCAGAACGACTGCAAGGTGGCGACGGGTGGGCCTGTCGATGCCCTGGACGTCTCGTCCGGTACAACGGTCTCATTGACCATCGCCCTCACGGCTGAGGCTTGCGTGCCGGTGAACGACGGCGGCGCGGGGTCGAGCGGCACGGGCGGCGCCACGGGAAGCGGCGGCAGCGGGACCGGGGGCGTCACGACGGGAACCGGGGGCGCGCTCGGGACCGGGGGCGTCACGACGGGAACCGGGGGCGCGCTCGGGACCGGGGGCGTCACGACCGGCAGCGGCGGCGTGGTCGGCACCGGCGGGCGCGGCGGGTCCGGCACTGGTGGCATGATCGGGACCGGCGGCGGCAGCGGCAAAGGTGGCGCGGTGGGCACCGGCGGCATCGTCGGGACGGGCGGCGTGATCGGCAGCGGCGGTGTGATGGGCAGCGGCGGCGTGATGGGCACCGGCGGCGTGATGGGGAGCGGCGGCAGCGGCGGTTCCGGCGGCTGCACCTGCCCCAACCAGAACGAGATCTGCCAGCCCGGGACCACCACCTGCATCTGCTCCCAGAGTGACAGCACGGCCTGCGCGAGCGTCACTTGCGGCACCGTCACGAACATCTGCAATCAGACGGTGTCGTGCGACAACTGCCCGTCGGGCTACGTCTGCGACACCTCGCTCAACAGCTGCCGCAAGCTGGTCACCACTGGCTGCGGTGGATCAGTGGCCACCGGAACGGGCCTGGTCGTCGGGACAGAGGCCGCCCCGATCTGCCCCCTGAACTAGCCGTTGCTCACGCCGAAGGCGATCCTGATCGCGCTCTTGGGCGCCGCCAGCATCGCGTTCGTGGTCTTCTGGGTCCAGCAGGCAGGTGGCGCGACGGGGCGCCGCCGGCCGACCCTCCGGCAGCTGGGGATCGGGATCGTCACCGACTTCTTCGACATGCTGGGGATCGGGTCGTTTGCCCCGACGACCTCGCTCTTCAAGCTCGGCCGTGTCGTCGCCGACGAGAACATCCCCGGCACGCTCAACGTCGGCCACATGATCCCGACCTTCGCCGAGGCGGTCATCTCGATCCTCATCATCGCCGTCGACGTCGAGGTGAAGACGCTGACGCTCATGATCGGCGCGGCCACGGCCGGCGCCTGGCTGGGCGCGGGCGTGGTCTCCGGTTGGTCGCGCCCCCGGATCCAGCTGGGGATGGGGCTGTTGCTCCTCGGTGCGGTGGGGATCATGGTCGCCCGCCTGACGGGGCTCGTCCCGGCCGGCGGTGAGGCGCTCGGGCTTTCGGGGACGCGGCTGGCCGTCGGCATTGCCGGCAACTTCGTGCTGGGCGCCCTCATGACCCTCGGCATCGGGCTCTTCGCCCCCTGCATGATCCTGGTGGCGCTGCTCGGCATGAAGGAAACGGCCGCGTTCCCCATCATGATGGGTTCCTGCGCGTTCCTCATGCCGGCGGCGTCGGTCCGCTTCGTGCGGTCGGGGCGCTATGACCTCCCGGCGGCGCTGGGGCTGACGCTCGGCGGGACGCCGGCGGTGCTCCTGGCGGCCTTCGTCGTCAAATCCTTACCGCTCGGCACCGTGAAATGGCTGGTCGTCGTCGTGGTGGTCTACACTGCGGTGGCGATGCTGCGCTCCGCGGTTCGAGATGGCTAGCTCACTGTTCGCCACCAAGTCGATCGACGCCCTGCGCGCCGACGCCGCCGAGAACCGCGGCCTCAAGCGCGCGCTCGGCGCGATGGACCTGATGCTGCTGGGGATCGGCGCCATCATCGGCACCGGAATCTTCGTGCTCACCGGGCA
>Ga0210389_10001183_pt1 | contig 21386 bp, 11 predicted proteins | sample IncBWH28OmetaG_FD_160127 | JGI IMG/M metagenome (GOLD analysis project Ga0210389, IMG submission 160127) | Forest soil microbial communities from Barre Woods Harvard Forest LTER site, Petersham, Massachusetts, United States - Inc-BW-H-28-O ...
ACCTTCATGAGGCTGTGAAAGGCGTCCGGCGAAAGCGCCGATGCGGAGGGTTCGCCGCCTACTTCGTTGAATGCCAGTAGGCGGTGCATGCGATAGAACGCTGTATCCTCCAGCGATTTTGCCATCAGGGGGCCGGTAAATTGCTGAACCTTGAGGGCAAAGCGACGGACGCGTGGTGGGCTATGCAACGCGCCACCCGGCTTGGCCAGATCCATCGTCAGAACGTCACGCAGGAAATCGAATATGCCCTCGTCCGCAGCAAACCAGTCGGAACGTGCCCTTTCGATCGTATCCGCGATCAAGGCGCGATCGCCATCGGATGCGCCGGCGGCGGTCAGATAGGTTCGATAGATCGGGAAATGCAGCACATAGAGTTCGAAGGCCTGCCGCAGACTGTCGGCGGAGAAATCCCGCGTCGAGTAATGGCCCGCGGCGATACGTGCCAATAGCCGGGTCAGCACGGTGAATTCGCTGGTCAACAGGGTTTCGAGCACCCGTCGCTTGGCGGCCTTGAGCACCGGCGCCAGCGTGGGGCTCTCATTGCTGATTTGCCGCCAGGTTTCGTCAAGCGGCTCCAGCCCGCGAGCGTCGGTCATCACGCGGGTGATGACATTGAGCGTTTCGTAACCCGTCGTGCCCTGAACGCCCGTGAACGGACGCAGCGTTTCGTGGTCCGCAAGTATCTTCTCGACGACGACATAGAAAGATTTGGCGGATTTGCCTGCCGCCTGGCGAATCAGGCGATTGAGGCGCCGGAAATATTGCGCGGGGTCGCTCAGTCCATCGATATGATCGAGACGCAATCCGTGCAGTTTTCGCTCCGCGATCAACCTCGTCACCAAACGATGGATGGCGTTGAAGGTCGTGGCATCTTCAACCCGTAGACCGGCGAGCGAGTTGACGTCGAAGAAACGGCGATAGTTGATGTCGCTGGATGCCAATCGCCAATGTCCGAGTTTGTAGTGCTGGCGCTCAAGCAGATGATGCAGCGCCAGCGTCGGGGCGGGCCGCTCCGATCCGGCGCGATAGGCGGCGAGCCCTGCTTCAATGACTTCAGGAGAGCCTCGGATGTTCTTTAATTGCGCCTTGAAGTCGGGTGCTTCCTTGCGGTTCGGGTGGCGCAAGCCGTGATAGCGCGAAGCGAGATCGAGCAGCTGCTTGCCGGCGCCACTGTCTTCCGCAGCCGCCTCCTTGACGGCCGTCCGCAAGATCTCGCCATAACGCTCGGGCGCGATCGGCAGGCGATGCTCGAAATACCATGCTGAAAAGCTGCCTTCGCTTGCGTCAAAGCGCAGCTCGATCTCGCCTTTTTCCAGCGCCTCGCCATAGGACGAGCCGAGGATCGGCAAAAGCACGCCGCCGCGCGCGCGATACGGCAATAGTTCCCAATCGATGTCGAAGGACGCCGCGTGCGGCGAGGCCTCGCCCCATTCCAGCATATCGAGCCACCACGAGTTGTCGGCGAAATGCACGCCGACGTGGTTGGGTACGAAGTCCAGGATAAGCCCGAGGTCGTGCTTTCGAAGCGCCTCGCTGAATCGAGCGAAGCTGTCCTCGCCGCCGAGCTCCGGGTTGATGACGGTGTGATTGACCACGTCGTAACCGTGGGACGAACCCTTGCGCGCCTTTGTGAAGGGCGAGGCGTAGACATGGCTGATGCCGAGCGCCTTCAGATAGGGGATGATGGCTGCGGCGGCATCGAAATCGAAACTTGCGGTGAGCTGCAAACGATAGGTGGCGACGGGAACGGCGGCGGGCATTACCGTTGCTCCAGACGCCAGAATACCGACCAGGGTTTCATCATCGCGCCGGGCACGCCGCCCCAAATCGGCGTACCCTGGTTTTCGTCCGCTTTGCCGTTGATGGGCTTCTCGGACAGGTTGGCCGTCAGCGTCAGTCTTGTTCCGCCACCGAGGCGCCAGACCGCCGTCAGCATTCCATCGTCGCTTGCGTTTGCATGACCAAAGGAAGCTTCTGCCAGTCGCGGAATGATCTCGCTTCGCCTGATCGCAAGGAGCTTGCGCACGAGCGCCAGCCTTTCGCTGCCGTTGCTACTTTCCCAATCCAGCACGGCCGACTTGAAGGTTCTTTCGCTCAAGGGATCAGGGACCTCGTCGCCATAGGTCGCGTATGCCCAGGCATATTCGCGTCGCCGACCTTCGCGGACGGCCTCGGCAAGGCCGCCCTTGAAATCGCAGAAGAACGGGAAGGGGACCTTCGATCCCCACTCTTCGCCCATGAACAGCATGGGGATGGCCGGCGCCAGCAAGGTGATCGCGAGAGCGGCTTCGATGGCCTCGGGTTTTGCCTGGGTCACGAGCCGGTCGCCGAAGGCGCGGTTGCCGATCTGATCATGGTTTTGCAGGAAATTGACAAAGGCTGTCGGCGGAAGGTTGCCGCTTGCCTCGCCGCGCGGCTGACCGTCGCGATGCGCAGAAGCCTCGCCCTGATAGACAAAGCCCGAGCCGAGGCTGCGGGCGATGTCGGAAACGGGGAAGCGTTGATAGTCGCGGTAGTAGCCTTGCTTCTCGCCAGTCAATTTGACGTGCCAGGCATGATGATAGTCGTCGTTCCATTGTGCGCGATATTTCCCGCGCGGCGGGTCTTGCGCAGGATCGAGAACCCCAACGCAGTTGTCGTCATTTTCGAGAACCAGATGGATGTGGCGGCCGGTCTCGGCGGCAAGTTGACCCGCCATAAGACTCAGATCGTGAAGGAGCGAGATTTCGCCGGGTTCGGCGATGGCGTGGACGGCGTCGAGGCGCAGCCCGTCGAAGCGGTATTCGTCGAGCCAGAAAAGCGCGTTCTCGACCGCGAAGGCGCGCACCTGCGGCACCCGATAGTCGATCGCGCTGCCCCAGGGCGTCTGCGCGTCGGTGAAGAATGGCGGCGCGTAACGGCCGAGATAATTTCCCTCCGGTCCGAAGTGGTTATAGACCGCGTCGATAAACACCATCAGCCCGTGCTGATGCGCCGCATCGATCAGCGCTTTCAGCTCGTCGGGCCGGCCATAGGCGCTGTCGGGCGCATACCACAGAACGCCGTCATAGCCCCAGTTTCGCCTTCCGGCGAAATCCGCCAGCGGCAGCAATTCCAGCGCGGTGACGCCGGTCTCAGCCAAATGATCGAGCTTGTCGATCATGGCACGGTAGGTGCCTTCTCGCGTGAAGGTGCCGACATGGGCTTCCAACAGCACCGTTTCGTGCCACAGCCGCCCTCGCCACTCCGAAGCCCGCCAGGAATAGCTCGCGTGATCGATCACCTCGCTTGGGCCGAACACGTCGTCGGGCTGAAAGTGCGATGCCGGATCGGGTACCTCGATCTCGCCGTCGATGCGGAAACGATAGCGTGTGCCGGCCTTCGCGCCGGACACCTCGGTGCTGAACCAGCCGTCTTCGCCGCGCGCGAGCGGATACGGCTTTTCCAGCACGACATCGACGCGTTCGGCCGCCGGCGCCCACAGCCGAAAGGCCGCGCCGTCGGTTGTCAATTGCGCGCCGAAATGGCGGTGGTTCATGCCGATCCCGAAAAAGCCAGCACCGAGCGGGGAGGCGCGGTCGCCTCGCTGCCCGACGCAAAATCCGCAGCGGTCTGTTTAACGTCGGCGGTGTTCAATAGTTGCCGCCAGTTTTTGTATTCCGGCATCTTCGGCAACGTGAACTTGATCTCCTCCGGTGCGGCGTTGAGCACGATGAAGATCGGAAGCTGCCCGGGTCCGGCGGGGCCAAGCAGATAAGCGAGGAAGCGGCCCTCCGGGAATTTCCAGTCCTCTTCCTTCATCTCCTCGGCGGCCGGTGTCAGCCACAACACGCCATAGCTTCCGTCAGCGCGCCTGCCGTCGAGCCAGCGGTGGGCGCGGATCTGCGGAAAGCGCCGGCGAATCTCGGTCATGTGGCCGACGAAGTCGACGAGGTCGTCGCCCTCGCGTCCCAAACCGTCCCAGCCGACCCACCCGGTTTCATTGTCCTGGCAATAGGCGTTGTTGTTGCCGCCCTGGCTATTGCCGACTTCATCACCTGCCAGGATCAGCGGCACGCCTTGCGCCAGCAGCAAGCAGGCCAACTGGTTCTTTCGCAACTGCCGGCGAAGCGCATTGATGGCGGGATCGTCGGTCGGCCCTTCATGCCCGCAATTATTGCTGTGGTTGTCGTTGGAGCCGTCGCGGTTGTCTTCGCCGTTCGCCTCGTTGTGTTTGCTGTTATAGCTAAAGAGATCGTTGAGCGTGAAGCCGTCATGCACGGTGATGTGGTTGATGCTGGCGCGCGGGCTGCGACCGTCATGGTTGTAGAGATCGGAGGAGCCGGTCATGCGGCCGGAGACCTCGCCGATCAGGCTGCCTTCGCCACTCCAGTAGCGTCGCATGGCGCTGCGATAGCGGTCATTCCACTCCGACCATTGTGAAGGAAAGCCGCCGACTTGATAACCACCCAGGCCCAAATCCCAGGGTTCGGCGACCAGCTTGACGGTGGCGAGTACCGGATCTTGCCGGACCGCGGTGAGAAATCCGCTGTTGCGGTCAAAGCCGTGCGGCCCGCGCGCCAGCGTGGTTGCGAGATCGCACCGGAAGCCGTCGACGTGGCAGACTTCCACCCAGTAACGCAGCGAGTCCATTACCATCTGCAGCACGCGCGGATGGGCGAGATTGACGGAGCTGCCGCAGCCGGTGAAGTCGTCGTAATAGCGCGGGTTTTCCGGCTTGAGCCAGTAATAGGAGGCGTTGTCGATGCCGCGAAACGACAGCGTCGGGCCCAGATGGTTGCCCTCCGCGGTATGGTTATAGACGACGTCGAGCATCACCTCGATACCGGCATCGTGGAGCCTTGCGACCGTAGTACGGAAGGCGTCGAGCGCGTTGTCCTGCGCGTAGCGCAGCTCCGGCGCAAAGAACGACAGCGTATTGTAACCCCAATAGTTCGATAGTTTCTTTTCGACCAGCATCCGGTCGTCCACGAGGCCATGGATCGGTAGCAGTTCGATGGTGGTGACGCCGAGCCGTTTCAGGTGCTCGATCATGGCGGGGGAGGAGAGCCCGCCATAGGTGCCGCGCAGATTGGGAGGTACGTCGTCGCGCTTCTGCGTCAGGCCCTTGACGTGGGCCTCATAGATGATGGTGTCTTCCCAGGGAATGCTGGGACGCATTTCGCGCCGGCCCCAGTTGAAGGCTTCGTCGACCACAACAGCCTTCGGCATGCCGCGCGCGTTGTCGCGTCGGTCGAAGGAAAGGTCTTCGCGCGCGCTGCCGGTGCGGTAGCCGAAATGCGCATCGCTCCATACCAGCCGCCCGGCCAGCCGTCTCGCATAGGGATCAAGCAAAAGCTTGTTGGGGTTGAAGCGGTGGCCCTGCTCCGGGGCGTAGGGACCGTGAACGCGATAGCCGTAGAGCTGTCCGGGCGAAACGTCGTTCAGGTAGCCGTGCCAGACGTCCTCGGAGCGCTCGGGCAATTCAATGCGCTCGAGCTCGCGCCGGCCCTGGCTGTCGAACAAGGACAGCTCCACCTTCTGCGCATTGGCGGAGAACAGCGCGAAGTTGGTGCCCCGGCCGTCCCAGCTTGCACCGAGGCGAGAGGACGATCCGGCCGATAGTCGCATGTTTAGCTTTCCGGTACGAGAAAGATCGCGGCCAAAGGTGGGACGGTGAGTCTCAGCTCGGGCCTGACACCTTCCAGCGTCTGGACCTTGCCGATGTTCCCGACGTTGCTTCCGCTGTAGTGCAATGAATCCGTATTGAGAACCTCGCGCCACGTTCCCTCAAATGGCACGGGCACGATGTAGTTATGATAAACATTCGGCGAAAAATTCGTCACCACCACGCAGCAGGCGCGCTCATCTCTTCCCTTGCGAAGCCACGCAAAAATATTGCCATTGGCATCGTCGGTGATCAGCCATTCAAAGCCGGAAGGATCGCAGTCGAGCTCATGGAGCGCGGGCGTGCTGCAATAGAGCTTGTTGAGATCGCGGATCAGCGACTGGACGCCGGCGTGCCTTGGCTGGTCCAGCAGATGCCAGTCGAGCGAGTGATCGTGATTCCATTCGCTCGCTTGCGCGAATTCGCAGCCCATGAAGAGCAGTTTCTTGCCGGGATGGCCGAACATGAAGCCGTAATAGGCCCGCAAATTCGCGAAGCGCTGCCAGTCGTCGCCCGGCATTCGCCCCAGTATGGAGCGTTTGCCGTGAACGACCTCGTCGTGCGACAGCGGCAGGATGAAGTTTTCCGAGAAGGCATAATGCAGGCCAAACAGGACGTCGCCGTGATGATATTTGCGGTGGATTGGATCCTTGCTGATATAGCTCAGCGTGTCGTGCATCCAGCCCATGTTCCACTTGTAGCCGAAGCCGAGTCCGCCAAATTCCACTGGCCGAGATACCTGCGGCCAAGCGGTCGATTCTTCCGCCGCCGTGGTTGCTTGCGGGAAGCGGGCGAACACTTCGGTGTTGAAGCGGCGCAGGAAGGCGATGGCATCGAGGTTTTCCCGGCCGCCAAACCGGTTGGGCACCCACTCGCCGGCGGGCCGGCTGTAGTCCAGATAAAGCATCGAGGCGACCGCATCGACGCGCAGCCCGTCGATGGCGTAACGCTCGAGCCAGAACAGCGCGTTCGAGACCAGGAAGTTGACGACTTCGGTGCGGCCGAAATTGTAGATCAACGTGCCCCAGTCGAGATGGCGGCCCTGTAACGGATTGGCATGCTCGTAGAGCGCGGTGCCATCGAAGCGGCCGAGACCATGCGGGTCGTCGGGGAAATGGCCCGGCACCCAGTCGAGCATCACGCCAAGGCCTTCGCGATGGCAGGCATCGACCAGTGCGGCGAAATCCTCAGGGCCGCCGAAGCGGCTGGTCGGCGCAAACAGGCCGGTCGGCTGATAGCCCCACGAGCCGTCGAAAGGATGCTCGCTGACGGGAAGAAACTCGACATGGGTGAAGCCCATGTCGCGGGCATAGGCCGGCAATTGCTCGGCCAGGTCGCGATAGGTCAGCCACTCGTTGTCGCCTTTGCGCCGCCAGGATCCGAGATGCACCTCGTAGATCGAGACCGGTGCGTTCAACGAATTGACATTGGCCGGGGCAGGGCGCGGGCGCGGCAATCTTTCTTCGTCGAACACGATCGATGCCGTGCTCGGACGAATTTCGGCGGCAAAGGCGAACGGATCGGATTTCAGCGGCAATTGCTCGCCCTGCCGGCTCAGAATTTCGAATTTGTAACGATCGCCGGAAGAAGCGTGGGGGATGAACAACTCCCAATAACCGAGGCCGCGCACCCGCATCGGATGGCGCCGTCCATTCCAGAAGTTGAAGTCACCCACGACGCTCACGCGTTGCGCATTGGGCGCAAGCACGACGAAGGCCACCCCCGGCACGCCCTCCAGCACCATCGGATGCGCGCCGAGCTTCTCGTAAAGCTGCTGGTGCGTGCCTTCGCCGAGCAAATAAAGGTCGTAGTCGGTCAGAATAGGTGGAAAACGATAGGGGTCGTCGAGATCGACGACGGCCTCGCCAAACCGCGCGCGTAACTGGTAGGCGGTCGAGCCGTTGGGGAGAAATCCGGCAAACAGGCCGTCCTCGTGAATGCGCGTCAGCGCAGCCGCTTCGCCATGCGGGGCGATGGCATCCACCTTCTGCGCATCGGGCAAGAAGGCGCGCACGACCGTTTTGCCGTTTTCGGTATGGGGCCCGAGATAATGAAAGGGGTCGGAGTGACGGCCTTCCAGGATCGCATAGGCTTCAGCGGAAAGCCGGGTCATGCGGCCTCGCGGACAGGCTGGGACAATATCCGTAACAGCCGGGCGAGCGTTGCCGGCGCGCCCTCCGGCCGTTGCGCCAATTCGGCGTCGAGCACTTCAAAAGCCTTTTCGATCCGAAAGAAGTTCAGCATACGCTGTGCGGCAAGGAGATCGGCGGGCCAAATCGAGGACTCGGTCATGATTTCACGATAGGCCGCAAGGAAGGTCGCGGTCGCGCGATCGACCCACTCGGTGAGCGCCGGGCTGAACCTGCCGTGCTCGTCCTGTGCAGGGTGAAGCGCGCGCTCGCGCGCGGCGTAGGTTGAGGCCTCGATCGACCAGATCAGGTTCGCCACATCCCGCGCTGCCGGCGCCTTGCGCCGCCGCTCCTCGATTGGCCGTCGCGGATCGCCTTCGAAACCGATGATGAAAATGTCGTCCTTGACGATCAATAGCTTCCCGAGCTGCAGGTCCCCATGCAGGCGCAAATTGAGACCTTGTATCTTCGGTGGCAGCAATCCGTTCAGATAGTCGGGCAAGCCATCACGTCGCGCCAGGAGTTGATCGATCATCTGGCGGTCGGATTCGCTGAACAAGCTGTAATGCTGCCCCAAACCATCGAACACACGCCCGGCGCTCCGAACGATCGTCTCAGTCCAGCGTCCAACGTCTGACGGCTGGACCGGTTCCGGTGTGAAATCAGTCAATCCGCTCGCGGAGGCAAAGGCAAGATGCAGTTCGGCCGTGCGCCGTCCGATCTGCGACATGTGACGCAGATAGAGGATCAGCTCCTCGCTCTCGCGTGCCTCGCCAATGGCCGCGAGCAGGCGCTGCTGTTCAAGGAAGCGATCGAGGTAAGCCGCCGTGACTGTCCAGGCATCGCCCTGGTTCTGGATCTGGGCGTGGACGATGGCGGTAGCGCTTCGTTTCTCGCCTTCGATCAATTCGACGCTGCCTAGCAGTGCCGGCGTGTTGGCGAAGCCAACAACTTCGGTCAAAAATCGGCCGGTTTCGATCTCCGGATGAATGCCGGCTTCAAGCTTCCGGTAGAGTTTGACCACGTAATCGGTATCGACCAGCACGGTGCTGCTGAAGGCCGCGCCCTCGACCGGACTGATGCGCTCGGGCTGCCTGACGGGCTTGCCCGGGAATTTGCTTGTCGGCGTGAATTCGAGGCTCACGCCGCTTTCCTCGACCGTCAGCCGCTGATTGAGGTTACGGAACAGAAGAGCGATGAAGATGGGGTCGGCGGCAACGTCCAGCAGCGTGCCCTCACGTGCCCCCTGACGCACTGCGGCCAGCGCGTTCGGGTTATAGCGCTCGCGATCAAAGCGCACCCACTCGATCTGCATCGGCAGCACGTAGCGTGTTTTGCTCTCATCTTCGGCGACTTCAAAGAAAGCAAGCCAGGGCCGGTTGTCGCCGATATCGCAGAACGGGACAGCCGAAGTGAGCGTCGGATGTATCTCGGATGCGGTATGGACCGGATACCAGCGGGAGCGCGCCAAGTGGCCGGGCAGGACGTCACCCTCGAACACGCTGCGGGTACGGGCCAGCGACACCCAGGTCGCGCCGACCGGCACGACAAGCGTTTCAAATTCGGGGACGATCGAGGGCGCAGCGGGCTCCGACTTGTCGCGCTCCTGGAGCTGAAACCAGTAGAAGCCATAGGGCGCGAGCGTGATCATGTAGGGCAGTTCGCCGATCGCAGGAAAATTGGTGCGGCCGAGCATTTCCAGCGGCACGCGATCCTTGAACGGGGACAGATCGAGTTCGGTCGCTTGCGCCGAACGGGAGAGATTAGCGACGCAGAGAATCACCTCCTCGCCGAGCTGCCGGACATAGGCGAGCACGGCGCGATTGGCCGGGCGGATAAAGGTCATGCTGCCGCGCCCGAAGGCCAGCGTCGATTTACGCACCGAGATCAGCCGTTTGGTCGAACTCAACAGCGACGACAGGCTGCGCGACTGCGCTTCCACGTTGACTGCTTCATAGCCGTAGACCGGGTCCATGATCATCGGGGCGTAAAGCCGGGCAGGATCGGTGCGGGAGAAGCCGCCGTTGCGATCCGGTGTCCACTGCATCGGGGTGCGCACGCCATTGCGGTCGCCGAGATAGATGTTGTCGCCCATGCCGATTTCGTCGCCGTAATAGACGATCGGCGTGCCGGGAAACGACAATAGCAGCGAGTTCATCAGTTCGATCTTGCGTCGGTCATTGTCCATCAGCGGCGCTAGGCGCCGGCGAATGCCGACATTGATCCGCGCCCGCGGATCGTTGGCATAGGTTGACCACAGATAGTCGCGCTCGACGTCGGTGACCATTTCCAGCGTCAGTTCGTCATGGTTGCGCAGGAACAGCGCCCATTGGCAGTCGGGTGGAATATCCGGCGTCTGGCGCAGGATGTCGGTGATGGGAAAACGGTCTTCCTGGGCAATCGCCATGTAGATGCGTGGCATAAGCGGGAAATGATAGGCCATGTGGCATTCATCGCTGTTGCCGAAATAGTACTGAACGTCCTCCGGCCACTGATTGGCTTCCGCGAGCAGCACCTTGCCTTTGGCGTACTTGTCCAGCTCGGCGCGCAACCGCCGGATGACGGCGTGCGTCTCGGGCAGGTTTTCGTTATTGGTGCCATCGCGCTCGCACAGATAAGGGATGGCGTCGAGCCGGAAGCCGTCGACGCCGGTGTCGAGCCAGCGCTTCATCACCTGGACCAGCGCATTGACCACGCGCGGATTGTCGAAGTTCAGGTCCGGCTGATGCGAAAAGAAACGATGCCAGTAGAACTGGCCGGCTTCGGGGTCCCAGGTCCAGTTCGATTTCTCGGTGTCGGTGAAGATGATGCGCGTGCCCTGATATTTCTGATCGGTGTCGCTCCACACATACCAGTTGCGCGCACTCGATTTCGGGTCGCTGCGCTTGGCGCGCTTGAACCAATGGTGCTGGTCGGAAGTATGATTGACGACGAGTTCGATGATGACCCGCAAGCCGCGCCGCTTGGCTTCGACGATGAAGCGGCGAAAGTCCTTCATGGTCCCGAAATCGGGATTGATGGCGCCATAGTCGGCAATGTCGTAGCCGTCGTCGCGCCCGGGCGAGGGATAGAAGGGCAACAGCCAGAGCGCTGTCACCCCGAGATCTTGCAGATAGTCTAGCTTTTCGGTGAGACCCGCAAAATCGCCGATGCCGTCATTGTTGCTGTCGGCGAATGCCTTGACGTGAAGTTGATAGATAATGGCATCCTTGTACCAGAGCTCGTCGCCGTCCTGCACCGCGGACGGCATTTCCTTTGCATCGGCGGACGACATCAGATTCGCGGATGCGACCCGTTCGCCATGCGGAGGGCGGGCAGCGGCGGGATCATGGTACGGTTGCGGCGCCTTATCGCGGGCGACGGTTTCGGCAGTTTCGGTGATTTTGTTCACGGTGATGCAGTCGGCATGCTTGGTCCCATTTCGTTTGCGCGAAAGGAGATGCTGGGGACATATATAGAAAGCCGTTTCCCTGTCATTGGTTCCTTCGGGAACGGCATGGCTGGCAAAAGCGTTAGCCACTTCTATCTTCTTCCCAAATCAGTAGAATTTCCAGCGATCTCCCTCCCTCAGAGTGCAAATGGCGTGCCGAATGGACGTTTTTACCCGGGCCAAGGAATTGGGCATCCAGACGGAATTTGTGGACGGTCAGGGTCACCGCCATGTGACGGATGCCACAGCCCTCAAGATCATCCTGGACGCCCTGCCGGAGCGCGTCCCCTACCGTTTTCTCCGGGAGGCGGTCGTCCTCCGCTCCGGTGAAGCCTCGCAAACCCCGCTCAATCCTGCCGCGGTGCTGCCGGTGCGCTGGAAGATCATTGCCGGTTCGAAAATGGCCGGGCAAAAGGCCGCGTCACAAACGATCATCGCACAGGGCGAAGCGCGGGAGTGCACCATCGTCTGGCCCCTTGGCCTGCCGGAAGGCAGCTACCGGCTCGGTCTGACGGACGCGACCGCGTCGGCCGAAGAAGTCCCGCTGATTGTCTCGCCACCCAAGGCCTATCGCGGCGATTTCGACCGCGGTTGGCTGCTCGCGGTCCAGCTCTATGGCGTCCGCTCGGGGCGCAATTGGGGCATCGGGGATTTTACCGACCTTTATGCGTTACTCGAGCTCGCGGCACAGCTTGGGGCCGATGGGGTCGGCCTCAACCCGCTGCACGCTCTGTTCGACGACCGGCCGGCCGATTGCAGCCCTTATTCGCCCAACAGCCGGCTATTTCTCAACGCGCTTTATATCGACGTCGAAAAAATCCCCGAGTTCAGTCCGGGCGCCGAGATCGAGAAGGCCGCGGCGCGGCTTCGGGAAGGCCGCATCGTGGACTATACGGGCGTTGCAGAGTTGAAGTGGCGGGCGCTTCGCGCGGCCTTTGCGCAGTTCAAGGCGCAGCTGGCTGCGGGGCGCAAGGAGGACTTCGACGCCTTCCGCGCCGAGCGCGCACCGCTGTTGTCGCGCTTTGCCTGCTTTGAGGTGTTGCGGCACAAATTCAACCAGCCGTGGTGGGATTGGCCGGCTGCATGGCGCAAACCGGACGAGGCCAAATGCACCGAATTGCGCCAGGGAGCCGATGCCGAGGCAATCGAATTCGTCGAATTCTTGCAGTGGACGGCCGACCGCCAATTGCGATCCTGCCGGGATCTGGCCCGCCGCCTCGGCATGAAGGTCGGTCTCTATCTCGACGTGGCGGTCGGCGTGCAGTCCGACGGCTTCGATGCCTGGAATGAGCAGACCGCGATTTCGCGCCATCTTGCGGTCGGCGCGCCGCCCGATCCGCTCAACCTCGCCGGCCAGAACTGGGGCCTTGCCGGCTTCAATGCAGCCGGTCTCGAACTGCAATCGTTCGAGCCGTACCGGGAGATGCTGCGGGCCTCGATGCGCTATGCCGGCGCGATCCGGCTCGATCATGTGCTGGGCTTAAAGCGGCTCTATCTCGTGCCGCATGGCTTTGCCCCCAACAACGGCGTTTATGTGCAGATGCCGTTCGAGCCGCTACTTGCGGCAACCGCGCAGGAAAGCGCGGCGAATGCCTGCGTCGTGATCGGAGAGGACCTCGGCACCGTTCCGGAAGGCTTTCGCGCCAAGATGGCGCAGTGGGGCATCTGGTCTTACCTGGTGATGATGTTCGAACGCGACGATCACGGCGCCTTTCAAGGCGCCGACCACTATTTGCCGAACGCGCTCGTCACCTTCAATACCCACGATCTTTCCACCTATGCCGGCTGGCGCTCGTTCGGCGACCTCAAGCTGAAGCGTTCGATCGGGATCGATCCCGGCGAGAGCGATGATGCCCGCTGGCACGCGCTGACGAAGCTCGACGACGTGCTGCGTCATCACGCCATCGACCGCAACGATATCTATGCGATCGCGGCCTTTCTCGCCCGCACCAGATCGCGCCTGCTGGCGATCTCGCTCGAGGACCTGCTGGGCGTGGTCGATCAGCCGAATATCCCGGGCACCGTGAACGAGCACCCGAACTGGCGGCAACGGTTGCCGGTTGCGGTCGGCGACATCGCGGCCACGATCGATGTTCGGGCGTTGAAAGATGCCACCCGTGAGCGGAAACGCGTCGCGGCCTGAGACCGTACTCCAACCGGTGAACGGAATTGTCCAGAATAGAAGATTACGGTCTGATCGGGGACTGCGAAACCGCAGCTCTTGTCGGCCGTGACGGTTCGATCGACTGGCTGTGCTGGCCGGCCTTCGATTCGGATGCATGTTTTGCCAGCCTTCTCGGCACGCGCGAGAATGGCCGGTGGTTGATTGCGCCCATGGAAGACGTGCTACGAATCTCGCGCCGCTACTGGGACAATACGCTGATCCTCGAGACCCGGTTCGAGACCGAAAGCGGGATTGTGGCCATCATCGACTTCATGCCGCCGCGCGGCAATGCATCCGACGTCGTCCGCCTGGTGCGCGGCGTTGCGGGGCGGGTGAAACTGCGGATGGAGCTCGTGATCCGCTTCGGATTTGGCGCCGATATTCCATGGGTCAGGCGCACCGAAGACGGCGCGCTGCTCGCGATCTGCGGCCAGGATATGACGGTGCTGCGGACACCTGTCGAGACCCACGGCAAGGATATGACCACGGTGGCCGAGTTTGAGGTGGGCGAGGGCGAGACCGTTCCCTTCGTGCTCACCTACGGACCTTCGCATCTGCCGTTGCCTGAGCCGATCAACCCCGCGCAGGCGTTGCTGGACACCGAGGATTTCTGGACCGAATGGTGCAGCCGTTGCACCTATAGTGGCGAAAGCCGCGATCTCGTGATGCGCTCGCTGATCACGTTGAAGGCGCTGACCTATGCGCCGACCGGCGGCATCGTCGCCGCGCCGACGACATCGCTGCCGGAAAAACTCGGCGGCAGCCGGAACTGGGACTACCGGTTCTGCTGGTTACGCGATGCGACCTTCACGCTGTTGGCGCTGATGAACTCCGGTTATACCGAGGAGGCCTCGGCCTGGCACAATTGGCTGTTGCGCGCGGTCGCGGGCTCGCCGGATAACATGCAGATCATGTACGGCATCATGGGCCAGCGTCGCCTTCTGGAATGGGAAGCGGGATGGCTGCCCGGCTATGAAGGCGCGCAACCGGTGCGGATCGGCAACGCCGCCCATGCCCAGTTGCAGCTCGACGTCTACGGCGAGTTGATCGATGCGTTTTACCAATCACGCCTGGCGGAGTTGAAACTGGACCAGGTGTCATGGGCATTGGCGCGGACGATTGTCGAACATGTGGCGGACGTCTGGGACCAGCCGGACCACGGTATCTGGGAGAGACGCGGCGAGCGGAAGCACTACGTTTTTTCCAAGGTGATGACATGGGTCGCGATCGACCGGGCCATCAAGGGCGCCGAGCGGTTCGGTTATAACGCGCCTTTCGATCGCTGGCGAGGCCTGCGCGATGCGATCTGCCGCAGCGTCTGCGACAACGGCTTCGATGTCAGCCACAACACATTCGTCGAATCCTACGGCTCGCAATCGCTCGATGCCAGCCTCCTGCTGTTGCCGGCGGTCGGCTTCCTGCCAGCCAGCGACCCACGTATTCGCGGTACCATCGCTGGGATCGAAAAGCACATGATGCGCGACGGTTTCGTGCTGCGGCACGATCCCCGCGAACCGACCGACGAGCAGCCGCCCATTGAAGGCGCGTTCCTGGCCTGCACGCTCTGGCTCGCAGACGCCTTTGTGCTCGCAGGCGAGATCGGCAAGGCGCAAGCGCTGTTCGATCGCGTGGTCGGCGTTGCCAACGACCTCGGCCTGCTGGCGGAAGAGTTTGATTCAGGCGTCGGCCGTCAGACCGGCAATTTTCCGCAGGCGCTGACCCATATCGCGCTGATCAACACCGCCCATAACCTGAGCGACGCGAAGAAGGCCAGCGAAAAGCCGGTGATGCAGCGGTCGAAGTGACGCCGTTCGGCGTCATTGCCGGGCTTGACCCGGCAATCCATCTGCCTTCAGGAAAGCATGCTGCCAAAAGGGATGGATGCGCGGGTCAAGCCTGCGCATGACATTTACCTTCCGTTCTCTCTCAAAATCACGTCCATCGCCTTGGCGAAGCCCTCTTCTTCGTTCGAGGCCGTGACGTGGGTTGCCATTTTCTTGACGTCGTCGGTGGCGTTGCCCATCGCAAAGGACGTTCCGCTGGTGCGAAACATCGCGAGATCGTTCTGCATGTCCCCGATGGTGGCGACCTCATCGAGCGAAATGTTAAGCCGCCGCGCCATTGTCTGCACGAACGTGCCCTTGTCGACTGCCGGCGGGGTGATGTCGAGATAATAGCTTTGCGATCGCACGGCGGTGGCCTGCGTGCTCAGCGCCTCCTGCATCGCAATCTCGCAGCGTTGCAGCATAGCCGGATCGCTGCTGGCGCCGACAATCTTGCAGGCCGATGCCAGATAGGGTGTGAAGTCCGCAACGATGGTTGGATCGGCGCGGATTGCGCGCTTTTCGTGCGGGACATATTCCCCGCTGGGATCGCGGGCGAGCCAGCGATCGGGTGTGAACAGCCAGATTTCAGTGCCGAACTTCGTCAACACCTCAAGCGCCTGTCGTGCCGCCATCTCCGGGATCAGATGCTGCTCGACCGGCTTCAATTCGGCGTCGACAACGCAACTGCCGTTGAAGGCGCCGAACGGCAGCGTGATGTGCAGCGGTTCGATGAGAAACCGCATGCCGATGGTCGGGCGGCTCGACGTGATGGTGAAGCCGATCCCTGCCTCGTGCAGTCTTTGCACCGCGCTCTTCGCAGCGTCGGTCAGCGTCTTGTCCTTGGTCAGCAGCGTACTATCGACGTCGGAAACGACGAGCGCGATGCGGGTCATTCGGGATGCCTCTTGAGTTGATCGACAATGTCTTGAACGATCTTATCGACTGTCGCATCGATGGAAACCGTAATCGGATGTTCGTTAGCTTGCGGCGGCTCCAGCGTCTTGAACTGGCTATCCAACAATCCCGGCGGCATGAAGTGGCCCTGCCGCCGGGTCAGCCGGCCAGCGATCAAGACCTGGCTTCCGTCGAGAAAGACGACGCGAACGTCGCTACGCCCATGGACCAGCAGATCGCGGTAGGAGCGTTTCAGCGCCGAGCACGCCATCACGACATGACCGCCGTCGTGACAGACCCTGTCAATCTCGTCCGCAATCGCCGTCAACCACGGCAGGCGATCCTCGTCGGTGAGCGGGTGGCCCGCGCTCATCTTGGCGACATTGCTTGCGGGATGAAACCGGTCGCCGTCCTCGAAGATCCAGCCAAGCCGTTCGGCAAGTTCGGCGGCGATGGTGGTTTTGCCCGAGCCGGACACGCCCATCACGATCAGGGCGCATGGCGTTCGACTTGGCTCATCCGTCACGAAGGTTCTCCGACAAGTGTGTTGGATTTGACATTCGCTTCAGTGTGCTGCGAGTCTCTGGAGAGCGAATGTCAAATCCAAAACCACACTTGAATTGGTAATTGCTAGCGTCCGTTTGGTTCTGGCATTCGTAAACGAACCCGTCGCAGTATGATACGAATGTCAGAGCCGAGACGCTAGCGCGGCCTGATCGACCAGCAGAACAGTCTCGCCAATGGAGCGCGCACGATTTGCCGGCAAGCTTTCGTCCTTTGAGAGCTCGGTCAATATCGCACGTTTTTCGGCGCCGGCGAGTTCGAACAGCATTTCGCGGCAGGAAGCAAGCGCGGGCAAGGTCAGCGTCACCCTGGGTACCAACGGCTCAACATGGGCTTTTGGCACGCCGACGACCCAGCGCCTGGTTTCGGCAAGCGCGGGATAGTCCGGAAACAATGAGGCGGTATGGCCGTCGGGGCCAATGCCCATCAGCACGAGGTCAAACAGCGGTCGCGCTAGGTCGAGATGATCTGCTCCATAGAACGCTCGCAGCTCATGCTCATAGCGGCCCGCGGATTCGTCCGCGTCGGCGAGGTCGGTCGGGATCGGATGAATACGGTTCGCCGGCGCAAAGCGATCGAGGAAAATCTCGCGCGCCATCCTCATGTTGTTCAGAGGGTCGGCCGACGGAACGAAGCGCTCGTCGCCGATGAACCAATGCACGCGATCCCATGGGATCCGCTTCGAATAAGTATCGGTTGCCAGCAGTTGATAGAGCTGTTTGGGGCTTGAGCCGCCGGTCAGGCAAATCGCCACCCGGCCGCTGTTGGCTTCGATCCTCGCCATCAGGCGCTCTGCTGCTGCGATCGCAAGCGCGGCCGGATCGGCAACGACGATCCGGCGAAGATTGTCGCGCGGCCGCATTCGATTAACTGAACTTGCGCCAGCTACGGCCGTCGCGCTTGAGCAGTTCGTCGGCGCAACGCGGACCTTCGCTGCCGGCCTTGTACGTCTCAAGGCCGTTGGCGCCGGCTTTCTTCCACGCATCCAGGAAGGGTTGCACCGCCTGCCAGCCGGCTTCCACGCTGTCGGCGCGCTGGAACAGAATGTTGTCGCCGATCATGCAGTCGTAGATCAGCGTCTCGTATCCGGTGGTCGGTTCAGCCCGGAAATAGTCCTTGTAGCGGAATTTCATTTCGACGCCGTCGATGTCGATGGTCGGACCGGGCACCTTGGTGTTGAACTGTAACGTGATGCCCTCGGTCGGCTCGACCGCGATGACGAGATAGTTTTGCGACAACCTATCCACCTGCGTATTGCGGAACATCGCGAAAGGCGCCTGCTTGAACTTGATCGCGACCTCTGTGCGCTTGGCGCCGAGCGCCTTGCCGGTGCGCAGATAAAAGGGAACGCCGGCCCAGCGCCAATTGTCGATGGTCAGTTTCAGTGCCGCATAGGTTTCAGTGGTGCTGCCGGGCTTGACGTCTTGGGTCCTGCGGTAGTCGGGAATTTCGACGCCTGCGGCCTCGCCCGCCTGATACTGGCCACGCACCGAGTTTTGCAGCGCTTCTGCTTCGCTCTGGGTCTGGATTGCCGCCAGCACCTCGGCCTTTGCGGAACGCACCGCATGGGCCTCGAATTTCGCCGGCGGCTCCATCGCCGCCAGCGAAAGCAGCTGGAACAGGTGGTTCGGCACCATGTCGCGCAGTGCGCCGGTTGAATCGTAGAAGCTGCCGCGGTGGCCGACGCCGATCTTTTCATCGACCGTGATCTGCACATGGTCGATGTGGTTTCGGTTCCAGATCGGCTCGAACATGCCGTTGGCGAAACGCAGCACCAGGATGTTCTGCACCGTTTCCTTGCCGAGATAATGATCGATCCGGTAGATCTGGTGCTCGTCGGCGATCTTGAGCAACTCGTCGTTGAGCGTCTTGGCGGAAGCGAGATCCGTGCCGAAGGGCTTTTCGATCACCAGCCGCCGCCACGCGCCGTCCTTCTCCTTCAGCATGCCGGTGCGGCCGAGTTGTTTCGCGATCGGGGCAAAAGCGCCGGGCGGCGTCGCCAGGTAAAACAGACGATTGCCGCCGGTCGAACGATTGGTCTCGAGTCTTTCCAGCCGCGCGGCCATCGCATCGAAGGAGGCGGGGTCGCTCGGGTCGGCCTCGATGCTGGTGACGCATTCGAGCAGGCGTTTGGCAATCGCATCATCGACGGGGCGGGTTTTGTATTGATGCAGGCCTTTGAGCAGGCCTTCGCGCAATTCGTCGCCCGAAGTACCCTTGCGGGCGACGCCAACCACGCAGAATTTCTCGGGCAGGAGATCTGAAGCCGCGAGGTTATAGAGCGCCGGAATCACCAGCCGATGCGTCAGATCGCCGGTGACGCCGAAGACCACGAAAGAGCAGGGGCCGGGTTTCCGTTTTTTGGATAGTTCGATCACGACTGGCCAGCCTTCTTGTCGGATGTTGACTTGTCGGGCGCTGCCGCATCGGAATGCGGCTCCTTGTGACCGCCGAAACCGGCGCGCATCGCGGAGAGAAGCTTTTCAGCGAAGGTATGTTCCTTGCGGGAGCGAAAGCGCGCAAACAGCGCGGCCGTCAACACCTCGGCCGGCACCGCCTCGTCGATCGCGGCGTTCACGGTCCAGCGGCCTTCGCCGGAATCCTCGACGAAGCCCGAATAGGCCCCAAGCGTCGGGTTTTTCGCCAGCGCGGAGGCCGTGAGATCGAGCAGCCATGAAGGGATCACGCTGCCGCGCCGCCAGACTTCGGCGATATCGGCGATGTCGAGGTCGAAGCGGTGCTCCTTCGGCAGCGCCTCGATGTTGGCGTTCTTCAGGATATCGAAGCCCTCGGCATAGGCCTGCATCAGGCCATATTCGATGCCGTTGTGGACCATCTTGACGAAATGCCCGGCGCCGACGGGGCCCGCATGGAGATAGCCCTGCTCGACGCGAGGGTCGCGTGTCTCGCGCCCCTCGGTACGCGGGATGTCGCCGATGCCCGGTGCGAGCGCTGCAAAGATCGGGTCGAGACGCTTGATGACCTCTTTGTCGCCCCCGATCATCATGCAGTATCCGCGCTCAAGGCCCCAGACCCCGCCCGACGTGCCGACGTCGACGTAGTGGATGCCGCATTCTTTCAGCGCCCTGCCGCGGCGAACGTCGTCCTGCCAGAATGTATTGCCGCCGTCGATGATGACGTCGCCGCCTTCCATCTGCTTCGACAGCGTCTCGATCGCCGCTTCGGTGATCGGACCCGCCGGCAACATCACCCAGGCGGTGCGCGGCTTGGCGAGTTTCTGGACGAACTGCTCCAGCGAGTTCGACCCAAGTGCACCTTCGGCGGCCATCGCGGCCACCGCCTTCTCGTCCTTGTCATGGACGACGGTGGAATGCCCGTGCCGCATCAGCCGGCGGACGATATTGCCGCCCATCCGCCCCAGGCCGATCATGCCGAGTTGCATGCCGTTCACCTCAGTTCAACGCCTGCCTGATCGCGCTATCGAGCGCTTTCAGGCCAATTGTGAGATCGCCCTTCAGATGGACCCGCAGCGCGCGCCGGCCGCGTTCGGTCAATACGTCGAAATCGCCGCGGGCTTGCGCCGCCTTGATCACGCCAAAGCTCGCCTTCTGGCCGGGTACCGGCAGATCCTTCGGATCGTCGGCGGTGATTTGCAGGAACACGCCGCTGTCAGGACCGCCTTTGTAGGCCTGGCCGGTTGAATGCAGGAAGCGCGGGCCGAATTCCGCACAGGTCGCGACATGGCGGATATCGCGGACGGCGAGCCGGGCGCTTTGCAAGGCGTCGATATGGGCGGCGTTGCGCTCGATATAAGCGAGCAGCGCCACATAATCGTCAGTGTGAATACGCGAAAAATGCGCTTTCAGCCACGATGCTAGTGTGCCATCGGCGCCTGCCTTGCGGAGAGAATCGGCGTTCGCCTCGTCGGTATAGAGATCGGCTTCCGCGGTCGAAATGACAGGCTTTTCCGCCGGCAGCGCGCCGGACTTTTCAAAAGCCGCAGTCAATTCCCTTGTCTTGACCTTGGCCGCCTCGACGTCGGGCTGGTTGAACGGGTTGATGCCGAGCACGGCGCCCGCGACGGCCGTTGCCATTTCAAACCGATAAAACTCCTGGCCGATATGCTCGATCGACTTGACGACAATGCGCACGACGGGGTGGCCCGCCTTCTCCAGTGCATCGAGCTTCGCCTCGTGCGCGGTGTCATTTTCGCCTTCGGTGCGCAGGTCGATGAAGAACCGGTCATCGCCGTAGGCGTCAGCATCGCCGAGCGGCTCGCCGTCGATCGGAATCAGACCCTTGCCGTCCTTGCCGGTGGATTCCGCGATCAGCTGCTCGGCCCAGGCGCCGAAATCGGCAATCTTTTTCGAAGACAGGATCGTGACCTTGTCGCGACCTTCCAGGCCGGCAAGCCCCATCGCCAGACCCAACTGGACGCCGGGGTTTTCATGCGGTGGTACATCTGCGCCGCAGGAACGCGCCATCGACAGCGTATGGTGAATGAGGCTGTGCACGTCGATGCCGGCGGTCGCGGCCGGCACCAGTCCGAACGGCGAGAGCACCGAGTAGCGGCCACCGATGGCGGGATCGCCGTGGAAAATGCGCGCAAAACCCTGCTTGGTTGCGGTCTTTTCCAGCGACGAGCCGGGATCGGTCACCGCGATGAAGCGATGTCCGGCCTTGTCGGCGCCGATGCTCTTCGCAACGCGCTCGAAGAAATAATCCTTCATTACGTTGGGCTCGGTGGTGCCGCCGGACTTGCTTGAGACGATGAAAATCGTCTTTGAGAGAT
>Ga0210389_10001184_pt1 | contig 21385 bp, 19 predicted proteins | sample IncBWH28OmetaG_FD_160127 | JGI IMG/M metagenome (GOLD analysis project Ga0210389, IMG submission 160127) | Forest soil microbial communities from Barre Woods Harvard Forest LTER site, Petersham, Massachusetts, United States - Inc-BW-H-28-O ...
AATCGTCTGCGCAAATTCGAGGATGGTCATCTCGCGGGGGTTGCCAAGATTCACCGGCATCACTTCATCTGACATAAGCAGACGATAAAGACCATCCACCAGATCGCTCACGTAACAGAAGCTGCGTGTTTGTGAGCCGTCTCCAAAGACCGTCATCGGCTCGCCCCGCAACGCCTGGTCCACAAACGCCGGCACCACCCGGCCATCATTCAGTTTCATGCGTGGGCCGTAGGTATTGAAGATGCGCGCGATGCTGGTTTTGACGCCGCGCGTGCGATGGAATGCCATCGTGAGCGCTTCAGCGAAACGTTTGCTTTCGTCGTAACACGAACGAGGACCCACAGGATTCACGTTGCCCCAGTAGGTCTCCACCTGCGGGTGCACATCCGGGTCGCCGTAGCACTCCGATGTGGAAGTGAGCAGATACTTCGCTTTTTTCTCTTCGGCCAGCTCGAGCATGTGCCGCGTACCGGTCGAGCCCACGTCGAGCGTTTCAAGCGGATACTCCAGGTAATCTTTGGGACTCGCCGGAGAAGCCATATGAAGCACGAAATCCACGGAGCCTTCGATCTCAAACGGTCGCGTCACATCCTGGTTTTTGAATGTGAATCTCGGGTTTTTTTGCAGATGCTCGATATTCCGCTCCGCCCCGGTAATCAGATTGTCAAGAACGATAACCCGGCATCCCTCTTTCAGCAGGCGATCGCACATGTGCGATCCGACGAACCCCGCTCCTCCGGAGACAACGGCGCACTTCTCATTCAGAGTCGGCACAATTTCGACTGTAGCACTCAGCACATGAAAGGCCAGGTTATCAATGGTAGTTTAAATGCTATTTCCCAGCCTGCCCGAAAAAGTTATCCTTGCGATCCTGATCTGCCTTTCCGCGGCCGGCTTTTGGACCCGGTTCCGCAAGGTGGTGCGCATCATTTCCAGCGCAAAGCCGGACACGGATTTCGATCCCGGGTCTCTTTGGCTCCGAACAGCCAATTTCGTCCGTGAAGTACTGTTGCAGGAGAAGGTGATCCGCCAGAGACCGCTGGCTGGCCTCTCTCATGCTTTCGTGTTCTGGGGGTTCTGCGCTTTTGCCCTCATCACGATCAATCACATCGCCAGCGGTTTCGGTGTGCCCTTCCTGTCCCGAAACGGCGGCTTCGGCAGGTTCTACTTCGCTTTCGTGGCCGTATTTGCGATCGCCGTGGCGGTTGGAATTACCTGGCTGGCAGCGCGGCGATTCATCGCGCGTCCCGTGTGGCTGGGACCGGTGTCTCCCGAATCGGGCGTCATCGCCGCGTTGATTTTCATTCTCATGACTACGTACCTTGCGAGCCTTCAACTGCCGGAATCCGGACCCGGGGGAAGAGCGATCTGGTGGACACACACGCTCGCGTTGCTCGTCTTCCTGCCTCTCATCCCGCACACGAAGCACCTGCATCTGGTCTTGAGTCCAGCGGCGATTTTTCTGGACCGCAAGGGCTTCAGCGACATCCCAAAACTTGCGGGCGATGAAGATTTCGGGCTGGTCTCCGGAAAAGATGTCACTCGCATCGAGGCCCTCCAGGCGCTCAGCTGCGTGGAATGCGGCCGGTGCACCGAGCACTGCCCGGCTTCGAATACAGGCAAGGTCCTCAACCCGAAAGAAGTGATCCTCGGACTGCGCGGTTACCTGGGCAGCGAAGGAGCCGCGTCGGAAAAACCGCTGTTGGGCGAATTCATTTCCGAAGAGGCGGCATTCCAATGCACGACGTGCGGGGCCTGCGAATTCCAATGCCCCGTCGGGATACAGCATCTGCCCATGATCATCGGACTGCGCCGCGGAGCCGTAAATACCGGTTCGTGGGAGGATTCTTACGGCACCAAATTGTTCCTGACCATGGAACGGAATGGCAATTCGCTCGGCCTGCCCTCGAATGAGCGCCAGAAGTTCATCGAGAAAAACGCACTGCCAATCTACGACGGCACGCAGGAATACTGCCTCTGGCTGGGCTGTATGGGCGCTTACGATCCGGCCGGTCGCGAGACCATCCTGGCCCTGGTGAAGGTTCTGAATTATCTCGGCATCACCTTCGGCGTGCTCAAAAAAGAGAAGTGCAATGGCGATCCGGCGAGGCGGCTGGGTAACGATCTGCTGTTCACGAGCCTCGCAGAAGAGAATATCGAAACCATCGCCCAAAGCAAGGTTGTGAAGCTCTTGAGCATCTGTCCGCATTGCGTGCGAACGATGGGTGTTGACTGGCGCGAAGCCGGCACGACCGTGCAGATGGAACACCACACGGAAGTGCTCGACCGGCACAGGACGCGATTGCCGGTGCTGAATGACAGCGCGCGGGAAAAGATCGTTTATCACGATCCGTGCTATCTGGGGCGCTACCGGGGCGTTTACGATGAGCCGCGCAATGTGCTGGGCAGGTCCGGCGATCTGGTCGAAGCGGCGAGAAACCGCGAAAGGTCGTTCTGCTGCGGCGCGGGTGGGGGGCAGATGTTTCTTGGCGAAGAGAAAGGCAAACGCATCAATATCGAGCGCGCCGAGCAGTTGATCGCGACCGGCGCGCAGACCGTCGCGGCGGCTTGTCCCTTCTGCGCTTCCATGTTCCGGGATGCACTGAAGACAGTGTCTTCGGCGCCGCCGAAGCTGCTCGACATCGCTCAGATCGCCGCCCGCAGTCTGGACGGCTAGTTATGTACAAGCACCGCAAGGTGCGTTCCCCGGGAAAACGCGGCTGGAGATGCGAGCGGCGCGGACGCCGTACCCCCGGGGCGTGGGCCAACGACCTGCGTCCCGAGCGTTAGCCGCGCACGTTCAGCTGCTTGCCTGCTGCGACCGCGCTGCCGCTGCGCGCACGCCTCGCTCGCGAGTCGTGTGCGGAACAATACCCACCAGCCGCTCGATCAGCATCAGTTGCGCGCGGTGGTGGATTTCGTGTTCCTTGACGCGCAGGAGCACCTCGAAGCGCGTCCTGGTCTTGCCCGGCTCGACCGCGACGCGCTCGTCGAGAAAATCGGGTGTCCGGCTCTCCAGCCATTGCGCAAACTCCTCGCCGTTCTCGCGCAACAGCGCGACGATCTGGCCTTTGGTGCGCAGCGTCTGTTCTTCACCGGGCACCGTTGCCATGAAGCGGGTAAGCTCGGCCGCCTGCGTCTTGTCGTACTGGTTGATGCTGTGGAATCTCTGCTGGACTTTCGGGGCCATCGCCATATGAACCAGCAGCTGCGCGACGGTCCGCCATTCCGCCGCGGGGCTGAAGCCGTAGTTCTCCTCCCCAATTTCCTCCGCGATGGTCACGGTTTCCTTGCGAATCGCGCGGAAACTGTCGGCCATGTCCTGAGGGCCATAATCGAGCACTCCGGCCAGTTTTTCCATAGATTCAGTTTAGCCGTTTTGGCGCAAATCGAAACGTATCCGCCGCGGCGGCGATTGCCGCGATTTCGGTTTCACTAAAGCCGAAAACATCGCGCGCCAGCCCAAACTCCTGCGCAAGATCGGTTTCAAAAACGCCCGGATCGTCCGTATTCAGCGTGATCGGGACGCCGGCATCGAAGAGCCTGCGCACAGGGTGTGCCCCGAGCGACGGAACCGCACCCGTCTTCACGTTGCTTGTGATGCAGACTTCAAGAGCAATCTGTTCTTCGCGCAAGCGCCGCATCAGATCCAGATCGTCGACCGCGCGGATGCCATGCCCGATGCGTTCCGCTCCGATTGCGAGCGCGTCTTTAATCGACTGCGGCCCATCCGTCTCGCCGGCATGCGCCGTCAGCCGCAACCCCGCATCCTTCGCGTATCGGTACGCATCGCGCAGTTCCAAAGCCGGCCCGCGCAACTCATCGCCGCCAATGCCGAACGAGATCACGCCATCATCGACATAGTTTGCGGCGATCCTTGCGACTTCCATGGCATGGTCCGGCCCGAATTGACGGATCGCATCAAGGTTCCACCGCACCTCAACCGGCCATTCCTTCTCCGCCTCCCGTTGGGCCTCGCGAACGGCGCGCCACACCGACGCGAAATCGAAACCGCGCCACAAAACGACGCCCGCTCCGAGCGTCACCTCCGCATAGGCAATGCCCTGCTGCGCCAGCCGCTCCATCATGTGCCGCGTGATCAGGGCATAATCCTTGGGTCCGCGCAGACGTTGCGCAATGAACTTGAAGCATTCCAGGAAACCCGCGAAGTCTGTGAACGACCATACGTCATTCACGATTTCCCGGGAGATGCAGGGGTCCAGCGTCAGCGCGGTCTCGCGGTCTACTGTACCCTCAAGGTGAAGGTGCAGTTCACTCAGAGCCATATGATCGAAGTTCTCACGCCGGCGCCCGAAATAGAAGCAATCGTTGGAGGGTACCACGGCGACGCATTCAGCGTGCTCGGACCGCACGCAACCAGTGAAGGTGAGCCGAATGCCGGATGGACGATCCGCGCGTTTCTGCCACAGGCAAGATCCGCGCGCGTGCTGATGGACGGCAAGTCGCTTCCCATGCGGAAGCTTCACGAGCAGGGCTTCTACAGCCTTGAGCTGCCATCCAAACCCGCAGCATATCGCTTCGAAACCGAAAGCTGGCACGGCGGAACCTCGGTAATGGAAGACCCCTATCGGTTCGGGCCGATCATTTCCGAATTCGACCTCTACCTGCACGGCGAAGGCACGCTCTATGAAGCCTGGCACACATTTGGATCGCATACGGCGACGATCGACAACGTGTCCGGTGTGCGTTTTGCGCTTTGGGCGCCCAATGCCGAGACTGTTTCCGTCGCTGGCGATTTCAATGACTGGGATACGCGCCGCCACCCGATGCGCCACCGGAGCGCCGGGGTTTGGGAGATTTTCCTGCCGGACGCGAAGGAGAGCGATACCTACAAGTATTTCGTGCGTTCGCGCTTTCTCGGATATCGGCAATTGAAAACCGACCCGTTTGGATTTCGCACGGAGGTACCGCCGAAGACAGCGTCGATTATCTGCGACCTGGACACCTATGTGTGGCACGACGCCGAATGGATGGATACGCGCGGGCAGCGGCAATTACTCAAAGAACCGGTATCGATTTATGAAGTGCATCTCGAATCGTGGATGCGCAAACCGAATCACGAGTCGTTGAGCTACCGGGAACTGGCGGTGCGGCTGGTCGAGTACGTGAAGAAGATGGGTTACACCCATATCGAATTGCTGCCCATCCTGGAATACCCGTTTTCGGGCTCGTGGGGCTACCAGGTTACGGGCTACTTCGCGCCTACATCGCGCTTCGGCTCTCCGCACGATTTGATGTACTTCGTCGATTGTTGTCATGCGGCCGGGATCGGCGTGATCATCGACTGGGTTCCCGCGCATTTCCCAAGAGACGCGCATGGCCTTGCCTGGTTCGACGGCACCGCCCTCTACGAGCACGCCGACCCGCGCCAGGGCGAGCACAAGGAATGGGGAACCCTCATCTTTAATTTCGGCCGCAACGAAGTGCGCGAGTTCCTGATCGCCAGCGCGCTGTTCTGGCTGAAGCAATACCACATTGACGGGCTGCGCGTGGACGCCGTCGCCTCCATGCTCTACCTCGATTACTCGCGCAAAGAGGGCGAGTGGATTCCCAATCGTTTCGGCGGCCGGGAGAACCTGGAAGCCATCGATTTTCTGCGCAAGTTCAACGAACTCACACACGCTGTCCCGGGCGCGGTTACGATCGCCGAGGAGTCGACCGCGTTCCCCGGCGTGTCGCGCCCCGTCTACGCCAACGGTCTGGGCTTCACCATGAAATGGAACATGGGCTGGATGCACGACATGCTGCATTACTTCAGCGAACAACCGGTGCATCGGAAGTATCACCACAACAACATCACGTTCAGCATGTTGTATGCGTTCTCCGAGAATTTCGTGCTGCCCATTTCGCACGACGAGGTGGTTTACGGCAAGCAATCGGTGCTTTCCAAAATGCCGGGCGACGAATGGCAGAGGTTCGCCAACGACCGCGCGTTCCTCGCTTACATGTATGCGCATCCCGGCAAGAAGCTGCTGTTCATGGGCACGGACGTTGGCGATTACCAGGAGTGGAACGCCGACGCGAGCGTGCCTTGGTGGGTCCTCCAATATCCCTTTCATGCCGGCTTGCAGACGCTGGTGCGCGAACTGAACCGTCTTTACCGTTCGCAGCCGGCTCTGTATGAGGTGGATTTCGACCACACCGGTTTCGAGTGGATCGACTTTGCGGATGTCGAGAAGTCGGTGATCGCTTTCATGCGCCACGCATCTGACCCCGAGGAGTGCATTGTCTTCGCCTGTAACTTCACCCCGGTCCCGCGGCAAAATTACCTGATCGGCGTGCCTGTGGCAGGCCACTACGAGGAGATCTTCAATACGGACGCCGCAATATTCGGCGGCAGCAATATGGGGAACTACTCGGGCGTGACAACGCTCAGTCCTCCCCAGCGCGCGCACGGCCGCCCTTACGCCATTTCGGTTACTCTGCCGCCGCTGGCTGTCGTGGCCTTCAAATGCCCGCGCCCTACGACGTAATCGTCGTTGGCGGCGGGCATAACGGCCTCGTTGCAGCTGCGTATCTTGCGCGCGCCGGGAAGAAAGTAGTCGTTCTCGAGCGGCGCGGGATGCTTGGCGGCTGCGCGGTAACCGAGGAGTTGTGGCCGGGGTACCGCGTTTCAACCGGCGCCTATCTGGTCAGCCTGCTGCAGGAGCAGATCGTCCGCGAATTGGAGCTCGAGCGCTTCGGCTATCGTGTTTTTCCAAAAGACCCGGCCTTCTTTTCGGTGTATCCGGATGGCAGGCACCTGTTCTTCTGGCAGGACGAAAAGAAGACGCTGGCGGAAATAGCGAAGTTTTCGGCCCGAGATGCCGAGACGTATCCAAAGTACGAAGCGTACCTGGAAAAGCTCGCGGTGATCGTTGAATCGCTGCTGCTGGTGACGCCACCGGAATTGCCGCCCAGGAAACCCGGTGACTTTATCGAATACCTGAAGCTGCTCGCGCGGTTTCGCAAACTGGGCGCGCGCGAGATCACGGGCCTCGTGAAGATTTTCACGCAGAGCGCCGCCGATCTTCTCGACGAGTGGTTCGAATCGCCGGAAATCAAAGTCACGCTCGCCACCGATGGCGTGATCGGCGCAAACGGCGGCCCGCGCTCCGCCGGGACCGCCTACATCCTCATGCATCACTGCATGGGCGGCGTCGCCGGGAAGCGAGGGCTGTGGGGATTCGTGAAAGGCGGCATGGGCGCAGTTTCGGAGGCGATCGCCGCATCTGCCCGAAGTAAAGGCGCGGAAATTCGCGTGAACGCCGCGGGTGCGCGGTTGCTGATTCGCGACGGCCGCGCTTACGGCGTTGCGCTGGACAACGGCGATGAGTTGCACGCCGGCATCGTTGCGTCGAATCTGGACCCGAAAGCCACCTTCCTGAAGCTGGTCCAGCCGGGCCAACTCGAGCCAGAATTCCGCACCGCTATCGAGCACTTTCGCGTGGAAGGTACATCGCTCAAGATGAACCTCGCGTTGGATGGCCTGCCGGATTTTACGGCCTTTCCCGGCACACCGGGACCGCAGCACGGCGCGACCGTGCATATCTGCCCTTCCATCGATTATGTGGAACGCGCGTGGGATGACGCCAAGTATGGGCGCCCTTCGCAGAGCCCACTGCTCGAGATGACCTGTCCGACGATCTACGACCGTGACCTCGCGCCCGCCGGCAAACACATCATGGGCATCTTCCTGCAATATGCGCCCTACACGCTCCGAAACGCAACCTGGGACGATCTGCGCGAGCCTTACGGCGATCGCGTACTTGACGTGATCTCGGAATACGCACCGAACATCCGCGGTGTTGTGCGCGAACGCCAGGTGCTCACGCCGCTCGACCTGGAACGCCGCTTCGGCATCGCGGGCGGCAACATCTTTCACGGCGAGATGAGCCTCGACCAGATGTTCTTCCTGCGCCCCGTAGCTGGATGGGCGCGCTATCGAACACCGATTCCCGGCCTTTATTTATGCGGTTCCGGAGCGCATCCTGGCGGGGGCGTTATGGGCGCGCCCGGCTACAACGCCGCCCGCGAGATTATGGCTTCGCGGTAGCCTTCCAGTAATCCGGAAGGTTCGGCTTGGTGTCGCGCAGGATTTCGAGGATATTGCGGCGGTCATCCGCGGATAGTTTGGCGAACCGCGGGCTTGTGTCCTTGCCAGCGAGAACGTCGTACAACCGCCGGTAGATGCGATCGCGCGTCCAATCCGGCATGCTGTCGAACGCCTTGTTGTAAATCATGTAGCTCAGCGGGTATTTGAACAGGCGCGTCTGCAGGTCGAAATCACGCAGCGAGCGGCCCTGTTTGTCGCGTGGCCCGCGTTCGGGAAACGTTTTGGTGAAAGTCGAGACGCCCTTGATCGGCGCGGTGATGGGAGCCGCGTCGGTGAACAACATGTAGCCCACCATGTCCTCAATCGCGGCGTCGAGCTTCGGGCGGGCTTCATCCAATTTCCCATCGGCGGCGGCGATCCGGTAATCCCAACCGACCCGAATGATCAGGTTTGTCATCCGGCTCTGGTGCTCGAGCGTGAGAAGCGCCACGACATCGCTGTTCGGACTCAGGTAAGCATTGGTGTCAAAATGCGGTTCGAGATCGGGACCGATTGGGATGCCGTGGTGCTTCTGGCCGCCGAGATCCCCGCTGACATACCAGCCGCCCCAGCGGTCTTCAATCGGCGTGCGATCGTCAGTCACGAATCCGCTCCGCGCGTGCTCCGACTCAGCGCCCGCCGGGATGTAGGAAGAGCTGACTACCAGGCCGGGTACGCCGAGCGTATGGCCGCCCTGATGGCATTGCAGACACACCTCGCGGCGGGCGAAGCCGGGTTTGTCCGTCCGGTGCGTGCTGAGCGTGTAGAAGGCGACACCCTGTTTTGGATCAAGCGCGGACACTTCCATCACTTCGCCGTTCTGTACGAACCCAACGGCGATGTTGTCGTTGAAGTACACGGCCCGCGGGCGCGGCGGCGAAATCAGCGGCGCCTGGAAGCTGTCCTGCATGTAGACCAATACCTGGGAATCGACGTTCAGGTCGAGGTGCTTCAGCAAGCCAGCGAGGTAGCCAAGGCCGCCCGGCGAGTAGTCCAGTTTCGCCTTGCCCTGATCGAGGAGATCGTCCAGATGCTTCACCGGCTCGTTGGTGGGAGTCTCGAAGTACTGGATCGCCTTGTGCTCGTAAGGCACGTAGGTTGTGTCTTCGAGACGATCGGCGAGCAGGACGCCTGCCAGAGCCGCAGTCACGCAACTCACCGCAATCAGGATTCGGGGAGCCATTTCCAACTCCATGTTAATCCCGCGATCCACAGCTGCCGCAATGCTAGCAAAATGCTAGCCTGAGCTTCTGAGGGTGATCAGCAAGCGGGAGCTGTTCGCGAAGGCGAAGCGATTCCCCAATGCCAGGACAGCCTTGCAGGTCTGGCTCGAAACGGCGAAGGCGGCAAGGTGGGGCTCAATTGAAGATATTCGGAGAACGTTTCCGGCGACCGACATTGTTGGTGAGCTTGCGATCTTCAACGTCAAGGGCGGACACTATCGCCTCATCGTCCGGATGGAGTTTCAATCGCAGCGCATCTATGTAACGGAATTACTGACGCATGCGCAGTATGACAGGAAGGGATGGATGAAATGGCTGTGATCGACGAGGCCAAATACGGGGATTTGCTGGCGTCCACGCTTCCCAAAATCATTGAGACAGAGCACGAAAACGAACGAATGATCACAGAGTTGGAACGGCTCGACACTCTGCCCGCTAAAAGCCCGGAGGAGCAAAGTCTCGCGGAGCTGCTGACGCTCCTCATTGAGCAATTCGAACAGCGTTACGATCTGGAACACGCGGCGCCCCTCGATGCGCTGAAATCGCTGATGGAAGATCGCGGGATTCGTCAGCGCGATCTGATCGGCGTGTTTGGTTCAAGCAGCGTCGCGTCCGATGTGCTCAACGGTAAGCGTGAGATCAGCAAGCGGCATGCCAAGCAGCTTGCCGAGTTCTTTTCGGTCCCGGTCAGCTTGTTCATCTGAGCCTCTCCCGACGCTACAATGGAAACGCATGAGATGGTGCGCTTTGCTCGTCGCGGCCGCCGGGCTCTCGATGGCGGCCGGCACGCAGAAAACGTTCACGGGCGTCATTCACGACAACCGTTGCGTGGGGCCGAATTGCGCCAGACAATGTCCCAGCACCAAAGATCCCGTTTATACGCTACAGGCCGGTGAAGACGCGTGGCGGCTCAGTTTCGCCAAAGCGCCTGAGCAGTATGTCGGCAAGAAAGTCATCATCACGGGCACTCTCGGCTCAGACAACAAACTTAAAGTCGGTTCCATAGTCCTCGCGAAATAATGAGCGCCCCTCTGAAGCGCACGGCGCTGTACGAGGTACACCGCGCGGCGGGCGCGAAGATGGTGGATTTTGGCGGGTGGGAAATGCCCGTGCAGTACTCCGGTCTCATCGACGAACACAAGACGGTTCGTGCGGCCGCCGGGCTGTTCGATGTCAGCCATATGGGTGAGATCGAGATTCACGGCCGGGAAGCGGCGAAGCTGGCGGATTTCGTCACCACGAACCGGGCGAGCCGTCTTCACAAAGGCCAGGCGCAATATTCGGGCCTCCTCTATGAACACGGCGGATTCGTGGACGACATCCTCGTCCACAAGGTCGCCGATGATGCCTTTTTTCTTTGCGTCAACGCAGCGAATCAGGAGAAGGATTTCGAACACATCCGCGCCGCCAACAAATTCGATTGCACCGTTGACTTCACGAGCGAAAGTTACGCTCAGCTTGCAATCCAGGGCCCGACGTCGCGGGAGATTGCGCAGCGTCTGACAGAAGTCCCGCTCAGCGAAATCAAATACTACTGGTTCGTGGACGGCGTGTTTGCGGACGCCCCAGCCCGAATCGCCCGCACTGGCTACACCGGCGAAGACGGATTCGAGATCTACATCGCGCCCGAGTTCGCAGTCAGGACTTGGAGCGCGATCATCAATGCGGGCCGTCCATTCGGCCTAAAACCATGCGGCCTCGGCGCGCGTAACACGCTGCGCCTTGAAAGCGGAATGGCGCTCTATGGAAACGAGATCAGCGCATCGACGTCTCCCTTCGAAGCAGGACTCGAGTGGATCGTCCGGTTCGACAAGGGCGAATTCATTGGAAGTGCAGCTCTGCGCAAACAACTGGAAAAAGGCCTGACGCGCAAACTGACCGGATTCGAGATGCGGGGCCGCGGCATCGGCCGTGATGGCTACGAAGTCCTTGTGGACGGCCAACCGGCGGGCTGGGTAACGAGCGGCTCGCCTTCCCCGACATTGAATCGAAACATCGGCTTTTGCTACCTTCCGCTCGCACGAGCGCGGCCTGGCGAGAAAATTGATATCGTAATTCGCAATCAACCAATCGAAGCCGAGACGGTTCGAACACCTTTTTACAAGAGGCAATCGCAATGACCTATCCCGAAAACTATCTATATACGTAGGGACATGAGTGGGTCAAGGTGGAAGGCGATACCGCTACTATCGGCATCACTTTCCATGCCCAGCATGAACTGGGCGATATCGTCTACGTCGACTTGCCAAAGGTCGGCACGAAGATCGAGACAGGCAAAGGGTTCGGTTCCGTCGAGTCCGTGAAGGCAGTGTCGGATCTCTATGCGCCCGTCGACGGTGAGGTTGTCGAAATCAATGATGCTCTCGCTTCGGCGCCCGAGAAGTTGAACGAGGACCCGCATGGCGCCGCCTGGCTGATCAAGGCGCGCGTCGAAAAGGGCGCCGATCTCAGCAGCCTGCTTTCCGCCGCCGATTACCAGACTTACGCAGGGGCGGAAGAGTAGGTTTGCGCTATCTTCCGAAGTCCGATTCCGAGCGCCAGGAGATGCTCGCCGCCTGCGGTCTCGGTTCGGCTGAAGAGCTGTTTTCGGAGATCCCGTCCGAAGCCCGGCTTCATCGGCCTTTGAACCTGCCGGCGGGCATTTCCGAATACGAAATCGCCGATTTCTTCAAGGGCCTGGCGGAGAAGAACGCGGCCGCGTACACGAGCTTCCTCGGCGCGGGTGTCTATAACCATTACCGCCCGGTCCTTGTTGACACGGTGATTTCGCGCGGCGAATTCCTGACTTCCTACACGCCCTATCAGGCCGAAATCTCGCAGGGAACGCTCACATCGATCTTCGAGTTCCAGACGATGATCTGTCAGCTCACCGGAATGGATGTGGCCAACGCGTCCATGTATGACGGCTCCACGGCCATGACGGAAGCCGCCTTGATGGCGATGCGGATCACCGGCCGCCAACGCGTACTGGTGGCCCGATCCGTACATCCCGAATACCGCGAAGTGTTGCGCACATACGCCAGGAATCAGGCTGGGAAGGTCGACGAGTTCGGCTACGACGTCGATTCGGGCCAGATCGATCTCGCGGATCTCGAATCCAGACTCGACGACAAGACAGCCTGTGTGATCATCCAGTCGCCGAATTTTTTTGGAATCGTCGAGGACGTCCGAAAGGCTGCGGCCGTCGCGCGGACCGCCGGATCGCTCCTGCTCTTCACCTTTGCGGAGGCGGTGTCGCTCGGCATTCTGGAACCGCCTGACGATGCCGACATCGCGGCGGGCGAACTGCAATCCTTCGCCATCTCCCCGAGCTACGGGGGGCCTTACGCGGGTATCATCGCAACCAAAGAGAAATACGTGCGCCAGATGCCTGGCCGCCTCGTGGGACAAACGCTGGATACTAACGGCAATCGCGCCTTTTGCCTGACGCTGGCGACACGTGAGCAGCACATTCGTCGTGAAAAGGCGACTTCCAACATCTGCACCAATCAGGCCCTGATCGCCTTGATGGCCACAGTCTTCATGGAAACCTACGGGAAGCAGGGACTGCGGGAACTGGCGATGCAGAATCTGTCAAAGGCGCATTACCTTGGCTCCAGGATCGAACCGCGTTTCACCGGCCCGTATTTCAATGAGTTCGTCGCGCGGGCGCCGGGAGGAGTCAACCAGAGGCTGCTGGATCGCCGAATCATCGGAGGCCTGCCTCTGCGGCCGTTCTACCCCGAACTGGGCGATGCCATGCTGCTCTGCGCCACCGAGATGACGAAGCGCAGGGATATGGACGCGGTGGCAGACGCATTCGCATGACAAAGGCGGTTCGCCCTCACATCACGCGCAATGAACCTCTGGCTTTCGAGCGCAGCTCGCCCGGAAAAATCGGCTATCAACTGCCCGCGCTCGATGTGCCCGAGGTCGATCCGGCTGCCGCGCTCGGCGCGGCAAATGTGCGTCAGACGATCGAAGGTTTTCCGGAGCTCAGCGAGGTCGAGGTGATCCGGCATTTCACGCGCCTTTCGACCTGGAACTACGCCATCGATCTCGGCATGTACCCGCTGGGTTCCTGCACCATGAAGTACAACCCGCGCATCAACGAGGCGGTCGCGCGTCTCGAAGGCCTGGCCTGGTCGCATCCCTATCAACCTGAAGCCCTTTCTCAGGGGGCGATGGAAGTATTCGCCAGGCTCGAAGCCGCGCTGCGCGAAATCACCGGGCTCGATGCCGTGACGCTCCAACCGGCCGCCGGCGCGCACGGCGAGTTGACCGGAATCCTGCTCATACGTGCCCTGCTCGAATCACGCGGCAATCCCCGCAAACGGATTCTGGTGCCCGATTCGGCGCATGGCACGAACCCGGCGACGGCGGTGATCGCAGGCTACTCTTTGCTCAACATCGCCTCGAACGAACACGGCATGATCGACCTCGAACAGCTGAATCGCCTGGCCGATGAAGACGTGGCTGCGCTGATGGTTACGAATCCGAATACGCTCGGTGTCTTCGAGGAGAACATTGTCCGCGCGGCGGAGATTCTGCACGCGAAGGGCGCCATGGTCTACATGGATGGAGCGAACATGAACGCCCTCGCCGGCATCGCGCGTCCGGGCGATTTTGGCGTCGACGTGATGCACCTCAACCTGCACAAAACGTTTTCGACGCCACATGGCGGCGGCGGACCAGGCGGAGGCCCCGTGGCTGTCAGGCGCAACCTTGAGCCCTTCCTGCCAACGCCCCGCCTCGCCCGCGTGAATGACGCACTGTCCTGGGATTACGATCGCCCTCACAGCATCGGCAGAGTCAAGGCGTTCTATGGCAACTTCGGCGTGCTGGTTCGGGCATTGGCCTACATCCTCGCGCACGGCGGCCCCGGCCTGCGCAATGCGACGGTGGACGCCGTCATGAACGCAAACTACATCCGCCACAAGCTGCAGCCGTATTTCGACCTCCCCTACGATCGACCGAACATGCACGAAGTCGTCTTCAGCGATATGCGCCAGGCGGCGAAGGGCGTCCACACCGCCGATATCGCGAAGCGCCTGATCGACTACGGCTTCCATCCGTACACCGTCAGCTTTCCGCTGATTGTCCACGGCGCGATGATGATCGAACCGACCGAAACGGAATCGAAGCAGGAACTCGATCTGTTCATCGACGCGATGATTTCGATCGCGAAGGAAGTCGAGGAGACACCCGACGTGGTGTTGAAAGCACCCCATTCGACGCGCACCAGCCGCGTGGATGAGGTGATGGCGGCACGCAAACCGATCTTGCGCTGGCGGCCATCCGAATAATGTCTGCGCCTGAGCAAATGTATTGACCTGCCAGACGACGCACCGCCGCGGACGATGTCATCGACACCTATACGACTTGCGTATCGAACAATATGGTGCAGAGCAAGGTCTTCGTTCGTGATGCCGCCACCTACTATGTCCGGCTGTGGACCCAAAAGGGATCGCAGTGGTACTATACCGATTCGGTGTTCTCCACACTCCCGCAGACGCCCACAAGCCAGTATGGCTCAGACCCGCAATAGCGCCGGTTAGGCTGGGTGGCCTGATTTACGGCAGCTTGTTAAGCTGGGGCCGATAGGCAGTCGGCCTGGCCGGTCACAACAACGCAAACACCTTTTCCGGGTCCGAAGCCGCAATTTTCGGAAGAGGCGTCTTCGCCTGCGGAGGACGGCACTTTACTCCAATCCCGCGACCTCGCTCCGGCGCTCCAACAGCACCACGTCCCGCCATCTCCCCTTCATGCATCCGAGGCGCTCGCGCGTACCCAACACCCGAAATCCGCAACGTAGGTGGAGTTGAATGCTCGCGATGTTCTCCGGGAAGATTCCAGCCTGAAGCGTCCAGAGCCCCGCCTTCTCAGACTCCGCGATCAAACCTTCCAGCAATGCACTCCCAACGCCTTTGCCGCGAGCGGATGCCGCGACGTAGATACTGACCTCAGCCACACCGGCGTAGACACATCTCCCTGAGTAAGGACTGAGCGCCGCCCAGCCCAGAATCGCGTCATCGCTGACCGCGATCAGCCGGCAACGAGCCAGATGCCCCGCATCCCATTCAGGCCAGTCGGGCGCCGTTTCCGCAAAAGTCGCGTTTCCCGTGGCGATGCCTTCGAGGTAAATGGCACGCACTGAGGGAAAATCCGCCGCCTGCATGGCGCGAATGGCCACCGCGGGCATCAGCTCTTGGAATCGATGATGAAAGTTGGCGCGAAACCGGAAGCGGGCGAATAGCTCCCCGGGCCCGACGTTGAGACGTAGCTCGAGCATCCGGCCACCTTGCCGAGGAAAGCCTGCGGCTGGACGTCGACCTGCATCTCCTTGAACTCGAGATGCCCGAAGTTCATCAGCGGGAATACAGTGCGTGCCGGCTTCACCCGCTCCTGCACCACATAAGGCGCGCGTAGCGAGTCACGAATCGCACGGGCCCACGAACCTTCGTCATGCTCGTACCCGATGAAGCTGTGCAAGTCGCTGTATTCGTCGTTCGGCCGAAGAACCAGCTTCTCGCGGTTCTCCTTGATATATTCGATCAGGTCGTCGATCACTTCATCGTGATACGTCGACTTGCCGGCCTTCACCACCCGGGTCCACGGCACATGTTCGCGAATCGCCTTGCGTTCATTCGCCGGAAAGCTGGCAGTCATAGACTCGTCGGTCAGCAGCGCGAACATCGCTTTCTTGTGCGACAGCTCCGAGCGGAAGCTGTTCACGATGCAAACACGCCGGTCGCGATAAGCCTGGACCAGCGGATGATGCAGCGTGAAGCGCAGCAGAAACTCCTGCGCGCTCACGCGGCGATAAATCAGATCGATCTCGAAGCTGCCGCTGCGCAGCACGCCGTTGCGATACTCGAGCTGCTCCGGCGAGACCATTTCGGTCTGATAGCCCTCATGGCGGAAGTAATCGCGATAGATCTCGTATTCGCTGCGCCCGGTGGGGTCACGAAACTCCAGAATCGCGATATTTGGCTTGTGCTTCGTTCCGGTCGTATTCGCGGCGAACATCTTGTAAGCCTTGAGCAGCGCCTGTAGAAAAGGCTTCTTGCCACCGACTCGCGTGAGCGTATATCGACGCCGGAATTCCTTCACCGGCGGGCAATCGTAGAAGAGATCTGAAAGACCCTCCGACCACGCCGCGCCCGTCAAAGCGTCCGCGTTATACTGCATTACATGCAGCGAGCCGTTCCGGATCTGCAGATCGAGTTGCGCCGAAACTTCGGACATCTCGTAGCCGGGATCAACCGCGGCCAGCATCTTCTCGGCCGGGAAAAGCTGCATGCGGGAAAGCAATTGAGGGGATGCCAACGCCATGCGCAGCATCCGGTCGACAGCCGATATCAACGCTTCGCCGGTTTTGACCAGATTGTCGTATTGCTTCTGGGTAACGAAATTCGGCCGCAGAAACGGGCAGAGAAGACGTCCGCCGGCGGATAGCTGGCGCGCTTCCATCTGCTCCTGAAGATTTTTGACCCACCGGAGGTCGCGGTAGGGCTCGGATTCCAGGATCCGGTGATACCGCGCGATTGCCTCGTCTAACTGCGTCATTTTACGTGTCGGTGCCGTGTCGCCTCTAGAGTATGACACAGCAGCGTGAATTTTGTCCTTTTCCAATCTCGCGTTTCGTTTGTAAACAATTGAAAATAATGCAAATTAAGTCGCACTCAGCCGTGCTGGTCTGTGGCTGATTCGCCACATTCGTCGTGCTGGCTTTCTACTGTTTCGATGCGGCGGCAGACGATTCCGTTGCGAACCCGGGGTCGGTCTGCACATGGCTTGATATGCTGTTCTGGAGCTGTCATGCGATCTTCCACGTTCCTGAGAACCGCGATTCTGGCATTCGGTACGTTCCTGGCCGGGTTTTGCGTCAACGGCCAACAGAAGAGTCCCCCAGTCGAGAACACGGGTCTGCCCCCGCGCGCCAGTCCCGCCGACTATCAATACCAGGCGAAGGTGGGGACTATCACGATCGCCGCTGAGTTCGCGGACCACTCGGTTCCAACTCCCGAGGGTCCCCTTTCAACCGAGGACTTTGTGGTGGTTGAAACCGGCATATTCGGAGCGCCTGGCGCAAGGCTCACTCTCTCCCCCGCGGACTTCTCGCTACGCATCAACGGGAAGAAACCGACCCCCAGCTCCCAATACCTGCTCATATTGAAGTCGCTGAAGGATCCCACATGGGAAGCGCCGGAACTCGCGAAAGCCGAACCCAAATCGAAGGGCGGCCTCACCAACGGCAACAGCAGCTCGGATATTTCGAATCCTTCGCTTCCGCCGATCGTCCACGTGCCAATCGAGCTTCAGCGCTCCTGGAACAAGCGAGCGGAGAAGGCTTCGTTGCCCGAAGGCGACCGGGCGTTGCCACAGGCCGGACTGCTTTTCTTCCAGCATTCGGGAAAGACGAAGTCGTTGGAATTGCTTTACGACGGTCCGGCCGGCAAAGCGAAGCTGACGCTTCAGTAGTGCGTCAGAGCCAGCGCCAGCGCGCCCAGTACTCCCGCCCGCTCCCCCAACTGCGCCGGAACCACGGCGGGGATCTTTCCAACATACCCACCCAATATCCTTTCCAGTTGAGCCCGAACCATCGCAAACAGCTGTGACTGCCGCATCACCCCGCCGCCAGCCAGAATGCGCTCAGGTGAAAGGGTGCAAACGTAGTTTGCGATTCCGTATGCCAGGTATTTCGCTTCGAGCGCCCACGCCCGATGATCGGGCGGCAAATTCTCACCTTTGAGGCCCCAGCGTGCTTCAATCGCGGGACCGGATGCCAGGCCTTCAAGACAATTCCCGTGATAAGGACAAATTCCGGAGAACGGATCCACGTCAAAATCCTGCGGAATTCGTACATGGCCCATTTCGGGGTGCGTCAGACCGTGGAGCAGACGGCCCGCAACCATCGCGCCTCCACCAATCCCTGTTCCGACGGTCACATAGATGCAATCGGAAACGCCTTGTGCCCCACCCCACCGAGTTTCTGCAAGTACGGCTGCGTTGACGTCCGTGTCGATATGAACCGGCACGCCGAGTCCCTTTCGAATCGAGCCCGCAAGATCGAAGTTCCGCCACGCGGCCTTCGGTGTGGATGTTATAAATCCGTGAGAAGGCGAATGCGGATTCAGATCCACGGGTCCGAACGAGCCAATCCCCACCGCCCGCAACCGGCCCTGAGACTGAGCGCCCAGCCAGGCGATGGCCTCGGCGATTGTGTCGTTGGGCGAAATAGTGGGGATGCGCGTAGTGGCAAGGTCGTCCGGTCCCGTTCCGATGCCGCAGACAAACTTCGTACCGCCGGCTTCAACAGCGCCGAAGAGATCCATGAAACGGACAGTGTGACACGCGCTCCCAAACCGGACTAATTCCCGGATATCGGATCGGTCAGCTTCAGCGAGATCTCAGTCACCTTTCCCCGTTCCAGCGTCACCCGTTCCGCGCGTTCCCAAAGTCGCGGAGAAATGTTCCAATCCGAGGCTCCGTCCGGAATGGGCCCCGACGGCACGGCGAGCACGCGATACTCGCCCGGAGGCAGGTCGCCAATCCGAAATCTGCCTTTGGCGTCGCCAGTTCCGCCAGGGCCTGTCGCCACGGTTATAGCCGGCGGTGACGGACTAACATAAATTTTCGGCTGGGCAACCCGCTCCTCGCCCTCGGTGACCGTGCCTGCCAGGCTCGCCGGTTGGTCGTCAATCACGATTTCCACTCGTGAAGATGAACCTGCTGTCACCATTCCGTTTGGCGTCACGGCGCCGTCGGAACGGATTTCCTTAACGTAGTACCCGCTCATCAGGCCGCTTACTGTGAGGATTTGTCGCGACCATTTCAAGCCTTTGAACGAGAACCTGCCGCCCCTGGCCGAGGTCATGGACCTCGGGGGATTGGCAAATGGAGGCGAACCATCGACCCACAGGGAAACCTGGAAAAGGCCTAGGGCGGACAGCTCAATGCCATCGTGCGCTGCAACCACCGTGCCCGAGATCTCGACATCTGGCACCAGGGTGATTGTCAGGACCAGGTTCTTATTCACGATCTCGGCCGGAACCAGCGCCCATCCGCGTCTGCTTTGAAACGAAAATTCATAGGAGCCAGGCAGCAAATCGCGAACCAGAAAATCGTCGCAAGTCGAAAGTGTGACGGGCAATGCCGCCGGGATGGAAGTGCCCAGACTTCCATCGGGTTGAAGAGGTCTGATGCCGCTGCCCGCCGCGATGAGCGCGAATCTCAGCCCCTCGCCTGGCTCGCAGCCGCGGATAGACACTCGCACACGATAGACCGGCCCTTTGCGCATTCGCAGGTTACCCAGATCCACCGGCGTTCCCGGAATCAGGCTTACGCTTCCCGCCGCCGCGGCATCCCGGACGCCCGGCCAATACAAACTCTCGACACCCTGCGCCACCGTGTCCAGATCAGCGTCCGAGAACTTCGTTGTCACGAGGGAGGGGGTCAACGTGGACGCGGAGACCCGCACGAGGTATTGTGCTGGAGGAAGAGTCTTGATACTGAAATACCCATCCTGATTGGTTCGAGCGGATGCCCGAACGCCCTGCTGCGCGGATGAGCCTGCATCGAGAGCATCTATCGTGATCCCGCGAAGAGGTTTGTCGTTCTCATCCAGCACTCGCCCCTTCAGTTCAGAGAGTCGCATCAGAGCCAGCCGTACATACTCCCGGCGATGGTCCGGGCCGAGAGTAAGCAGCGATCCCGTCGTCTCTGGAAGGGCCCCAGTTAACTCCGCAAGGCCCGCTCCTCCATGAGTCGCGAAGTATCCCGCCTTGGTCGCCTCGACATAGTAGTTACCCGGATGATCGGGATGGAATTCGAAGTGGCCCTGCGAATCCGTTGTGCCGGTAGCAAATACACTCCGTTCCGAGTTGATTGAGAATTGATAAACCGTGATTCGGGCGGCGCCGACCCCGGCGCTCAGGCCCAACTCGGCCACGACGCCTCGGATCTCCAAACTTCCGGAATCCTGGGCGCAGGCCCCGCTGGCTATGAGCAAAACCACAAGACTCAGCCAACCCGCCTTCATGCGTCTATCCTACTCATAAACTGGTCTATGATTCGTTTCGCCAGCTCCGCAACCGGCGTCGTGCTGACTATTACGTGCGGTGCATTCGCTCAGTTACCGCCGTCCATAGTTCTTTCGCCGGAAGATATGAATGGTGCGCGAGGCGAAATCGCCCGTCTGGAAGCCCTGGCGGGCACCGCGCCCGATCGATGTGCGGTAGTCAGTGAAATCGCCCGGACATGGGCGATCGCCGGCCAATATCCTGAGGCCATCGCGGCATTGCAGAAGGTTGCGGCGCTCAATGCCGGCTTCGATATCGCCCGGGATTCGGTATTCGTGAAAGTACGCGGGACTCGCGAATTCGAAACCATCGTTCAAAGCGCACGCGATGCCACGCCGCCGATCGTGACAAGCCGTCTCGCCTTCAAAGTCGCCGAAGGAGATCTGGTCCCGGAAAATCTCGCGTATGATCCGGCGCGGCGTGAGTTCTATTTCGGCAGCCAGCGCAAACACAAAATTATTCGCTGCAGATCCACCGGTGTGTGCCAGCCCTTCGCCGAGGGACTCGGGACTCTGCTCGGCCTGAAGGTCGAAACCAGGAACCGAACGCTTTGGGCGCTCAGCAACTCCGACAGCGAATCCGGTCTGTTTCACTACGACCTCGCCAGCGCAAAGTTGATGGGCAAATACGTTCTCGCCGGCGCCCATCTCTTCAACGACGTTGCCATCGCAGCCGAGGGCGACATCTATCTCACGGACACTCGCACCGGAAGTGTTTACTGGCTGCGCCACGGAAAAGACACCCTCGAAGTTTTTGGACCCTCTGGAAGATTTCGCGCTGCGAATGGCATTGCGATCTCACCGGATCAGCGCACCCTCTACCTGTCGTCATTCGGCGATGGCATCACGCTGATCGATCTGACATCGGGCGCGGCGCGGCCGATCGCGCGTCCTCCCGATCTCTGTCTCGGCTATATCGATGGCCTTTATGCCCTGCAAAGGAGCCTGATCGCAATACAGAACGGCCCGATGACGCCTCGTGTCGTCCGGCTCCATCTGAATCGC
>Ga0210389_10001185_pt1 | contig 21381 bp, 21 predicted proteins | sample IncBWH28OmetaG_FD_160127 | JGI IMG/M metagenome (GOLD analysis project Ga0210389, IMG submission 160127) | Forest soil microbial communities from Barre Woods Harvard Forest LTER site, Petersham, Massachusetts, United States - Inc-BW-H-28-O ...
CTCCTCGCCCAACGCTTCCATGAGAGCATGCTCGGCGAGATGCGCATCGCCATAACGCGCCTGCAATCGCCGCTTCAGGTCGCGAACCCCAGGCGGGCGATCGATGGAGATTTGTTCGCGGACCGCCAGATGCAGCCCCATATGTAAAAACGGATTGTCCGCGGCGAGGGAGGTATCTTGCTCAAATCCGATCGCGGTGTCCGCGTCGGCAAGGATGCGTTGGTACTCCGGGTGCGCGGCGATCACGTCCACAATCTGCGCCTCGAGCGGCGCCAAGGGCGAGTGCGCCAAGTGCTTGGCCCACGCCTGGGCGTAGGCCAGACGCAATTCATCGCGCGATTGGCCGTCAAAGAGGCTCATGCGCGCGTCTTGCGGCGATACTCGCACAGATCCGCAATGATGCAGCCCGGACAGTCGGGACGGCGGGCTTTGCAGACATAGCGGCCATGCAAGATCAGCCAGTGATGCGCGTCGAGGCGATACTCCGGCGGCACAAACTTCAACAACTTCTCCTCCACCTCGCGCACCGTCTTGCCGGGAGCGATTCCGGTGCGATTGGCGACGCGAAAAATGTGCGTATCCACCGCAATCGTCGGCTCGCCAAAGGCCGTGTTGAGAATGACGTTGGCCGTCTTGCGTCCGACACCGGGCAATTCCTCGAGCGCCTCCCGGATCGCCGGCACTTCGCCGGCGTGACGCTCCAACAGCAACCGGCTCATCGCCATGATGTTCTTAGCCTTGGTGTTGTAGAGCCCGATCGACTTGATGTACTTCGATAGCCCCTTGACGCCGAGCGCGGCAATGGCGGCCGGTGTATTCGCGATGCGGAACAGTTCCGCCGTGGCCTTGTTCACGCCCTTGTCGGTGGCCTGGGCGGAGAGGATCACCGCGACCAGCAGTTCGAACGCCGTCGCGTAGATCAGTTCAGTGCGCGGCTGCGGATTGGCCGCCCGCAGGCGCGCAAAGATTGCCTCGCGCTTTTGCGCATTCACGGCAGGCTCGCGCGGCGCGCGGCGCTGGCCTTCTTGGCATCGAGTTGCCGCTGCCGTTCCGCGGCGTGATTCGCGAGCCGAGCCGTGTGCGCTGCGTAGCGCTCGCGATTCAGGGCCGGCTGATTGACCGCAGGTTCGGTCGCAGCCCGCATTTCGATGCAGTCGACGGGGCAGGGCGGCAGGCACAGCTCACACCCCGTGCAGCGATCGGCAAGCACGGTGTGCAGGAATTTCTGCGCGCCCACGATGGCATCCACCGGACATGGCGCCAGGCAGCGAGCGCAGCCGATGCAGCGCGCTTCGTCGATCCAGGCAACGCGCGGCGCCGACTCGACCCCGTTTCGCGGGTTGAGCGGCAGGGCAGGCCGGTCGAGCAGCCGCGACAGCGCATCGATCGTGACCGCGCCGCCCGGCGGACACTGATTGATTTCCGCCTCGCCATCGGCAATCGCGGCGGCATAGGGGCTGCAGCCGGCATAGCCGCAGCGCGTGCATTGGGTTTGCGGCAGCAACGCATCGATGCGCGCCGCGATCAATTGCGCGGACTCGCTGCTCATATCATTTGACGCGCATGCCGGGTGCGGCCCCGGAATCCGGCGACAGCGCGAAAATGTCCTTACCCCCCGGTCCCGCGGCGAGCATCATGCCCTCCGAAACGCCAAATCGCATGGTGCGCGGCTCCAAGTTGGCGACGACGACAATGAGCCGGCCAACCAAGGTCGAAGGATCGTAGGCGGCACGGATGCCGGCAAAAATCTCACGTTCGCCGAGCTCGCCCACATCGACGCGCAGCTTCAAGAGCTTGTCCGCGCCGGCGATGAAATCGGCGGCCAAGATCTTGGCGACGCGCAGATCGACGCGCATGAACTCATCGATCGAAATCAGATTGCCTTCGACCGATGCGGCCGCGGCCAGCGTCGCGGCATCCGAGGCGCCGCGGTTGGCAGAGGTGGTTGCGGCAGGAGCGGCCGCAGCCGGCGTCGATGCGGCGGGGGTGTCCGCCTCCGGCTCGATGAGCCGCGCGACCGCCTTCGGATCCAGCCGAACCGCCAGCGGCTCGTACGCATTGATCGACGTGGAAAGCAGCGGCGTCCCTGCAGAGGCCCAGGTCCATGCCGGTTCCTGAAAAAAGGCGCTGGCGCGTGCCGCCATACTCGGGAGCACCGGACTCAAGTAAATCATCAATACCCGGAACAGGTTCAAGGCTTCAGTGCAGACGCTTTGCACTTCGGCCGCCTTCTTCGGATCCTTGGCGAGCATCCAGGGCTTGCGCGAATCGACATACTGATTGGCGCGATCGCAGAGCGCCATGATGTCGCGCACCGCGGCGGCATGGTCGAGGTTCTCGTAGCTTTTCGCGATGCCCTCGCCGGCGGCGACGAATGATGCGTACAACTCCTGATCGGCCAGGCTGTCCGCCAACCGGCCGGCGGCGGTTCGCGTGATGAAACCGGCGCAGCGGCTGGCGATGTTGACGAGCTTGCCCACGATCTCTGAATTCAGGCGCGTGGCGAACTCATCCAGGTTCATGTCCATGTCATCGATGCCGGGCGCCAACTTGGCGGCAAAATAATAGCGCAGGTATTCAGCCGGGAAGTTCTGCAGATACTTGCGTGCGGTGATGAAGGTGCCGCGCGACTTCGACATCTTCCGGCCATTGACGGTGAGAAAGCCATGCGCATGCACGGCCGTGGGGCGGCGCATCTTCGAGGCCTGCAGCACCGCCGGCCAGAACAGCGTATGAAAGTACAAAATGTCCTTGCCGATGAAGTGATGCAGCTCCGCAGCCGAGTCGGCCTTGAAGAAATCGTCGAAACTCAATCCGGTGCGGGCGCAGAGCTGTGTGAAGCTCGCCAGATATCCGATCGGCGCGTCGAACCACACGTAAAAATACTTGCCGGGCGCATCGGGGATTTCGAAGCCGAAGTAGGGCGCATCGCGCGAGATGTCCCAATCCCTCAAGCCCTGGGAAAACCATTCATCAAGCTTGCGCACGACGCTTTCCTGCACCGTGCCGCTGCGCACCCAGCCGTGCAAGGGCTTCTCGAATGCACTGAGCTTGAAGAAATAATGTTCCGACTCGCGCCAAACAGGAGCGGTGCCGCTCACCACGGAAATCGGATTCTTGAGATCCGCCGGCGTATAAGTGGACCCGCAGTTTTCGCAGTTGTCCCCATATTGATCGGCAGTGCCGCAAACCGGGCAAATGCCTCTGACGTAGCGGTCGGGAAGAAACATGTTGGCCGATTGATCGTACGCTTGACGCACGCTGCGCCGGTCGATGTATCCAGACTCCCGTATAGTCAGGTACATGCGATTGCACAGCGCTTGATTCTCGGGTGAATGCGTCGAGCCGAAGTTGTCCAGGCCGATGAGCATCCCGTCCAGATCGCGTTTGTGTTCGATATTCACCTGGGCGATCAATTGTTCCGGCGTGATTCCTTCGGCCTGCGCCTTGAGCATGATGGGCGTGCCGTGGGTGTCATCGGCGCAGACGTAGTAGCACTCATTCCCCCGGAGCTTTTGAAAGCGCACCCAGACGTCGGTCTGAACGGCCTCGAGAATGTAGCCCAGATGCAAGGGTCCATTGGCGAAAGGCAGCGCGCTGGTGACGAGAATTCGGCGTGATTTGGTCATGCCGAATTATGCCATGACCGGCAGGGTCGGTCGCGGCCGCGGCGGTCGCCGCGCGGCGAGCTCTTCGCGAACGCGGCTTAGGAAGCCTCGCGAAACTGTTCGAATTTGCTTTTGTTGATTGCCTTTTTGAAGGCTTCTTTGCCGCTGATCTGCCGCGAATCGAGCAGCGCCTGAATCGCCGAATCCATCAATTTCATGCCGTTGGCGGCGCCGCTCTGCATGGCGTTCTCGAGCTGGTCCAGCTTGCCCTGGCGAATCAGATTGGCCACGGCGGGCGTATTGACCAGGATTTCCAGAGCCGCGACGCGGCCTTGCTTGTCGGCCTTTTGAATGAGCTGCTGCGAGACGACGCCGCGCAGGCTGGTCGACAGCATGGTGCGCACGTGCGGCTGCTTGTCCGCGGGGAAGGCATTGACCAATCGATCCACGGTGGGCGCCGCGCCGTTGGTGTGCAGAGTCGCCATGACCAGAATTCCCATTTCCGCGGCGGTGACGGCAATGCTCATGGTCTCCAAATCGCGAAGCTCGCCCACGAGGATCACGTCCGGATCTTCGCGCAACGCGGAATTCAAGGCAGAGGCGAATGTTGCGGCGTGCACGCCGATTTCGCGCTGGCTGATGAGGCAATTCTTGCGCGCGTGCACGAACTCGATCGGATCCTCAATGGTGAGGATATGGCCTTTTTCCCGCCTGTTGATGTCATCGATCATTGCCGCCAGGGTCGTGGACTTGCCGGAGCCTGTCTTGCCGGTCACCAAGATCAAGCCGCTGTTGATCCTGCACATATCCATGACGGCGGGCGGGAGCTTCAGCTCCTCGGCGGTCTTGGCGCTGGAGGGGATGGCCCGGAACACCGCGCCCATGCCGTTCAACTGCCGCATGACGTTGACGCGAAAGCGCGCGACCCCCGGAATGGCATAGGCGAAATCCGTGCCGTCTTTTTCCTCGAACCGCTCGACGGAGAGCTTCGGCATGATTTCGTACAGCGTGTTCTTGACGGTTTCCGCGCTCAAAGGCTGATCGTTCAGGGGTTTGAGTTCCCCGTATTGGCGGATGCGCGGCGGATCGCCGGCCAGAAAATGCAGATCGGAGCCGTTGCCCGCGAGAATCTGGTGCAAGAATTCGTCGATGGCCGGCATGTCGAGGAGCCTAAGGCGGCGTTACCGGCTCTGCGGCCGGCGCGCCGGACATGTCGGTGACGAAGCGCTGGAACTGGCGCTTGTCGGACGCGTAGGTGTAGGCGTGCTCGGGATCCACTTCCTTGGCGTTGATGGCGGCGAGAAGGGCCTGGTCCATGAGCTGCATGCCGTATTCCTTGCCCATTTGCAGCTGGCTCGGAATCTGATGCGTCTGATCGGTCATGATGAGCTTGCCAATGGCCTTGGTCAGTACCATGACCTCGCACACGGCCTTGCGCGCGCGCTGGTCCGGTGTTTTCAGCAGAATCTGTGTAATGACCGCGATGAGGCTGTTGGCAAGAAAGGTCTTGGTCTGCTCACGCTCATCGTTCGGCAGCGCATCGATGATGCGGTCGATGGTCTTGGTGGCGCTGGTGGTATGCAAGGTGCCGAGCACGAGGTGGCCGGTTTCGGCGGCCGTCATCGCCATGGCAATCGTTTCTGCGTCGCGCATTTCACCGACCAGGATGACATCGGGATCTTCGCGCATGGCGGCGCGTACGCCCTCGGCGAAGGAGGGCAGGTGGGTGCCCAATTCGCGCTGGATCACCTGGCTCGATTTGCTGCGATGGACGAACTCGATCGGATCCTCGAGGCTGATGATGTTGAGCGACCGCGTCGAATTGAGGTAATCGATCATGGAAGCCAGCGTCGTGGTCTTTCCGGTACCCGTCGATCCGGTCACCAGGATCATGCCCTGATGGTAGTCGCACAGCTTCTTCACGACGGGCGGAAGACCCAGTTGATCCATGGTCGGCATGGTGGTGGGAATGGATCGAAACGCCGCCCCGATGCCGGTTTCCTTGCGAAAGACGTTGACGCGAAAGCGCCCGCCTTCGGAGGAAACGTAAGAAAAGTCCAAATCGTGGCCTTCGCGCAGGACCTTCAGCTGCGATTGGGTCAAAACCTCGGTGATATAGGCTTCAAGTTCGGCATCACCCAGATTGCGGAACTTGATCGGCATCAGGTCTCCATGCATGCGCAGCATGGGCGGCACGCCGACCGCAAGATGCAGGTCCGAGCAGCCTTGGGCCACCCCTAACTTGAGGAACGCGTCGACTCTTGCCATAACGCGTAAGGCTACCCGTAAGCGATTGGTTTTTCGAGTGTTTAGGGCCTCATTCGGCCATAAACGTGAGCTGCGTCAAACGCGCTAGAGGAATTTCTCGAGGGACAGGCGCAGTTCGTCCATGGATTGGGCCCGTTTTGCCTTGTCCAGCGACATGCACCTCATGACCAGGGCATTCAGTTCCACGGGCAACTCTTTGTTGATCTCGATGGGCTGGCGCGCCTTGCCCTGGACGTGCTGGTACATCACGGACATGTGGTCGCCGCGCGAGTACGGCGGCACGCCGGCGAACATCTCGTACATGATCACACCCAAGCTATAGATGTCCGCCCGCTCGTCGACCTTCTTACCCAAGATCTGTTCCGGCGCCATGTACTTCGGGGAGCCGATGACATAGCCGGTCTTCGTCAACTGCGTGTCACCCTGGCTTTGCGCCGCGGCGACGCCGAAGTCGACGATCTTCAGCAGCGAGTCGCTGTCGATGAGCACGTTGGCCGGTTTCAAGTCGCGATGCACGATACCGGCTTGGTGCGCCACCGCCATGCCGGTCGCGATGTCGATGGCGAATTTGACGGCGCGTTTGAGTGCCACCGGCTTTTCGTTGACGATCTCACCGCCCAAGGTGTGCGAGGGAAAATATTCCATCGAAATCGCGTAATTGCCGCGGATGTACAAGAAGTCGTAGATGCGGATGACGTTCTTGTGGGTGATCTTGCGGCTGTAGCGCAGCTCGTGCACGAAGCGTTTCATCATCTCTTCGTCGGAGGAAACGTTGGGATTCAAGAACTTGAGGATCAGGCGCTCCTCCACCACCGTGTCTTCCATGAGCAAGACAGTGCCGAAGGCGCCTTTGCCGATCTTTTCGATGAACTTGTAGCGGCCCTCGATGACGTCTCCGGGCTTCAGGGTCGCAATGTCGAGCTTGGCCGATGCGGCGGTGTCCTCCGCCTGCTTGACCGCGGCCGCCAGCGATTGATTGTCGATGAGCAGCGTCTTGGCGGGCTCCTGCATCTTTTCCGCGCGCTTGTTGGCCGCGATTTGTTGCGTCGAGAAACGGTTGTCGAGTTCCTGCATGGCGCGCGCGACGGCCTGGCTCAAGGTGCCGTCCGTGCTCGTCGTCGATACCGCCTGCAAGCGCACCCGGATGGTGTCCGCGCGACGTTCATCAGCAAGCTTGGCCAGCGCCGATATGGCTTCGACCTTGACCTCGTTTTCCGGCCTGCTGAGCATGGGCAACAAGGCCTCGAGGCTGCGCTGATCGCCGATTTTGCCGATCGCGCGGATGACCGTCGGCAGGGACTTGGCCTCGCCCTGCAACATGTCGATGAAGCGCGGCAGAGCCTTGCTGCTGCCGATCTCCGCCAACGCGTCCACCGCGCGTTCGCTCACCCACCAATCGGGATCGCGCGTGGCTTCGATGAGCTGCGCGACCGCGCGCTCATCCTTCGTTTGGTTCAGGATCTCGATCGCCGCGCGGCGAATGTCCTGATTTTCGTCTTTGATGAGGGCGAGCACCGCGTCGACCACCTTCGGACCGCCGATCTTGCCGAGGGCGTCCGCCGCCCGCGTGCGAACCCACCAGTCGCTGTCCGCGATCACTTCGAGCAGGTACTTGACGGATTTGGACGTGCCGACGACGTTCAGCACCTCGACCGCGGCGCGCCGGGCGTATTCGTTCTCGTCCTTGAGCACGTCCACCAGGTACTTGATGGTTTCCGGGTGGTTCGCCTTCACGACAACATCCACCGCCTTGTTCTGTACCTCGATTTCAGGATCGCGCAGCATGCCGACGATCAAGGGCATATCGAACGCGCCATCCATCTTGGCGAGCGCGCTCAAGGCGGCCGAGCGTATGAACTTGCTGCTGTCTTTGAGCTGCTTCTGCACCGCTTGCTGCACCTTGGGCAGGTTGAAGCGCGCCAAGACATTGATGATGTGCAGCCGCGCCACCGGATCCTTGCCTTCGATTCTCGCGATCAGGTCATCCACGGACGACTCGTCGGCGATTTCGCCAATGACCTTGAACAGGCCGTTTCTCTCGCTGGGTTCCTGCGTATAGGCCGCGTTCAGCAGTTCGCGCACCGTGTAGCGGGTTTTCTGCGCCGCAATCACGTCGAGCAGCGCCTGCTTGGGCATCCCCGGCTTGGTCAGGGCGTCAAGCAGCGCGTGCGCGGGATAGTTCTTGCTCGAGGACAGCGCCCACGCGATTCCCGACATGGCGCGGCCGTTGGCTTCCGACATGGTCTTCAGCAAAATCGGCAGGGTTTTGGCATCAATCAGGCGGGCCAATACTTCGACATACGCCGTCGTTTCCTTCTTTTCCGACGTGGCGAGCGCATCGACGATGGGGTCGATGGCGTCGGCTCCCAGCGAGGTCAATTTTTCCAACGCCTTCATCGCCAGCGGGCTGGCTGGGTTGCCGCTGGACTTGACTTCGGCAATGAGCCGATCGGCACGATAATTGGCGAATAAGGTCATTCGGCGCCTAAAGCTGGACAATCCCTGGAAAGCTACCCATTCTTACCTTAATTCAGGCGCCTTCCGTGGTCTTGATTCTCAATTCGGAATTATGCCACACGTCACGGTTTTAGCCGCCTGCGGTACAATGGATGATCCTTATGAATCAACCTCCTGCCGCGGAAAGCGTCATCCGCGAGAAACTCACCTCCTATACCGATCCCTACCTCGGTCAGACCTTGGGCGAAGCCAAGGCCGTCGCCTCGGTCGCAGTCCGCGACGACTTGGTCGCCGTTGATCTAGTCTTGGGGTTTCCCTGCGCGGATTATGTGCCCGAATTGCAAGCGGCGCTGCAGTCATATCTCGGCCCTGCGCTCGGCAGCGCAAGATTGGAGCTGCGGTTGAGCGCGCAAATCACGGCGCACGCCGTGCAACGAACCCTCAAACCGTTAACAAATGTCAAGAACGTGGTCGCCGTGGCCTCCGGCAAGGGTGGCGTCGGAAAATCCACCACCGCCGCCAATTTGGCCCTCGCCTGGGCGGTGCAGGGCGCCAAGGTGGGGTTGCTGGATGCCGACATCTACGGGCCCAGCCAGCCGATGATGATGGGGCTGGGCGGCTCCAAGCCGGTCAGCACCGACGGCAAGCACATGGCGCCGCTGCGCGCGCATGGGGTGGAAGTGATGTCCATCGGCTTCATGATCGATCCGGAGCAGCCCATGGCCTGGCGCGGACCGATGGTGACGCAGGCTTTGACCCAGCTGCTGGGCGACACCACCTGGGGCGATCTCGATTACTTGGTGGTCGACATGCCGCCGGGGACGGGCGACATCCAACTGACCCTGGCGCAGCGCGTCCCGGTCAGCGGCGCCGTCATCGTGACTACTCCCCAGGACATCGCCCTCTTGGATGCTCGCAAGGGACTCAAGATGTTCGAGAAGGTCGAGGTGCGCGTCCTTGGGGTCGTGGAGAACATGAGCGTGCACATTTGTTCGGCGTGCGGTCACGTGGAGCACGTGTTCGGCAGCGGCGGCGGAGCGCGCATGGCGGCCCAATATGGGGTGCAGCTGCTCGGTGAGCTGCCCTTGGATATCCGCATTCGCGAGGATGCCGATGGCGGTTCGCCCACCGTGGTGGCGGAGCCCGACAGTGCGCGGGCGCGCGCGTACTTTTTGATGGCGCGCCGCACCGCAGCGCGCTTGGCGACCTTGAACAAAGACTACAGCCGGGCATTCCCAAAAATTACAGTCGAAGCAACCTAAGAGCATCAAGAGCGAATGAGCATCAAGAGCGATCGTTGGATCCGACGCATGGCTGCGGAACACGGGATGATCGAACCCTTTTCCTCGCAGCAGGTGCGCGTCGCAGACGGTCACAAGATCGTCTCCTATGGCACCTCGAGCTATGGCTATGACGTGCGTTGTGCCGAGGACTTCAAGATATTCACCAACATCAATTCGACCATCGTCGATCCGAAGAAATTCGACGAAAAATCTTTTGTGGATTTCAAAGGACCGGTGTGCATCATCCCGCCGAACTCCTTCGCGCTGGCGAGCACGGTGGAATACTTTCGGATTCCGCGCAGCGTACTCACGGTATGTCTTGGGAAGTGTGTCACCGGCGACACCCGAGTCGTGGACGCCGATACGGGCGCGTACGTGCCGATTACGGAAATGCGCTGGGGCAAATCCACACTGGCTCTCGATTCCTGGCGCCTCAAAGCCGCCAAGGTTTCGGCATTTATTCCCCAGGGCAAGAAACAGGTTTTCGAGCTGCGCACCCGGGCCGGATTGCGCATTCGCGCGACCGCGAATCACCCCTTCCGTAAGCTAAACGGATGGGCAGCCTTGAGCGAACTGAATCCGGGCGATCGGATCGCGGCGGCTCGCGACATTCCGGTCTTCGGCAAGACGCCCATTCCCGATTGGGAGGCGAGCCTACTGGGATTGATGATCTCGGAAGGGCAGTGCGACACGCCCGGGTACAGTCCAACTTACACGACGGCTGATCCGGCAATGGTCAGCTTGTTAAAAGCGTGCATGGCACATTCCGGACTGGGGGTTGTCACGTTCAAGGGGCAGTACGGTTATCGGCTCGTCAACCGACAAGGCCGGGGAGGCATACCTGAGCGCAACCGCGCCCATGTTTGGCTGAAAAAATACGAGTTGAATATTGGGGCGGGCGAGAAGTTTGTTCCGCAATGTGTATTCACCGCGCCTGAAAATTCAGTTCGATTGTTTCTTCAGTCACTATTTAGCGGCGACGGCAGCGTGTACAGTTCGAAAGCAGGGGTGTTTCTCGAGTACTACTCGAACTCGCGTAGACTCATCGAGGACGTGCACCATCTGCTGCTGCGATTCGGCGTGTTCTCGCTGATTCGTGAGAAAATCACGGCCATCGGCACGCGTGCTTGCAAAATTCAAATTACGGATAAGGACCAGATCCGACGCTTTGCTGAAAGGATCGGATTCAGTCCGGGCTCCGTGAAGCAACAGAGGCTTGACACCGAAGTGCTGCCGATGATTCGCGCACGGCCCCGGTATAAAAGCAACTTTGACTCGCTGCCTGCCGAAGCGTGGCCCATGATTCGCATGGCGGCTCGCGTGGGCGGCGTGCCGTTGAGTTTGCTGAATATTCATGTGTGTTCAGGCGAGACTGTGTCGTACTACGCGGCTGGCAAAGTGGCGCTGGCAACGGGTGATTTGTATGTCAGTCCTCTCCTCGACGGACCGATGTGGGACGTCGTTGAGAGCATTGAGCCGGCGGGCGAAGAAGAAGTGTTCGATATTTCGGTACCGACGCTCCACAACTTCGTGGCCAATGATCTCATCGTGCATAATTCCACGTACGCAAGGTGCGGGATAATCGTGAACGTAACGCCTTTAGAACCCGAGTGGGAAGGCCACGTGACGCTGGAATTTTCCAACACCACGCCGCTGCCCGCGAAAATCTACGCCAACGAGGGCGTGGCGCAAATGCTGTTTTTCGAATCCGACGAGGTTTGCGAAACGTCGTACAAGGACCGCGGCGGCAAGTATCAAGGCCAGCGCGGAGTCACGCTGCCAAAAACCTAAGGCTCATGGCTTAGGGCTTAAGGGCCTAGGGCTTAAGGGCCTAGGGCTTAAGGGCCTAGGGCTTGAGGTGCGGCGGTTCGATCGGAACCAGGTGGTCGATACTCTTCACACGCATGGCAATTTCGATTTTGCCATCGCGGCTGCGCTCGGCCTGCACGGGCACGTATCCCAGTGACGGGGCGAACCACATGCGCAAGATCCGGTTGTTGCCGGTGCGCTGGCTCGTGACGATGATGGTGTCGAGCTCGCCGATCGCCGTGCGGATCTTCGCGGTGCCTTCCTGCGTGTAGTTGAATTCCTTCAGCTGGTCCTTGTCGATGATTTGGAAGGTCTTCGGCAGGTTGCCGTTCTTGAGATCCAGCATCACCTCGACCTGGATCGACATGACGTCCTGAGCGCCGTCCGGGAGCTTGAGATCCACCGGTTTGGTTTCCGAGACACCGGTGGCGCGCCGATTTTGCCAGTCGAATGCAATCTCCACCGTCGATGAACCTTCCTTGCCGGAGTACTTATCCGGGCGGACATGATCGCCGATCATGCGCAACCAGCTTTTTTGCACCAGATCGTCGCTATAGGCGATGCGAAAAATCCCGCGCGCGGTGATGGTCCAGGTGTACAGGTAAGTCCCCGGTTCCGTGCTCGGTGTCAGCCGAATCTCGCTGGTGCCGACGCTGATGCCTTTCCAGGCGGCCTCATAGTGCGCAATGAAAGGGGCGATTCCGGCATCGTCCGGCGTTTGGGCAAAAGCAGGCGTTTGGGCAAGGGCAGGCGCGGCCGCCGCGATGGATGCCGCGATCGCCGTGAATAGCGCGCCTGTGGCCAGTTTCACGCGCTTTTCTCCGGCTCGAGGTCGCCCAATTGCACGGGTTCGTTCAGCGGCCGGCCGTCCAGCCACGCTTTCCCGGCCTCGCAGCGCAACCGCCCTTGGCAGAACCAATTGACGGCCAGCGGATAAACGATATGTTCCTGGATCAGCACGCGTTGACTCAATGTTGCTTCCGTGTCGCCGGGCACAATGGGCACACGCGCCTGAAGCACGCGCGGTCCGCCGTCGAGTTCCTCGGTGACGAAGTGTACCGTGACCCCGTGCTCGGCTTCGCGCGCCTCCAGAGCGCGCCGATGCGTATGGAGTCCTACAAATTTAGGCAGCAGCGAAGGGTGAATGTTCAATATCCTTCCGGCAAAGCGCTGGACGAATGATGCCGACAAGATGCGCATGAATCCCGCGAGCACGATCAACGCCGGAGAATACCCGGCGATCGCAACGGCCAGGGATTTGTCGTAGTCCGCGCGTTCCGTGCCCTTCGCCCGCGGCAGTGCCCGCGTTTCGACACTCAAATGCCGTGCAATCTCGAGTCCGCCCGCATCGGCTTGATCGGAGATGACTGCGGCCACCGAATAAGCAGCGCCGACGGCATGGCTGCGTTCGATGAGCGCACGCATGTTGCTGCCGCGCCCCGATATCAGGATGACGATCGGCTGCCGCGGCGTCGCGCTCAAGCGATGACGACGCCGCGGGTTCCGGTCCGAACCTCGCCGATCACCAGTGCCTCCTGGCCTGCATCACCCAGGATGCCGATGGCGCGCGGCGCATCGCTTGCCGACACATGAACGGTCATGCCGATTCCACAATTGAACACGCGGTACATCTCCGCGTCGGCGATCCTGCCCTCGCGCTGCAGCCACTCGAATACCGCTTCGCGCCGCCATGCGCTGCGCTCCAGGACGACTTCCAACCCTTCCGGCAGGACACGGGGAATATTGTCAACCAGGCCGCCGCCGGTAATGTGCGACAGCCCGTGCAGCGGCAACTCGCGCATCAGCTCGAGCAGCGGCTTGACGTAAATGCGCGTCGGCGTCATCAGCCGCTCGATGAGACTGACGCCGTCCAGATCAAGGTCATGGTCCGCTCTTGCGACCTGCAGAATTTTGCGGATCAGGGAGAAACCGTTGGAGTGCGGGCCGGAGGAGGGCAGTCCCAGCACGATATCGCCGGCGCGGGTCTTGGAGCCGTCGATGATGGCGTCCTTCTCGACCACCCCGACACAGAAGCCCGCGAGGTCGTAATCCGCGCCGTGATACATGCCGGGCATCTCGGCGGTTTCTCCGCCCACCAGGGCACACCCGGCTTGCACGCAGCCTTCGACGATGCCGGCGATGACACGCTCACCGACGCCCACATCCAGCTTCCCGCTGGCGTAGTAATCCAGGAAAAACAGCGGTTCGGCGCCCTGCACGACGACGTCGTTGACGCACATGGCGACCAGGTCGATGCCGACGCCGTCGTGCCGATGCGTGTCGATGGCCAGGCGCAGTTTGGTGCCGACGCCGTCCGTACCCGATACCAGCACCGGCTTTCGATAGCGATCGAGCGGCACCTCGACCAACGCGCCAAAGCCGCCGATGCCCCCCAGTACTTCGGGCCGCATGGAGCGCTTCACCCGCGGCTTGATCCGCTCGACAAGCTCGTCACCGGCGTCGATATCGACGCCGGCGTCGCGATAGGTCACGGGCGCGCGCTCAGTCATTAAAGGATCCTTCATGTAGGAATTTGGGCCGAAGCGGCCGGCACTTCAGCTGTGGTATTTTACAACACCATGGCACAGTACTTACGAAGCTTTTCGAAGCGATTTCTGCGGCCCGCCGCGGTTTTTTGGGTGTGCATCGCCGGCCTTTGCCTCGGCGAGGCTGCCGCGGCGCTGACGCGCGCCGAGATGTATCAGACGACGGCTCCGGTCGCCGACCGCTCGGAGGCGGCACAAACGGCCGCCTTCCAAAATGCGATGAAGACGGTGCTGATCCGCGTCACCGGCCGTCGCAACGCGGACGAGGATCCGGCCTTGAGTTCATTGGTGAGCAATGCACGCCGATATGTGCAGCAATACCGGGCTGCCGCGGACAGCCAGCTCTGGGTGGCCTTCGATGGACCTGCCATCGAGCGGTGGCTGACGCAGAACGGGCAGCCGCTGTGGGGTCACGAGCGCCCGACGACGCTGGTGCTGCTGGCCGTGCAATCCGGTCCGCAGGGCGGGAGCGTCCAGACCACCGAAGACAACAGCTCCGAACTCAAGGCGGCAATCGATGGGGCGGCGGCCATGCGTGGATTGCCGTTGATGTGGCCCAGCGCCGCGGAACTGCAGAAATTCCACATCGATTTCGCCGCGGTGAGCGCAGGCTCGCCGTCCACGTTCGTGGAAATCGCACGGCGCATGGGCGCCGATGGGGTGCTGATCGGCCGCGCGAGCGGCGCGAGTGCGAGCGCCAATGTGCGCTGGACGCATCTGTTTCAGGATCGCAGCAGCGAGTACTCCGGCACGTTGGAGGGCGTCAATCGCGCCGCGGATCTGTATGCGGGAATGTTCGCCGCGAGCGGCGGTCTCGTGCCGGTGGACATCGAAGTCAGCGGCCTCGCCGATTTCAAGGATTATGCGGGTGTGGAGAGCTATCTTGAGTCGCTCACCTTCATCTCGCACGTGAGCGTGGAGTCCCTGTCGGGCGACACGGTCCGATTCCGATTGTCGACGCGCGGCGGCATTGACTCGTTGCAGCGTGCGCTGTCGTTGAATGGGCGTTTGCAGCCGGTTGCCGCCGGCGAGAGTGGGATCCAGCGCTTCCAATTGCATCGTTAGTCGGCAGGGAGCCCTGGTTCGGTCCATGCGCCACATCCCGAACATCATCAGCGTTATCCGGATTCTCTTGGTCGCGCCCATTGCCGTGGCGCTGGCCCATGAGCGGCTCGCGCTCGCCATCATCCTGTTCGCGCTCGCCGCCATGTCGGACGCGGCGGATGGATATCTTGCCAAGCGCTTCGGGTGGCAAAGCGAGCTCGGTGCGGTGTTGGATCCGCTCGCAGACAAGGCGCTGCTGGTCGCGATCTTCGTCACCTTGAGTCTGATGCAGCTGGTGCCGTTGTGGCTGATGGCGGCCGCCGTCGCGCGCGATGTGATCATCGTCTCGGGAGCCGCCGCCTACCGTGTATTTGTCGGACCCTTGACGGCGCATCCCTCGTTGATCAGCAAAATCAATACCGTTTTTCAGGCGGGGTTCATCTTGGGTGTGGTGAGCAGGGCGAAATTCTCGCTGCCTCCCGAATGGGTGATCACGTGGCTCGGCGCACTGGTGTTTGCGACCGTGGCGGTGAGCGGCATCGACTACGTGTTGGTTTACGGCCGACGGGCGGCGACGGGCCGGCGGGCGACGGCATGAAGCAGCTTGCCTTGGGCATGCGGCTGCGCGCGGGGGCCGTGTATGAAAGCTTCGCGCCGGGCCGGAATTCGGAAATCCTGACTGTCCTGCGTTCGCAAACCAAGGTTCCGGTGTGGCTTTGGGGTGCGCGCGGCTCGGGCAAAACCCATCTGTTGCAGGCTGCCTGTTCGGCGGCAGGCGATGCGGCGGCTTATTTCCCGTTGAACCGCTCGCCCGCATTGCCGCCCGAAGCGCTCGCCGGGTACGAGCGCAGCCCCTTGCTCTGCATCGATGACGTGGATCAGATCGCCGGCGATCAAGCCTGGGAACGGGCCCTGTTCCATCTTTTCAATGAGGCGGCCGAATTGCGCAGCCGCCTGATATTCGCGGCCGCCGTGGCGCCGCGCCAGGCAGCCTGGGTACTTCACGACTGGCGCTCCCGCGCGGCCGCATGTGTCGTGTATCAACTTCACGAGCTCGACGACGCAGGACGCATCGAGGCCCTGCGCCTGCGCGCCGCCCAGCGCGGATTGCAGTTGCCTGACGAAACTTCAGAGTATTTATTGAAGAGAATGCCGCGCGATCTGCCCTCCCTGTTCAACCTTCTCGATGCGCTCGACGAGGCCTCCATGGTCGAGCAGCGCCGGCTGACGATTCCTTTTATTCGCGATGAACTCGAGAAGCACGCAAATACAAAATCATAGTGCAGAACCAGGCAAAGACCAGCAACAGGGTCATCGCCGCGACCCAGCGTGCCCGCGGATTGACCAGCAGTTCGGTCAGCGCAAACGCCAGGTAGGGAATGGCGAACAATGTCGCCCAGGCATAGGTGTAGCGTCTGCCGCGCACCAGGCCATTCAACGGTGCCAGCAACGGCACGACCGCGATGAGGCACATCAGCCACGGATAGCCGGCCAGGATCCACGCCAGCAGGCTCAAGGCAACCGCGACCCACAACCCGATGCTCAATGCACGCGCGCCGGACGATGCGCTCATGCGCGCGCGGCAAGGCGATCGGCGAGCGCCGCCACGCGTGTGCCCAATGCCCGTGCCAGCGCACTCTCGTGCTCGGAGAGCTCGCCATGCGCCGTGAGCGCAGCGACATGGCTTGCGCCATAGGGCGTGCCGCCGCTGCGGGTGTCCGACAATCCCGCTTCCGTGAAAGGCAGTCCAACCAGGTACATGCCGTGGTGGAGCAGGGGCACCATCATCGACAGGAGCGTCGATTCCTGCCCGCCATGAAGTGTCTGAGTCGAGGTAAAGACGCCGGCGGGCTTGCCGGCCAACGCTCCGGTCAACCAAAGGGCGCTCGTGCCGTCCAGAAAGTATTTGACCGGCGCCGCCATGTTTCCGAATCGGGTCGGACTGCCGAGGATGAGGCCGCAGCACTGCACGAGATCATCGTGCGTGGCGTACGGCGGACCCTCGTCCGGGACCGGCGGATCGAGCGGTTGCGTGGTGGCGGTGATGGGCGCAACCGTGCGCAGTCGCGCCTGCATATTGGGGATGGCCTCGACGCCGCGGCAGATTTGTCGCGCCAGGGCAGCTGTGCTTCCTTGGCGCGAATAATACAGAACCAGTACTTCATTCATCGATGGTCTTCCGTGGAAATCATGCAGAATCGCATGCTCGTGCTGCGCCCGCGCAACGCATTAAGTAACGCCAAACTCATATTGTATAACGGCGCCTTGTTTGACGGCCTTGGTGGCTATTGCTAGTGTCGCGCAACTCTATGTCGCGGCTCATGGTTGTTCTGGTCGGTGTCGTCTGTCTGCTCGGTTGCAAAACGGGGCCGCCTGTGCAGGAAATGAGCGACGCGCGCCAAGCCATCGTGGCCGCCGCCGCCGCCGGTGCGACCGCCGGTAGTTCGCCGGAATACGATGCAGCGCAGTTGGCCATTGCCAGAGCGGAATCGCACCTGCAGGCGCAAGAATACGCACGGGCCCGCCTCGCCGCGCTGCAGGCCAAGCACCATGCCGCCGCGGCGCTGGCCGGCGCCCAACACGTAGAAGCGTCCACTCCGCCTCACTAGCGCCGCGCATGCCGATGGATGAGATCGTCCGGCGCTTTCTGGTGACAGGAAAGGTGCAGGGCGTCTATTTTCGTCACAGCGCGCGCCTCGAAGCCAAACGTTTGAATCTTCGCGGCCTGGCACGCAACCTGCCGGACGGGTCTGTCGAAGTGCTGGCGCAAGGCAGCGCGCCCGCGCTGGAGGCGCTGCATCAGTGGCTGAAACGCGGTCCCTCGCAAGCCCGCGTCGACGGCGTCCTCGAGACCGACGCGGCCGACGATAAGCTTAAAATTCCGGCAGGCTTCGACGTATTCTAAAAGCGCCAGGCGCGCTGCCAGCGCTGCATCACCAGGGCCGGATACTTGTTGTGGCCGACGCTGCCGTTGTAGCGGGCCAGGGCGAGGGACCAGTTGTGATGCTCGGCGCGCAAGTAGTAGCGCAGGATCTCGCAGCCCATGCGGATGTTGGGCGCAATTTTCACCAGCTGATTCTGCACGCCCAATTCGCGCGGCCAGAAGGGCATCACCTGCATGAGACCGACGGCGCCGGCCGGCGAGACGGCCCAGCGATCGAAACGGCTTTCCACCTCCATGAGCGCCAGCACCAGATCCGGAGGGATTTGCAGGGCCGGATCGCGCTTCGCCTCGCAATACACGTGATTCAAGATCTCAACGCGTTCCTCATGCGTGGGCACAAACTGCGCGAGGCGCGGCTCCATGGACTTGTACCAGACTTCGGATTCGTACCTGTCCGTGAAGCAATCCGTGTTGAGAATGATTTTCTGCAGCAATTCCTTGAGCTCCGGCTCGCGCTGCTGATCCGCGCGCGACGGGCCGGGAAGGGCAAGAGCAACGATCAGCGCGAGCAGTACCGCGCAGGGATGCCGCATGGTTCATCCTCAGCTATTTAACTTATGCCGGATATAGCCTACCGGATCGGCCGCGGAAATTTCCGTCGATTCGGTCTCGCGCCGATGACGATATTCGAGATTTCCCGCGCTCAAAGTGCGCTCCCCGATGACGATCCGATGCGGAATGCCCAACAGCTCGGAATCGGCGAATTTAACCCCGGGCCTGGCGTCGCGGTCGTCCAGCAGCACATCGATGCCGGCGGCGTTGAAATCCCGGTAGAGCGCATCGGCCGTCTCTTGAACCTTCGCGGACTTCTGGTAATTGATGGGCACCAAGACGACCTGGAAGGGCGCAATGGCATCCGGCCACACGATTCCACTGGCGTCATGATTCTGCTCGATCGCCGCGGCGACCACGCGGGTGACCCCGATGCCGTAGCAACCCATGAACATCGTCAAGGCGTTGCCCTGCTCATCGAGCACACTGGCATTCATGGCGGCGCTGTACAGCCGTCCCAGCTGAAAAATATGGCCCACCTCGATGCCGCGGGCCAGTTTAAGCCGGCCGCGGCCCGTCGGGCTGGGGTCGCCCGGTTGAACATTGCGGATATCGACCGATTGCGGGTCGGGCAGATCGCGCCCCCAATTCACGCCCCGGAAGTGCATGTCTTTTTCGTTGGCGCCGCACACGAAATCGGCCAGTCTCGAGGCAGCATGATCCACGTAGATTCTGCCCTTGAAACCGATGGGGCCGATGAACCCCGGTTCCGCGCCGGCGGCGGTCCGTATCCGATCCGCGCCCGCCATTTTCAAGGGGCTGGCCACACCATCGAGCTTTTGCGCCTTGACGGCGTTCAGTTCATGGTCGCCGCGGACAACGAGCGCGACGACATCGCCGTCGGCGCCGTCCACCAGCAGCGTTTTCACGCACTGCGCGGCCGTCACGCCGAGCTGGGCACTGACTTCCGCGATGGTGCGGGCATTGGGCGTGGGGACCTTGCCCAAGGACTGCGTTGCCGCCGCACGGGGCACAGTCGGCGCCAAGGCGACTGCGGTTTCCAAATTGGAGGCGTAATCGTCCGCGTCGGAAAAAACGATGGCGTCCTCGCCGGAGTCGGCCAGCACGTGAAATTCCTGCGTCGTGGCGCCGCCGATGCTGCCGCCGTCGGCCTGCACGGCGCGGAACTTCAGTCCCATCCGGGTGAAGATGCGCGTGTAGGCCTCGTACATCAGGCGGTAGCCCTCCGCCAGGCCCGCCTCATCGGTGTGGAATGAATAGGCATCCTTCATCACGAATTCGCGCGCCCGCATGACGCCGAAGCGCGGCCGGATTTCGTCGCGAAATTTGGATTGAATCTGATAGAAATTCACCGGGAGCTGCTTGTAGCTGCGCAGCTCCCGCCGCGCGATGTCCGTGATGACTTCTTCGTGAGTGGGGCCGTAGCAGAACTCGCGCTCGTGACGGTCCTTGAAGCGCAGCAGCTCCGGTCCGTACTTGGCCCAGCGGCCCGACTCGATCCACAACTCGGCGGGCTGGACGGTGGGCATGATCATTTCCAAGGCGCCGGCGCGATTCATTTCCTCGCGCACGATTTGTTCGACCTTCTTGAGGGTGCGAAGGCCCATGGGCAGCCACGTGTACAGGCCGGCTGCCAGGCGGCGAATCAGTCCCGCGCGCAGCATGAGCTGATGGCTTACGACCTCTGCGTCGCCGGGCACCTCTTTGAGGGTGGAAATGGGGTATTGGGATAAGCGCATAGCCGCATATCTTACATGAGCCCCCCTGGTATCATGGGGGCCAATGGGCGACGACGACGACTCACCAGCACGGCGGCGCGGAGTTTACTGGCTCCCCAATCTTCTGACCACCGGCGCACTATTCGCCGGCTTCTATGCCATCGTGGCCGCCATCGACTTGCGATTTGAATATGCGGGAATCGCGGTGTTCGTCGCCATGATTTTCGACGGTTTGGATGGGCGCGTGGCGCGATGGACCAATACCGCCAGCTCCTTCGGCAAGGAATACGACAGCCTCTCGGACATGGTGTCCTTCGGCGTCGCACCAGCCATTGTGACCTACCAATGGGGCGTCGCACGCATCGCCGAGTACGGTCCGCTGTGGCGCCGCGTCGGGTGGCTGGTGTGTTTCTTTTATGCCGCGGCAGCGGCGTTGCGCCTGGCGCGGTTCAATGCGCGCGCCGCCACCCAGGACAAGCTTTACTTCGAAGGATTGCCCAGCCCGTCGGCGGCGGCGATCGTTGCGGCGCTGGTATGGTTGGCGAGCGATCAAACCAACATAGGATTGCCCGGATTGATCCTGGCGTTCTTTGTGACTGCCAGTGCCGGCGCGCTGATGATCAGCCGTTTTGCCTTCAACAGTTTCAAATACGTCAATGCCGGGGCCAAGGTCCGCTTCACCTACATCGTGTTGGTGCCCCTGGCGTTTATTTTCATCTTTCTGCACCTGCCTACCAGCTTGTTGGCGATTTTCGGTCTCTATGCGCTGTCGGCCCCCGCCCTTTGGGTCTATCGCAAGCTGCGGCGCAGAAGCAGGCCCGCGGCTCCCATGCATGAATAGCGAACTGCGCCAAGAATATCTGGCGGCCCTGGGGCTCCCGTCCTGGACGCTGCGCAGCTCGCGCGCGCCCGAGGTTCCGGCACCGCCGGCCGCCGTTTCTGCCGCACCGGCGAGGCCGGCCCATCCGCGCGAGGCCTCCGCGGCCCGCGAGGATGGGGCGGATTGGCCCGAATTGCAGGCGCGCGTGGCCGCCTGCACCCGCTGTGCTTTGAGCGCGTCGCGAACGCAAACCGTGTTTGGCGTCGGCAATCCACATGCCGATTGGCTGATCGTCGGCGAGGCCCCCGGCGCCGAGGAGGACCGCAAAGGCGAGCCCTTCGTGGGCCGCGCCGGGCAGCTGCTCAATTCCA
>Ga0210389_10001186_pt1 | contig 21327 bp, 20 predicted proteins | sample IncBWH28OmetaG_FD_160127 | JGI IMG/M metagenome (GOLD analysis project Ga0210389, IMG submission 160127) | Forest soil microbial communities from Barre Woods Harvard Forest LTER site, Petersham, Massachusetts, United States - Inc-BW-H-28-O ...
GCCGAATTTTGAAATTCCTGTGAAATTCGTCGCAGACCCTGCCGTAAATCCTGGAGCCAAGGCGAACCGTGATGCTTTCCTTTCAATTCAATCGCTCGACGATTGCCGCTATCGCGTTGCTCGTGCTGCCCGTCTCCGCGATTGCGCAGACGCCCGAGCATCCCGCCGACAACTCCGCGCAATTTCCCTCCAGCCATGACCTCAAGGCACTGACGACGTCGGGCAGCTACCTTGCCGCCCGTCACGCCAGCGTGGAGCGCGATGCGACCTCGGCCGCGGCCTTCTATCGTTCGGCGCTTCGCACCGATCCGAAGAACAACGAACTCCTGGACCGGGCATTCATCTCCTCGCTTGCGGACGGCGACATCGACGAGGCCGTCAAGCTTGCCGACCGTATCCTTGCCGTCGACAAGACCAATCGCGTCGCGCGGCTTGTGATCGGCGTGCGCGATCTGAAGCAGAAGAAATACGCAAGCGCGCAGACCAATATCAACCAGTCGATCCGCGGGCCGATCACCGACCTGGTCGCCACGCTGTTGTCGGGCTGGGCCAGCTACGGCGCCGGCGACGCCAAAGGCGCGGTCGCCAATATCGACAAGCTGGCGGGTCCCGAGTGGTATCCGATCTTCAAGGACCTCCATACCGGAATGATTCTTGAACTGGCGGGCAAGGAGAAGGACGCTGGTGTGCGGCTCGAGCGGGCCTACAAGCTCGAAGATTCGATGCTGCGCGTCTCCGACGACTATGCGCGCTGGCTGACGCGCAACAAGGACACAGCTTCGGCGATGGCGGTCTATGAAACCTTCGACAAGAAGCTGCCGCGGCATCCGCTGGTGCAGGAAGCCATGCGCGAAACCAGCGCCGGCAAGAAGCTGCCCCCGATCGCCGAATCTCCGCAGGCCGGCGCTGCCGAAGCGCTTTACGGCATCGGCGCGACGCTGACCCGCCGCGGTGGCGAGGACCTCGCTTTGGTCTACCTGCAGCTTGCGCTCTATCTGGTGCCCAATCATCCGCTGGCGCTGCTGTCACTCGCCGATCTCTATGAATCGGTGAAGAAGCCGGCGATGGCGATCAAGGTCTATGAGCGGATGCCGGCAAGCTCGCCACTGAAGCGGAATGCGCAAATCCAGCTGTCGATCGACCTCGACGCGGCCGACCGTACCGAGGAAGCGATCAAGATATTGAAAGGTGTCACGGCTGAAGATTCGAAGGATATCGAGGCTATCATGGCGCTCGGTAATATCGAGCGCGGCCGCAAGAAGTTTGCCGATTGCGTTACGACCTACTCGCAGGGCATCGATATCCTGCCGAAAACCAGCGACAAGAGCGCCGACAAGAATACCTGGGTTTACTATTATTATCGGGGTATCTGCGAGGAGCGCTCGAAGCAGTGGGCCAAGGCCGAAGCCGACATGCGCAAGGCACTTGATATGCAGCCCGAGCAGCCGCACGTGCTCAACTATCTCGGCTATTCCTGGATCGATCAGGGCATCAATCTCGACGAGGGCATGAAGATGATCAAGCGTGCCGTCGATCAGCGCCCGGACGACGGCTATATCGTGGACTCGCTGGGATGGGCCTATTACCGCATCGGCAACTATGAAGATGCGGTGAAAAACCTGGAACGTGCCATTGATCTGAAGCCCGAGGATCCCACGATCAACGATCATCTCGGCGATGCCTACTGGCGCGTCGGCCGTACGCTTGAGGCCAAATTCCAGTGGGCGCATGCGCGCGACCTGAAGCCCGAGCCCGAGGACCTTCCGAAGATCGAGGCCAAGATCGAGCACGGCATGCCCGACGATCCTTCTTCATCGGCTGCTTCCGCCGACAAGAAGAAAGAGGATGACAAGGGCGGCTAAGGGAAAGCCTTTGGACTCGATGCCGCCGCTTCTCGCCATGTGATATTTTCGGCTGTTCGATCGATTTCAGATCGTTCGTCCTTGTTTTATTGGATTTGGATTCGCCATGACCTCCGGGGGAACGACCGATGCGGCCGTCAGATCTTCGGTACCGGAGCTCGTCGAGGACGGGCGCGCCAAGGTCAATCTGACCCTTCGGGTGGTCGGGCGGCGCGTTGACGGCTACCACGATCTCGAAAGCGTGGTCGCATTTGCCGATTGTGCCGACCGCCTTAGCCTGGTCCCCGGGCCGGAACTGCAACTCAAGACCACGGGCCCCTTGGCGAAAGCCTGTGGCGATATCGCCGACAATCTGGTGCTCAAGGCGGCGCGGTTGCTTGGCGAGCGCGTTCCGGGCCTGAAGGTTGGCGCCTTCACGCTCGACAAGGTGCTTCCGGTTGCGGCCGGGATCGGTGGCGGTTCGGCGGATGCCGCGGCGGCGCTGCGGTTGCTCGCGAGGGCCAACGGTCTTGCGGCCGGCGATGCGCATCTCGCCGAAGTGGCGCGATTGACCGGCGCCGACGTTCCCGTCTGCGTCGCCTCGCGCGCCTGCGTCATGACCGGGGTCGGCGAGAGCCTGCTGCCGCTTGCGCTGCCAAAGCTTGCTTGCGTGCTGGTCAATCCGCGCGTTGCGGTCCCGACGAAGAATGTGTTCGAGGCCTTGGGTTTGCGCAACGGCGAGTTGCTGGTGGGGGTGACCGATGTCATCCGGGCCGTTGTCTGGCCGGAAGACGGCGCCACAGCCGACGACTGGATCGAGGCATTTGCTTCCGGCACCAACGATCTCGAAGAGCCGGCACGCAGGATTCAGCCTGTCATCGGCGAGGTGCTGTCGGCGCTTGGCGAAGCCGGTGGCGCACGATTGGTACGGATGTCCGGATCAGGTGCGACCTGTTTTGCAATTTTCGACGACGCCACCGCTGCTCAGGCTGCCGCGCGGGAAATTCAACTGGCCCATCCAGGGTGGTGGGTGCATGCGGGCACGTTGAGCTAGTGGAGTGGATTTGACATTCGCCACCCCTTAGCCGGGAATGCATTATGCGAGTGTCAAATCCAAAACTCCACTAGAAACCTATATTTTGCTAGTGGTCCTTTGATTCTAACATTTGCAAAGGTGCCAGCCAGACCGGTATGCAAATGTTAGAATCGGACCACTAGTTGGCGGCCGGCCGCCGAACCAGCGCCAGAGAAATTCCCAGTCCTGCCATGAACAGCCCCGAGCCCTGCCGCAGCCGGCGCAGCAGCATCGGCCGGCTGGTGAATTGCCGGCGCGTTGTCGCCGACAGTGCGACCGCCACCAAATCGGCCGATGTGTTGAGCGCTACCGAGATCAGGCCGAGCGCAACGAATTGCAGCGCCGGATTTGCTGCCGCCGGATCGATGAACTGAGGAATGAAGGCGAGAAAGAAGGCCGCGGTCTTCGGGTTGAGGGCCTCGACCAGGATGCCCTCGTAGAACGTCCGGCGGGAGTCGATATGGTCGTTCTGCACGGCCGGTAGATGGCCTGCCTCCCGGAAGGTGCGATAACCGAGCCAGACGAGATAGAGCGCGCCGAGGAGTTTCAGCACGGTGAAAAGCTCCGCGCTGGCAAGAATGAGGGCCGAGACGCCGGCGGCGCCTGCCATCACATGAACGATGCCGCCGAGTGCCGTGCCCGATGTCGAGGCGATGCCGGCCATGCGGCCGCCAGATAGCGTTCTTGTGGCGACATAGAGGATGCCGGGGCCCGGGACGGCAGCGATGATCAGGGCTGCGGCGAGGAACAGCGGAAAATTCACGCCGTCCATGGCCTACGCACTCACCTAGTGCGTCCGCGCCAGGCAGAACGCGACCACCTGCTCGAGCGCGGTCTTCATGGGTGAGGCGGGAAATAGCGCCAGCGCGTCGACCGCCATCGCGCCATAATGCTGCGCGCGGTTGATGGTGTCCTCAAGCGCGCGGTGCTTGGTCATCAGCCCGACGGCGTGATCAAGATCGCCGTCGCTGATCTCGCCGCGCTCCAGTGCCCTTCGCCAGAACTCGCGTTCGACGTCGTTGCCGCGGCGAAACGCCAGCACCACGGGCAGCGTGATCTTGCCCTCGCGGAAATCGTCGCCGACATTCTTGCCGAGCTTGGCGGATTTGCCGCCATAGTCGAGGACGTCGTCCACGAGCTGAAACGCGATGCCGAGATTCATGCCGACCGAACGGCAGGCGGTCTGTTCGGCTTTCGGCCTGTTAGCGATGACCGGGCCAACCTCGCAGGCGGCCGCGAACAGTTCGGCGGTCTTGCCGCGGATGACGGCGAGATATTCGTCTTCGGTCGTCGCGGTGTTTTTCGCCGCCGCAAGCTGCATGACCTCGCCTTCGGCAATGGTGGCGGCGGCCGACGACAGGATGTCGAGGGCACGCAGCGAGCCGACCTCGACCATCATGCGAAAGGCCTGGCCGAGCAGGAAGTCGCCGACCAGAACGCTCGCTTCGTTGCCCCACAGCATGCGCGCCGACAGCTTCCCGCGGCGCATTTCGCTTTCATCGACCACATCGTCATGCAGCAGGGTGGCGGTATGCATGAACTCGACGGAAGCCGCGAGCTTGATATGCCCGTCGCCGGAGTAGCCCGTCAGATTGGCCATTGCCAGCGTCAGCATCGGGCGAAGCCTCTTGCCGCCCGAGGAAATCAGGTGGTTGGCGACCTCCGGAATCATGGTGACTTCCGAGCCGGTTCGCGACAGAATCGTCACGTTGACCCGCTCCATATCGGCGGCGACGAGCTCGACGAGCCGATCGATCGAAGCGTCAGATGGGCTCTCGAATGGTACAATAACCGCCACGCTAGTGTCCTGATTCCGAAGTTCGTATCATTGCGCGGCCCCTAGTTTGCGAACTTCGGAATCGAAAAGACACTAGCAACTTATTGATCTAGTGCGGTTCGGCCCGGAAGTCCGTATGACGAATGCGCGGCGATAACGATACGGACTTCCAAACCGCCGCACCAGTCTCCAGATTAGCCCAAGTGGCCGTATCTCGGTGCAAGCATAGAAAGAGCCGGCTAGCGCGGCAAGGGCGCTGGTGTGCCGGTTCAGAACTCCGCATTACTGACCGCCGCGAGTCCGTCCTGCGGAGTCTGAACCAAAGCCACACTAGATCAGTAGGTTGCCAGTGTCGCATTGGTTCTGACATTCGTAAACAAGCCCGCTGCGACATGGTACAAATGTCAGAACCGGGACACTGGTCAACAACAAGTCGTCAGATCGGCCCGGCAAAAGGAGAATGCAAGGTGCGGGAATTGGTTCGAACCAACGACATGGTGCTGGTTTCGGCGATCGGCGCGCTGCTTGACGGCGCGAATATCCACCATCTGGTGCTCGACCAGAATATGAGCATCATCGAAGGGTCGCTGGGCGTTCTGCCGCGCCGGATCCTGGTCCATGAGGACGACAATCGTGCCGCCCGCCAGGTCCTGCGCGACGCCGGCCTTGCGCACGAGCTGCGGGCCGATGATTGAGCTGTCGGGCGAGGTGACGGAGGACGGCTTTCTCGGCGGCAAATTGCGCTTGCGCCAGCCCAAATCGGGTCATCGCGCCGGCCATGACGCGGTGCTGCTTGCGGCGGCAACGCCGGTTCAGTCGGGTGATCGCGTGGCCGACCTCGGCTCAGGTGTCGGCGCAGCCGGCCTTGCGGTCGCAAGGCGTGTGGACGGGATTGAGCTGGTTCTGGTCGAGATCGACGAGCAGCTCGCCGAGCTTGCCCGCTCCAACGCCCGCGCCAACGCCATCACCGCCGAAGCCATCGTGTTAGACGTCACTTCCGGCGCCGAAAGGTTTGCCTCCGCCGGCCTTGTTCCCGACAGCGTCGATGTCGTGATCATGAACCCGCCCTTCAACGATGCCGCGCGGCATCGTGCCTCACCGGACAAAGCGCGCCAGGTCGCCCATGTTGCTGCCGAGCAAACGCTCGAGGGCTGGATTCATGCGGCCAGGCGAATTCTGAAAACCGGCGGCAGTCTTGCGATGATCTGGCGCGCGGACGGAATTGCCGAGGTGCTTGCGGCACTCGATCGCGGCTTCGGCAGTCTTGCGGTCTTGCCGGTTCATGCCGACGCGGCGTCGCCGGCGATCCGCGTGCTGGTCCGTGCCACCAAGGGCGGAAGGGCGCCCGCCCGCTTGCTTGCTGCGCTTCTGCTCAACGATGAGGCAGGGCTTCCCACACCCTATGCCCAGAGGGTTCTGGCCGGCGAAGGGCTCTTGCCGCTGGCAATACCCTGATTTGGCTTGGATGCAGGCGAGGGCTATTGCGAAACCGGCTTCGAGGCCTGTTTTGGCGTCGAAGTGAAATGAGTCGCAGTTAAAAGGGTACCGATCAGCATCACCAGCAGATAGATTTTCATGGCTTGCTCCGCTGCGTCCTTGGCTGAAGTACCGCTGTGTTTCGTCAGTTCAATGACAGCCGATCAATAAGAAACAGTTAAAATTTGAGGTAACGGCATGACCGAACTATCCAGCGACACCAGGCAATGGCCAGCCCCGATCGAAAAATTGATCAGTTGGATTCCGGAGCGTCTGCGTCGGCGCCGTGCTGTTATTCCTGTCGTGCGCTTGTCCGGCGTGATCGGTGCGGTGACGCCGTTGCGGCCGGGGATGTCGCTGACGGGCGTGGCGCGGACGCTTGAGCGCGCCTTTGCGGTGAAAAACGCCAAGGCGGTGGCGCTGGTGATCAATTCGCCCGGGGGCTCGCCGGTGCAGTCGCGGCAGATATATTTGCGCATCCGCCAACTCGCCGAGGAGAAGAAACTTCCCGTTCTGGTGTTCGTCGAGGATGTTGCGGCCTCCGGCGGCTATATGATTGCCTGCGCAGGTGATGAGATCTTCTGCGACCCCTCGTCGATCCTGGGTTCGATCGGCGTGGTCGGTGGCTCCTTCGGCTTTCAGGAACTGATCAAGAAGATGGGCGTCGAGCGGCGGCTCTACACGGCCGGCGCTCACAAGGCGATGCTCGATCCGTTCCTGCCGGAGAATCCGGACGACGTGACACGGCTGAAAGCGCTCCAGCGCGAAATCCACGCTATCTTCATCGCTCTGGTGAAGGGGAGCCGGGGGGCGCGGCTAAAGGGCGCTGACGAGATGCTCTTTACCGGCGAATATTGGGCGGGCGAGACCTCGGTGTCGCTGGGTCTGGCGGACGCGATCGGCGACCTGCGTTCGACATTGCGCGCGCGCTATGGCGAGAAGGTACAAATGCCCTTGATCGCACCCGCCAGCGGCATGTTGTCCGGCCTGTTGGGGCGGAGGTCGACGGGAGCGCTGAGCGCCTGGGAAAACGCTTCCAGCCTGCCGGAAGAGGCGATTTCGGCGCTGGAAACCCGGGCAATTTGGGCGAAATTCGGGTTTTGAACAGGGGATGATCGCGCCATTTGGCCCCCTCCTGTTGCGCCTATTTGATTTGCGGAACCGATGGCCTTGGGCGAGAATACCAAGGGGGCATGACGAATGAACGAGGATCGACCGATGCCGCCGCTTGTCGCATTCGCTGGCGCTCTGGGAGGGCTGGCCGTGGTCCGCTGGGCCTACCGGACAGCTGTCCGGGTCAACCGCGAATTGGAGGAGGCTCGCCTCGCGCGGGCCGCGGAAATCGCCAGATCGCGTGAGATTCCAACCCTGCGGCGGGACCCGAACACCGGGGCTTACCGGCCGGGTTAACGGCCCATCGCCTTGATTCCTTAGGTCCCCGCCGATACGGTCCCGCGCGATTTAACTCACGCGAAGACCTGCCTCGACCATGGATGCCTTGCCCGCGCATATGCGCCCGGAACGCTCGTTCCAGGGATTGATCCTGACGCTCCAGCGTTATTGGGCGGACCATGGCTGCGTGATCCTGCAGCCCTATGACATGGAAGTCGGCGCCGGCACCTTTCACCCTGCGACCACGCTGCGTGCGCTGGGTCCGAAGCCGTGGAACGCCGCTTACGTGCAGCCGTCGCGGCGGCCGAAGGACGGCCGCTATGGCGAAAATCCTAATCGCCTCCAACACTACTATCAGTTTCAGGTAATCCTCAAACCCTCGCCGCCGGACATCCAGGATCTCTACCTGAAATCGCTCGCCGCGATCGGCGTCGTTTCGCATCTGCACGACATCCGCTTTGTCGAGGACGATTGGGAGAGCCCGACACTCGGCGCCTGGGGATTGGGGTGGGAATGCTGGTGCGACGGCATGGAAGTGTCGCAGTTCACCTACTTCCAGCAAGTCGCGGGCGTGGAATGCGCGCCGGTCGCCGGCGAACTCACCTACGGGCTCGAGCGGCTCGCGATGTATGTGCAGGGCGTTGATCGCGTCTACGACCTCAACTTCAACGGCCGCGATGGCGCCGAGAAGGTGACCTATGGCGACGTATTCCTGCAGGCCGAGCAGGAATATTCCCGGCACAATTTCGAATATTCCGATGTCGAGATGCTGTTCGAACAGTTCAAGATGGCGGAAGCCGCTTGCCAGAAATATCTCGCAGCCGGCTGGAAGGATGGCGGCAACGGCAGGCAGCATTTGATGGCGCTGCCGGCCTACGACCAGTGCATCAAGGCAAGCCACGTCTTCAATTTGCTCGACGCGCGCGGCGTGATCTCGGTAACCGAGCGGCAAAGCTACATCATGCGCGTGCGCGAATTGGCCAAAGCCTGCGGCGAAGCCTGGGTGCACACCGAAGCGGGCAGGGCGGGTTGATCCATTCAACGCTCTCTGGCTTAGTTTCTTCCGAACAGTCGGCGCCTCTGCTCCCCTCCCCCTTGCGGGGAGGCGTCGGGGGTGGGGGTCCACAGACGATGACGAATGTGATTGAATCGAACGCGATGGTTGACCCTCAGCAGCAATTTGCGCGCCGGATGCGTGCCCAGCCGACCGATGCCGAGCGCGTGCTGTGGCAGCGGCTTCGTCACGACATTGCGTTGGCCGGTTCGCATTTCCGCCGCCAAGCTCTCATCGGCAGTTACATTGTTGATTTTGCGAACCGCAAGGCGAAGCTCGCGATCGAACTCGACGGTGGGCAGCATGATTGGCGGCGGGCATCCGATGCATCGCGCACGCGTTCAATCGAAGCCAGAGGTTATCGCGTGTTGAGGTTCTGGAATAACGAGGTGCTCGGAAATCTTGAGGGAGTCCTCAACGAAATTCAGCGCGCGTTGCCCCCCACCCCCGACCCCTCCCCGCAAGGGGGAGGGGAGGTGCACCTGCGTGCGCCCCGTCGCCCCCGCAAAGAGCGCAATTGAATGCCCGATCTCCTGCTCGAACTGTTCTCGGAAGAAATTCCCGCGCGGATGCAGGCGAAGGCGGCCGACGATCTGCGCCGCATGGTCACCGACAAACTCGTCGCCGAAGGCCTCGTTTACGAGGGCGCAAAGGCCTTCGCCACGCCGCGGCGGCTGGCGCTCACCGTGCACGGCATTCCCGCCCGACAGGCCGATCTGAAGGAAGAGCGCAAGGGCCCGCGTGTCGGCGGGCCGGAGGCCGCGATCGCGGGCTTTCTGAAAGCCACAGGCTTGTCCTCGCTTGACCAGGCGCAAATCCAGCGCGATCCGAAGAAGGGCGATTTCTATGTCGCGCTGATCGAAAAGGAAGGCCGCGCCACGATCGACGTCCTCGCCGAGATGCTGCCGGTCATCATCCGCACCTTCCCGTGGCCGAAATCGATGCGCTGGGGTGCGCGTTCGGCCAAGAGTGGTTCGTTGTCCTGGGTGCGCCCGCTGCATTCCATCACCGCAACCTTCGGCCTTGAGACCGAAGAACCGGACATTGTGAAGTTCGCCGTCGATGGCATCGAGAGCGGCCAGACCACGTTCGGTCATCGCTTCATGGCGCCAAGCGCGATCTCGGTGCGCCGTTTCGAGGACTACGAGACGAAGCTGCTAGAGGCCAAGGTCGTGCTCGATCCCGAGCGCCGCAAGGACACGATCCTGGCCGACGCCAGGCAATTGGCGTTTGCGCAAGGCTTTGAACTCGTCGAGGATCAGGTGCTGCTTGACGAAGTCGCAGGGCTCGTCGAATGGCCGGTCGTGCTGATGGGCTCGTTCGACAGCGAGTTTTTGTCGATACCGGGCGAAGTGATCCGCGCCACCATCCGCAACAACCAGAAGTGCTTTGTGGTGCGCGACCCCAACTCCGGCAAGCTCACCAACAAATTCATTCTCACCGCCAATATCGAGGCGTCCGACGAAGGCAAGGCGATTGTCGCCGGAAACGAACGCGTGATCCGCGCGCGGCTGAGCGACGCGAAGTTTTTTTACGAGACGGACCTCAAGACAAAACTCGAAGACCGACTGCCGAAATTCGAAAACATCGTCTTTCACGAAAAGCTCGGCACGCAAGCCGAGCGCATCAAGCGGATCGAACGTCTCGCCGCCGAGATCGCGCCGATTGTCGGCGCCGATGTTGAAAAGACCCGGCGCGCCGCGCATCTGGCGAAAGCCGATTTGCTCACGGATGTCGTCGGAGAATTCCCGGAGCTTCAGGGCTTGATGGGAAAGTATTACGCGTTGGCGCAGGGCGAGGATGCCTCCGTCGCCGCCGCAAGCGAGGAGCACTACAAGCCGCAAGGCCCCAACGATCGCGTGCCGACTGATATGGTATCAATTGTGGTCGCGCTCGCCGACAAGCTCGATACGCTGGTTGGCTTCTGGGTCATCGATGAGAAGCCAACCGGGAGCAAGGATCCTTATGCACTGCGCCGCGCGGCGTTAGGTGTCATCAAGCTGATCGTTGAGAACCAGTTGCGGCTCCAACTCTTCCGACTAATATTTGCTCAGTCTGCGGTCGTTAAAGGCCAGATTAGTGGGTGGCCGGACTTGGCTTACTCCGAGCTTATGAATATTGGATCGGTAAAATTCGCGCCTTTCGTCGAGGCAAAGAAGGTCGCGCAAGCGACGAAAGAACATGGTCCCCCGGAAGGATTAGCGTTTGGGAATTTAGCTCCGGCTGTCGGCGATCTGATGGTATTCTTCGCCGATCGCTTGAAAGTTCAGCTGCGCGAGCAGGGCGCGCGGCATGACCTCGTCGACGCCGTATTCTCGCTGGGCGGCCAGGACGATCTGTTGATGGTAGTGCGCCGCGTCGAAGCGCTCGGCCAATTTCTCGACACCGACGACGGCAAGAATTTGCTCGCGGGCACCAAGCGGGCCAGCAACATACTTGCCATCGAGGAGAAGCGGGACAAGCGGACCTTCGAAGGTGAACCGAATCCGGCGCTCTATAGCCTCGATGAGGAAAAGGCGCTGGCCGACGCGATCGACCTGGCGAGGGTCGAGGCCAGTGTTGCCGTGATGAATGAGGACTTTGCCAGCGCGATGGGCGCGATGGCAAAGCTGCGACCGGCGGTCGATGCTTTCTTCGACAAGGTCAAGGTCAACGACGATGACGCCCGCGTGCGCGAAAATCGCCTGAAACTGCTCAACGAAATCCGCGCCACAACGCGCGCGGTAGCCGATTTTTCGAAGATTCAGGATTAGCGGATTCATGGATCGCCCGACGCTTGCCGCCTATGACAAGGATGCGGCGGCGTTCGCAAGGGATTGGCACGAGCAACCGGCACCGACCGATCTGCACGGCATCGTCGAACGCTTCTTTGTCAAAGGCGGAACGACCGCCGATATCGGTTGCGGCAGCGGGCGCGAGATGGCGTGGCTGAACGATCACGGTTTTCCCGCGAAAGGATTCGATGCGTCGGAAGGTCTCTTGGCCGAGGCACGCAGGCGATATCCAAAGCTCAATTTTGCCCATGCGGAATTGCCCGATTTGCGCGGCATTGCCGCTCACGCTTACGACAACGTTCTCTGCGAAACCGTGATCATGCATCTCGACCGCGCGCAGATTACGCCGTCGGCCAACCGCCTGCTCGATATCGCCAAGCCCGGCGGCATCCTTTACTTAAGCTGGCGCGTGACCGCAGGCGGCGATGAGCGCGACAAGCATGATCGTCTATATGCAGCCTTTGACGCGTCGCTGGTGTTAGCGGAATTGGAAACGGCAACGATGCTGCTCGATGAGGAGGTCGTCAGCGCCTCATCAGGAAAGACAATCCATCGCCTCGTCGTTCGGAAGAAGCTTTAGCGGATCGAGATGGTTCTCGCGCTCTCGCTCAGCGGTGCACCGTCAGCGGGCGCCGCACCACGTCCGGGACACGATCAAAAAGAAAGCCCCGCCGGGCGGGGGGAGGCCGGGCGGGGCTCGCGTGTCCGGTTGCCGCTGCGGCAGGCCGGACGGTCACTTGTAGGGCGTTTAGTCGATCACCTGAACGATGCGGCGGGTGCGTGGTTCGACCAGCACAGTCTGTCCGTTCACGACCGTGTAGCGATACGACGTCACACCGAATGATTGCGGCACGTCGTAATAGGTGACGCCGGCTTCCGGCAGCACGCCGCCGACCACGACGCGGTCTGGAATCGTGTAACTGGGCACTCGCTCGCGCACGATATATTCACGGAAGGCCGGACGCCTGTCGACCGTGATGCCGGTGCCGTCATCGACCACGACAGCGCCGCCACCGACGCCGACCGTGCCTTGCGCCTGCGCCGCGATGGGTGCGCTCATGGCGGCCACGATTGCGGTGATGGCCAATAGTTGGTTCCGCATGCTCTGCTCCTTCGCGATGAGAGCGCGCGCCAGCGTGAGCCAGCACGCAAACCGATCCAATTCATCGCGCGCGGCATCGTTCCCTTAAAAAAGCAAGGGTGCGACGCTGCACATTTCAGTCATTTTTTGAAAGCGCGGGGAACCGGTTGCAGTGCAAAGCGTCTCCTGTCGTGGAACAACGCCGGGCCGGGGGTGGTAAGGTGACACTCCTCGAATCGATACCAAAACGTCCAGCGGAGCTGTCCTTATGACCCTGACTGTCGCCCATATCTCGCCGATCATATCCGTCATCGCCGGCCTTTTGATCCTGATCATGCCGCGGCTTCTCAATTTTATCGTTGCGATCTTTCTCATCCTGAACGGCCTGATCGGTCTCGGCCTTTTGCGGTGGCTTCATATCTAGGGTTGATACCTCGTTCGCTGCTTGCGCCAGACCGCTCAAAGTGGTGTAAGGCGCCCACCTCCTCATCTCTTGCGGGTTATTTTCTGTCATGGCCAAAGCCGTCGCGAAATCGAAGAAAATTGCTGCGAAATCAAAGCCATCCGCCGCGGCCCGGGCAAAACCGGCGCCCGCTGCCACAGCCCGCAAGGCGTTGAAGAAGAGCCCCGTCAAACCGGCGAAGGTTGTCGCCGGCAAGCCTGCCGATGAGTCCGTGAAATCGGGCAAGTGGGTCTACACCTTCGGCGACGGCAAGGCCGAAGGCAAAGCCGGCCTTCGAGATCTGCTCGGCGGCAAGGGCGCCAATCTCGCCGAAATGGCCAATCTGGGATTGCCGGTGCCTCCCGGCTTCACGATTCCGACCTCGGTCTGTACTTATTTCTATGCGCACGAGAAGACCTATCCGAAGGAGCTGAAGGCGCAGGTCGAGAAGGCACTCGACCACGTCGGCAAACTGACCGGCAAAGCTTTCGGCGACTCCAAAAATCCGCTGCTGGTTTCGGTACGCTCCGGCGGGCGCGCCTCGATGCCGGGCATGATGGATACCGTGCTCAATCTCGGGCTCAACGACACGACAGTCGAGGCGCTGGCGGAATTGTCGGGCGACCGCCGTTTCGCCTATGACAGCTATCGCCGTTTCATTACGATGTACTCCGACGTGGTGCTCGGCTTCGAGCACGCCCACTTCGAAGATATCCTCGATACCTTCAAGGACAGCCAGGGCTACTCTCTCGACACCGATCTCACGGGCGAGGATTGGGTCGAGGTGGTCGGCCAGTACAAGGAAGCATTGGCGCGCGAAACCGGATCGGAATTCCCGCAGGATCCCCATGACCAGTTGTGGGGCGCGATTGGCGCGGTGTTTTCCTCCTGGATGAATGCGCGCGCGGTGACCTATCGCAAGCTGCACGACATTCCGGAATCCTGGGGCACCGCCGTCAACGTGCAGGCGATGGTGTTCGGCAATATGGGTGAGACCTCGGCGACCGGGGTTGCGTTCACGCGCAATCCGTCGACCGGCGAGAGCAAGCTCTACGGCGAGTTCCTGATCAACGCGCAGGGCGAAGACGTCGTCGCGGGCATTCGCACGCCGCAGGACATCACCGAAGATGCGCGCAAGGAGTCCGGCTCGGACAAGGCGTCGATGGAATCGGCAATGCCGGAGGCGTTCAAGGAGCTGACGCGGATCTACACGATGCTCGAGAAGCATTACCGCGACATGCAGGACATGGAGTTCACCGTCGAGCAGGGCAAGTTGTGGATGTTGCAGACCCGCAGCGGCAAGCGGACGGCAAAGGCGGCACTTCGCATCGCGGTCGAACTGGCCAATGAAGGGCTGATCTCGAAAAAGGACGCTGTGCTGCGGATCGATCCGGCTTCGCTCGACCAGTTGCTGCACCCGACCATCGATCCCGCCGCCAAGCGCGATGTGATCGCAACCGGTCTGCCGGCTTCGCCAGGTGCTGCATCCGGCGAGATCGTGTTCTCGTCCGACGAGGCAGCCAAATTGCAGGCTGACGGGCGCAAGGTCATTCTGGTGCGGATCGAGACGTCGCCGGAAGACATTCACGGCATGCACGCGGCCGAAGGCATTCTCACCACCCGCGGCGGCATGACCTCGCATGCCGCCGTGGTCGCGCGCGGCATGGGCAAGCCCTGCGTCTCCGGCTGCGGCACCATCCGCGTCGATTATGGCCGCGGCACCATGAGCATTGGTTCGCGTACGTTCAAGACCGGCGATGTCATCACCATCGATGGTTCGCTCGGCCAGGTTCTGGCCGGGCGGATGCCGATGATCGAGCCGCAATTGTCAGGCGAATTCGGCACGTTGATGGGCTGGGCCGACGCGGTGCGCAAGCTCGGCGTTCGCGTCAACGGCGATACGCCGGATGACGCACGCACGGCGGTGAAATTCGGCGCGGAAGGCATCGGTCTTTGCCGCACCGAACACATGTTTTTCGAGGAAACCCGAATTCGCACCGTGCGCGAGATGATCCTCGCCGAGGACGAGCGGGCCCGCCGCGCCGCACTTTCCAAGTTGCTGCCGATGCAGCGGGCCGATTTCGTCGAGCTGTTCGAAATCATGAAGGGCATGCCGGTGACGATCCGGCTGCTCGATCCGCCGCTGCACGAATTCCTGCCGCATACCCAGGCCGAGATCGAGGAAGTCGCGCGTGCGATGAATACCGATCCGCGCCGGCTCGCCGACCGGGCGCGCGAGCTTGCGGAGTTCAATCCGATGCTGGGCTTCCGCGGCTGCCGGCTGGCGATCGCCTACCCGGAGATTGCGGAGATGCAGGCGCGCGCCATCTTTGAGGCCGCCGTCGAGGCGGGCAAGCGCACCGGCAAGGCAGTGGGCCTGGAAGTGATGGTGCCGCTGATTGCGACCAAGGCCGAGTTCGATCTGGTCAAGGCGCGGATCGATGCGACCGCGCAGTCCGTGATGAAGGAAACCGGCACCAAGCTGAGCTATCAGGTCGGTACCATGATCGAGCTGCCGCGGGCCTGCCTGATGGCGGGCGAAATCGCAAGGACCGCGGAGTTCTTCTCGTTCGGCACCAACGACCTGACGCAGACGACCTACGGCATCAGCCGCGACGATGCGGCAAGCTTCCTTGGTACCTATGTCGCCAAGGGCATCCTGGAGATCGATCCCTTTATCTCCGTCGACCGCGAAGGCGTCGGCGAATTGGTGAAGATCGGCGTTGCGCGCGGTCGCAAGACGCGGCCGAACCTCAAGGTTGGCATTTGCGGCGAGCACGGCGGCGATCCCGCTTCCGTCGCGTTCTGCCATCAAGTCGGGCTCGATTACGTCTCCTGTTCGCCCTATCGCGTGCCGATCGCACGCCTTGCGGCCGCGCAGGCTGCGCTCGGCAAGGCGATCGCCAGCCAGGCGTAGTTTTTCGTTTCTCCAGTCCGTCATTCCGGGATGGTGCGCAAGCACCAGACCTCAGATGCGCAATTGCGCATCGGGGAATCTTGAGATTCGATGTTTCCGCATCGCTCCGGAATGACGCTGACGAAAATCGGCCGTTGCTGTCGGAATTCGCATCTTCGTTGCGCGCCCGGAACAATCCGTCCCGGATTGATACGGGCGTTGTCAGCCCCCACAAAAATTTTCTTCACCAATTTCATTGACGCGATATTTACCACTTTGCTGGAGCGGCTGTTTACCAACGTTTTCGAAGTGATCGGTGCCACCCAGGCAAATGATTGCGTGTGTCGCGCGCGACACGCCGATTAACTCCCTCGCAACCTAAATTAGTTACGACCAGAAAAGATCGAATTGCACGGATGTACTGAGTTCGATCGCGTATGCGTTGTGTTGCGTTGCGTGAGCGTGAGGATGTTACAGTTGCGTACCCGGCCGAGGAGCGCACAGTTTGCGTTCTTCGGCCTCGGTCTTTGCGGTTTCGCATTGACTCCGACAGAGGTCGGTTATCAGGACATCGCATCGCGGCTGGCGCAGCAACCGGGCGTCGCCGAGCGGTGGCATAGTCGCGTATTCGCCTCGGTCAGCACCATCCATGTCGCGACCTATAGCTTCAGCCGGCCGATCGGGACGGCCGCGCCGCAGGCTGCAACCTATCATCTCGCAAGCTTCAATCGCGGTGGCGACATCACCGGCTCGATTCCGCGTAATCAGGTGATTCAAACGCCGCCGCGCTATCAGGCTTCGGATTTTCCAAAGGTTGACCGCACACTCAAGGGCGACCGTCTGATCGTTGCCCCACCTGAGACGGCCGCGCCTGCCAATGCCGCGCCGGCCAAGGAAGATCCCGCGACCTCCAATTCCTCGGTGGCGGGCGCCAAGACCGCTGAAGGGACGCCGCCGGCTACTCGTGCGCCGCTCGACCCCGAACTGGCGGAAGCGTTGAACGCGCCGCCGCTCCCGCAATACGACGTCTCGCTGTCGCTCGAGTCCCAGCCGCTTCAGGATATGAAAGACGGCTCCGGCACGGCAGCGTTTGAAAACGGCCCGTCACGCGATGGCTTCTCGGTGAAGACCGCTAGCCTGTTCTTCGGCAGCCACTCGCTCGGCGCGCCGTCGGAGACCATGGAGCGTTGGCAGCCCGGTGAAGAGCCCATCATCGTGTCGCCGGATGTGCCGGCCGATCCGGACATGAAAGTGATGGCTTCGCTGCCCGCGGCAGGCGACAGCGGCGAGAGCGTTGCGCCCAAGGGCGAGGTCAATTCGGCCGACCAGCGTGAAAAGACGCCGGCGGAGCGCCTCGGTCTGATCGATGAAAAGACGCGCGCCAAATCGGAAAAGTGTCTTGCGGAAGCCGTCTATTTTGAAGCGCGCGGCGAAGCCGTGCGTGGCCAGATTGCGGTGGCGCAGGTGGTGCTCAACCGTGCTTTCTCAGGCTTTTATCCCACCACCGTGTGCGGGGTCGTCTACCAGAACAAGCATCGGCACATGGCGTGTCAGTTCACCTTTGCCTGCGACAATGTGGCCGACGTCGTCCGCGAGCCCGAGATGTGGGACCGCGCCAGGAAGATCGCCAAGGCGATGCTCGATGGGCAGCTCTGGCTGCCGGAAGTCGGCAAGTCGACCCACTACCACGCCTATTGGGTGCACCCGTCATGGGTGAGCGAAATGAAGAAGATGTACAAATTTGGCGTGCACACCTTCTACCGGCCGCGCGCCTGGGGTGACGGCAGCGAGGCGCCGAGCTGGGGCACGCCGGCCCAGACCGCGCAGATTTCGGCGCAACTTGCCGAGGCTGCACAGAGCTCGGCGGAGCAGGCTGGCGTGAAACGGTAATTGGCTGATGCGCCGTTTCGGCGAGCAGCGGACCAACCGCCGTAATTTTCCTTGTCCCGAAACATAATCTTCCTTGCTCCGAAACAGACGTGGGCGATTGGGGCCGAACGCCGTCAGCGTTGATTTTGCAGGCCTGTCCTGCGCGGGAATTCCAGCACCCCTCTTGGGGTTTTCATGCGGATGCATTAATTGTTGTGGCGCTTCCGATCGGCTTTTCGATCTGCGCGCGAGCATCGGGGATCCCATGGCCATAGCCGCCGACAACCTTCGACCCGCCTCCGGCACCTGGCGGACGCCGCTCCTCATCATCGTATGCGGCTGTGCGATCGCCCTGTTGAGCTTCGGGCCGCGTTCGGGACTTGGCTTCTTTGTCCAGCCGATGAGCCGCGAGTTCGCATGGGGCCGCGACGTCTTTGGCCTCGCGCTTGCCGTGCAGAATTTGTTGTGGGGATTGGGCCAGCCGATCGCCGGTGCAATCGCCGACCGGTTTGGTGTGTTGCGCGTCATGTGCGTCGGCGCCTTGCTTTACGCTACGGGCCTGCTCTTGATGAGCCATGCCACCACACCACTCTCGCTCGATATTGGCGCAGGCGTGCTGATCGGCTTTGGACTTTCCGGTTGCTCGTTCAATCTGGTGCTGTCCTCCTTCAGCAAGCTGCTGCCGCCGGAGCGGCGTGGCATTGCACTCGGCGCCGGAACGGCCGCGGGCTCGTTCGGGCAATTCCTGTTTGCGCCGTTCGGCGTGGCAATGATCGACAATTTCGGCTGGCAGACCGCGCTTCTGGTGTTCGCCGCCCTGATGCTGCTCATCCTGCCGCTATCTCTGGCGCTCTCAACGCCGCCCGCAGCCGCGACGACCGAAGTGCCTGTTGCGGACGAGCAATCGTTCAAGACTGCGCTCGCGGAAGCGTTCGGTCATCGTTCCTATGTGCTTCTGGTGCTCGGCTTCTTCACCTGCGGCTTTCAACTCGCCTTCGTCACGGTGCATCTGCCGGCCTATCTTTCCGATCGTGGCATATCCGCATCGACTGGCGGTTGGGTCATCGCGGCGATCGGTCTGTTCAACATCATCGGTTCGCTGAGCGTCGGCTGGCTGCAGAACGTATTTCCCAAGCGCTACATCCTGTCGGTGATTTATTTCACGCGGGCGCTTGCGACCGTTGTGTTCATCTCGCTTCCGATCACGACGTTTTCGGCAATCGCATTCGGCGCGATCAGCGGCCTGACCTGGTTGTCGACGGTGCCGCCGACCTCGGCGTTGATCGCGCTGATGTTCGGCACCCGCTGGTTCGCGACGCTTTACGGGTTTTCATTTGTCAGCCACCAGGTCGGTGGGTTCCTTGGCGTATGGCTCGGCGGGATCGTGTTCGAGAAATTTGGATCCTACACGCCGATCTGGTGGCTCTCGATTTTATTCGGTGTGCTATCGGCGCTGATCAACCTGCCGATCGTCGAAGCGCCGGTCGCCCGCCCGGTTGCGAAACCGGCCTAGAGCGTTCAATCTAAGCGCGGCCACGGCACAACCCACGGAGAGACTGCGTTGGGAACATTCAAAGCAATCAGAATCGACAAGGCGGAGAAGGGTACGACTGTAGCGCTGGTTTCCTTCGACGAATCCGAGTTGATGGATGGCGATGTCACCGTACGGGTCGAATGGTCGACCTTGAACTACAAGGACGGCCTGGCCGTTACCGGCAAGGCGCCGGTGGTCCGGCGTTTTCCGATGATCGCGGGTATCGATTTCGCAGGCGTCGTCGAGCATTCCTCGCATCCGCGCTGGAAGGCCGGCGACAAAGTCGTCTGCAACGGCTGGGGCCTGGGCGAGACGCATCTGGGTAGCTATGCCGAGAAAGCCCGCGTCAAGGGCGACTGGCTGGTGCGCCTGCCGGACGGCATTTCAACGCGCGATGCGATGGCAATCGGCACCGCCGGCTACACCGCGATGCTGGCTGTGCTCGCGCTTGAAAATCACGGCCTTGCTCCGGCTCACGGGCCCGTCGTGGTGACCGGTGCTGCGGGCGGAGTCGGCTCGGTTGCCATCGCGATACTGTCGAAACTCGGCTACCACGTCATGGCCTCCACCGGGCGGATGTCGGAGACGGACTATCTCAGGGGTCTCGGCGCGGCCGAGGTGATCGACCGTAACGAGCTTTCAGGACCGGCCAAACCACTCGCCAAAGAGCGCTGGGCGGGCGGGGTGGACAGCGTCGGCTCGACCACCCTCGCTAATCTCCTCGCCATGACAAAGTACCGGGGCGCTATCGCGGCCTGCGGGCTTGCGGCCGGCATGGACCTGCCAACCTCGGTGGCGCCATTTATTTTGCGGGGGGTGTGTCTGTTGGGCATCGATTCCGTGATGTGTCCGATTAACCTCCGCGAGATCGCCTGGAAGCGCCTGAGCAGCGACCTGGATTCCCGAAAACTATCTGAAATTACTCATGAAATTGGCCTAGGCGACGTTATCGATGCCGGCGCCAGGATCCTCGCTGGCCAGGTTCGTGGTCGAATCGTGGTGAAAATTTCCTGACGGCATTCAGACTTTACCAACGAAGCTGCGCCAATGTTGCCACGGTTAAAAAACTACTATTGGCTGGGGGGCGTTATCTGCCACCGGCCAAGGCCAATTATATTAAGGTTTTGGCCACTCAATGTTGCCACGGTTGGTATGGTAAGCAACGGGTAAAGAGACATCACCCGCGGCTGGTGTCCCACCGCACTGGGTAAAGTCGGAGTTGGAGCATGCTTGCGCGTTTTGTGTTGGGGGCGGGGTTGGCGGTTGCGGCGATCGCGCCCGCTATGGCCGGGCAGATGAATGCCGAGGAGGCCCGACGTTTCGTATCCGGCAAGGTGTTCTCGTTCACCTGCTTTGACGGCACCCGCGGGGCCGGGCGCATCCTCGATGACATGGGCGCTGCGGGCGCCGTGCAATTCAGCGGCTCCGGTCCCATCCGTCATGTGCGGTTGCCCGGCAATACGCTTCAGATCCGCGGGCAGGCCGTCTGCGCCTCGCTACGGGGCATTCCATTCGAGCCGTGCTTCAATCTGGAGAAGCAAGACGAGGTCAGCTTCCGCGGCTCCGTGTCCGGCATGGGCTTCGCTTACTGCGATTTCCGACACCAGGGCGCCTCGCAGATGCTGATGGCACGCGCGGTCGCTCACCCGCGTCCGCGGCGCGCGCCGGAACCAACCGGCTCGGTGGAAGTGTCCTCGCGCGTCGAGACGCCGCGAGTCGAGGCAACCGGGATCGAGCCGGTGAAATCCGAACCGAAGCCCGCAGTGCCGGAAACGGCATTGCAGCTGCGCCGCACGACCGAGTAATCCGGATCGACGCGTCACGCATTCGCCACCGGTCCTGACGGCCGGCGAAACAGCACTTTCTGGTACAGCCAGCCGATCGCGACCAGTACGAGGCCGAGGCCCATGAACGACAGCGCGCGATAGGCGCCTGTCAGCGTCGACATGTCGATCAGAAACGCCTTGCAGATGGTCAGCGCAATCACGGCGGCCGAGGCGAGCCGGGCGCGTTGCGAGTTGACCGCAAGGCCAATCGCCAGCAAGGCCACGCCGAATGCGAGCCACGCGATCGAGTAGGCGTACTGCTCGGCGCTGCCGGTCCCGCTGCCGGACAG
>Ga0210389_10001187_pt1 | contig 21326 bp, 19 predicted proteins | sample IncBWH28OmetaG_FD_160127 | JGI IMG/M metagenome (GOLD analysis project Ga0210389, IMG submission 160127) | Forest soil microbial communities from Barre Woods Harvard Forest LTER site, Petersham, Massachusetts, United States - Inc-BW-H-28-O ...
GTCGATCGTGAGCGCGCCGAGCGGGAGCACGACAGGCACCATCTCAGCCGCGCCACCGCTCGGAAGCCTCTCAGGGGCCGGCTCATGCACGTCGTCTCCCGGAAACGCGCTGACGAGCTCCGCCGCGTTGCCGCTCGCCATCGGCGACATTCCGCCAAGCCAGCCGCCGGAAGCTATTCCATCACCGGTCGACGATCTCGCCAGCACGGATATCGAGCCTGCGATGAGCGTCATGCCGACGCCGAATTCGGCCGCATGCAACGAAAGCGTCTCGATGAACCTTGCCAATCCCGCCATGATGGCGCCGGCAAATGCCACCGGTGCTTCGGCCACGCCCGGCGTGATGCCGCAGGGTTGTTGATTATTGCGTTTCTGTAATCTGGATCTGGCTGGCTGCGACAGCATCATGATTGCCTGGTGCGCGGCCGTTCCAGGCGGTCATCGGCTCCAGGCCGTCCAACGGGCGGCTTTGGAGCTGGCGATTATTTTGCAGCCGCGATGCTTGTGAGTAGTGCTGCTTCGGCCTTGCTCACGTGCCGTTCCTTGAGCCGCAAGAAATAAAAGGATCGCTTTGCGAGTTCGCCCTCGATCTGAAACAGCGTCTTTGCCGCGATCGATTTTTCCACAACGAGATCGGAGATCGCAGTCGCACAGAGGCCCGACTCGACAGCCGTTCGAATAGCTTCGTTCGAGGCGAGCTCGAGCTGCACTGCAAGGTCGGCAAGTCGAAGTCCGCGTCTCTTCAGCGCCAGTTCGAACATCGCGCGCGTTCCGGAGCCCGGCTCGCGGAGTATCCAGGGGGTTTGGGTCATCCAGCCAGCCGGCAGCTTTCTCAGCCTTGCGAAGGGATGACGCGGCCCGGCCACCACCACCAGCGCATCGCCGTCGATACGGCGGGTGGCAAGAGCTCCATCGTCGATATCGCCCTCTATGAAGCCTATATCGGCCACGCTCTCACGCACGTCGGCTGCGACGCGTTCGGTATTTGCGATTCTGAGGCTGACGTTGACGCCGGGATGCGCGGCCTGAAAGGCCTGCAGGCGGGACGGCAACCAGTAATTGGCGACGGTCTGGCTGGCTGCAACGACCAGTTTGCCGCCTTTCAGGCCGGCGATGTCACGAAGCACCTGTTCCGCGCTGTGGGCACGCGCCAACACGGCGCGTGCTTCCGTGAGAAAGGTGCGGCCGGTGTGCGTAAGCACAATGCCACGGCCGATACGGTCAAACAACTTGATGGCATAACGCTCTTCGAGCGCGGCGACGGCCGCGCTAGTGGCCGATTGGGTCAGGTTCAGCTCGCGGGCGGCCTGGGTGACGTGCTGTTTCTCGGCGACGGCTACGAATATCCGGAGCTGTTCGAGCGTCATGGTCTCATCATCCCAGGAGTTTGATCAATGTAAGACTGAAAGTAGCGATGAAAAGGAAGGCCAACGCGCCCAGTATAGCCGGCCGGATCCCCTTCGCGTAGAGCTTGGCGATATCGGTCTCCAGACCCATGGCTGCTAGAGCGACGGACAGCAGAAAAGCGGTAAGCGTAACGATCGCTTTCCTGGTTTCGACGGGAATGTCGATGATGCTGTTCAAACCGACGACGGCGATAAAGCCCAGAACGAACCATGGGATAGGCGGTCTCGCCGCTTTGGCCGAAGCGCCGTTTACGAAGAACCGGGTTCTTATGTTGAGGGCGAAAACCGTCGGCGCGAGCAGCATGACCCGTGCCAGTTTGCTCATCGTGCCGATTTCGCCGGAACGCTGGCCATTCTGGAAGGCCGCAGCAACAACCTGCGCGATTTCATGGATCGATACCCCACTCCAGAGACCGTAAGCCCTGGAATCAAGATGCAGGAGGCCAGGCAGGAGAGGATAGGCGAACATCGCGATCGAGCCGAATATCGTCACGCAGGCGATCGCGTAGGTAACATCCTCGTCGTGCGCACCCGTCACCGTATTGGTTGCGACGACGGCGGAGGCGCCGCAGATTGACGTGCCTGCAGCGATCAGTTCGGTGAGCTGGCGTCCGACGCCCAACAAGCGCCCGGCCCAGACGGTGAATACAAAGGTCCCGGCCAGACTGATCGCGGCAATCAGCAATCCCCGCGGGCCCACCGAGGCGATCTGGGTAAACGTGAGCTGAAATCCGAGGAGTATGATGGCGGCGCGAAGCAGGCGCTTCATGCTGAAGGCGATACCGGGCAGCACCGGCGCCGGAGTCCCGATGACATTGCGAAATACCATCCCGACGACGATCGCCAGGATCATCGGGCTGAAGGCGGCCAGGCCATGAACCTGTCGTATCAGGAAGGCGGCTACGGCGATCGCGCAGGCGAGCGCCAACCCAGGCAAGATTGTGAGGACGGGTTGCAGATGTCGCGCGAACGGAAGGGTTATGCGCTCCGCGGCGGGAGAATTGCTGTTATCCGAAATGATGGTCATCGAAGGGCTCCTCTGGCTCACTTCGAACATCGCCTCTCGCAACAAATTAATCCAATTGATCGTTATTGTCATGACAATCGATCATTTCGATCGTTTCTTTCCCAGAGGACCTGCCAATCCCGTGATGATCCGCGGCGTCTCCGTCGCTGCCGCAGGGTTGCTGACGGTTTGGATGGTCTTGTCAACGGCGACGGCGCCCTGATCCGCGTCCGATGGGCGGACTCTCAGACGACGATCCAGAACCCCTCGTTGAAACTTCCCGGCTTCGGCAGCGCAGTGCCCCGGCGTGCCGCACAAACCTTGGTATAGGCGCCCGATCCCTTCGCAGTAAGCCTGCGTACCTCGGTTCAATCGAATTTCGATTACCACCAACCTAGGTCTTATGCAGCCGCACCCAGCGGGAACGCGAAAAAGCTTTCGGCTTGATCCTCATCAAGGAAGGTTGCGATGCTCGTTACCCTTGTCGCCATTCTCTGCAACAACAGCCAGCTGTGCCTGGAAAAAGTCGTCACCAACAGCGAGCAGTCGAACATTACGATGACCGTCTGTCAGGTAAACGCTCAGGCCGGCATTGCCGAATGGCTTGCTCATGGCCCTTATCACGACTGGAAACTGCAGGGCTACAAGTGCGTCATGGGCAGGTACATCCCGAAACACGAGGCATGAGGAATTGATCAGGCCGTTTCGATTTGGATCAATCTCAACGTAATCGCAGCGCCAACCCCGCAGCCGCAGGGTCCGGATGCCACCAAATTAAAATTTGCAAGCGCACTAATCTCGAGCGGCCCTCGAGATGGCGCGCGTCCTTGGAGCAACGGCTGATGGCCGACATCGACGGAGCTTTGGCCAGAACTGACGGATTTGTCTCGTTGCCGAAAAGCGCCGGGATTTCTAATTCTCGGATCGTGCAACACGAACCCCGAGAGAACTGATGTACCAGCTTCACTACTTTCCAAGCAATGCAAGCGCCGCACCTCATATGGTGCTCGAAGAGCTCGGCCAGAAATACGAACTGGCTCTCGTTGACCGCGCAAAGAATGCGCAAAAATCCAAAGAGTATCTCAAGATCAATCCCAATGGCCGTATCCCGGTGCTCGTGGACGGCGACCTTGTGCTGTTCGAGTCGGCGGCAATCGTTCTTCACCTGGTTGACCGGCATCCGGAGGCCGGTCTGGCACCCAAGGTGGGGACGCCGCAGCGCGCCAGATTCTACCAGTGGATGACCTTCCTCACCAACTCGCTGCAGGAAGAACTCATGATCTGGCAGTATCCGGAACGGCTGGCAGGCGCCGACACTGCGGCGGCCGAGGTCGTAAAGCACGGCGCGGAGAAGCGCGCCGAAGCCTACCTCGATGTGATCGAGCAGCACCTGAAGACAAACGGTCCGCTCTTTCTCGGTGAGGTACTGAGCGCGGCGGACTTCTACCTTGTGATGCTCGCCAGGTGGGCGCGTCCGATGTCCGACCCGCCTCGTGCGCGGCCGCACATCGCAAAGCTACTCGACATGGTCACGGCTCTCCCCGCAGTTCGCCGTGCCTACGCGAGCGAGGGCGTAGCTGCCGAAATCTGCTGAACAACTGGACCAGCCGAATTGTCGGCTCAACTTTTTTGAACGAGGAAGACTACGATGGACACACAGCCTGTAAGCCGAAACATGCCGGCCCGAATGGACCTTCCGTTCGTTGGCCTTGCCACCTTTGCGGGGCAACCCGCCTGTACCGATTGGGACCAACTCGATGGCGCGGATGTTGCCATACTTGGCATACCAATCGATACGGCCTCAAGCTATCGCGTTGGAACACGCTTTGGGCCGCGCGCGATCCGCGAAGTATCGATGTTCCACGGATTTGGACCGGAAGGCGTCTTCGATTTCGAAGACGAGGTGACCTATCTCACTGCAGAAGAAGTCAAGATCGTCGATGCTGGTGATAGCGACGTCATCTACGCGGACACCAAGCGCAGCCTCGCGAACGCCGAACTTGCAGTGCGCGCGCTGCTCGATGCCGGAACGATGCCGTACATTCTCGGTGGCGACCATGCCATCACGATGGCGATCATCGCAGCCTACTCCAACGAAAAGCCGATCCATATTGTGCATCTGGACGCGCATTTCGATTTCATTGATGAGCGCAACGGCATCACCTGGGGGCACGGCAGTCCGATGCGCCGGGCTTCCGAGATGGCGCATGTAAAGGGGATCACGACGCTCGGGCCACACAACATGGCCTCGGTCAGCAAGAGGGATTACGAGGCGGCGAAGGCCTACGGCACCCACATCGTCCCCTTGAGGAAGTTTCGCGCGATCGGCGCGAGAGCGGCGCTTGCGCACATTCCCGATGGCGAACGCGTCTACGTTTCGATCGATATCGACAGCTTCGATCCCTCGATCGCGCCAGGGACCGCGACGATCAGCCACGGCGGATTCACTTATTACGAGGCGAAGGACCTGCTGCGCGAAGTGGCCAGGCGCTTCGAGGTCGTCGGCGCCGACTTCGTCGAGGTCTCGCCGCCGTACGACCCGTCCGGGATTACATCGCTGCTGGCCGCCAGAACCAGCCTCGATTTCATCGGGTCCATTTTTCACGAGCGCGCCAAACGGAAATCCCGATCGTAACAACGCGCATCGACGCAACGGAAATGTGGGCGCTCAACCGGCGCCAGCGAACTGACTACTTGATCTCCAACAGATGAAAGGAAAGTTCCAATGGACAACAAGACCAAACCACCATTCCTGACTCACGCGTCCGGCGCTCCCGTGACGGACAATATCAATATCATGACGGCCGGGCCGCGCGGACCAGCCTTGCTCCAGGATGTCTGGCTGATCGAAAAGCTCGCGCATTTTCACCGGGAGGTCATTCCGGAACGGCGCATGCACGCCAAGGGCGCGGGCGCTCACGGCACGTTCACCGTCACCCATGACATCACGCGCTACACCAAGGCCAAGATCTTCTCGAAGATCGGCAAGCAGACGCCGATGTTCGCGCGGTTCTCGACGGTGGCCGGCGAGCGCGGCGCGGCCGATGCGGAGCGCGATATCCGCGGCTACGCGCTCAAGTTCTACACCGATGAGGGCAACTGGGACCTGGTGGGCAACAACACTCCGGTGTTTTTCTTCCGTGATCCCTTGCGCTTCATCGACCTCAATCACGCGATCAAGCGGCACCCGCGTACGGGCGTGCGAGACCCGGACATGAACTGGGATTTCTGGACGCTGCTGCCGGAAGCGCTGCACCAGGTCACCATCATCATGAGCGAGCGCGGCATCCCGAAGACCTTCCGTCACCAGCACGGATTCGGCAGCCACACCTACAGCCTCATCAACGCCAACAATGAGCGCGTCTGGGTCAAGTTCCACTTCCGCACCCAGCAAGGCATTCAGAATCTTACCGACGCCGAGGCCGAGGCCCTGGTCGGCAAGGATCGCGAAAGCCATCAGCGCGACTTGTTCAACAGCATCGAGCAGGGCGAATTTCCTCGCTGGACGCTGTTCATCCAGGTCATGACGGATGCGCAGGCGAAGAAATTTCCCTTCAACCCGTTCGATCTGACCAAGGTCTGGCCGAAGGCGGACTATCCGCTGATCGAGGTCGGCTATTACGAGCTCAATCGCAACCCAGAGAACTTCTTTGCCGAGACCGAGCAGGCGGCGTTCACGCCCGCAAACATCGTGCCCGGCATCGGCTATTCGCCCGACAAGATGTTGCAGGGCCGGTTGTTCTCCTACGGTGACGCGCAACGCTATCGCCTTGGCGTCAACCACCATCAGATCCCGATCAACGCGCCGAAATGCCCGTTCCACAGCTACCACCGCGATGGCGCGATGCGCACGGATGGTAACCTTGGAGGCACGCTTACCTATTGGCCGAATAGTCACGGCGAGTGGACGGACCAGCCCCAGCTCAACGAGCCGGCGCTGGAGATCACAGGCGCAGCCGCGCATTGGGATCACCGCGTCGACGAGGATCACTTTCAGCAGCCGGGCGATCTATTCCGGAAGATGAATGCCGCGCAGAAGCAGGCGTTGTTCGACAACACTGCGCGGCAGGTCGGTCAGGCTTCGCGGCCCGTCCAGGAACGGCACGTTGCGAATTGCACCAAGGCCGACCCTGCCTATGGCAAGGGTGTTGCCGACGCGCTGGTCAGATTCGCGGCCGGAAAGCTCTAGCCGGCAAGAATCGTCGAGCCGCCTCGCATGGCAGGTCCGCGCGAAATTGGCGCGGGCCTGCTGCGTCATGACAGGCCCTCTCGCATCGGGAGAACGAAATGGACAGCAAGCCGATCGCCATCGTCGTTCCGCAAGATGCGCAATCGCTGGACATTTCTGGCCCCTTGGACGCTTTTCTGGAAGCCAATCGGCAGGCTCCCAACAGGTGCAGCTACGCTGTACGTTTATTGTCAACCGGTCCGGATCGAACCGTGAGGGCGGGAGGGATTTCGCTCGTAGCCGACGGTTCGATTTTCGATGAAGAGGGGCCGATCGATACCCTGCTGGTCGCAGGTACACCGACCTACGCGCAAGCCTACGCTGATTCCACCATTCACCCGTGGTTACGACGCCACGCGCCGCGAAGCCGCCGCCACGGCTCGGTCTGCACCGGTGCTTTCTTCCTGGGCGCCGCCGGATTGCTCGATGGCCTTAACGTGACGACGCATTGGCAGCATGCTGCCGAACTGGCAGAGCGGTTCCCTGCGGCCAACGTCGCCTCGGATCAGATCTTTGTACAGGATGGCGCCCTTTGGACGTCGGCCGGCGTAACCGCCGGAATCGACCTGGCGCTGAAATTGATCGAGGACGATCATGGGCGTGATGTTGCGCTATCGGTTGCGAGGCGCCTGGTAGTCTTCCTCAAACGGCCAGGCGGCCAATCACAATTCAGCGCACATCTTGCGGCGCAGGTCGCGACCGAAGGCCGCATCCAGGCGGTTCAGCATTGGATACTCGATCATCTTCCCCTCGAATTGACAGTGATAACTCTCGCCTCTCGGGCCGGGATGAGCGTTCGCAATTTCACACGGGTCTTTCAACAGGAAGCGGGGATGACGCCTGCGGACTTCGTTGAGATGGCGCGCGTAGACTCGGCGCGACGTTTGCTGGAGGATACCGACAAGCCCCTGCAGCGGGTGGCCTCGAGCTGCGGGTTCGCAAACCCTGACACCATGCGTCGTGCCTTTCTGAGGCGTATCGGCACCGGTCCAAGCGAATATCGCGAGCGATTTCGCGGTTGATGCTTGTGGGTCGCCTGGTTTTGGATCGCGGCCGGATGGGATCCGCGTCAGTGTCACAGGAGGGACTTCGCACCTGCTGAAGCCAGGGAAGGAGAGCGCTCGGCGCGACGGCCCCACCGTTGGGCCAGCGCCGCGCAGACCATCAATTGAATCTGATGGAACAGCATCATCGGGAGCACGGCCGCCCCCACGGCATGCGAAGCGAAGATCAGCTTGGCCATGGTGACGCCCTGAGACAAACTCTTCTTCGAGCCGCAGAAGATGATGGTCACCCGGTCGGCGCGGTCGAAGCCCAGCCATTTGCTAACCAGGAAGGTGGTGATCAGCGCCGCGGCCAGAAGGACGCCGTCGGCGATCAGCAACCCGGCGAGCGCAGAAGGCGGCACCTGGTGCCACAGGCCTTTCCCGACTGCCTCGCTGAAGGCTGAATAGACGATGAGCAGGATCGAACCCTGGTCGACCATGCCGACGATGTTTTCGTGTCGCTCGAACCATCCGCCGATCCACGGCCGCAGAAGCTGTCCGCACACGAAGGGAACGAACAGCTGAAGCAGGATTTCACCGATGGTGATCCAGGCCGAACCCGATCCAATATGGTTCGAGAGTATGAGACTCACCACCACCGGCGTGAAGAAGATGCCGATGATGCTCGAGGCCGAGGCGCAGCAGACCGCCGCCGGGACGTTGCCCTTGGCGATGGACGTAAAGGCGATTGAGGATTGGACCGTGGACGGCAGCGTGCAGAGGAACAGGATGCCGGCGTAGAGCGTAGGCGTTACGAGCGGCGACAGCAGCGGTTTGAGAGCGAGGCCGAGCAGCGGAAACAGGACGAACGTCGTCAGCAGCACGACGGCATGCAGGCGCCAGTGACTTGCGCCCGCGATTACGGCCTGGCGCGACAGTTTTGCCCCGTGCAGGAAAAACAGCAGGGCAATGGCCACGTTGGTGAGATGGTCCACGGCCTCCAGCGCCGCGCCGCGGCACGGCAGCAGACTCGCCAGAACGAGCGTCCCGATCAGCGCCAAGGTGAAATTGTCAGGCAAGAACCTGGGTCGGGATATAGCAGAGATCCGAGTCATTCAGGCAATTCCAAAAACGTGCTTCAGTTGCAGGACGAGGCTCCGATTGGAGTCAGATTCGAAGCTGACCGCCAACTCAGCGCGTTTCCTCGGGAAACTGACCTGAGCTCATTTCTCGCCGCGCGTTCTCCGAGATGTTCCCGGTACCGGAAACAAACCCCAGTGAGAGCAACTGATCCATTCGTGGCCATCGGACGTGAACGCAGAGCGTGATTCAACTGGCGTCGACTGCATGGTTGTCTCCTTATGGTGCGAACATTTCGGAGATAAGGAGCGAACCAGCCGTCACCATTAAAACCTCGTTTAGGTGCTGTTAAAAAAGGCGGCGGCTCGAGTGGCCGGCTCGTCGTGTGAAGAGGGCTGATGTGCGTGTCGGGTCAAAAGCCTCATCCGGGGGAGGCGCGACTTTGGTCTGCTCCCGACGCAAAGCGGCCGCTTTTACCTGAACGGCATCCCGTGGGGGCATTTAGCGCTGTGTGGTGTCGGAGTGTTCAATCAATGTGATTGCCAACCCCGTCAGGGTCGCTCCGATACCGAAGCATATCGTGCATGTGCCCACGAACATCAGCATAACGGCATTTGGAGCCCGGCTGTGGTTGATCAAAGTCGCGATGCCCAACGGGCTGATGTGAGTTGCGACGAACGCAAAGGCGAGACCAAGGGCGACTCCCATCGCCGCGTGACTGGCAACCTCCAGCAGCAGTGAAGGCGCGATCAATGCAGATTGCTTTTTGGGGGGCATAGTTCCGACCTCCGGCACATTCGCGTGCAGACAATGTTTAGAGCTTCGGCTCGCCTCACGTTCTCGTCTGCTGAAGTTTTGATGCCCCGTGCAGCGGAGATATGAATGCATTTCGCCGACACGACTAAATTTCGTGTTATTCAAGCGTGCGTGAACGGTGATGAGCCGACAGGCAAATTGAACACCGTTGCGTAGGCCTAGGTAGGTGCCAACGGCAGGCGCGAGGGATGCAGGCCGCTATGCGCAACCTCGTTTGATTTAAGCGCCTCCTCAAGACGATCTATTCCTGCCCTGATCTGATCTTCGGACAGCGAAGCATATCCGAGCAATATCCAGCTGGTCTCAAATTGAGATCCGTCATACTCGTGGCCGCCGCCCGATTGCACGGTGTAGATGCCAATATTTCGTGCTCGTGCGATCGCTTTGACACTGTGCGCCGGTGCGAGGGAGGAGGGCAGGCGCCAGGCAATGTGAGTGCCGGCTTCAGTGCCCAAGAGGTCGATGTCGCCAAAACGTTCTCGCATTCGGCTGATCAAGGCGTTGCGCCGTGAAAAGTAATGCTGCTGACATCGCCGCAGATGGCGAATGAAACCTCCGCTTTGCATGAAGCGCGCCAGCGCTGCTTGTTCGAGCCAGACCTGGCCGTTGTCGAGCAAGGCCTTTGCTGTTGCGGCGGCATCGACCAGATGTTCGGGGAAGATCGCAAAACCGGCTCGCAATCCGGCGCCGAGCGATTTTGAGAAGGTGCCCAGATAAATGACGTGATCCGGACTTAGCGCGGCCATCGCGGGCAGCGGAGCGCCATCATAGCGATACTCGTTGTCGTAGTCGTCCTCGATCACATAGGCGCCGGTCCGTTGCGCCCAGCGTAAAATCGTCCGCCGCCGATCGAGCGACAGCGTCGCCCCCATCGGAAACTGATGCGATGGTGTCAGATAGATCAGCCGGGCATCGGTCGCGGCGACCACTGCGGCATCGATCCCTGCGCGATCGATCGCAATGGGCCGGAGCCGCATTTGGTGGCTCTCGAACAAATAGGCCGCGCCCTGGTTGCAGGGATTCTCCACCACGATCTCGTCGCCTTGAGAGGCGAGCAGGCGCAGCGTCAGGTTGAGCGCAAGCTGCGCACCGGCGAGGATGATGACTTGTTCCGGCCGCACCTGAATGCCGCGGGTACTACCGACATGTTCGGCAATCAAGGTGCGCAGCGCCATCAACCCGCACGGATCGCCGTACTCGGTCAGGTTATGTCCGGCCGACGCCAGGGATTGCATGACCAGTCGGCGCCACGTCTTCAGCGGAAAAGCGCGCGGGTCCGTCCGCTGGGTCCAAAAATCGATCGGGATGTTTGAGTTGTTGAGAATAGCGTGCTGACGGCCGGAAAAAACATGTGTCGGCGGCGATCCCGAAATTTCGGGAAAATCCTCGTCGTTTTGGCTCGCTTCGACCGTCTGATCCGGCAGCACTTCGGCGACAAAAGTGCCGATCATCGGCCTGGCGACCAGGTAGCCTTCGTTGATGAGGCGCTCATAGCCGAAGATCACAGAATTTCGCGACACCTTGAGCTGTGTAGCAAGAAGGCGCGACGAGGGTACCGGGGAGCCCGGGCGCAAAATGCCGGCGACGATTTGCTCGCGAATTCGCGAAAAAATCTGTTCCTGCAGGCTTACGGGGCTGTCGCGGTCAACAGAGATCAGCATGGGGGCCTCGCGGTCCGGCGCCTCCAGCAAAGACCAAATCTGGCTCCGCAGCAACCGGGCGCGCCGAAATTCGGGTCCAGTTCATGGCTACTTTCTGGAACCACGGTTAGGCAGCGGTTGACTCAAGGCCAGTCCCGCACCAATCGTCGGACATCCAACAACGATGAGAGTGGATCCCATGTCGTCAACCGGTCACTTCCTCAACGAAGACGAAACCATTTTTCCCGAAAAGCTGCTGGCAGCGGCCGCCGCGACGCTGGATGCGGCGAAGAAGAAGGGAATCCGTCTTGCCGCTGCCGAAACCGTGACCGCCGGTCTCGTCAGCGCCTGCCTGACCTCGGTATCTGGCGCCTCGCAGGTCTTCGATCGTGGTTATGTCCTCTATCATGAATCCGCCAAGGCGACCGGGCTAGGCGTGGCGGAAGAGGTCTCCAAACAGCATGGCGCCGTCAGTGCCGAAGTGACGCAAGGACTCGCGGAAGGGTTGCTGTCGAATTCCGGCGCGGCGGTGACGATCGCGGTGACCGGCTATGCCGGCCCCGGCGGTGGCAACGCCAAGAACCCGGTCGGCACCATCTTCATTGCCGCGGCCCGAAAGGGTGTCCCGATCCTGGCGGAACGGCATGTATTCCCGGGAAGCCGCGACAATGTTCGGCTTGAAGCCGTGGCGGCGGCGATCCGCCTTCTGCATCGACAGATCGACGCATGAATCGCATTCCGCTCGTTTTGCTGACGGGATTTCTCGGCGCCGGCAAAACGACGATGCTTAATACTCTGCTGGCGAAGCCGGATTTTCGCGATACCGCCGTCGTCATCAATGAGGCCGGCGATGTCGGGCTCGATCATCTGTTGGTGGAGCAGGGCTCGGACTCCATAACGATGCTGGAGGGCGGTTGCGTTTGTTGCCGAGCCAAGGGAGCATTGGCGCCGGCCCTGGCAAACCTGATGCGGCGCGCCCGCGATGAAAGCCTGCCGCCGTTCAAGCGCGTCGTTGTCGAGACCAGTGGATTGTCCGATCCGGCATCCGTGCTCGAGGGGTTGATCGCGGACGCGTTTTTCAATCGCTTTTTTGCTTTGGCCGGCGTTGTCACCGTCATCGACGCCTGCGCGTTCTTGGCCACGGTGGACCAACATTCCGAAGCCCGCATGCAGGTCGCACTCGCAGATCGGCTATTATTGACCAAGACAGATCTCGCGGCGGTTGACGAGACGCAGAAAGTGCAGGAGGCGCTGGCTTCGATCAATCCTCACGCCGGGCAGCAGCTCGTGCCGCCGGGAACGGCGACGATGTCGGCTTTCTGGCCTGAAATTCTCGATTTGCCCCGCGCGCTGGCAAAGCCAAACATGATCTGCTCGGGAGAGCCGGTGCCAATCGCCACGACATCGTTGACCTTCGACGGCTCCATCGAACCGGACGCGTTGGAAGCCTGGCTCGACCATACGATCAATTTGCTCGGTCCGCTGCTGCTTCGGATGAAGGCGATGCTGAATATGGAGGGCACGGAGGGGCCGACCGTCGTGCACGTGGTTCAGGGGTTGCTGCACCAGCCGGTCGACCTCAAGGCCTGGCCGAACGACGATCGGCAGAGCCGCGTGGTTTTGATCGGGCGTGATGTTGAGGAACAGATTCTGGTTGATGTGCTGGCGCGTTTGTCGGCGCTTGCGAGGCGCACATCTGCGATGCGCCGGGTCTCACACCCGTCAAAATAGTTTCCAGCCGCGCTTCATGGGACCAGTCGAGACTGGTACCATCAACGCTTCATGACGCGGACCTTGGGGATTACCTGGCCTCCTCCTAGCCTGCCGCCTCAATTGACCAGAGAGGTTTTTATGGCCAAAAAACTCAAGGGCGATATGGGTATCGTGCCCGCGCTTGATATCGATTCCCACGAACACCTCGAACTGGTGGTGCGCGAAACGTCGAAGCGGGAAGGTGTTGCCGGCTACAAGCTCGGCCTGACATCGGTGCTGCATTTCGGCTTGCGGGAATCGGTCCGCCGCCTGCGTGACCTGACCGATCTGCCGATCGTCTATGATCATCAGAAAGCCGGCCCTGATATGCCGGACATGGCGAAGAAGTATACCGCGCTCTGCAAGGAAGCGGACGTCGACGGGTTGATCCTGTTTCCCGTCGCCGGCCCGACGGCGGTCGATCAGTTCGTCGGCGAAGCCATTCGTGCAGATCTGACGCCGTTTGTCGGCGGCGAAATACCCGTGCCGGACTATGGTGTCTCCGGAGGTGGCTATATGCTGGACGATGCGCTCGATCGCATTCTGGCCCGCGCGGTCCATAACAAGGCCGATCATTTCGTGCTGCCGGCCCACGATGTTGCAAAAATCAAGAGATGGTCGAAGTGGATCGCATCCAACGTTTCGTCGCCGCTGGTGCTGTTGACGGGTTTCGGTGCGCTTGGCGGCAGCATCGAGACATCCTTCACGGCAGCCGCCGCCTGCAAACGCCGCTTCGCGATCGTCGGCCGTCTGATCACCGGCAGCAAGACTCCCGGTGACGCGGCCGCGCGCATGTATGAAGAAATGCAGGCCGTGAAGTCGGCGGCCTGATCATGACGGGTGCGCTCCCAAAACTTCGGCTGACGCCTTTCATCGACGGCGCGTTCGAGGAGTCGGGCGTTGCCGGCGAGGCGCTGCTGGACCCGGCCACCGGGGAGGTTTTGGCCAGCGTCCAGTCGGCCAGCCGCGAGCAGGTCTTGAAGGCGATCGGAGCGGCGCGCCATGCCTTCGACGAAGGCGACTGGCCGCGCATGCCGGTGTTTGAACGCGGCCAGGTTCTGCGCGCGATCGCTGACGCCATCGCGGCGCGTTCGGAAGAGCTGACGCTGGTAGAGAGCGTCAATGGTGGCAAGCCGATATCAGGTGCGCGCCGCGAGGTGGCGGGGGCGGCCCGGGTTTTCAACTACTACGCCGGCGCCATGGATAAATTCTTCGGCGATACCATTCCGGTGTCGGAGCCGCTGTTGAATTTCACGCTGCACGAGCCGCTCGGCGTCGTCGCCCAGATCACGCCGTGGAATTTCCCGCTGCTGGCAGCTAGCTGGAAACTCGCGCCGGCGCTGGCCGCGGGTTGCGCCAGTTTGCTGAAGCCGTCACCTCTGACGCCGCTGTCCACGCTGTTGCTCGCCGAGATCATCGCCGGCTGCGGTGTACCGAAGGGGATCGTCAATATATTGCCGGGGGCTGTGGAAATTGGGCAGTTGCTCGCGACGCATGAAGCGATCGACGGCATTTCCTTTACGGGCTCGACCGCTGTCGGCACCGAAGTGATGCGGGCTGCGGCTGCAAGCGTCAAGAAGGTGGCGCTGGAATTGGGTGGCAAGAACGCTTGCATCGTGTTCGACGACGCGGATATCGCGAGCGCTGCGAAAAGTGCGATCGCCGGTGCCTTCGGCAATGCCGGGCAATCCTGCTCGGCGCGCTCGCGGCTTCTGGTGCAGAAATCTGCCGTTGCTCCTTTCACCCAGGCACTGCTCGGCGAACTGGCTAAACTGCGGCTCGGCTCGCCGCTCGATCCCGCAACGACGCTCGGCCCGCTGATTTCATCGGCGCATTGGCAACGTGTCGAGCGCTCTGTTCGCAGCGCCGAACAAGATGGTGCGAGGCTTTTGGCCGGCGGTCGCCGTCCGGACGAGCTGAAGAGCGGGAACTTCTTTTTGCCGACGGTGTTTGGCGACGTCCTGCCGAAGATGGCTCTCTACAACGATGAGGTCTTTGGTCCGGTCTGCAGCATCACGCCGTTCGACACCGAAGCGGAAGCGATACGCAAGGCCAACGATTCAAGCTATGGGCTGAACGGCTCGGTATGGTCGCGCGATATCGGGCGGGCATTGCGGGTCGCCAAAGGCGTCCGCACCGGGATGATTGCCGTAAATGGATTGCCGAGCGCCAGCTCAACCAGCCTGTTCGCGCCTTTTGGCGGCTATAACCGCTCCGGCATTGGGCGCGAACTCGGGATGGGCGTGCTCGCCTTCTATACCGAGGTGAAGACGGTCACGATCGATCTGTCCTGAGGCGTTTGGTCTCCGGGATATCAGGGATTACGACAAAATTCCCTCTGGGATGCAGATATGGGTCCAGACCAGCGTGGCGGTTCAGAAGTCCGCATCATTGCTGCCGCGGGCTCGTCATGCGGATTTCTGAACCAAGCCACACTGGCTCAATAGGCTTTCTAGTGTCCTTTCGATTCCGAAGTCCGTATGCTAGGGGCCGCACAACCATACGGACTTCGGAATCGGGACACTAGTGGACCCATGGATTGAACGGCCTTTGGCACTTCGCCTTAATTTCTGGCCTGTTAGCCTTTCAAATCGGTCACAAAGGCGTGCGGAATGCTGACTGCGGTTCTCGGTGGTACCTTGATAGACGGGCTAGGCGGCGAGCCAGTTCGTAACGGCGTCGTCGTCATCGAGGACGGGAGAATAATTGCGGCGGGTTCCGAACGAAATGTAGCAATTCCTGCTAAGGCCGCACGCCTTGACGCCGCTGGCCGCACGATCTTGCCGGGCTTCATCGATTGCCACGTTCATGGCACGTACCGCGCCCGCGACATGCGCCAGCATTTGCTGAATACGCCCACCTACAACGTGCTTCGTTCGATCGATATCTTCCGGGAAACGCTGGCCTGCGGCATCACCACCGCGCGCGACATGGGTGGGGCCGATGCCGGCTTCCGTACTGCGATCGAGGAAGGCTTGATCGACGGTCCGCGGCTCCTGATCTCCTTGGGCATGATCTCCCAAACCGGCGGTCACGGCGATTACTGGGTTCCGGCCGGCATGCGGATTCAGAAACGCGCCTGGTTGCCCGACACGGTGGCCGACGGCGTCGAGGAAATCCGGCGTGTCGTGCGCGAGTTGCTGATGCGCGGCGCCGATTTCATCAAGATCTGTGCGACCGGCGGCATCACCTCCGTCACTGACAGCTGGGACGAGCCGCAATTCACGATCGAGGAAATCCGCACCGCCGTCGAAGAAGCCGCGGCCAAGAAGCGCCGCGTCGCGGTCCATGCCGAGGGCATCGACGGAATCCGGAACGCCGTGCAAGCCGGCATCCATTCGCTGGAACATGGCTGGTTCATCGACGAGCAAGCCGTCGACAAGATGATCGAGATGAAAACCTGGTGGGTTCCGACGCTGGCGCTGGTGCCGCTGTCGGTCAAGAAACGCGGCAGCGACAAGTCCTGGGCCGGTCACCAGATGGGTCAGGAAGACGTCAAGGACAAACAGATCTACGACCGGATGCAGGAGCAGATTCCGATCTGGAAGGAAGCCGTGCGGCGCGGCGTGAAAGTGGCCATGGGGACCGACCAGTCGCATCGGCTTCTGGTCGGGGAGAACATGGTCGAACTGGAATGCATGGTGAACTGGCTCGGCATGACGCCGATGGAAGTCATCGTCGCTTCCACAAGCAAGGCCGCCGAATGCATCGAGCGCCCCGAACTCGGTGCAGTCGCCGCGGGCAGAACCGCCGATATTCTCGTGGTAGACGGCAATCCGCTCGACGATATCTCCGTCATGCAGAAGCGCGAGAAGCTTCACCTCGTCATGAAGGCCGGCAAGGCATTTACCAACAAACTTTCTTCGTAAGTCAGAAGGACCGATCCGATGAGACTGAATCGCTTCATGATTCGACCGCTGGTCGACCAGGCCTTGCGCGAAGAACTTGGCCCCGGCGACACCACAGGGGGATTTCTGGTCGGTGACGATCCGGTGCAGACCGCGCAGATATACGCCAAGGGCAGTGGCATCGTTTGCGGCCTGCTTTTGGCCGACGAAACCATCAAGCAGATCGAACCTGAAGCTCAGGTTGAATACGCCGTGCAGGACGGCGATCTCGTCGGCCCCGGTACCGTGCTGATGCGTATCAAGGCACGAGCCTCTACCTTCTTTATTATCGAGCGCAATTCGCTGGACTGGCTTCAGCAGATGTCAGGCATTGCGACCAAGACGCGCCGCTATGTCGATCTGGTCAAACATACGAAAGTGCGCCTCACGGATACCCGCAAGGGCTGGCCGGGTCTGCGCATGATCATGAAATACGCCGTGCGCGTCGGCGGCGCCCACAATCATATCTTCAGCCTCGCAAACTGCATCCTGGTCAAGGACAACCACATCAAGATCGCTGACTCGATCACCAACGCGATCGAGACGTTGCGCGCCACAGCGCAACATACCTTCAAGATCGAGGTGGAATGCGAGACGCTTGAGATGGTCGAGGAAGCTTTGTCTTGCGGTGTCGAGATCATCATGTTCGACAATATGGACATGGACGAAATGCGTGCCGGCCTCAAGCTCGTCAACGGGCGTGCCATGACGGAAGCTTCCGGTGGCATCAACGAGCAAACGATCGTGCCGATCGCTGAGACGGGTGTCGATATTATTTCGGTTGGCGACCTGACGCACTCGATCCGGGCGCTCGATATCAGCCTCGACGTGCAGGATATCAAGCCGAGCGCGCAGCGTACCATTCGTCGTTTGAAGGAGGCCGCGCGCTAGAGCTCGGCGGCGCATTGGCAGAACTTCGATGATGCAAAAGCTTCGATGACTGGCTCTGCGGCCACGGTAAACTGCAACAAATCAGCCGGTTCGCGCGAATTGTTCGCGCATGTCGATGCGTGGGTGTTTGATCTCGACGACACGCTCTATCCGCGATCGATCGGTATTCATTCCCAGCTCCAGCAGCGCGTTGTGATGTTTATCGCCGATCACATGCGGATCGATCACGGCGCGGCCGAGGCGGTCCACCTCGATTACTATGAGCGTTTTGGGGCGACGCTGCAGGGGTTGGTGCAGTTGCACGGCGTTGCGCCACGCGCCTTTCTCGACTTTATTCACGATATCGATCTCTCGGCGCTGGTGCGCAACGAGGACCTGATCGAAGCGCTTCGGGCTCTCCGGGGCCGCCGGATCGTCTTCACCAACGCCTCTCGCCGTCACGCTGTGGCCGCGCTCGATGCCATGGGCATGGCCGACCCGTTCGATGCCATCTCGAGCATTGAAGACAGCGACTTCGTGGGAAAGCCGCATCTCAGCGCTTTTTCAGGCTTCTTCGAAGCGCACGGAGCTAACCCTAAGACCGCTGCGATGTTCGACGATCGTGCGGGGAATCTGCTGGTGCCGCACGAATTGGGCATGAAGACCGTGCTGGTGATCGATCCGCTGATTGACGATGCCGATACGATTGCGAAGCCGCGGCATGTGGACGCGGTCATAACAAATCTGACGGGATTTCTGCGCCAGCTGGCCGTCCAGGGGTAAGGTTACTGCATCCCTTTCACGGCAGGCCGGGCCCGGAGAAAATACGTTCAAGAAGTAAGCAAAAAGTCTGAACTTTACGCTCGCGATAGACCAAAAGTTCTGTAGCTTCCGCTCGATATCCTTATAGCATGCCCGGCAATACCGTATAAATCCTTCGGAGGACGTTCGAATGAAACGCGCGATGTTTACCTTGTTATTGTCGGTCGCGGTTGCAGCCGGAGCATCGATGACCGAGCGCTCGGCGCGTGCCGAAACGCCGGTCAAGATAGGCATCGTTCAGGCGACGTCCGGCGGCTCGGCGGCGCTTTACGGGCTCATGCAGAAGAACGCTGCGGAGCTCGCGATCGAGGAAGTAAACGCATCCGGTTCTCTCGGCGATTTCAAACTTGTCGGTATTCACCAGGATGACGGCGGCGACCGGGGTCAGTCGGTCAATATCTTCCAGCGGCTGATCAACCAGGAGAAGGTCTCGGTCCTTCTCGGGCCGACGCTGACGACTTCGGCTTTTGCCGCAGATCCCATCGCCCAGAAGGCGCAAGTACCGGTGATTGCGAGCTCCAACACCGCGCCGGGCGTGCCTGATATCGGCGACTATATTTTCCGCACCAGTCCGCCGGAAAGCATGGTGTTTCCCGGCGTGCTTGCCTACGTCAAGAAGAAGTTCTCTCCAAAGTCGGCTGCGCAAATCTATGGCATCGACGATGCTCTGATGAAGGCAGCCTACGCCGTGCATAAAAAGGCGCTTGATGCCGAAGGCATCAAGATCGTCGCCACTGAAACCTTTCAGAAGGGCGATGTTGATTACTCCGCACAGTTGACAAAGATCAAGGCGGCCAACCCCGACATTCTTGTCATTGGCGGTTTGGCCGAGGAGACCGCCAACATCGTCCGCCAGGCGCGTCAGCTCGGGATTGGGCCGTCGACCATGGTCCTCGGCGCCAATGCAGCGATCTCGACAAAATTGGCGGAGCTTGCGGGGGCTGCGGCCGAAGGTTTTACGGTTGGCTCGAGTTGGTTCATCCAGTTCGACAATCCGAAGAACAAGGCGTTCGTCGCTGCCTATCGCAAGAAATACAATTCCGATCCCGATACGTTTGCCGCGCAAGCCTATACGTCGGTCTATGTATTTGCTGCCGCCTTGAAGCGGGCTGGAGGTATCTCAGATTCAAAGAAGCTGCGTGACGCCATCGCCGAGACCAAGGACCTCGACTCCAATATCGGCCCATTCAGCTTTGACGCAAACCGCGAGCCCGTGATCGTGCCGAAGGTGCTGATCGTCAAGGACGGCAAGTTCACGCTCGCCACCGACTGACGGGGCTGATAGTCCCGATGTCGACGTTTCTGCAGCAGGTGGTCAACGGCATTTCGCTTGGCTCGACCTATGCCGTGTTCGCCATGGGCTGCACCCTGATTTTCGGCGTGCTGAATATCGTCAACATGGCCCAGGGCGCGTTCTTCATGGGCGGGGCCTATTTCGGACTCGAAGCCGCGCGCATGGGGTTGCCGGCGCCGCTGGCACTGCTCGTGGCGCTGATCGGCGGTGGCGTGCTGGGGATGCTCGCTGATTTGGTTGTTTTCCGCACTCTGCGCGCGCGGGGTGGCCACCGATGGATGGGGCTGGTGGCAAGCCTGGCTCTGGCGCGCATGATGGTGGGCATCGCCCAGGAAGTCTTCGGCACGCAGGTTCAGCGCTACCCGCAGAGCACGTTTCTGGACGTTGCGTTTGAAATTGGCGGCGTGCGGATCCAGTTACTTCAGGTCGTGATCCTGATCGTTTCGGTCGTGCTGATGGCGCTATTGGCGCTGACGTTGCAGCGGACCTCGATTGGAAGAGCGATCCGTACCGTCGCGTTCAACGAGGACGTGGCACGGATTGTCGGCGTGCCCGTCGGCCGGACGATGCTGGCGACGTTCTTTTTGGCAGGTGCACTGGCGGGTGCGTCCGGCATGCTGCTCGGCAATCTCTTCAACGTGGTGTCGCCCTTCATGGGTGAACAGATGCTGGTGAAGGGATTGACCGTGATCATTCTCGGCGGCCTGGGCAATGTGCCGGGAGCGGTCGCGGGCGGATTTTTGCTCGGCCTGATCGAAGTGTTCAGCGTCGCCTATGTGTCGTCCTCATTTCGTGATGCGATCGGCTTCGGCCTGATTTTTCTGATCCTGCTGGTGAAGCCGACCGGCCTGTTCTCGCGCTTCGAGGAGCGCCAGGCATGAACGCCACGCTTCAGTTCCTCGCAAGCTACGCGAACATCATTGATCTGTGCTTGCTGAACTCGCTGATCGCGTATGCTTTGTTCCTGTCACTGAGCGCCAATATGTTTTCACTCGCGACCGGCGGCTTCATGGCGCTCGGTGCTTACTGCAGCGTCTATATGACAATGCAACTTGGCCTGCCGTTTGCGGCCGCCGCGATCGCCGGCGCCATTCTGGCCGGCGCCGCAGCGGCGCTGATCGGTGCACCCGTGTTACGGCTGCGCGGTGACTACTTCATGCTTGCGACATTCGCCTTCACCGAGGTGATCAGGGTCATTGCGTTGAACTGGGACAGCGTCACCGGCGGAGCGCTCGGCATCGTCAGCATTCCGCGCTATACCCAGACGTGGCATCTGGTCCTTGCGCTGATCGTGGCGATCTATCTGGTGCATACGCTGCGCGGCTCGTATTTCGGCCGGGCCATCGCCGCCATCAAGCAGGACGAGATCGTGGCCAAGACCATGGCCGTCAACGTTTTCAAATACCGGCTCTTGCTATTTGTCGCCAGCGGTTTCATGTGCGGCACGGCAGGCGCTTTTGCTGCGCATTTGAATTATTTCGTCGGGCCCGGCGACTTCGGCCTGCTGCGCAGCGTGGATGCGCTGTGCTATCCGATTCT
>Ga0210389_10001188_pt1 | contig 21319 bp, 18 predicted proteins | sample IncBWH28OmetaG_FD_160127 | JGI IMG/M metagenome (GOLD analysis project Ga0210389, IMG submission 160127) | Forest soil microbial communities from Barre Woods Harvard Forest LTER site, Petersham, Massachusetts, United States - Inc-BW-H-28-O ...
CGGCGACCCCGGCCGCGGAGAACACCGCATGGACCGGTCCGCCCACCTGCTCGAGCGTGGCGTCGATCGAGGCCGGGTCGCGGAGGTCGACCTGTAGGGCCTTGGCGACGTCGTAGGCCACCGGCGCGTAGTCCATCACGATGACCTCGGCGCCGAGCTCGGCCGCCGATTTGGCCGCCGCGGCGCCCATGCCCGTCGCGCCGCCGACAACCAACGCACGCTTGCCGTCGTACCGCAACCGATCCATCACAGTCATTGGGGCTCCCTCTCCGCGGCCATTACTAATGGCCCTACTGTATGAGGAACAGTTATTTGGTTCAACATCGGGTACCACGTCGGCCGGGTTGCTACTTGGCGCGGACGGCGACACCGCGCAAAACGGTGTCGCGGGCATGCACCAGCGCCGCACGCTTTCCCACCGCGTGGAGAATGTTCTCCGGTATCCACTGCAGGCCGATGACGCACCGTGCCAGCATCGTCGTCGATGGGGCGTCGCTCGTGATCTCTCCCGACCGGATCCCTTCGGAGAGCAGTGATTTCATCTGCCGGAGTCGCGTGGCATACAACCAGCCCGGGTTGGGCGTGTTTGGTGGCGACTGCCGCATCCAGGCGAGCTGAATCCTGAACTCGTCGGAAAAACGATCGAGTGCGTTGACGTTCACCCAGCTCAGCGCGTCCAGCTTCTCGACGGGTGTGGCATCAGAACGCAGCACACCGACCCAGCCCGCCTCGACCTTCTTCCCGAAGGACTGCATGATCGAGGCGAGGAGTTCGTCTTTGGATCCGATTACGCGGTACACCGTTCCGGTGCCAAGGCCCGCCGCGGAGGCGATGTCCCGGATGGTGGTGACTTCGTAGCCCTTGCGGCCGAACTCTGTTCGTGCCACGGCCCGGACGTGGGCCGCTTTGTCGTTGGGATCGGCGTCGCTATCGTCGGCCCACGTCTCGATGACGTCGTTTGCGGCGGCAAGGGCCTTGGATCGATCCAGGGCCGCGTCGCTGGGTGGCCTAACTGCCAACCCCTGCAAAATGATTCGGCACAGCAGCTCGGCCACCTGGTCGGGCGATGAGTTGTGGCGCATAACGGCAAGCCCGACCTGCAACATTGTCTGGCAGATACGATCGGCCAGCGTGGGAAGGTCGATATCGGGTTTGATGTAGCCGCTCCATCGGCCCGCGCGCAGCGTCTGCAGCATCGCCTGCTGAATTGCCGTGGGCCGCTGTTGTGTCAGCGCGATGAGCTGCGGATCTGCGCTCGGCCCCTCATAGAACGACATCTGCAGGGCCGCCCCGTGTTGCACGGCGCAGTTGGCGATCGCCTTTCCCAGCTCGATGATCTTCTCCGAAACCGGGCGCGAATCGGGCTCGTCCAACCGAGCCTGGGCCGATTGCCCGACACGGTTCAGGTCGTCCTGATAGCGGCGGATCAGCTCGACGAGAATCGCCTCTTTGGATTCGAAATGGTGATACAGGCTGCCCGGGAGAATGCCTGCCGCGTCGGCGATCTCCTGCAACGACGTCCGCAATCCCGAGGATGCGATCAACGATGCCGCCGTCTGTAGGATTTCGGTTCGGCGCGTTCCCGAATCGTCTGCGACCCCGGCGTGATTCACGCGGCCGGCCGCCAATGGCCGGCCCTTTGGCACCGACTCGGTTTTGGCCATGGTTATCGGTGTGCGCCCCTCGACGGCTGCGGATTCCCGAACATACGCACCCGTCCTCCCGGCGAACCAAATCTTTGTTGAAGGCTATCAGACCGGGCGAAAGAAATGCGCTGCACAAAGCGCTGACGGCGCCATTCTAGAGCGCCGGGCGGTCCCCGTCGTCGCGTGCGCGCGCCGTGGACAACGCTTGGCGTGATCAGCCGCTCACCCCGAGCTGCTCGCAGACGGCAAAGACTTCCTCGAAGATCGACCCCGGCACGGTGAACGGCTCGGTCGCGGCTACCTCGTCCAGATGCGCGACGATGTCTTCGGCGGTCGGGACGCGTCCGTGGTCGGCGAGCCAGCCCTGCCCGAGCCCGACGAAGACCCGTGCGAAGCGACCCGCGCACGCCGAGTAGTTCTGGTGCGTGAACCCGCAGGCCCGGCTCGCCAGGAAGACAACCATCGGTACCACCAGCTCGGGCTTGATCACTCCCAAAAAGCCGATTTCCTCAAGGGCTTTCGGGTCTCCCACGGTTTCGGTCACCATCCGCGAAAAGCCGAACGGGAGCACGGCGTTGGCCAGGATGCCATGCTCGGCGCCTTCGATCGCGATCACGTTCGTCAACCCGACCAGACCGGCTTTGGCCGCCGCGTAGTGGGCCTCCATCGGCTGTCCGAACATTCCTCCCGAGGAGGAGATGAACACGAACCGGCCATAGCGCTGCGCCTTCATCACGCGGTAGGCGGGCTGGCTCAGATAAAACCCGCCGTCGAGGTGCACGCTGAGCATGCGCCGCCAGTCGTCGGCGGAAAGTTCTTCGAACGCAACGCTGTTGAAGATGCCCGCATTGCTCACCACGGCGTCGAGCCGGCCGAAGCGCTCGACGGCCATCGCGACGATCGCCTCTCCGCCTTGCGAGCTGGCGACAGAGTCGTGGGAGGCCACCGCCACGCCGCCGGCGCCCTCGATCTCGGCCACGACCTGATCCGCGATGCTGGAATCGGCGCCCTCGCCGTGCATGGTTCCACCCAGATCGTTCACGACCACGGCAGCACCGCGGCGAGCCAGCTCCAGCGCATACCAGCGTCCCAGGCCGCGGCCCGCTCCGGTGACGATCGCAACTTGGTCGGTGAAATCGATCATGAGGGCCGCCCTTCCTTTTCCGGGTTCGCCAGGGTTCTACCGAGTTCGGTGAGGTAACGGTCCGGCGAGCCGAGAAATGCGCTCCAGCCGAGCAGGCGTTTGAGGTAGAGGTGAGCGTCGTGCTCCCACGTGTAGCCGATGCCGCCGAACACCTGGATCGCTATGTCGCCCACGCTGGCCAGCCGCCCCGCGAAGGCCTTGGCGCGCACCGCTGACAGATGCCGCTGCTGCGCATCGGCATTATCGGCGGCCCACAGCGCGTGGATGACCCCGCTGCGGGCCAGCTCGACCGTCTCGTACATGTCGACGCACAGGTGCTGGATTGCCTGAAACGAGCCGATGACCCGACCGAATTGTGTTCTCACCTTTGCGTATTCGACCGCGAGATCCATGACCACCCGTGCGGCGCCGAGCGCGTCGGCGGCCGCGCCGATGAGCACGTCGTCGACCAAGGCTGCCATGGCGTCCGGTGACGACGTGGCCAGCCGGTGAGCTGTCGCGTCGTCGAGTGCGACCCGAAACTGCTTGCGGGTCGGGTCGATACCGCGCTCGGGTGTCACCGAAACACCGGGGGAGTCGGTCTTCACCGCGAAAAGGCCGGAGCCATCATGGTTTCCGGCAAGTATCAGCAGGACATTCGCCGCGGCTGCGTCAGCTATTGCGATCTCGCCTCGCACGACGACATCCTTGGCATCTGCACCCCGCTCGACGGCGGTGACGGCGGCGCCGTCGCGCTGCAGCGGGCCGACCGCGGCGATCGTCGTGCCGTCGGCGATCCCGGACAAGATCGAAGCGGCCGCGTCTCCGGCACCGAGCCTGGCCAGAGCGCGCGGCGCGGCGACCGCACTCGACAACCACGGCCCCGGGTGCAGGGCGGCGCCGAGCTCTTCGGCCACGATGCCGGCCTCGACCATCGTCATGCCGGAACCGCCGTATTGCGGCGGCACCAACAGCCCGGTGGTCCCGAGGTCGGCGAGGCCACGCCAGACGGCGCCGGTGCTGCCCGTCGGATCGTCGAGCAGCGCACGCACGTGGCCCGAAATCGGTGCTTTTTCAACAAGATAGCGTCGGGTGGTGTCGCGCAGCGCCACCTGCTCGTCGGTCAGTTCGAGGTTCATTGGCGCGGCAATCCCAGCACGCGTTGCGCGGTGACATTCTTGTTGATTTGGGTGGTGCCGCCGGCGATGGTCAGCGAGCGCGACGTCAGGCGGTAGTCCGCCCATCGGCCCGCTACCCCCTGGGCGCCGAGCACATCGAAGGCCAGCGCCGCCATGTCCTGGCCGATTTCGCCCCACACGGTTTTTGCCAGACTGGCCGACCCGAGGGCGGCATTGTCCGACTCGCCGTGCAGAGTCGCCGAGATCGACCGCTGACAGAGCACTTCGAGATATTTGATGCGCACCGCGATCTCGCCGAGGCGCCGTAGCGTGACCGGGTCTTGAAGGACGCCGTGCGCGGCGCCGGCATCGGCCGCGGTGAGGTCGGCCACGAGTTCCTCGAGCCGTGCCTGCATCTCCGCGTACAGCCGCGCGGCCCCGGCGCGCTCGTGGCTCAGCGTGGTGGTGGCCACCTGCCACCCGCCGTTGAGCGGACCGAGCAACGCCTCGGCCGGCACCCGCACGTCACGGAAGAACACTTCGGCGAAGTCGGTGTCACCGTTGAGCGTGACGAGCGGGCGAACCTCGATGCCCGGCAGCGCCATGTCGACAATCAGGCAGGAGATCCCTTTGTGCTTCGGAGCTTGGGGATCGGTGCGTACGTACAGCTGGCACCAATTCGCCCGATGCCCGAGCGATGTCCAGATCTTCTGCCCGTTGACCACGAAGTCGCCGCCGTGGGGGTCGTCACGGACCGCGCGGGTGCGCAGCGCGGCGAGGTCGGATCCCGCTTCGGGTTCGGACATTCCCTGACACCAGATGTCGTCGGCGCGCATCATCCGGGGGAGCAGCGTCAGCTTCTGGGATTCGGTGCCGTACTGCATGATCGCGGGGGCGATGTTGTTCATGCCGATGACGTTGAGCGGCAACGGCGCTCGTGCTCGGGTGGTTTCCTCGGTGTAGACCAGCTGCTCGAGCACCGTCGCCCCACGCCCCCCGTATTCACGCGGCCAGGAGACGGCCGCCCATCCGGCGTCGGCCATCGTGCGGTTCCACGCGCGCAGCAGCTCGAATGTCGCGTTGTCGCGTCCGGAGGGCCGGCGAGCGGCCACCAGCTCTGGGGTCAGGTTCGCGGACAACCAGTCACGCAGCTCGGCGCGGAACTGTTCCACCTCGGCTGGGTATGAGAAGTCCACGTGCCCTTCTTGACGTGTTGTCGCCCTCTGCGCGATTGACTGCGGCCAAGCCGGACTTTACGTTGGAACAGATATTTGGTCAAACAACAGTGTGAAGAAGGACGGCTTGGCGAGCGACCAGCACGACCCCGATCGCCTGGCGCGACTGGGCATGCTGGCTTCGGCCCTGTCCGGCCGAACGCTGCAGGTGGCGGCCGTCCGACCTGGCGAGCCGTCGTGGACGGACGGCGCCACGATCTTTGTCGACGCCGGCGCGCAGCGTCAGCTCGAGACGCTGGCGGTGCAGGCCTCGCTGCTGGCGGCGGGAAGCCTGGAGCCGAAGCTGCTGCGCGTGCTCAAGCGGCGCCCCGGGGCCACTCGGCGCTACCTTGCCGTCGAAGGCCGCCGCGCGCTGGCGCAAAACGCGGACATACTGCCACCGGCCGCGCGCACGCTCGTCGACAGCGACCTTGCCGCCACCGGCGATTCCCCCGCCACCTCGCTGGACATGGCGCTGAGCCGTCAGGCGATCCCCGACCCGCCCGACTGGTTCGGAACCATCCACGCACGAAATCTGTTGGCAGCGAGCAATATCCGCAGCAAGGCGGCCGACGGGGCCGGGGCGCGCCGGCGACATGCCCAGACGCCCGCGCAATTCGACGACCACGACGCCGCCGCCGCGGGTCAAGACGCGGACATCTTCACCAGCCCGGTGGGCGGTCGGGGCGCACTGGGCCGGCTGTTGGGCAGCATGCTGCGGGCGGTCCGTCGTCTGGGCGAGGGCGGCCAGCCGGGCGCGGACGCGCCGACGCACCGGACGCGTTCGGGAATCCGCGCCGGCACAGCGACCCTGTCGACCGCACCGCCGGGCCAATTCGACGACCTGGCCGCTGACCGTGACGGGATCACCTACCCCGAGTGGGACATTCATCGGCGATGTTATCGGCCGAACTGGTGCACGGTCCGTGAGGTGGAGCCTGTCGTGCGGGACGTCGGGTCGCCGGATGTCCCGCACGGGTACGGACTGCGACGGGCACTGGCCCGTCTGGGACTGGGGCCGGATTGGTTTCACCGACAGCTGTATGGCGACGACATCGACATCGACGCCGCCGTCGAAGCGCGGGTCGCGGCGGCCGCGGGCTCGCTGCCGCAGGAAGCCGTTTACATCGCGCCGCTTCGCCGCCGGCGCGATCTCGCCGTGCTGCTGCTGCTGGACGTCTCGGGCTCCGTCAACGAACCGGGCGCACACGGCGGGACGGTCCACGAACAGCAACGGGCCGCCGCGGCGGCCTTGGCCGTTTCTCTGCACGCCCTGGGGGATCGCTTGGCGCTCTACGCTTTCCATTCTCAGGGTCGATCGTCCGTCCACGTGATGCCGGTCAAGCGTTTCGATGACGACATGAATGCGTCGGTGTTGCGACGACTGTACGGCCTGACGCCCGGTGCGTATTCGAGGCTGGGAGCCGCGATTCGGCACGGGGCTACGGTCTTGGAGAGCCGGGGTGGCACGTCGCGCCGGCTGCTCGTCGTGCTGTCCGACGGATTGGCCTACGACCACGGCTACGAACGGGGGTACGGGGCGGCCGATGTCCGCCGCGCCCTCGCCGAAGCCCGCGGTCGCGGCGTCGGATGCGTCTGCCTGACCATCGGTGCCGGCACCGATCCCGACGAGTTGCAACGCGTGTTCGGCAGCGCCGCCCACGCCACCATCGCCCGCCCGGAGGAACTGAGCCGGGTCGTCGGGCCCTTGTTCCGCACGGCGCTGCGCGCCGCCGAGGTCCTTCGTCCCGCCGCACGCTCAAGCTTGAGCCAAATATCTGTTCCGCGCTACGCTGCGCGCAGCACGTGAAAGGGGGATGTCCGATGGCGGTGGAGGGCACGGTACCTCGGGCGCAGCCGTTCCGTCCCTTCTATGTCACGGTCGGCGACGAGGAGAAGGTGTTCAAGGCTGCGTTCCGCCAAGGGCTTTCGGTGCTACTCAAGGGCCCCACCGGATGCGGGAAGACGCGGTTCCTGGAGGCCATGGCGTATGACCTGGGGCGGCCCCTGATCACGGTGGCGTGCCATGACGATCTCACCACCGCCGATCTCGTCGGGCGCTATCTGCTGCGCGGCGGCGAAACGGAATGGGTTGACGGCCCGCTGACCCGGGCGGTGCGCGAGGGCACGATCTGCTACCTCGACGAGGTGGTGGAGGCCCGGCAGGACACCACGGTGGTGCTGCATCCCCTGGCCGACCACCGCCGCCAGCTCCCCCTGGAGCGGCTCGGCGTGACCCTCGATGCCGCCCCGGGATTCTGCCTGGTGGTGTCCTACAACCCCGGGTATCAAAGCGTGTTGAAGGATCTCAAGGATTCGACCCGGCAGCGGATGGTCGCGATCGAGTTCGGCTTTCCCGCGGCCGACGTCGAAGAGAAGATCGTCGCCCATGAGGCCGGCATCAACGCCGAGACGGCCGCCGAGCTGGTGCGATTGGCGCAGGCGATCCGCCGCCTGGAGAACGGCGGGTTGCGCGAGGTGGCCTCGACGCGGGTGCTCATCGCCGCGGGACGGCTCATCGCCGAAGGGTTGACCAGGTCGCAGGCCGCGCGCGCCGCCATCGCCGGGCCGTTGACCGACGACCCGCACGCCGCCGCCGGACTGTCGGAAATGATCGACGTCTATCTCCTCGACTAGGGGCGGGCGACGGGCGAGACTTCGTCCCCATAACTCGGCGCTGGAGCGCAAGCGATGATTGACGGTCCGACATCCCCACGATAGGGTCAGAACAAATTTTAGGTTTGCGCTGACATGCCCGACGCACGAGGTAGCGGGAGGTAGATTGTCTTACGAAAGCACCGCGGAGCCGATCAGGATCGGCTATCTGTTTGACTTCCTGCTGCCGCAGGGATACCCGCAGGAAATGCGGGACGACCTCACCCGGCCATTCGACCTGGTGTTCAACGACGGCGTGGGCGAGCGGGTGATCGACCGACCGGTAAGGATCGTGTACCGAGAAGTCGAGGGGCTGCCCAAGGGCACTGTCAAGGCGGTCATCGACGGGTACGGCGAACTCGTCGACGAAGGCTGTCTCGTGGTGTTCGGGCCGCATATCACCGAGAACGCGGTCCCGTTGCGGGAGGCGATCGAGGAGCGATTCCGTGTTCCGGCGATCAACGTGTGTGGCAGTGACGACTGGCTGGGGGAGTGGACCTTCGCGTTTCCGCAAGGGTCGATGACCGACGAGCCGATCTTCTGGACCGACCTGCTGGCCAAGGGTGGCCACACGCAGGTCGGCGTGCTGGTCGAGCAATCCCTGGTCGGCGAGAGTTACCTGAAGAATTTCCGAAACGCCTGTCGCCGCAAGGGCATCCGCATCGTCGCCGAGGCGCAGGTCGCCCAGACGGCTCAGGACGTCGGAACGGCGATCCGCAGCTTGCACGAGGCCAAGCCGAGTGCGTTGGTGCACTGCGGCTTCGGCTTCGGCGTCGTGTTCATCAATCCGGCTCTGGCAGAACTGGACTGGGACCCGCCCCGGTTCACCAGCACTGCGTTTCAGAACGCCTGGATCAATCCCGTTATGTGGCAGGCATTCATGGGCTGGACCGGAATCGATCAGTACGACGAAGGCAATGGCGTGGGCCAGGCCTTCCTGGACCGCTACGCGTCGGAATACGGACGCCGCCCGCAATACTGCGTGCCGGTGGTGAACCACGACGTGGCCAACGCGCTGCTGCATGCGTTCGCCGATGCCCATCCCTTGAGTCCGCGTGGCGTGAAGGAAGCGCTGGAGCGGGTGAAGATGCTGCCGGCCGCCGCAGGCGCACCCGGGACCAGGGTGTCGTTCGGAAAGTGGACTCGCCGGGCCTGGATGGGCGCCGGCTACCTGGTGGCCCGCCAGCTGGACGCCGACGGCGTGAGTTCCCACCTTGTCGACCGTTTCGGTGAGGAATGACCGATGACCACGAAGCAGACAACACCTTCAACACCTTCGACAACGCCGTCGCCTACCCAACCGAAGAAGCGGTCCGTCTGGGCCATAGTTTGTATCCTGGTCGCCGCCGCGGCACTCGCGGTGGTCGCGCACTACGCGCGTACGGGCGCGGTCTCGGACCGGATTCGGAACCCGAACGTCGTCGGCGCCCCGCGGCCGGTCGAGCCGCTGTTCGGCTATCAGCATTGGCTTGGTCTGTTCCAGATCTTCACCATCATCTCGATGGGCATCGTCATCGCGGTCTACGTGGTGGTGTGGCGCCGGCATCCCGCGCCCCCAATCCTGTTGATGGGCATCGTCACAACGTTGATCGTCTGGCAGGACCCGATCATGAACTGGGTGCCGTACGCGGTGTACAACCCGCAGCTGTGGCACTGGCCGGAGGACTGGCCGCTGGTGTCCCTTTCGCCGACGGTCGAGCCGTTCCTGGTCATCGGCTACATCATGTTCTATCTGGGGCCCTACTTTCCGGCCATCTGGATCCTGCGCAGGATTCAGTCCCGTCGGCCCGTCGACTCGTTCGTCTGGCGGCACCCGTTGATCACCCTGGCGGCGATCATCCTGCCCGTCGGCATCGTCATGGACGCGATGCTCGAGACGACGCTGGTGCGCACCGGCTTTTACATCTACGACCAAGTCATCCCGTTCGGGTCCGTATTCACCGGCAAGACATACCAATTCCCGTTCATCTGGGAAACCGTGATGGTGACGTTTGTGATGATCCCGGCGGGGGTGCTGCTGTACCGCGATGACACCGGTCGCACGGTCGCCGAGAAGCTCGCCCAGCGAGCCCGAATTTTCCCCGGCCGCCCGAAGCTGGCGATGTTCGCGGTCATGTTCGTCCTGATCAACCTGGCCTACTTCGCCTACGGGACCGGCTTCGCGATCATCAAGTGGACCAAAACCGCCACCTCGGTGGCCTGCCCTTGGCCGTATCCCGAGGCCAAAGTCTATGACCCACAAGGCTTCTACGAGAGAAACGGTCAGCCGGGCCCGTACTCGGTCGGCATCTGGTCGACCTGGATGAGTGCCCAGCCCAACGGGCGCCCGAACGTCGAACTGCCTGCCGACGGCGGAAGGTGCGCGCCGCGCACATGAGCGAGCCCCGCACCATCGTCATCACCGGCGCGTCCCGCGGGCTTGGCCTCGCATCCGCGGCACACATGTACCAGCGGGGCTGGCGTGTCGTGGCGGCCATGCGCTCGCCCGAGTCCGGCCTTTCGGCGCTGCGCGCGAAGACCGGCGCCGCAGAAGACGATCCGCGATTGGTCGCAGTCCCGTTGGATCTCACCGACCCGGCGTCGATCGCGGCCGCGGCCAAGGCGATCGAGGCGGCCGCCGGGGCCCCGCACGCGCTGGTGCACAACGCCGGGATCTCCGCTGCGGGAGCGCTGGAGGAGACACCGATGGACCTGTGGGAGCGCATGTTCGCGACCGCGGTGTTCGGACCGGTGCGGCTGACCAAGGCGCTGTTGCCGTCGATGCGGGCCGCGGGACGGGGGCGAATCGTGGTGATCTCGAGTCAGGGCGGCGTGCGCGGAATGCCGGAGATCGCGGCGTACTCGGCCGCGAAGGGCGCCGTGGAACGCTGGGCGGAGTCGTTGGCCGGGGAGGTGGCGCCCTTCGGCCTCGGCGTCAGCGTATTGGTCACCGGGACCTTCGACACCGACATCATCACCGACACGGGGACATCCGATCACCGCGACTTCGCCGGGCCGTACGCCCCGTTGCATCGCAAGATCGACCGGCGGGGTCGCGCGGCCATGCGGCTGGCGCAGCCACCGGAGCACTTCGCCCGTGGGCTTGTCAAGGCTGTCGAGGACCGTGCGCCGTTTGCGCGGCATGCGGTCGGCGTCGACGCCCGCATGTTGATGGTTGCCAACCGGCTGCTTTCCGGTAAGGCTCTCCATAGGGTGACCCGTCTGGCGATGGGTATCCCACACTCTGGCGCTCTGAGCAGCGCGTCGTCGAAGGAGAGCTGAACAAATATGGCTAGTACTGTAAAGGTCCGCTTCGAGCCGAAGATGATGATCGACGGCCAGCTCGTCGACGGACGAGCCGGCACCTTCGCCAACATCAACCCGGCGACCGAGGAGACCCTCGGGGAGGTCGCCGACGCGTCAACCGAAGACATGCGCCGGGCCATCGACGCCGCCCGGCGGGCCTTCGACGAGACCGATTGGTCGACCAACCGTGCGCTGCGGCAGCGCTGCCTGTTGCAGCTGCACGAGGCGATCGACGCCGAGCGCGAGGAGCTGCGCGAGGAGCTCATCCTCGAAGTCGGTGCCCCCCGGGCAATCACTTTCGGTCCCCAACTGGATGCGCCGCTGGAGGACGGGCTGCGCTATCCGGCCAGGCTCATCGACGAGTACCCGTGGGAAACCGACCTGGGCGACAAGACGATCAGCCTCACCGGCACCCTCACCACCCGCAAGGTTTGGCGGGAACCGGTCGGGGTGGTCGGCGCGATCGTGCCGTGGAACTTCCCGTTCGAGATCACCATCAACAAGATCGGTCAGGCGCTGGGCACCGGCAACACCATGGTGCTCAAGCCCGCGCCCGACACGCCGTTCAATGCGACCCGGCTCGGCCGGCTGATCGCCGAAAACACCGACATCCCACCGGGTGTCGTCAACGTTGTGACCGCTTCGGATCACCTGGTGGGCGAGGAGCTCACGCTGTCCCCGAAGGTCGACCTGATCTCGTTCACCGGCTCCACCGCCGTCGGCCAGCGGATCATGGAAAAGGGTGCGCTGACGATGAAGCGGCTGTTCCTCGAGCTCGGCGGCAAGTCGGCCACCATCGTGCTGGAGGACGCGGATTTCGGGATGGCGTGCGTGATCGGCATCGCGCCGTGCATGCACGCCGGGCAAGGGTGTGCCAACCCCACCCGGATGCTGTTGCCGCGGTCTCGCTACGACGAGGGTGTGGCGATCCTGAAGAGCATCTACGACAACGTCACGTGCGGCGACCCGCAGGATCCCGGGACGCTGTGCGGCCCGGTGATTTCGGACAAGCAGCGCAAGCGCGTGCAGCATTACATCAACAAGGGCGTCGAAGAGGGCGCCACCGCGCTGGTCGGCGGGCCCGATGCGCCCACCGGCTTCGACAGGGGATTCTTCGTCAGGCCAACGCTTTTCACCAATGTCGACAACTCCATGACGATCGCGCAGGAGGAGATCTTCGGTCCGGTGCTCTCCGTCATCCCGTTCGACGACGAGGAGGAGGCGATCCGGATTGCCAACGACAGCAGGTACGGATTGGCGGGCAACGTGATGTCGGGCTCGCTGGAGCACTCGCTGGCGGTGGCCCGCCGGATCCGGGCCGGCTTCATGGGTGTCAACGGCGGCGCCCCGTACGGCGCCGACACACCGTTCGGCGGATACAAATACAGCGGCGTGGGCCGGCAGAACGGCGTAGCCGGGTTCGACCAGTACACCGAGATCAAGTCCGTGGGGTATCCGGCCGGCTAGCGGCGCAACGGAAGGGGCATGAATGCAGCTGTTTGACGACCTCGAGGATTTCGGGGCCTTTGACGACGTTGTCTCGGGTGATGTTCGGGACCCCTATACCGAGTTGGCCCGGTTGCGGCGCGAGGAGCCGGTGCAGCGCATCGACTTCTCGGGCATGCCGCACGAGGAGTCCAAGCCGGTCTTCATCGTGTACCGCTACGAAGAGGTGCAGCAGATGCTGCGAGACAACGAGACGTTCTCCTCGGCGATCATCATCGACGCATTCGGGGACGTGCTGGGCAGGCACGTCATGCTCGGGATGGACGAGCCGGAACACGGTCGTCACCGTGCTCTGGTGGCAAAGGCATTCTCGCAGAAGGCATTAGCGCGATGGGAGCACGAACTGGTCGGCAAGGTCGGCAATGAGCTGATCGACCAGTTCGCCGCCCGCGGCCGCGCCGATCTGGTGAAAGAGTTCACTTTTCCCTATCCGACGCAGATCATCGCCGGCCTGCTGGGCTTGCCGCGGGAGGACTATCCGCAGTTCCAGCGATGGTCGATCTCGTTGCTGAGCTTCACCATCAACCCGGAGCGCGGCCGCGCGGCCTCCGCGGCGCTCGAGGAGTACTTCGCGCCGATCCTCGCAGCGCGGCGCGCGGAGCCGCGTGACGATCTGATCAGCGGTCTGGCGCAGGCGGAGATCGACGGAGAGAAGCTGTCGGATGTGGAGATCTTCTCGTTCCTGCGGTTGCTGCTTCCCGCGGGCGTCGAAACCACCTACCGCTCGCTGGGAAACATGCTGTTCGGATTGCTTTCCAACACAGGCCAACTCGAAGCGGTACGGGCCGATCGTTCGCTGTTGCCGCAGGCGATCGAGGAGGCCGTCCGGTGGGAACCGCCGCTGCTGACCATCACCCGGGTCGCCACCCGCGACACCGAGCTGGCGGGTGTGGCCATCCCCGCGGGCTCGGCGGTCATGCCGATGCTGGGCGCCGCCAACAGGCAGGACGACCGATACGCCGAACCCGACCGCTTCGACATCTTCCGGTCGCCCAGAGCCCATATCGGTTTCGGGCACGGTGTCCATGTCTGCCTCGGAATGCATCTGGCCCGGCTGGAGATGCGTGTGGCGCTCAACTTGCTGTTCGACCGGTTGGCCAACCTGCGTCTCGACCCCGGGGCCGACGATCCGCACATTCGCGGCCAGGTCTTTCGCTCGCCGACGTCGCTTCCGGTGTTGTTCGATCCGTCCGCCTGAGCGCCGAGATTGCCGTGGCGGCTGTAATTTCGGCGGGGACCGCGACCGTAGCGGCAATCTCGGCGCGTAGATCGAGACCAGGGGGGTGTTTGTGAGTGATTTCGAATCGGTCGATTTCTTCACCGACGCGTCGCTGGTCCCCGATCCCTACCCGTATTTCGACCATCTGCGTGAGCGTTGTCCGGTCATGTCACGGCCCACGCAGGGCGTGGTGGCCATAACGGGGCACCAGGAGGCTCTCGCGGTGTACAAAGACCCGGCGTTCTCCTCCTGCGTCGCGGTCGCGGGCCCATTTTCGGGACTGCCTTTCGAGCCCCACGGTGACGACATCGGTGCGCTGATCGAGCAACATCGTTCCCAGATCCCGATGAGTGAACACATCGTCACGCAGGATCCTCCGGAGCACACCCGGACCCGGGGACTGCTCAGCCGCCTGCTGACGCCCAAGCGGCTCAAGGAAAACGAAGAATTCATGTGGCGGCTCGCCGATGCGCAGCTCGACGAGTTCGTGTCCCGCCGAACGTGTGAGTTTCTGAACGACTACGCACGACCCTTCACCGGGTTGGTGATCGCCGACCTGTTGGGAGTTCCCCCGGAAGACCATGACGAGTTCCGCGCCGTCTTTTTCGGCAAGGTGTCGGGCGGAATCGAGGACGATTCGATGACGCGCGCCCACAATCCGCTCGAGTACCTCGACGACAAGTTCACCACCTATATCACCGAGCGCCGCCGCGAGCCACGATCCGACGTGCTGACCGAGCTGGCCCTGGCGAAGTACCCCGACGGCTCGACTCCAGAAGTCATCGACGTCGTCCGGCTGGCCACGTTCGTATTTGCGGCCGGACAGGAAACCACGACGAAGTTGCTCAGCTTCGCGGTGCGAATGATCGCCGAAAATCCGCAGATTCAAACGTTGCTTCGCGAAGACCGCAGCAAGATAACGACTTTCGTCGAGGAAACGCTGCGCACGGAAAGTCCGGTCAAGTGTCACTTCCGGATGGCGCGCACCGCGACGTCCATTGGCGACACCAAGATCGCGGCCGGCAGCACGGTGATGCTGCTACCCGGCGCGAGCAATCGGGACGCGCGAAAGTTTGAGGAGCCCAACGAGTTCCGCATCGATCGCGCGAACGTCCGCGAGCATGTGGCGTTCGGGCGGGGTAACCATTCCTGCCCGGGCGCGCCGCTGGCCCGCGCAGAGGGACGAATTTCCCTCAACCGCATCCTCGACCGGATGTCAGACATCGGCATTCTCGAAACGGAGCACGGGTCACCCGACTCCCGCCGCTACACCTACGAGCCGACCTGGCAGATGCGGGGCCTCACCGAGCTGCACCTTGCCTTCAGCCCGACTGGGTGAGCACACCTAATACGGCCGACTGCCACCCCGCTCCCCGCCCTCCCAACGCGTTGGTTGACAATCGAGGCAGGCCCCACTTCGGAACGTCGAAGTCCTAGCGTCAAAGGAGACACAACCATGGCTGAAGCCGTCATCGTCGAGGCAATCCGCTCACCGATCGGCAAGCGCAACGGCGGGTTGTCGGGGGTGCATCCGGCCGACCTGTCCGCGCAGGTCCTCAATGGGCTGGCCGACAAGGCCGGCATCGACCCGGGGATTGTCGACGACGTCATCTGGGGCTGCGTGATGCAGGCCGGTGAACAAGCCCTCGACATCGCCCGGACCGCGGTGCTGGCCGCCGGCTGGCCCGAGACCGTGCCCGGCGTGACCGTCGACCGCCAGTGCGGGTCGAGCCAGCAATCCATCCACTTCGCCGCGGCCGGCGTGGTAGCCGGGCACTACGACGTCGTCGTCGCGGGCGGGGTTGAGTCGATGTCGCGGATCCCGATGGGCGCGTCGCTCGCGGGCGGGGGCCGGCCGTATCCGGAGACCTTCATGACGCGCTATGAGGGCCGGGTCCCCAACCAGGGCCTCGGCGCGGAAATGATCGCTGAGCAGTGGGGCCTCGACCGGCTCGCGCTGGACGAGTTCGCTCTGGCTTCACACGAAAAGGCCGCAGCGGCACAGGATTCCGGTGCCTTCGACGACCAGATCGTGGGCATCAAGGACCAAGACAGTAACGTCGTGCTCAAGGATGAGGGAATCCGGCGCGGCACTCCGATGGAGAAGATGGCGGCGCTGAAGCCGGCCTTCAAGGAAGACGGTGTGATCCACGCCGGCAATTCCTCGCAGATCTCCGATGGCTCGGCCGCGCTGCTGTTCATGTCGGCCGAGAAGGCCAAGTCGCTGGGGCTGAAGCCGATCGCCAAGGTGCACACCGCGACCCTGGCCGGAGCCGACCCGGTGATCATGTTGACCGCGCCCATTCCGGCGACCCAGAAGGCGCTCAAGAAATCCGGGCTGAGCATCGACGACATCGGGGCATACGAGGTCAACGAGGCGTTCGCGCCGGTCCCGCTCGCGTGGCTGAAAGACATCGGCGCCGACGAGAAGAAGCTCAACCCCAACGGCGGCGCCATCGCGCTCGGTCACCCGCTCGGCGGTTCGGGAGCGCGTATCATGACCACGCTCCTTTACCACATGCGGGACAAGGGAATTCGCTACGGCCTGCAGACGATGTGCGAGGGCGGTGGCCAGGCCAACGCGACCATCGTCGAGCTCCTGTGACAGATCCCGCCGCGGGGCCGGCGGCGCTCGTCGATCGCTCCGGCAACGTCATGGTCATTACGATCAATCGGCCGGACGCGCGCAACGCGGTGAACGCCGCGGTCAGCATCGGGGTGGGAGATGCGCTGGAGGAAGCGCAACGCGACCCCGACGTGCGGGCGGTGGTGATCACCGGCGCGGGAGACAAATCGTTTTGCGCCGGAGCCGATCTCAAGGCGATCGCGCGCCGGGAGAACCTGTATCACCCCGACCACCCCGAGTGGGGCTTCGCCGGTTACGTGCACCACTTCGTCGACAAGCCCACCATCGCCGCGGTCAATGGCACCGCGTTCGGCGGTGGCACGGAGTTGGCGTTGGCCAGCGACCTGGTGGTGGCCAGTGAGCGCGCCCAATTCGGGCTACCGGAGGTCAAGCGCGGGCTGATCGCCGCTGCGGGCGGGGTTTTCCGGATCGTCAGCCAGCTGCCCCGCAAAGTTGCGATGGAGCTGCTCTTGACCGGTGAGCCAATGACGGCTTCCGACGCCTTGGAGTGGGGCCTGGTCAACCAGGTGGTGAAGGGCGGGTCGGTCCTGGACGCGGCACTGGCACTCGCGGCGCGTGTCACCGTCAACGCGCCGCTTTCCGTACAGGCCAGCAAGCGCATCGCGTATGGGGTCGACGACGGCGTGATCGCCGCCGATGAGGTGGGCTGGGATCGCACCCTGCGCGAGATGCGTTCCCTGATCAGGTCCGAAGACGCCAGGGAGGGACCGTTGGCGTTCGCCGAGAAGCGGCAGCCGGTCTGGAAGGCGCGCTGACCAAGGGGCCCGAAGGGTCAGAGCGCCAACCTGTTCACCGCGGTCCGGAACACGGCGGGCAGGGCCGTGCAGGCCGGCACGAGGGCGCGGCGCGTCACTCGCGGCGTGCTGGCCAGCACCAGCCCCCGGGTGAGCATCCGGTAATCGCGGGTAACCCGGTGCCACGCACCCTCATACGACGATGGTTCGTCGTTCACGATGGCGTTGACCGCCGCGGCCGCTTGCTTGACCGCGAGACTGATGCCTTCACCAGTCAGCGCATCCTCGTACCCCGCGGCGTCGCCCACCAACAGCACCCGCCCGGCAACGCGGCGGGAGACCACCTGCCGCATCGGTCCGCAGCCGCGGGCGTGCCCCCGGCTCGCGCCCCGCAGATGTTGGGCCAGCGACGGGAACCAGGCAAGGTCGGGTTGCCCGCGAGACAGGATCGCCACGCCGACCAGGTCCGGTTCCACCGGCGTCACGTACGCCTCGCCCCAACGCGACCAGTGCACCTCAACGAACTCCGACCACACCGGCACCTTGTAATGCCAGCGCACGCCGTAGCGCCGCGGTGTTCCGGCCGTCGTCTGGATGCCGACGGCGCGCCGGACCGTGGAATGCAGTCCGTCGGCCGCCACCAACCATTTCGCGCGGACGCCGGCCGCCGTCACTCCGTGCGCGTCTTGCTCGACGGTTGTCACGCGTTCCTGAATCCATTCGGCGTCTTGCTCTTTGGCCCGTGCGGCCAGTGCCGCGTGCAGGGTGGTGCGTCGCACGCCCCGGCCCGGCCCGTTGCGAAACCGCGCCTCGGCGCGGCGGTGTTCGCTGAGATAGGCAATTCCGCGAAACGGCATGCCGGCCGGGTCGACGCCGAGCGAAGTCAGTTCGGCGAGTCCGCCAGGCATCAGCCCTTCGCCGCATGCCTTGTCGATGGGGCTCTCCCGCGGGTCGGCGACGATGACCGAAAGCCCAAGTCTCCGAGCGTGTAACGCGGTGGCGAGGCCGCCCGGCCCGCCGCCGACGACCAGCAGGTCGGTGTCGTAGTCTGTCATGCGTACCCCAAAGCCGAGTTCTCTACGCGCAGACGCACTCTCAGCAACATGGCGTTGGCCAGTGTGAAAATGAGCGCGGTCAGCCACGCGGTGTGCACCAATGGCAGCGCAAACCCTTCGGCCACCACAGCAACATAGTTCGGGTGGTGCAGCCACCGGTAAGGTCCCCGTTTTATCAGGGGCGCCTCCGGCAACACGATCACGCGAGTGTTCCACCGTGGGCCCAGCGTCGTGATGCACCACCAGCGCAGCACCTGGGCCAGTGCGGCCACGGCGAGCATCGGCCAGCCGAGCCAGCCGATGAACGGCCGGTGCAGCGCCCACGGTTCGATGAGGCAGCCGAGCAGCAGTGCGGTGTGGAGAGCGACCATTACCGGATAGTGATCTTGACCAAACTCCTTGCCGCCGTGGGCAAAAGCCCATCGCGCATTGCGTTTGGCTACGATCAGCTCGGCAAGCCGTTCGACGGCTACCGCCAGGATCAGCAAGTAATACATAGGTCTTCTGGGCCCTACCAGCTCAGCAGGACGAATTCGGCGGAGAAGCCCGGTCCCATGGCGATCATCAGCCCGATCGTACCCGGCGACGGCGGGTCGGCCATTGTGGCGTGAAGTATGTCAAGCACCGAAACCGATGACAGGTTTCCATTGTCGCGCAACGAGGTTCTGGTGCGTTCGAGGGCATCCGCCGGCAGCTCCAACGCGTCTTCGACCGCGTCGATCACCTTCGGGCCGGCGGCGTGCAACAACCACGTTGAGACGTCGGATGTGGTCAATCCGTGGTGGGCAAGGAACTTGCGGATGTCGTCGCCCACGTACTTCTCGACGACGGTCGAGATCTCGGCGGACAGGACAATCTGAAACCCGTCGCCGCCGATGTTCCAGCCCAACGCGCCTTCGGTGTCCGGGTAGGTCATGCTGCGGGTGGCCAGCATCTTCGGCCCAACCGGTGTCCGGTCGGCTCCGGTCGCGATGACAACGGCGGCGCCGTCACCAAACAGGCTGGAAGCGACGAGATTGGCTATCGAAACATCCTCGCGCTGAATGGTCAACGAGCACAGCTCGACCGCCAGCAGCACCGCCACGTGATCGGGAAACGCCCGAAGGTAGTCATGCACCCGCGCCAGTCCGGCCGCGCCGGCCACACAGCCCAGGCCGAACAACGGGACGCGTTTGACGTCTTGGCGCAACCCGACGCGCGCTGCCAGCCGGGCCTCCAGGCTCGGCACGGCGAGCCCGGTAACCGTCGTCGAAAAGACGACGTCGACCTCCGACGGGTCGAGATTGGCCTGATCAAGCGCTGCGAGCAGCGCCTGCTCGGCCAGGTCCAGGGCGACCTCGACAAACTTGTCGTTGGCCTCGGTGAAACCGGTCAGTTCCTTGTATCGCGTCAGGGGTAGCGCCGTGTGGCGGGTGGTAACTCCGCTGCTCATCGCAAACCGCCGAAACTCCGGGCCGGCGAAGTCGGTCAACGCCCCGATGACCTCTTCCTGGCTGTATAGGTTCGGCGGGAACTTGACGGCAACTGCGGCGACGGACGGATCTGCATTGGCCGTGGGTCGCTTCAAACCGACGCGCGAGAATCTGTCCCCTGTGATGGTATCCATGTATCGGGTTACGGTGCCGTAGGTAAATCGGTTCAAATCCCGCGCGTAAACGAGACGTAACGACGTCGACCGGACAACTCCCGCGGCGGGCATCGTCGCCCGGTTAGGGTCGGGGGTATGCGGATGCTCGTCACCGGTGCCACCGGTTATGTGGGATCGCGGCTGGTCACTGGAGGCAGCGCTGCCACTGCCCCCGGGACTGGCCGGGGAGCGCTGCGAACCGGGCTGGCCATGCCGCTCGCATTGACCTCGAAGGTACGTTCGGCATGAGTCAGTCGACCACTCCGTACCAGGCCACCGTGTTATCCGAGTTGCGTCGCGCCATGACCAATGTCGCTGTGCCCCACAACGAACCGCCCGGTGTCGTGCGACGCCGGCGCGTCGTCGTCGCGATCACACTGGTGATCGGCGCTGCGGTGCTGGGCTTTTCGCTGCGCCGCCATCCGGGCGAGTCGAGTTTCTACTGGCTCACGCTGGCACTGGCGGCCGTGTGGATCGTCGGTGGATTCGCCTCGGGCCCTTTGCATCTGGGTGGCATCTGCTGGCGCGGCCGCAACCAGCGGCCGGTGATCACGGGAACGACCGTCGGCCTGCTGCTTGGTGGCGTCTTCGTGTTGGGCGGACTGATCGTGAAGGAGATACCGGCCTTCTCGGCCCTCATTACCCGCGTGCTGTTATTCGCCCACCAGGGCGCTTTTCCGCTGATCGTTGCGATCACCGTGGCCAACGGCGTCGCCGAGGAAATCTTTTTCCGCGGCGCGCTGTACAGCGCGTTGGGCCGGTACCACCCTGTGGTTATTTCGACCATTTTGTACGCGTGCGTGACCATGGCCAGCGGCAACGCGATGCTCGGATTCGCCGCGATTGTCCTCGGTACGGTGTGCGCGCTGGAGCGCCGGGCCAGCGGCGGTGTGCTGGCTCCGGTGCTGACTCACTTCGTGTGGGGCCTGATCATGGTGCTCGCGCTGCCGCCGATGTTCGGCGTTTGACGGCGGTCAGCGTCTCGGGGTGACGACGTCGCGGGCCAGGGCGCTCAGCGCGGCCCTGCGCAGCGGCCACACTGCGAACCAGCACAACCGGCCCACGACGCCGCTCGGGAAGAAGATCGCCCGCTGCGTGTACTCGCTGCCGCCGTCGTGCGGGGTGATCGTGATCTCGAGCCACGCCCGCCCCAACGCGCGCAGATGGCCATGCAGCCGCAGCCGCGAGCCGGGCTCGCGCTCCGCCACGCTCCAGCGCCCAGGCAAGCGGCCTCGCCCCAGCCGGCCGCCGCTAGTCGCCGCCTCGGCCGCTTTCCACAGCTCGCCGGGTTCCGTGGAGGTCTGGACGTTCCGCGCATCGGTGTATACCGTCGCCCCGGCCCAGTCCGGGTCGCTGGGCAGTGGCGCGGCGGGATCCGATCGCAGGGAGTCCCAGGTGGCGTCGGGGAGTCCGCGTGTCACGCGGTCCAGCGCCAGTTCGACGGCGCGGCGGTAGCCGATGAGGCCCCCCGGTGGTGGATCGGTGATGCT
>Ga0210389_10001189_pt1 | contig 21315 bp, 25 predicted proteins | sample IncBWH28OmetaG_FD_160127 | JGI IMG/M metagenome (GOLD analysis project Ga0210389, IMG submission 160127) | Forest soil microbial communities from Barre Woods Harvard Forest LTER site, Petersham, Massachusetts, United States - Inc-BW-H-28-O ...
TGGCTGGTGATGAGCCTGAAAATCCGGATTGCCGCCCGCCGTCTCCGGCGCGTAAATGACTTCGCGCTTTTTCGACGGCGGGCGGGTGCCGTCTTTCACGGCCGCGTTCCATGCGCCTGCATACCACGCCCAGGCGATGCCTTTCGCATCCAGCGCATCGCCGATGGTGCGCTGAGTTTGCGGCGGCAGCGTCGTCGGATTGTTCGGGTCCGCATGGGCAAAGGTGGCATCGCCCGCCGCGGGCTTGTTGCGGCTCGGTTGGTAGGGAGGCTGCATGGTGTTCACCGCGTAGAACTTGCCGTCGCCGAAATAATTGAGCGGCGCGATATCCCCGCTTCTGGCGAAAGTGGGCGGCTCGTCGAGGGCCGAGGCCGGCGGTGAGGCTGCGGTTTTCAACCGCGGCAAGTAGCCGCCGGCGGCATCTTTTTCCAGCACCGCGATCGACGGCTTCGCGGCGGCGGTATCGGCGTTCGGGTATTCCGGGGCGCAGGCGCAAATCAGGTATTGATGATTGAGAAACGATCCGCCGAATGCGCCTTGAAAGAAATTGTCGGCGAGCACGAATTCCAGCGCCAGGGCATACAGCGCCGAACCGCTATAGTCGTAATTTCCCAGCGCGAGACCGCCGGCGTCCGACCACGCGGCAAAGCCGTCATTCTTGCCGCCGTCGATCTGCATTTGATGCTCGTAAAAGCGATGCCACAAATCGCGCGTCACCGTGTTGGTCGTCAGGGTGGCCTGCGATTGCGCCGTGAATCCATGCTCGACGGAATACGGCGCATTGGGCAGTCCGGCGCTCTGCTGTTGCGTGACCACCGGCGTGACGCCCGCCGCCGTCACGCCGCCCCAGGTCGGCGGAAGAACGGACAGCACGCTGCCGTCGCGGTCCAACTGCGGATGATACGCCGGCAAGGGGCGGCCATCGCGGTCGATGACTTCGGTCAAGTTCCGTGCGTCGGGGAAATTGCCGTACAAGTTGTCGAAGGCGCGATTCTCCGCATAAATGACGACGATGGTGTCGATGTCACTGCGCAGGGCGCGAGTCACGGCGAGCGGCGCCGCATCCTCGCGGTCCTCGCTCTCCTGGCGCTCATCGCGCGGCGCCGTCACGAACCTCGTCTGGACGCAACTCGAGAGGGCCGCCGCAACGCAGGCACCGCAAAGAAACGCAAGGGATACGCGCACGCAGGATTGCGCCAGGCTCGTCAGTATAAGGGGCAGCGCCCTCCTTGGGCGATCATAGCGGCGCGGACTCGCGCAAATTCACTCCGCAATTTCACGCTTTGGAGAACGGCCTCAGAACTGCCACAGCGCGCTCACCATGAGCGCGTCGGGATCTCCAAACTGCGAACTGATGCGTTGGTATTCGCCGCGAAGAGTCAGGCCGAAGGGAAATCTGGACTGCACTCCCGCGCCGTACGCGAATCTCGTGCTGGTAACTTGATGACGATCGGTGGGTACGAAGTACGGGCACGGGCCGCCGCTGTAGCAGGGCTGCTGAACGAAGTCGGTGAGGTTGGTGGACAGCCGCGCGGCACCGGCCTTGGCGAAGACATCGATGAACGGCAAGGGCAGCGGCAGGTAGCCCACTGCGAACAGCGCGGGGGCCGTGGGGTGAGAGTCGCTGCCCGAAACGTTGAAATCGTAACGGCCGTTGTGCCGGTATGGTTGGCCGAAATCGATGTACTCGGCCTCGAGCCCGATCAGCCTGATCGGGCGGATACCGAGGAATCCTTGCCAGGCGAATTGGTAGTCGTTGTAGTAGCCGGGATATCCATAGCGGGAGTCATCGCTCCTGATCTGCGATTCGCCTACGCCGGCGCCGACGTAAAATCCCAGAGGATTGTCCGCGAGAGCCGCGCCCGAGGCGCCACACGCCGCAATCGCCAGAAGCGCCCCAAGGATCCTGAATTTCCGCATAAAAAACCTCCGCTTTGACTAACGCATTCGACCGGGAGGCGTTGACAGAAGTTCCGGATCAACTCAGCGCGCGCAGCGCGGGTATACTTGCGAATATGAAATTCGCGCAACTTTGGGTCCTGGTCTGTCTCACCGAGGGAATCCTCGGTTGCGGCCAGAAAGGCCCGCTGGTCATGCCCGATGCGCAGAAGCACAAGCGGACTATTCCCACTCTGCCGGGCGCCAAGCCCAAGCCCGCGAGCGAAAGCGGCGCGGCCACTCCAGCACCCGAAGACGCGGGTCCAACAACGACTCCTGCGCCGCCCGCACCGGTACCGCCCGCACCGGTACCGCCCGCACCGGTACCGCCCGCACCCGCGCCCACTTCGCCGAGCACTCCTCCGCCCCCAGACTTGACGCGTCCTTAGGAGTGAGCGCGCGCAAATTAATCCTGGTCGACGGCTCGGGCTATCTGTATCGCGCCTTTCATGCGCTGCCGCCCCTGAGCAACTCGCGCGGCGAACCGACCGGCGCCGTGTTGGGCGTGCTCAACATGCTGAACAAAATGATCAAGGAAGAAGCACCGGATCGCATCGCCGTTGTGTTCGATGCGCCCGGCCGAACTTTCAGGGACGATCTCTTCGATCAATACAAGGCACATCGCACGCCGATGCCCGATGATCTTAGGGCGCAGGTGCAGCCTCTTTACGATGTGGTCGGCGCGATGGGTGTGCCGCTGTTGCGCGTGCCCGGCGTCGAAGCCGACGATGTGATCGGCACCCTCGCGAAACAGGGCGCGGACGCCGGCTTCAAGGTGCTGATCTCCACCGGCGACAAAGACATGGCTCAGTTGGTGGGACCGAATGTCGAATTGCTCAACACCATGAGCAACACGCGTCTTGATCGCGCCGGCGTCAAGGCAAAATTCGATGTCTTTCCAGAGCAGATCGTCGATTACCTGGCGCTGGTCGGCGACACCTCCGACAATATTCCGGGCATCACCAGCGTGGGCCCAAAAACCGCCGCGAAATGGCTGAATCAATATCAAACGCTCGACGCCTTGATTGCCCATGCCGCCGAGATCGCCGGCAAGGTCGGCGATAATTTGCGCAACGAGCTGCCGATGCTGGAGCTGTCGCGCAAGCTCGCCACCATCGATACCACGCTGGGACTGGATATGACCGCCGAGCAGTTGATTCCCGGCGCGCCCGACGTGCCGCGGCTGCGCGAGCTGTACACCCGCATGGAATTGCGCGCCCTGCTCAAATCCTTGGGCGCTGAGCCCGAGCTTCCCGCCGCCGGGGGCACGGCCGAAGTGGACGTCGTCGCCGCCGCGAGCAGCGGTGCCGGCGGCACCCAGATTGCGGCGGCGGTTGCCGTGGTCAACACGCCCGCGCCCCGCGACTATCACCGGGTGATGTCGGAAGAGGAACTCGAGCTCTGGCTCAAGAAGCTCGCCGCCGCGCCGCTCATTTCATTCGATACCGAGACCGACAGCCTGGACTATATGCGGGCGCAAATCGTCGGCGTGTCGTTCGCGGCCGCGCCGGGGGAAGCCGCCTACGTGCCGCTGGGACACGACTACGCCGGCGCGCCGCATCAGCTAGATCGCAACAAAGTGCTGGCGGCACTGAAGCCCGTGCTCGAGGATGGAACGAAGGCCAAGGTCGGCCATCATCTTAAGTTCGACGCGCATGTGCTGGCCAACTACGGCGTTGCACTCAGGGGGCAGCGCTTCGATTCCATGTTGGAATCCTATGTGCTGAACAGCGTCGCGACGCGCCACGATATGGACGCGAGCGCCGTGCGGTATCTTGGCGTCAAGACCATCGACTTCGAAGAGCTCACGGGCAGGGGCGCGAAGAAAATCACGTTCAACCAGGTGGACGTCGATCGGGCCGCGGAATATGCCGCGGAGGATGCCGACATCACGCTGCAGCTGCATCAGGCGATCTGGCCGCAGATAGAAGCCGTTCCCGGTTTGAAATTCGTCTACGAGAACATCGAGCAGCCGCTCGTGCCCGTGCTGTTCCGCATGGAGCGCGCCGGCGTGCTCGTGGACCGCGCGTTGCTCAAGACGCAGAGCGCCGAGCTGGCGTCGCGCATGCTGGAGCTGCAGACGCTGGCGCACAAGGAAGCCGGCGGTGTCTTCAATGTGGACTCTCCGAAGCAGCTGCAGGAAATTCTGTTCGGCAAGCTTGGCATTCCGGTGATGCGCAAGACGCCGACCGGTCAGCCCTCGACCGCCGAGGACGTGCTCGAGGAGCTCGCCGAGACCTATCCCTTGCCGAAATTGATTTTGGAATATCGCGGCATGGCGAAGCTCAAGTCCACCTACACCGACAACCTGCCGCTGCAGATCAATGAGAGCACCGGACGCATTCACACTTCTTATCACCAAGCGGTGGCCGCGACCGGCCGGCTGTCCTCGCAAGATCCGAATCTGCAAAACATCCCGATCCGCACGCAGGAAGGGCGGCGCATCCGGCAGGCGTTCATCGCACCGCCCGGCCACTCGCTCGTCGCCGCGGACTATTCGCAAATCGAGCTGCGCATCATGGCGCACCTATCGGGGGACGCCACGTTGCTGCGCGCGTTTGCGGAGGATCGCGACGTTCATCAAGCAACGGCCGCGGAAGTGTTCGGCACGCCGCTGGCGGAGGTCAGCGCCGATCAGCGGCGGTCCGCGAAGGCCATCAACTTCGGTCTCATGTACGGCATGTCCGCGTTTGGGCTGGCCCGGCAATTGGGCATACCCCGCGGCGATGCGCAGAAATACATGGATCTCTATTTCGAACGCTATCCGGGCGTCAGGCGTTACATGGACGAGACGCGCCGCCAAGCGCGCGAAAAGGGTTTCGTGGAAACCGTGTTCGGCCGCCGGCTCTATCTGCCCGAGATTCAATCGCGCAACGCTGCACTGCGCCAATACGCCGAACGCAGCGCCATCAATGCGCCGATGCAGGGTACGGCCGCCGACATCATCAAGCGCGCGATGATCGAGGTGGACTCTTGGCTGCAGAGTTCGCGCATTCCCGCTCGATTGATCATGCAAGTGCACGACGAGCTGGTCTTGGAAGTCGCGGATGAGGCGATCGAGACACTCGTAGGACAAACACGGACACACATGATCCGCGCAGCGGATTTATCGATTCCACTCAAGGTGGACGTAGGGGTTGGCCGCAACTGGGACGAGGCGCATTAAAGGCGCATTAAAACGCGTGCGCTAGCACGAAAATTGGAGCAATATTGCGCCATTGGTGGACACACCCGCTGCGGATGCAGCAGGAAAAAAAAACTGCTTTCAAAGGACTGGAACTTTTGAGGACCATCCCCATCTAACCAAATGAGCGTTTAAGACGCTCCTCGCTCTTCTCCCTGAGCGAGCATGACCCGGTTTGTCATCCCCATGCCGGGTTGGTCTGCCCCGATGGTTGCCACAAGCGTCCATCGGGGCTTTTTTATTTATGCTTGGAGCCAGCGCTCCATCACCTCGCGCGCTTCCTCGATTCCTTGACCTTTGTGCGCCGAGAACAGTTGCGCGGATACCGCAGCATCTGATCCGGCCGCGATCGTATCCTTCAGTACGCGCAGCGAATCACGTCGGTTCAGTTTGTCTGCTTTTGTCAACAACACATGCGCCAAGCGACCTCTCGATAGAACCCACTCGAGCATCGCGACGTCCTGCGCACTCAAGCCGCGGCGACTGTCGACGATCAGCATCAAGCCCACCAGCGATTCGCGAACATTGAAATAATGTTCCATCAGAGCGAGCCAGTGCAGGCGAACTCGCTCGGGTACCTTGGCGTATCCGTACCCCGGCAGGTCCACCAACCGCCGCTCGGGCGACAGCTCAAAAAAATTGATGAGCTGGGTGCGCCCCGGAGTGCGGCTGACGCGAGCGAGTCCGGCGCGCTGGGTGATGGCGTTGATGGCGGTGGACTTGCCCGAGTTGGAGCGGCCGGCAAAGGCGATTTCTCTGCCCGAATCGGGCGCAAGCTGATGGGCTTCGGCCGCGCTGGTCATGAACTTCACGTTGGAATAGGTCGTCATGGCCGCCGGTGGGACGCAAATTATTGACTCTAGTGTACAATTTAGGGTTAACAGCAGGTCACAATAAAACGGGGTATTAGGGCGTCATGAAGCGGCTTTGGATTCTCGCAGCAACACTTTCCGGCACTCTCGTCACGACTCTTGCGATCCCCGCGCCCAGCGTCGAAGCCGGCGCTACCAAGGCTGCCACCTGCCAGGCCTGCCACGGCGCCAACGGCAACAGCACCAATCCGGAATGGCCCAGCCTCGCCGGGCTTGGCGCCGACTACATTGCCGACCAGCTCAATAACTTCAAGACAGGCAAGCGCGCGAGCCCCGTCATGATGCCGATGGCGGCGAATTTGACGGCCGGCGACATGGCCGATCTCGGCATGTATTTCGACAGCCTGACCAATACCGGATTGGAAGCGGACCCCTCTTACTGGCAGGCGGGCGAGAAGCTCTATCGGGGCGGCGATCTCGCGCGTGGAATCCCCGCGTGCATGGCCTGCCACGGCGCGACCGGCAAGGGCAACGAACCGGCCAAATTTCCGGCGCTGCGAGGCCAACAATCCACGTATGTCGCCAAGCAACTCAATGACTATGCATCGGGCACCCGGGCGACGGGGCCTAATGGCATCATGCAGACCATCGCCAAGCGTCTCTCTCCCGAGGACATTCGAAATCTTGCGTCTTACGTGCAAGGGATACGCTGATGCGCCTTCGCGCGGGGCCCTTGTTGGCGCTGGGAGTTGTTCTGCTGTTGACGGCCTGCGGCAAGCAGGAATCATCGGGGCTTGCTCCGAAGAAAGCCCCTGGGCCCGCGACCGCCCCCGCGGTGAACACCACGGCGCCGGCCGTGCCGGGCAAGACCGCGGCCGACGCGGCGAAGCCTTTGACGATGACGCATCTCAACGAAGACGGCTCCGAATCGATTGAGGAGACACCGGGAGACACCAGTTCCCAGAATAAATTGCTGGCGGCGGTGGCCTCGACCGTTGCCGCTGCGACTTCCACCACCGTGGCCGCTGCGGCGAGCGGTACCCAGTGGCAGGATGGGACGAACTACACGCGGGTGGTTCCGGCGCAGCCGACCAACGTGGGCGCCGGCCAGGTCGAAGTGCTGGAGTTTTTTTGGTACGCCTGTCCGCATTGCTACTCGCTCGAGCCGACCGTGCTGAACTGGCTCAAGAGCAAGCCGCCCTACGTCACCTTCACGCGGGTGCCGGTGCAATGGAACGAAGGTCACCGATCGCTGGCGCGGCTTTTCTACACACTCGACAGCATGGGCAAATTGAACGACCTGCATGCCGAGATCTTCAAGGAAATACAGGTGAACGGCGACCAATTGATCGGCGCCGACAACGCCGCGGCGGCGGAACGCGCGCAACTCGCCTTCGTCAAGAAGCGGGGGCTGCCGGACGCCGACTTCGAAAAGGCCTATCACGACATGAACGTCGAAACGGCCCTGCAGCGTGCCGATCAGCTCGCGCAGCGCTATCGCGTTACCGCTGTGCCTACCTTCGTCGTGAACGGCAAGTACATCAGCGACGTCGGCATGGCGGGCAGCCCTGATCGACTGATGTCCTTGCTCGGCGATCTCGCGGCGCAGGAGCACAAACACTAGGAGCCGCTCGGCGATAATGATGCGCACCCACACCGGCGGCTGTCACTGCGGCCGCGTCCGCTTCGAAGTCATTGCGCCGGCAACCATCGACGTGGATGAGTGCGACTGCTCGATCTGCAGCAAGGTCGGATTTCTGCATCTGATCGTGCCGGCCGAGCGATTCAAATTGCTCAGCGGCGGCGATGCGCTCACGGCCTACACCTTCAATACCGGGGCCGCAAAGCACTTGTTTTGCGCTGTTTGTGGTGTGAAATCTTTTTATATTCCCCGCTCACACCCCGATGGCATCAGCGTCAACGTTCGCTGCATCGACGAAGGCAGCATCGAATCCATGACGGTGAGACCCTTCGACGGACGCCATTGGGAAAATGGCCGCGCGCAATACCCGGACTCCTGATCGTCACATCGCATCGCAGCCACGACATAACCGGAAATCTCGCGGCGTTATGTTGCGACCGGCAACATACCGCAGCCGTTCGGCGAGAATGCAGAAATGGAATCGGTCGATGGAGCTTTCTGGTCGCAGCGACAGCCGCATGGCAAAGGGCTTCGCGAAAGCCTGCTGGCGATGCTGGTGCTTTATGGCCTATTGCCGTGCGACGCATTCGCCGGCGATCAGTCACAAGACCGCGCAGCGCTCCGCGACGCGGGCGCGCGAAAACTTCAGGCGCGCCTTCCTGAGCATTCATTCCCGGCGCCATTTGCTTATCAGCCGGCTCACCCCGAACAGCAGGCATTCTCGGCCACGGAATTTCGGCCCCGAAAGCACGGTCTCCTGGATGCCGACCCGGCAAGAAGCGAGGCCTCTGTGATCGATGCGCCGATTCGCCGGGACACCTCGCTGGCCCGGGAAATTGCGGAATTCAAAACTCAGGATCGCCTGCGCTTGCTGACCTTGTGGCAAAACCGGGCCAGTTCGCTGTCGCTGCAAGCGGGCAAGCATGGCGCGCCATCCCTGCAATGGAGCACGCCTTGGATGCATCGCGACGTGAACTCGCGGGGACTATTCGACCGCCTGCTGACCGTATCGCCGCGCGGTTTTGGCATCTCGTCCCCGCGGGGCAGTGCGCGCCAGGCACCTACGATTGCGCCGGTCAAGCCCGCGGACTTGAGCCTGCCCGGCAACAATCGGTAAGGCGGCCTGTGAGCGGCCGGCAGCCGTGAAACACGGGCTTACGGGCTCGCGGCCTCGTAGCGGCGAAAGAAGCTGTCCTGCTTCCACTGAGGCCGCTCGGGGTCATTGGCAACCTCGATAGCCAGTGCACGGATGACTTCCTCGTAGCCCGCGGCGGTGGCCAGATTGACGGGCTGATTGGCATCGTCCGAGGGGGCGTGATAGCGCTCGGTGCGCCACGCCTTGAGGGCATCGGCCTCGGGTGAACCGGGAACGGCGCCCACGTCGATCATGAGCGAAGGAACACCGTGTCGAACAAAATTATATTGATCGCTGCGGATGAATACATTGAGCAGCGGCAGCGGATCCGGCTGGACCTGCACGTGCAGATGTTCACCGACCTGCGTCACGCGATCCCCTAGGTCGGATTCCGCAAGACCAAAGACGGTGAGGACCTTGAGCGGCACGATGGGCAGAAACATGTCGGTGTTGATGTCGGCGATCATGGATTTTGGCGCGACGGTCGGATGCTCGGCAAAATACTTCGACCCCAACAGTCCCTTCTCCTCGCCCGTCACCCATACGAACAACAGCGAACGCTTCAACGCCGTGTGCGATTGTTTCAGCGAACGGGCGATGTCGAGCAGCAACGCGCTGCCGGAGCCGTTGTCCATCGCGCCGTTGTAAATTCGATCGCCATTGATCGGTTCGCCAATGCCGACATGATCGATGTGGGCGGAAAGCACGACGTATTCGGCCTTGAGCTTCGGATCGGTGCCCGGGATCCGGGCGACAATGTTGGTCGAATCGATCTCCCGCGAGTGGGTGGCGGTCGTCGCGCTGACCGATACCGTCAAGGGGAAGTGCGGCAGCGGCTTGCGATCCTTGCCGAGGGCGGCGAGTTCCGCAAACGTGTGCCCGCTTCCCTGCAAAAGCAGGTCGGCATGGGCCGGATTGAAAGTGACCGCGAGTTTGGAGCCGGAGGTTTCGTCGAATTCCGGGCCGATCAGATCCATGCTCGGATGATTGCGGTTCAGCGATGATCGAGCCCAGGGCAGGTCCACCGAAGCCGGGTTCTGGATCGAGATAAGGCCGATCGCGCCGGCCGCCTTGAGCGCCTTCCAGCGTTCGGCGCGCGACTGATAATGAGCGCTCAACGCCGAGGGCACGTCCGCCGGCGAGCCTGTGAGGATCACGGCCACCTTGCCCTTGAGATCCAGGCCCGCAAAATCGTTGTAATTCTTCTCGGGGATATTCAAGCCGTAGCCGACGAATATCAGCGGTGCATCAACTTTTGGGGCGGGCGGAAAGCGCGTGCTGAAATACGCCTGTTCGCCCAGAGTGAGCGTTTGCGCATGGCCATCGCGAACCAACGAGAGTTGGCAATGGGATTCATCGATCTCGAGCGTACGCAGCTTGACGCTCTGGAAGTAGCCGTCCGAGCCCGCCGGCTCGACGCCCAGCGCCTTGAGCTTGCCGACGATGAATTCCTGCGCTTGATGCTCGCCCTTGCTGCCGGTATCGCGGCCCTCGTACTTGTCGTCCGAGATCTCCTTCACCGTGTCCCACCACGTTTTGCCGTCGAAATGCTCCGCCGCCTGGGCGGTGCACGCAACGACGATGAGCAAGAGTGCCGGTGATCTTCGCAACATAGGGTGTTCCCTGGCTTATTTTATGGGTTGCGTAGCTTATACCGCGCCCGCTTGTTGATCTACCCGAGGGTCGCTTGTGGGATAATTTGGCTTCGCATCTAAAGGTGGCGGCATGGCAGGATACTCGGACACACCGCTGGCTAAGAAGCTGGGAATCAAGGAAGGTTTCAAGGTTCTGCTTGTGAAAGCCCCTGCGCAATACCGGGCGCTTCTCGCGCCGCTGCCGGCGTCGGTCCGCTTCACGAGCACGGCGAACTCTGCGACGAATCTGGTGCACGCGTTTGCGACAGAACGCAGCGCACTCGCCCGATTGCTGAACACACTGCGCAACAAACTGCCGCATGAGGCGGCCATTTGGGTGTCATGGCCGAAGAAGTCCTCGAAGGTGCCGACGGACATCACCGAGGATGCGATTCGGGAGATCGCGTTGCCGTTGGGTTTCGTCGATATCAAGGTTTGTGCGGTCACCGAGGTGTGGTCCGGTCTCAAGCTCGTTGTGCGCAAGGAGCTGCGGGGGAAAGCTCCCTCGGTTCCCTGATCTCGGCTGGGTGTCGCAGAGCAACAAGTCGTAACACAACGCCGGGCGAGCGTAAATTCCCAGCTTTGGTCGAAAGTACCGGCTGAGTGCGGGCGGGACCGCGAACATTGGGGTGTGAACAGGCCGGCAAGACGAAGTAGAATGCTGCATGGCGAAAGAACAAGAAGCTGTCGATAACCTTCTGGACGCTCTGGTGTGGATGCGTCGCAAGGCCAAAAAGCGCGAGCCGGTTGACAGTCTGATCGACGAGCTGGTGAAGATGCGGCGCAAGGCAAAGAAAAAGGTCGCCAAAAAGAAAACCGCCAAGAAGCGCAAGAAGGGCCGGGCGAAGCGCTAGGCCGTGATCAATTTTTCGTCAGTTCGACATAAGCGGCTGAATGGCGTTGACGTTTGGATGATGGCGAACCGGTTATGCACAGGGTTATCCCCCGAGATTGGGGATACCTTGGATAATCGTCATGGCAGGATCTCAACGCGGGTGCGACCCGAGGTCAATTCCCAGAGGTCCTGCAAATCTTGATTTGACAGTGCGATACAGCCGTTGGTCCAGTCGCGCGTTTGATAATACGAGACCGGCTTGCTCGGTTGATTCGGTTCGCCGTGAATAAAAATATCTCTGCCGGCGGGTTGATGAAGCGCGGCGGATCGCTTCAGGTCCGCGGCGCTAGGGTAGGAAATGTGCAGTGCCTTGAAGTAATGGCTACGCTCCTGGCGAAAATCGACGATGTAGCTGCCTTCGGGCGTACGAAAATCCCATTCGTGTTCCTTGGCGCCGGTCGGTGTCAGCCCCAGCGCAATGCGATAGCTGCGCAGCGGGGAATTGTCGCGCAGCAGGTAGAGCTTCCGCTCATGCTTGACGATGAGAATCGTATCGGCGCGAACGGCGGGCGCGGCCGACGCGGGGCCCGCTGCAACGAGCGCGAACGACACGACGCAAGATGCGAATAGGCGGCGAATTGACATATGCTCGCAAGTTCACGAGTGAACGAGGTCACCACCTTAAGGAAGGCTCGCGGATGAGACTTGGGCGTAGATCGCACTCTCGGCGGCTGGCCATCGGCGCGCGGCGATTTTCAGGATGAAATCCGTCACAGATCGCGCGACTTAACAATTTCACCGTGCAGTGAGCGCGCGAACCGGCCGGCATCGTTCTCCGGGGACCTCGACTTGACTCAGCCGCCAAACAGTCCCGCAATTTCTCCGTAGGCCAACACGCGTCCTTTCATTGCATTCATGACGCCTTCTCTGTCGCGCGATGCCGGAGCGATTTGCGGTACATCCAGCGCGTAGACGCGAAATTTATATCGGTGTTTTCCCAGCGGTGGGCAAGGAGGCCCGTAGGCAGCCGCGCCCGAAGAATTAATGCCGATTTCTATTTTTTCCCGGGTTAGTTCGGCCGGCTTGACGGCGCTTCTCACCCCGCGCACACCCCGCGGAATGTTGTACAGAATCCAATGAGTGAAGTGCCGAAGACGAAAGCGCGGCGTTGGGGTGTCCCAATCGGTCACGATCATCACGTAGGACCGGGCGCCATCCGGCGCACCTTCCCACGAGATCTCGGGAGACACACCTTCGCCCTTGCAGGTATAGGAGGCCGGAATATCGGCGCCAGGATTGAAACTGATGCTGTGCAGATAGATGGTGTTTGGAATGGCCGCGTGGTACGCCCGATCGGCTTCTCGCGCATGCGCAGCGCGCATATACGTAAAGGCGATCACGCCCGCCGCCAACGCGAAAATCGCGAGGACCACCTTGCCGAAGAGCTTCACGGTGATAGCGTAGCAAAACCGGTGCCCGGCGGGATTACCCGGCGCTGCGCCGAACGCGATCGGTAAATTTTTTAAATCTGAGCGCGCCCGGCGGGATTACTCGGCGCTGCGCGCCTCGCCCTTCGGGTCGCCCTAAAGGGCGATCGCCGCCGCTGCGCGGCGTGGTGCTCGGCTACGCCTCGTCCCTTCGGGACCGCCGTCGCAAAAGCTCCGGCGTCCAACTTGGCCCAACGGCCAAGTTGTCGAACCGCTTTTTTTATGTCGTGGGTTCGACCGACGAGCCGATCGGTAGGTAAAAGCCGCAGATGCATTTTTTTTGAAAATGGCGCGCCCGGCGGGATTACTCGGCGCTGCGCGCCTCGCCCTTCGGGTCGCCCTAAAGGGCGATCGCCGCCGCTGCGCGGCGTCGTCGAACCGCTTTTTTATGTCGTGGGTTCGACCGACGAGCCGATCGGTAGGTAAAAGCCGCAGATGCATTTTTTTTGAAAATGGCGCGCCCGGCGGGATTCGAACCCACGACCCTCGGCTTCGGAGGCCGATACTCTATCCAGCTGAGCTACGGGCGCAGCGCAGGGGTGGCGATACTACGCGCCGACGGCAAGTGCCGTCCAGAGGTGCGCAGAATCGAGTGCCTTCCTGCCTATGTCGTCTCCTTCGCCGCCGCCTGCAGCTTGAGGACCGTGGCCCAGTTGCGCGTTGTCACGGTGGCGCCTGCCTTTCGGTTAAATGCTGGGTTTAACTTACCGTCGAGTATCCCCGTTGCACACCACAGATAGGCCGCGCGCTCTGTGATGGCAAGCGCATCGGGCTTCCAGGATTGCTTCAGCATCGGACGCAGCGGCTCGAGGTACTTGGGGTGGGCGACGAAAGCGACCAAGTGCCTGGCGTGATCCGTTACGGCGTGCAGCAAGGGATTTTCATCGACGATGCGATCCAGGTCTTGCACCGTCATGACCATCACCGCTGCCGAGAATCCGCATTTGGCGGTGATGGCGGCTTCCACGCCCGCTGCGATCTTGGCCACACCGCGTTCCTTGCTTCGGAACAGCAGATTGCCGCTATTCAAGAGCGTGCGGACATTCGTGTGACCGAGATCGACCATCAAGGCGTGCAGGTCCGCCATGGATACGCGTTTTCCGCGGCCCACATTGATGCCGCGAATGAGCGCAACGCAGTCGCTCATGGTTCTACACCGCTCATAGGGGCATCACGGGAACACACAATTTACACTCGAGCACTCCGGTCGCCGGATCGTAGCGTGAATCCATGGGGTAGTACTCAAACATCGGTCGATTGTCGAGCTGCAGTCCGCTGGACGGAAGCCAGTCGCGCAAGAGCGCGTTCCAGGCGGGTTCGAAATCGGCAACGATTCCCTTGAAGCTGAGCGCTGCGTACTTTCCGCCTGGAATGATCGTTCGGTGCGCATCGCCGCCCGCAAGCACGTGTGCGGGAATTTCGCAGCCGGCGTCATATCTGCACTGATCCGGAGCGGTGACACTGGGATCATCGTGACTGATTCCATACCGTGGCTGTCCGATGAGTCCGTGCGTCACCATCCAAGGATAAACTTGCGTTTGCCAGAACGCGCCGATCGGCTCGCCATAAGGCCCGACGTGCCGCAGGTAGGCAATCTGCGTGGATTTGCGTTCGATGACTTCAACTTTCATGGGCGTCTCCGCGTTAATGACATTGGGGACACCATTCTTTCGCGCCTCGCTCTGTCGGGCCTGATCAGGCTTGCGCTTCGCCTGATCTGAATTGCTATTCAGGCGCTCCGCGGATTGCTGCAGACGCCAGGTCGTCGGAGAGCAGCCAAAACGCGCGCTGAATGCATGCGTGAATGCCTCTGCCGAACCAAATCCCACGCCCAATGCGATTTGCAATATGGAAAGCCTGGGTTGCGCCGTCAGGCGCGTGGCCGCCACTTCGCATCGTCGGCGGCGCAGATACGCCCCGAGCGTTTCTCCCATCAATGCCGAAAAAAGGCGATGGAAGTGAAACGGCGAGAAATGCGCAACCTCGGCGAGCGTCTCCAAATCCAAGAATTGATCCAGATGCTGATCGATGTACTCCGTGACGCGGTGCATACGAGCGACGTAGACATCGCGGCTCCTTGGGGTATTCATCGCGATCGGGAAATGTGCCACTCGTGAGGGCCGGCGACGAATCCGATGCGCACGATCACGGGTAGAGAATCATCTGGGTGCAGCGAAATACCGCCAGTGTCCGGCCGGATTCCTTGTGCGTGACGACGGCATCCCACACCTGGGTGGTCCTGCCGCGATGCACCGGCGTGGCGATGCCGACAACCGTACCGTCTCGCGCAGTGCCCAGGTGATTGGACTTCAGCTCGATGGTGGTAAAGCCGGCGGCGTCTTTTGGGAGAGCGGCCACGCAGCCGTATCCAGACAGAGTGTCCGCCAGCGTGACAACCGTACCCGCATGCAAATAGCCATTGGGCGCCATGACGGACTCCACCACCGGCAGTTCGCCGCTGACGCGTGAGGCGCTGACTTCCGTGATGATGATGCCAAGGTGACCGGGCAGCTTGCGCGAGCCTGCCAGGTTGAACGCCTCCGGTGTGCGCGCGGTAATGAATTCAGCGGTCATGCGCTTGCTCGTCTCTGTATGCGGCCGATTACCACCAGCGTCAGGCCCAGTGCGATGAACGCAAGCAGGAGGCCGAGCGCGTTGACCATCGTTCGTTGATAGCCGATTGCATTGGGGTCGATGAAACCGTACGGGTAGTTTCCGATAATGCTGCCGCGAATCAACACGTAAATCAGATACACCGTGGGGTACAGACCCCAGATCACAGGATAAAACCAGCGCAGCGCGCCTTTGGGAAAGTTGAACCACCAATAGAGCAGGAACAGCGTGGGCATGACGTAGTGCAATAATACGTCGGCGAGCAGTTGCAGGCCTTGGGGGTTCCAGGCTTTGCGCAATAGAAAGTAATAGGCAAGGCCGACGAATGCAATGCTAGTCGCGACACCCGCCGTGACGTCTGAGCGTGCGAAAAACCCGCCGGGCGGGGAAGCGGGCGCAAGCAGGGGCACGGTGAGGCAGATGCAAACCAGCAAATTGGTCAGGATGGTGAAATAACCAAGGAAACTGACGAGGCCGCCAACGATTCCGCTGCCATGCTCAATGGTGGAGCGGAGGGTGACGAACAATTGCAGCAACACGCCGAACCAGGCGAGGGCAGCCAGCGCCGTGACGAATGCTCTGTTTTTCCGATACGTGCCTTTCATCGGTGACTGCGACGTTTCTTGGGGTTTTGACCTTCCTACGGCATATGGTCAAAGAAATCGACCACGCCGGTTTCCAGCGAGTATTCGGCGCCCACCACCATCAAGCCCGCGTTTTGAATCAGATTCTCGATGATGTCCGAGCCGTGCCTCAAGTGATTGACGGAGGCTCGAATATTGGCGCGGCAGGCTTCACGCACCAAGGCATCGTGATCGTTTTTCAGATTGGTCGCCAACAGGCCCTGCACAGCCGGCCGGATGAAGTCCACGATGGAATGCAGATTGCGGGATTGATTCTCCACCGGCCGCTGAAGCTGCGCCAGCGTGGTTTCGATTGCACCGCAGCGAGTATGACCGAGCACCACCACCAACCTCGTGTGGAATTGTTCAGCCGCAAATTCAACGCTGCCAATCAGCGAGGGCGCGACGATGTTGCCGGCCACTCGAATGACGAATAGATCGCCCAAGCCCTGATCGAAAACGATCTCCACGGGAACGCGCGAGTCCGAACAACCCAGGATCGCCGCGAAGGGTTGCTGCCCTGCCGCCAACTCCAAGCGCCGCGCCCGGCTTTCAACCGCGTCCCGGCTGGGGGATTCCGACACGAAGCGGCGGTTCCCCTCGCGCAGCAGCGCGAGCCCGTCTCGAGCCGAGATCATCGGTGATTCACGGAATTCTGCAGCGTCGTCTGGCGGCTACAGAGCGCGTCGTGCCGAGTTATCGCGATATCCAAGCACGCGCGCCGGCAGAAATAGAATCGCTCGCAGCAGCGCAAAGATCGCCTCGAACGAAATGCCGATCAGGCGAAACGGCAGCGACAGAAGCCAAATCAAAGGCCAGAGCACAAGGGCCAGGATGGCCACCGGCCAACACAGGACCAGTAAAACGCACCATATGAGCAAGGTTTTCACGTCCACCCCTCCTCGATTCTTGCGTATAACCTTATCACACCCTCGAGTCCGGTGCGGCGGCGGGAGAGTTTGCTGCGCTGGCGGGGCAGTTTGCCGCGGCGGCGGGCGCCGGCGGGTTTTGCGGGCGCAGGAGCTCCATTTGCCTTTCCGGGTTTGACGGCGCCGTGAATCCGTACCGTGCGTAGAAGCCGTGTGCATCCTGGGTGCCCAGCGTATAGCGCACGATTGTTCGCAGCTCCGGGTGCGCCAGGATGTTCTCCATCAACAACTTGGCGATGCCCCGCCCACGGAACTCAGGAAGAACGAAAACGTCGAGCAGGTGCGCAAAGCGAACGAAATCGGTGACCACCCTGGCAAAGCCGATTTGGCGGCCCCCGGCATACACGCCGAAACAAAAGGAATGCTTGATGCACTTTTCCACGCTGGAACGGGATATACCGGGAACCCAGTAGGAGTCATTGGCCAGAAACGCGTGAATCATCTCCACGTCGAGCCGGGTTTGATCCGTCGAGATTTCGATGTTCATTTTTTCAGGAGCAGCCTCTTCGGCGCGACCAATCCATAACTCAGCTCCACCAGATTCCTGACTTCGGACCAATCAACCGCCTCGCCGTCAAGCCGCAGACCAAACCAGCCTCGCGGACCTATGTAGGGAGGAAGATAGAAGCGCTCAGGCTCTCGCGAGGCGCGGTCGACATTCTCTCCGAGCGCCGATTTGCAGCACACGGAAATGATGCCGTCGCCGTGATGATTGTTCAGAAAATACGCGAACACCTTGCCGCGAACGCGAAAATCAGCGTGTTCGTTGAGGTCGCGACGCGCTGCTTCAGGCAGCGAAAGACAGATCTTGCTCAATTTGCGCAAGATGGGATGCTCGCGCGCCGCAGCTTTGGCCATCACTATTTCTTGCCCGCTGAACGGCTTGCGCCGGGCTTCACGAACTCCATGCGCCTGAAGCGCAGTGCCGACCAGTCCTCGTCGATCGCGACCATGCGAACGGACTCAAAGCCGGCGGCCCGAATGACGCTCCATCCCGAATCGCGATTGAATTCGCACTTGTAGCGCTTCGAGGTTCCCTTGGGGTAGGCGAACCAAATCACGGCATCGCCTTCGGAGGCGCCGGCGAGAACCTTCGAGGCGCGATCCAGCTGCGCCTGTGTAATGGCGAACGCCAGGCCGAAATCGATCGATTTTGGCTTGACGGGATCGCGTGCGATCTTCACGCCTTTGAGCTGCTTGAGCTCCGATTCGAAGGAATCCGGCGCATTGAAGACCGCGATTTCTTGATGGGCGCCAAGATTGAGCTTTTTGAAAAGCGGCGAAGTGACGATGTCGTTCATGTGACTACCGGACGTGCGTGTTTGTGATTCGCAGTTTGCGCTGGTGGTTCGTCGGAGCGGCCCTAGTGCTCATGCGCCAGTGCCAGCCGCAGGCCGATGAACACAAAGAGACTGCCGACGCAGCGATTGAACCAGCGCTTGAACGTGACGCCTGGCGCGAGGCGGCTGCTGAGGCGCGCAGTCGACCACGCGACGAATAGATTCCACAGCGTGCCGTTGAAATTGAATATCACCCCGAGCACGAGAAATGCCAACGGCTTCGAGCCGGCATCGACGGCAACGAATTGGGGCAGGAACGCCAGAAAAAACAGCGCAACCTTGGGGTTCAAGACATTGGTGAGGAAGCCCTGCACGAAAATACTTCGCATCGAGGCCGGCCGTACGACGAGCGTGCCTGGCAAAGACCGGGATGCGCCCGCGGAACGAATCAGCGAAATCCCCACATACAGCAGGTAGGCCGCGCCGATGAATTTCACGACGGTGAATGCCGTGGCGGAAGCGGCGAGGATTGCGGACAAGCCCAACGCGGCCGCACAAGTGTGCACCAATGTTCCCGCACCGATACCGAGCGCCGCAACGGCTCCCGCGCCCCAGCCTTGAGTCGAGCTGCGCCCGACGATGTACAGGGTGTCCGGACCCGGCGTAATGCTCAGCAGAAATCCGGAAAACACGAAGAGCCAGAGATCATGCGTGCCAAACACTGATCACCTCATCTTCTGGCCTTCAACGCGGCGTACCGATCGAGGCTATCTTTCGGCCACTGTTGGGCGGGCTTGTAGAATTCGGCGAACACCGGGACCCCGGCGGGGAGCTGCACCCAGGGCTGCTTGGATGAGGTGAAAATATGAACGTCCGGCGGCTGCGAATCCGGTTCGTCGAGCGTTCCCACGCGCACGAAGCTGACGCTATCGCCGGCCCCGGCGTAGTGACTCCACAACGCCACGAGGCACTTCGGGCACCGCGCGATCCGTTGGCCCTTACCGCTGTTGGAGGGCGTCTCGATCATCTGCACGCCGCCGGCGAGCAGATGAACGCGATCCGCTTCGATCATTGCATTCAATACGAAAGCACTGCCGGTTTCCCGTTGGCACCAACGGCAATGGCAGCAGTGCACGAAGAGAGGTTTGCCGGTCATGCGGTAGCGGACGTGGCGGCAGCTGCAGCCGCCGTCCCGGGTTTGCGCCGAAATTTCGGTGCTCGACATGGGGTCAGGCAGCGCGCTTGCGCGCGGTCACTTCGATTTCGATTTGCATTCGAGGATCCAACAGGCCCGCGGAAATCATCGTCATGGCCGGACGGCTCGCTCCAAAATACTTGCGCAGCACCGGCCAGCACTCCGGAAACCGTTCTCCCTTGGGCACAATGTAATTCACCCTCACGACATCGGCAAAGTCGGCGCCCGCCTGACGAAGCGCGGATTGGATATTCTTGAGGCATTGTTCGGTCTGCTCGAGCAGATTGTCGGCAATGCTCATGGTGTCGTAATCAAAGCCGGTCGTGCCGGAGACGAAGATCCATTCCCCGTCGATTACCGCGCGCGAATAGCCGACGTCTTGTTCGAAGCTGGAGCCTGAACTGATCAAGCGTCGCGTCATTGGCTGTCCCCCTTTAGGCGCCATTGTACTTCGACCGGCGGAACGAATCAGGGTGGGTGTCAAAAAACCACAGGCCGCCTGAAAAGGCGAACCACCATGCCGCCGCGAGCCACCAGCCTCCGAGGACCTCGGAGTAGCTCCTGGCAAGAAACGCGAGGGAGGTCGCCAGCAAGCAAAACAACGACATCGCAAGGATGCGCCGCGGCGGGAATTTTCGGATCCAAAATATTCTGATGAGGGACGCATAGGTGATCGCACCGGACAGCGAACAGAGGCCGAGCACGAGGTGCAGCCGTTCATTTCCGGGAACGACCGCGAACAGCACCAGTCCGACGATGCCCACATACATGGTGAACATGCTGAGCGCCGCGGCAATGGCGACGAAGGCGATTTTGCGAAGGTTGCCCGCCGGCGAGCGCAGCGTCAACGCCAGGCTGGACGCGTGCAGCGCGCCGTTGACGGCAAATGAGGCGATGAGCGAAGCGCTGAGCAGATCCCAATGTCCCAGCAGGAACAGCGCGACCGTAGCGGCGCCAAGCACACTGAAGTGCCGGGCGTAATGGAAATGGCCCATTCCTATGCTTGGATCGGGCCGCGCGGCCCGCGTTCGGTCTGCAGCGCGGCGTTGCGCAGGAACACGGGCAGATCGGTCGTCGGCGGGCGCGCCGGTATTTGATACATCATGGCGGCGATGTGGCCGCGATGATAGGTCGTGTGATTCACCACGTGCAGCAGGATATCGCCACGCGTCATCGAACCTTCGCCGCCGCCGATGAAATCAAAGTTCACGATTTCCTCGCCCAGCCGGTCGGACATTTCCTCCGCATAGCGAATGTACCAACTGTCGAGCGTGGCCTGTGCGATGCGCAAATCGGAAAACGAGACGAGCACATCGGGCGTTCGCGTCGTGAAGCCATGGGACCTGCCCTCAAGATGCGCCTGCCACACGAGATCGATGGTGTACACGTGATTCAAGGTGCGGATCAAACTGCCGAAAATGATCTGCCGCGGCGCCGTCAACTCGGCTTCGGGAACCTCGCCGAGCGCCAGGTACAGCAGCGAATTCGCCCACGCCGAGTAGCGGGTCAGCATCCTGATATTTCGCAGCGCGGACATGCTTAAGGACGCGGCGCGGCGCTGGGTGGTTGGATGGTTGGCATGGGAGGTGCCGCACCCCGTTTCAGCATCATCAGCAGCGCTCCGGCCAGTATGGCCATGTCCGCCATGTTGAAAATGCCGGTACGCAGAGAACCAATGCCGACATTCAAAAAATCCGTGACCCGGCCATCATATAGCAGCCGGTCGATCAAATTGCTCATGCCGCCACCGGCGATGAGCGCGAGAGCGACAAATCGAGCGGTGCTAAGACGCCGGGCGAACAAAGCGGCGCACACCAATCCGATCAGCAGCGCCGCGACCACGGCGGTAAACAACGCGAAGCGCAATTGTTGCGGCAGCGAGGCGCCGAGGCTCAGGAAGGAGCCCGGATTCTCGGTGAGCTGCAAGCGCAGGGAATCGGCAAGCAGGGATTCCGTGATGCCGGAATGGAGCAAGGAACGCGCGGCAGACTTCGAGGCTTGGTCGCAG
>Ga0210389_10001190_pt1 | contig 21315 bp, 21 predicted proteins | sample IncBWH28OmetaG_FD_160127 | JGI IMG/M metagenome (GOLD analysis project Ga0210389, IMG submission 160127) | Forest soil microbial communities from Barre Woods Harvard Forest LTER site, Petersham, Massachusetts, United States - Inc-BW-H-28-O ...
TTCCCAATACATCGATCTGGTAAACCGAAGGGTCATCCCGCCGCCGGATATGCAGGCAGTTTTAGCAAAATCAACCGCAGCAATGGCTTTTTTTGATTCGCTCTCTTTTACCAACAAAAAAGAATACGTGGTTTGGATCCTCTCCGCCAAACAGGAAAAAACGAAAAATGAGCGTCTTGAAAAGCTAACCGAAAAGCTTCTGGGTGGAAAGAAGAATCCGGCTGAGAAGTAACCCGCCTTGCAAATTAATGTAGAGACGCGATACTTCGCGTCTCCCGCTGACAGGTAGCCCCCTGAGAACGGTTCGGAGCAATAAGCGGCGGCTTTTTTTAATCTTATCACGGGGTTCGAGACGCAAAATATTGCGTCTCTACGTTATGGAAACCTTTGCAAAAAATCAAAAAAAATTTGCGTAACCGAATGGTTATACATAGGTTTGTAACCGAATGGTTACCTGTTTTGATTTTGTAAGATGCGTAGAGATGTTTTCCAGGCGATAGCCGACCCGACCAGAAGAGAGATAATCGATTTGCTGGCCCGAAATCCGCAGAATTTAAATTCGATAGCGGATAATTTTACCATAAGCAGGCCGGCTATTTCGAAGCAAATAAAAATTTTAACCCAATGCGGGCTGGTAATTGTTACCCGGCAGGGGCGAGAGCATTACTGCTCGGCTAACCTAAAAAAATTTAATGAGGTGGCCGCCTGGATAGAGCAATACCGGGTGTTTTGGAACAATAAACTGGATGCCCTGGGCGACTTTTTGGAGAAGGAGGCTGAAGTAGATAAGCGTTCGCCAATGAAATAAAAAGTACTGAAAGATTTTGTTGAGAAAGAAAGAGAAAACTAATCATAAACTAAAATTATGGAAACGGAACCTTTTGTAATTGAAAGAACCTTTAATGCCCCTGCCGAAAAAGTATGGCAGGCCATTACCGACCGCGATAAAATGGAGCAATGGTATTTTAAGCTGGAAGATTTTAAGCCGGAAGTTGGCTTTGAATTCCGCTTTGACGGCGGCCCGCCAGAACGGGTTTATCACCATATTTGCGTAGTGACCGAGGTTGTGGCGGGCAAAAAACTCACGCACAGTTGGCGGTATGACGGTGAGCCAGGTGAATCATATGTTACCTGGGAGCTAATTCCTGAAGGCGACAAAACCAAAGTAAAACTTACGCATGTTGGTTTGGAAACCTTCCCGGCGCACCCCGATTTTGCGCGCGAAAATTTTGTCAAAGGCTGGACACATATTGTCGGCACATCCCTTGCAGAATACCTGGTTAAAAGTTGACGTTGCATTTATAATACAGTGGGCTGGCCAATAAGTCGGCCCTTTGTCCTAATTGTATTATTTTTGCCCTGATGATGCAGCAGCCCAACAACCCCCTTCATGGCAAAACTTTAGAAATGATATTGAATGCCCTTGTAACTCACTATGGCTGGGCCGAGTTGGGTAATCGCATCCGCATTAACTGCTTTACAAGCGATCCGAGCGTAAAATCAAGTCTTAAATTTCTCCGCAAAACCGAATGGGCCAGGAAAAAGGTAGAAGAATTATACCTGGGCACCCCAAGCTTATACCTGGATGTTCATTAGTTCATTGGTTCATCAGTTCATTGGTGTTTCGCTTTTTACCGGTCCCTTCAACAACCTTTCACCTTTCGCCTTCTTCAGTGTTTCCGCTTATTGTTCATCTTCGCCTTTTGGCCCGAACTGTAGTTATAATTCTTCGCGTTCTCAGGTTTTTTCTGATGAAAAGCTTCTCCGGCGACAGGCGCTGCTGCTTTGTTTTTTACCGGCTGTTTTGCTTCAGCTTCGATAATTTTTCTTCCTTGCTCAATTATAAGGCCTTCAGGCAGTTCGCCCAATGGTATTTTTTTACCGATAGCCTGCTCAATTCTTTTTACCTGGGTAAGCTCAATATCGGTGGCAAAGGTTATCGCCATAATTTCTGCGTCCGTGCCCTCATTGTTGGTCACCCTATTGATAAACACCTCTTTCTCCGGGGGTAATTCAAAATGAACCAGGAAGGGAATTTGTCGAAGTTCTTCAGCCGCAATTTGTTCGTCGGCGATGATCAATATCCTTGCGTCTTCACACATCGTAAACTCAGGTATGGATGTAAACCCTTTAAATTCTATCGACCAGGAATTCAATATTCCGACAGTAGTATCACGCCGGTTTTGGAGCGTTTTATATATCTTTTCGGCAGTTTGGCGGGTATTCGCAAAAACTGCGGTCTTGGTGAATAACTCATCATCCTGCATAAATAAGTTGAGCAGGTTTAGCTTGGTGCCGAAATTGGGCAGATGGTATAAAACCTGTGGGAACGTTTCTATTTTAGCTTCACTTATTTCTTCAACTTCAACAGTGGCGGCTGTTTCCATAAACGGCCGGATCATTTTTTCAAGCTTGTCATGCATTACTTCGGCAAATACCAGGCGCTGGCACTTAGTGATGCTGTTTGCCAGTTCGGCAACTGGCAGTTGGAGGCCTTGTTTTACGATCTGGTCGGCGTCGTCAACTATAAAAAGCTCTATTTTGTTAAGGTTAAGGCCAAGTTTTAAATAAACGGCACGCGCCCTGTCGGGGGTTGCAACTACAATATCGGCGCCGTCGGCTAAAGCGTTCATTTGCGCTTCCATACCTGGCGCAGCATATAAGCCTACTATTAGCAAATGCTTATTGTTATTTAATTCCCCGAATCGGCCAATCACTTCCAGTACCTGCTCTTTTGTTGGCGCCAGGATCAGCACCCGCGGCACACCTTCTGATGAATAACCAATCCGGTTGGATACCGCTAAAACGTACGTAGTAGTCTTTCCGCAGCCTTCAGGGCCGATGGCGATCAGGTCCTGCCCGCCATAAATCCGGGCAAGGGTTTTTTGCTGAATTTCCCTTGGGGATGTGTAGCCCATCCCGGTTATTTTGTTGAGTAAATGTTTATTCAGCTTTAGTTTTTCTGACCACGCCATTCCGTTTGTTTTTGAGGACGGCAAAATTACCCTTTTTATTGCAGAATTGAGTTAATGATATCGCTGGTACGGCTAAATGCCCCGGCTGAATTTTCCACGCAAAAATTTTAGGAAAGGTCAGGCTGTAATTATCGTTATCTCATTGAAGAGGTTTGTATAAAAAGCCTAAAAAATGTACATTCGGTGATCGGGCCGGCCCCAAAAAAACGCGGCCCGGTTAATGAAAGCTGATGTCGAGGTACACCGATGAAACTATAAGTATAGCGCGCCTTACCTCGTTCAGCGACGGGGTTTTTGCCATCGCCGTTACCTTACTGGTTTTTAACCTCAAAGTGCCGCACATACCCGCTAACCTGGTACACCAGCAGCTGCCATCAGCCATGCTGGGCATGTTGCCTAATTTTTCAACCTATATCATCTCCTTTTTACTGGTTGCTACCTACTGGACGTTTCATCACCGCATGATGAACCTGGTTGAACGCATTGACACGCCATTTTTATGGATGAACATTTACTACCTGCTCGTCATATCGTTCATCCCGTTCCCTTCTGCATTTTTCGGCAGTTACTCGCACGAGACCTTCAGCTTTGTATTTTACGTGTGCTGCATGATCACGGTAAACCTGATGTCGATGATTATGGTAGTTTATGCCTCCTATAAATCACGGCTAATTAAAAAGGACCTGCCTCCGGCTATTGTCAAATACCTGTTTTACCGGCTGTTTGCGGCATTTAGTGTTTTTATTTTGGCCATACCGCTGGCATTTTACCAGCTGCGCTGGGCATTGTATTACCTGTTCATCCTATTCCCGGTGAACTGGGCGATAAAGAAGTATTTTAGGAGATATGAAGAAGGGTAGGCGCTATTGCCCATAAAATTGTTGAAGGCTGGTTTAAAAAACGCATTTTATTTTCAAATATTTGTTGTTTAACTTTGAGTGGAGCGATTTATTTCGTTCACTTTGCTTTTGTTAGCCAATGGGCGGAAAAGCACACAATTAAGACTTACTTTTACTATACGTTGTCACGTCCTCAAAACAGTATCAGGTTGAGTACAAATACCCCGCAATTGAGAAGAATTATTGCATTTAAGCGACTGTCCATACAACAGCGCCTGCCTTTTTTTATTTGCATGCTTTTATTGGCCATTGTTGTAGCTTTTAGCTGGATATCCTATATCAGCGTTGAAAAAGCGTCGATGGCCATAGGCGCGGATCGGGTTACTACCCTGGCTGATAAGCTAAGCCTGATGTTTAAAAGCTCGGTTGATCAGTTTGCTTCGACAGTCAATAGCGCGGCCTCCAACAAAAGTGTAAAAGCTTTTTTGGCATCCCCAAACACGGGCGACAGCCTGGCGTCTCTGGAAACCTTTCGGGAGTTTATGAAAAAGGACACCACGAACAAGCTGGTGCAATTGCTTAATACCAGGGGGCAGCTGGTACTGAGCTCCGGCGGCCAGGTGGCGAAGCTCAGGGTAAACATAGATTCGCTGATGACACCAGCCTCCCCGAAAACAGGCACTGCAAACGTTGGTAAATTCGTTGTAGTAAACGGACTGATGTATTTTCCATCTCTTGCAAAAATTACCGACAACACGAAAACTATCGGCTACCTGGTTGACTGGAAATTGATGAGGGCTACACAGCAAAGTATTGATCAATTGGCCCAATTGCTTGGGGCAAATGGCAGATTGTATTTTGGTAACGACGATGGACAGATTTGGACGGACCTGATAAGACCTGTCGCGAGACCGCCCGTCGAGCCCGTTAAACTCCAGGGTGTTGCAGAGTATAGCAGGGCTAACGGTTACCCGGTGATCGCGTCGATGCGCAAAATACCCGATTCCAGGTGGCTGGTGCTGATTGAACTTTCCAACGCCTCTTTTCAGCAAACAGCACAGATATATTTACGCTGGGTGACATTGATCGGCCTTTTGCTGATAGTCGCAGGTAGTGTGGGTGGATGGCTGATGAGCCGAAATATTACAAAACCTTTAAAACAATTAAGCCTTGCTGCCGCAGCTATTGCAGACGGTGATTATTCGCCCCGCGTTAACACCGACAGGGATGACGAACTTGGCAAGCTCGCAAAATCATTCAATATTATGGCGGCCCGGGTGCGTGCCGCCCAGCAGGAATTGGAGCGCATGGTAGAGGAGCGCACCCGCGAACTGCAAACGGCTATTACAGATATTAAAGATCAAAAAGAAACTGACCGGAAGAAAGATGAGTTTATCAGCATCGCAAGCCACGAGCTGAAAACACCGCTAACTACGCTAAAGGCCTTTTTTCAGCTGGCGGGCAGGGAAATGGAGCCGCAACTGAAATCGTACAATTTTTTTGGTAATGCTTCCCGGCAGCTTAACCGGATGGAGAGGCTGATCACTGATTTACTCGACGTTTCAAAGATCAACTCGGGCAAAATGCAGTATAATTTTGAGGAGCTTGACTTTGAAAAACTGCTTAAGGATACCATAGAAAGCGCACAGCAAATTTCGCCCGGGCACCGGCTCATTCTTGAGCGCTCGGTATCGGTTAACGTAAATGGCGACAGGCATCGCCTGGAACAGGTGGTGGTGAACCTGTTGAGCAATGCCGTAAAATATTCGCCCGAAGCGGATAAAGTATTGATTTGGTCGGAATTGAAAGACAATAAAGTGCTGGTGACCATAAAAGACTTCGGCATCGGCATCTCAAAAAAGGATCTCGATGGCTTATTCGACCGGTACTACCGCATCGAAGGAAGCGAATACCGTTTCCAGGGCCTGGGCCTGGGTCTTTTTATATCTTCCGAGATACTCAAACGCCATGGCGGCAGTATTTCGATACAAAGCGAGCCGGGAAAAGGGTCGGTGTTTACGTTTGAGCTGCCGGTGTGAGGGTTTTAAACAATGACTGAAAGTGAGATGGTCGAATTAGCGATTTTATTTAATCCGAAATATTTTTCCAGCTAAGTACATTATACTTTGTTCTTTTTTCATTTTCAGCCCCGCCATAGATCAGGGTTTTGTTTACTTTGGAAGGTGCCGCAATTTGTTCGAAGCGATCCATTTCCTCAAACAAAGTTGAATTAATCGTTTGTGTAGCCTTAGCTTCAAAAACAGCAAAGCCCCCGGGCTTTTTCATTAGCAGGTCAACTTCGTGTGCATTGCTGTCCTGCCAAAAATAATAATCCTTGTGCAGGTATAAATGATGATTCTTTTTCTGGTATTCAGCCACGATCATATTTTCAAATACCGCGCCCTTTATTCTGTTTTCTTCAAGTTCGCCGGCTTCCCTAATCCCTAAAAGATAATTGAGGAGGCCGGTATCATAAAAGTAAAGCTTCGGGCTTTTGACTAGCCGTTTATTGAAATTTTGATGGTATGGTTGCAGAAAGAAAATGATATAGCTGCTTTCCAGTATTGATAACCATGCCTTTGCAGTGTTGTGCGAAATGTCGCATTCGTTAGCCAAGGCGCTAAAGTTTACCAGCTGCCCTGCCCGGCCCGCACAAAGCCCTATGAATGTGCGAAATGCCTTCAAGTCTCTCAAATTAGCTAATTCGGTTACGTCTTTTTCAATATAGGTTTGCAGGTAGTTGGAATAAAATACGATCGGATCTATATCCCTATCGAAAATAGCGGGATAGAAGCCCTTGATACTAACCGCCGCGTACGAAGTTCCCAACAGGTTTACTGCCTTTAACTCAGTAAAATCGAGCGGCAGGAGCTTGAATAAAGCAACTCTGCCAGCAAGCGTTTGGGTGATACTGTTTAACAGATGGAAATTTTGTGAACCCGACAATATAAATTGGCCCATTTGCCTTGATTCGTCAACCCGGCCCTGGATGTACGAGAATAGCTCTGGCGCCCGTTGCACTTCATCAAAAATGATTTTTTCATCATATTGGTTCAAAAAGCCAACCGGATCTTCTAACGCAAATGCGCGGGTGTCAGGATTTTCAAGCGAAACATAACGGTAATCTTCAAAAAGCGCTTTTAATAAAGTGGTTTTGCCGCTTTGCCTCGGCCCTGTAACGGCAAGCACCGGAAATTTTGATTGCTGAGCCTGAATAATTGGCGCTATTTGCCGGGGGATAAAAGTGCTCATCGGCTTTGATTTAAAGCAAACTTACAATTTACATGGCTTCTATTTACAATTTACATAAGTTTTATTTACAAAATACATAGAACCTACAGAAGCAGACAAAAAACCAGGCAAATTCGCCACCCCGTTTCCCACTACAGTTGATTGATTATTTACTTCTTTAATGCCCATCATGAAGTTTACGCAAATGAAAACCTCAATGATACCTAAGCCGGCCGGGGATTAATAGTTCTGGCGGGGTGACTTCAACCAATATCTCCGTTAATTTTTCCTTTAGCCTGGCATCATAATAGTCAAATACGATGTATGCTGTTTGGTTTTTATCCCGCAGTTCAAATACGCGGTTTCTGAAGCTATCCGAAACCTTTACAAATCTTAAAGGATTATCTGTTTTTCGAATTCTCAATTCGTTTATCCTGAACACCAACTTTTGGGGCAGTTTCTTGCGCCAAAAACGCAGGTTGAAAGTAAAAGGAGTGATAGAAACTATTTCATTAGCAATAGATACAGTTCTGCCGGTTATCTCCACAACAGGTTTAACCCTGTTAATAAGGGTGTAAGATACAAAGATCACAGCTGCCACCAGTATGAGTTCGGCCAGCAGATAAACCAGGCTTATTGTTTTTCCGGATACTTTGAAGAGTTTTATCGACTCCAGCAAAAAAACGAACCACAGTGAAACGATAAAACTAAACAGCTGCCCTTTGATGAAGGCAATCGTATTCGCAAGGGATTTTGATGCTTCGAAATTCAGGCTGCCATGATCATGTACGACCGGATTTAAGTCCATATTTACGGTTAGTGGTTATATCCCAAAAGTACCCGAACATAAAAGTAAATGCAAAATGCTGCAGGCCAACAAAAAAAACAGGTGACTTTCGGTGGCCGGTTCCTTACTATAATTGATTGATTTTTTTTAGTCCGAAATGTCAGTAAAATATCGACAAGGTCTTCAATTGTTTGAAAATTTCCATTTGGCCGGAAATTTATTGCGAATCGATTTCCCTTTCATCTCCCCAAAGATCAGGATTACGGCTTGTGTGCAATACGGCTGATATGATAATTGATTTATTCAAATCATCAATATTGTAATGAACCATATAGGGGAAAACATCCAAAACTGCAGTTCTCACATCGTCATACCTTATAGCTGCTACATGAGGCTCTCTTTTTAAGAAATTGATCTTTTGGCGAACATGAAGCGTAAATCTTTTCCCAAGACCCTTTTGCTTTTTATTATACCACTTAGCTGCTTCATTAATGTCCTGTTTGGCAAGAGGCAGAAGAGTAGCGTTATACATTACAGCGCTTTTTCAATATCATCCATTGCTGAATCAAAATCCAAGGCTTGGTCAGGATTCTTTTTGTAGTTGGCAAGACGTTCGCGAACTAAGTTTTTATGCCATTCAGGCACATCAATTTCCACTTGTTCAATTTCTTTAAATTTACTTTTTAATTCATTCCATTCTTTGATCGGAATGTAAACACCGGTTGTTTCGCCTGCACTATCTGAAATAAATTGTAAGTTCATGACCCTCTGATTAAATGTCGCCGATCTGTCTATGAGCAAAAATAAGTATAAAAGTCAGAAAATGCGGAATTCTTTTGCGATCATCATATAAACACAAAAGAACCAGGCAACTCTCGCCACCCGGTTTCCTACTATAATTGATTGATTGATTTCTTTAGACCGAAGTCCGGAAAGTCAGTAAAGTCCCAAAGACGCTTTTAGTTTATGCTAAAAGCGATCCTTAACGCTTAGCGCCCGCTTACCCCTACCTTCCCTTCCCTCGGGGAAGGAATCGCACGGCCCAGTGCTTATTTGCTGTCAACTATTGGCTTTCTACCATGAACTATGACCCATGAACCATGAACTTCCTCAAAACGCCTGCTCAAACTGGTTCACCGCATCCTTGCTTTCCAAAATAGAATGTCCCATCAGGAATTCATCCACTTTTCGTGCGGCTTCGCGGCCTTCCGAGATGGCCCAAACCACCAGTGATTGGCCCCTGCGCATATCGCCGCAGGCAAATACTTTGCTTATGTTGGTGCGGTAAACGCCTTCTTTGGCTTTTACGTTTTTTCGTTCGTCCAGCTCAACATTCAGGTTCTCTATCATGCCGGTATGCTGCGGAAACAGGAAGCCCATGGCCAGGAATACCCTTTGGCATTCAATTTCGCGCTCGGAGCCTTCTACTTTTGCGAATTTTATCGGACGGTTCATTACGTCCAGTTCCCAGGTAATGTCAACCACACGGATGGCCCTGAGGTTGCCATTTTCGTCCCCTAAAAACTCTTCGGTATTGATGCCCCAGTAACGGTCGCAGCCTTCTTCGTGGCTGCTGGTGGTTTTCAGCACCATGGGGTAGGAGGGCCATGGCATGTGGACGGTACGGTTAACCGGTGGCTGCGTCATTACCTCAAATTGTTTAATGGAACGTGCACCCTGGCGGTTGGAAGTGCCCACACAGTCGGAGCCGGTATCGCCGCCGCCAATGATGATTACATCTTTGCCGGTTGCCAAAATATCTTCCTGGCTAAATGGTGTGCCGCTTACCCGTTTGTTTTGCTGCTTTAAAAAGTCCATGGCAAAATGGATGCCCTTCAACTCGCGGCCGGGAATATTTAAGTTACGCGGGATAGTTGAGCCGCCTGCCAACACCACCGCGTCATGCGTACGAACCACTTCATCAGCCGGGATGTCGCGACCAACTTCGGTATTGCATTTAAAAGTCACGCCGTCTTCCTTCATCAGTTCTATACGGCGCTCTACGATATTTTTTTCCAGCTTAAAGTCGGGTATACCGTAGCGCAGTAAGCCCCCGGGCCGGTCATCGCGTTCGAAAACGGTCACCAGGTGGCCGGCTTTGGCCAATTGTGCCGCTGCAGCCAATCCTGCCGGGCCCGAGCCCACCACAGCTATTTTTTTGCCGGTTTTTACCAGCGGTGCGGTCGGTTTTACCAGCTTCTTTTCAAAGGCGATCTCGATGATATGCTTTTCAATCTCCTCAATCGCAACGGCGGGTTTGTTAATGCCTAACACGCAAGCCGATTCGCAAGGCGCCGGGCATATCCTGCCGGTAAACTCCGGAAAGTTATTGGTTGACGATAAAATATTGTAAGCTTCTTCCCAGTTTTGGCGGTAGACGGCATCGTTAAACTCCGGAATGATATTCCCCAGCGGGCACCCCGAGTGGCAAAATGGGATACCGCAGTTCATGCAGCGTGCAGCCTGGTGATTAAGTTTTTCCGCGCTGTATAAACTTTCAAATTCGTTATAATTCCTTATGCGTTCAGCAGCGGGCACTTTTTCAGGCAGTTCCCTGTCGAACTCCATAAATCCTGTCGCTTTTCCCATTAGCCTATTGTTTGATATTGTAATTTTTCTAAAACCTTCTTGTACTCTTTCGGGTAAACCTTCACAAATTGCGTTGCAGCTTCGCCCCAGTCGGCCAGCAGGTTTTTGGCAACCTGGCTGCCAGTCAAGTGAATGTGCTTGCGCAGCAAAGCGGTTATCTGGTCTTCATCATCCGCAGTTAGCGGGTCAAGGTCAACCATTTCCGGGTTGCAATTTTCAGCGAAGGTATTGTTGGGGTTATGTACCCAGGCTATACCGCCGCTCATACCGGCCGCAAAGTTTCGCCCTGTTCCGCCGAGGATCAACGCCCGGCCGCCCGTCATGTATTCACAACCGTGATCGCCTATGCCTTCAACCACCGTGGTGGCGCCGGAGTTACGTACGGCGAAACGCTCGCCGGCCATCCCGCGAATGAATACCTCGCCGGAAGTTGCGCCGTATAAGGCTACGTTACCAATGATGATATTGTCCTCCGGCGTAAACGTTGCCCTTTCAGAGGGATAAATAGCGAGTTGCGCCCCCGACAAACCTTTGCCTACATAGTCGTTTGCTTCACCCTCCAGTTCAAATGAAATGCCCTTGGCTGCAAATGCCCCAAAGCTTTGCCCGGCCGAGCCGATAAATTTAAAGTTGATTGTATTATCGGGCAGACCTACAGAACCGTATTTTTTGGATATTTCGTTCGAAAGCAATGTTCCTATGGTACGGTCGACATTCCTAACCGCGAACGTTGCAAACACCGGCGTTTTATCTTCCAATGCAGGCTGCGCAGCTTCCAGTAGCTTCCAATCAAGGATATCATCCATGCCATGGTCTTGTTTCTCGCTGTTGTAAAGCGTTAATTCTTTTGGATTGGTAACCGGGTGCAATATGCCGGAGAGGTCGATCTTTTTTGCCTTCCAGTTAGTTAAGCCATCTTTTACCTTTAGGAACTGAACACGGCCAACCATTTCATTGATCGTCCGGAAGCCGAGTTCGGCCATGATTTCCCGCAGCTCTTCAGCCAGGAAGCGGAACAAATTCACTATGTGTTCCGGTTTCCCCGAGAATAATTTCCTTAATTCCGGGTCCTGTGTGGCAACGCCTACCGGGCAGGTATTCAGGTGACATTTGCGCATCATGATACACCCGCCGGCAACCAGCGCTGCGGTAGCGACGCCCCATTCCTCCGCACCCATTAAACAGGCGATAGCAATATCACGCCCGGTTTTAAGTTGACCGTCTGTCTGCAATACCACACGGCTGCGTAATTTATTGCGAACAAGCGTTTGGTGCGCTTCAGTTAAACCGAGCTCCCAGGGCAGCCCAGCATGTTTAATGGAGCTGATGGGCGATGCTCCTGTACCGCCGTCATAACCTGCGATCAGGATCACATCGGCATGTGCCTTGGCCACGCCGGCAGCAATGGTGCCCACGCCGGCTTTTGATACCAGCTTTACATTGATGCGTGCAGCACGGTTGGCATTTTTTAGGTCGAAGATCAGTTGCGCCAAATCTTCGATGGAATAAATATCATGGTGCGGCGGCGGCGAAATTAAGCCTACGCCTGGCGTTGAGTGACGCGTTTTTGCGATCCAGTCATCCACTTTATGGCCGGGCAGCTGTCCGCCTTCGCCGGGTTTTGCACCCTGGGCCATTTTTATCTGTAATTCATCAGCATTGGCAAGATAGTTGGAGGTTACGCCAAACCGGGCTGAAGCTACCTGTTTGATGGCCGAGCGCATAAAATCGCCATTTGGCAAACGTTCGTATCGCATCTCATCTTCACCACCTTCACCGGTATTGCTTTTGCCGCCGATACGGTTCATGGCAATGGCCAGCGTGCTGTGCGCCTCATGTGAGATAGAGCCAAACGACATCGCTCCGGTGGCGAAACGTTTCATGATCTTTTCGGCTTTTTCCACCTGGTCCAGGCTGATCGGTTCGCGATGATGGGCAAAATCAAGCAATCCCCTGATGGTAAAATGCTTTTCGCTTTGCTCATTGATCGTTTTCGCGTAGTTTTTATAAACCGAATAATCGTCGGTGCGCGTTGCATGTTGCAACAGGTGTACGGTGGTCGGGTTGAAAAGGGACGATTCGCCGAGGCGCTTCCATTGGTAAATGCCGCCATCAGGCAATAAATGTGCGCCTGTTTTCGAGCCGCTGAAGCCTATTTTATGTTTGCAAAGCGCCTCTTTGGCTATTTCATCAAGCCCTAAACCGCCTATGCGGGTAACTGCGCCGGTAAAATATTTGTCGACAACCTGCTGGTTGATACCCAAAATCTCAAAAACCTGTGAGCCATGGTATGACTGCAGGGTGGATATCCCCATTTTTGAGAATATTTTGAGCAAGCCGTCATTTATAGATTTTACATAATTCTTCTGCAGTTCCTTAATATCCAGGTCAGTTTGCAACATGCCATTGTTTTTGATCGTTTTGATGGTGGACAATGCCAGGTATGGATTGATGGCCGTTGCGCCAAAGGCCAGCAGGCAGGCAAAATGATGTACTTCCCAGGTATCACCGGTCTCAATTACTAAGCCAACCTCGCCGCGGCGGCCGCTTCTGATCAGGTGGTGGTGCACTGCTGAAACAGCCAAAAGCGATGGGATAGGAGCGTGGTCGGAATCGATTGCCCTATCCGATAGTATGAGTACTTCAAACCCGTCGTTTACAGCATCCTCAGCATAACGGCAAAGCCTCGCCAGGCCTTTTTCAAGCGAGCCTGACATACCGTCGGCATTAAAATAGGTTTGCAGCGTTTTGGCATGGAACATGCCGGTATCAATACTCCTCAGTTTTTCAAGCTGGTGATTTTTTAAGATAGGGTGTTTTAAAACCACGCAATGGCAGTGCATTTTATCCTCATCCAACAGGTTGCCATTGTTGCCGATAAATGTTGAAAGGCTCATCACCAGCCGCTCACGTATCGGATCGATAGGCGGGTTAGTCACCTGGGCAAAAAATTGTTTAAAATAGCTGGACAGGTGCTGCGGTTTGTCTGATAAAACGGCCAGCGGTACGTCCGTACCCATCGAGCCGACAGGTTCTTTCCCGTCAAGCGCCATGGGTTTTATAATGCTTTCAATATCTTCACGGCTGTAGCCAAATACCTGCTGGTAACGGAAAACCGAATCATCTGTCAGGCTCGCGAATGCCAAACGCGGCTCGCTAAGCTGCCCCAGTTCGATCTTATAATCCTCAAGCCACTGGCCATAAGGCTGCCGCGACGCTACCTGGTGCTTTATCTCGTCGTCGGTTATGATCTTGCCTTTTACGGTATCGATCAATAACATTTTCCCAGGCTGCAGGCGGCCTTTTTCAATCACCAGGCTTTCGTCCAGGTTTAATACGCCGGCTTCGGATGCTGCTATAACGCGACCATCGTTTGTGATCACAAAACGGAGCGGCCGCAGTCCGTTACGGTCAAGCAATGCGCCAATCAATTTGCCATCGGTGAAAGTGATAGCGGCAGGGCCATCCCATGGCTCCATTAAAGCAGCATGAAATTCATAAAATGCCTTTTTAACCGGGTCCATCTGCTCATTGCCGTCCCAAGCTTCGGGGATCAGCATCATCATCACATGCGGTAATGAGCGGCCGCTGTGCAGCAGTATCTCGATGATGTTATCGAGGCAGGCCGAGTCCGACTGGTTATTATCGATCACCGGCAGCAGCATCTCCATTTCTTCCTGTGTGAAGTAGGGAGACATGTATGATTTCAGGCCGGAGTAAAACCAGTTTAAGTTGCCTGTTAAGGTATTGATCTCGCCGTTATGCGCGATGAGCCTGAATGGCTGTGCGAGTTTCCACGACGGGAAGGTATTGGTGGAGAACCGCGAGTGGATCATGGCAAAGCCCGATGCAATACGCGGGTCGGTCAAATCATTAAAATATTGACGAAGCTGGTAAGTAGTAACCTGGCCTTTATAAATAATGGTTTTGCATGACAGCGAGGTGAAATAAAAATGTTCAGCCGCTGCAGGTACAGTCTCGCTTACTGTTTTATTAATGTATCTTCTTAAGATGTATAGTTTGCGCTCAAAATCCTCCGGATTAGTGATATGATGCGGCCTTTGGATAAACAATTGTTCCGCATCAGGCTCGGCTTTGCGGGCCGTTTCGCCAATAGTTGATGAATTTACATGGAGTTTGCGGTAGCCCAGTTTATGCAATCCTAATTTTTCTATAGCATTGCTTATTATGGTACGGCAGGCCTTTTTTAATGCTGATTCCTTTGGAAAAAATATCATTCCCACACCATATTCGCCCGGTTCGGGCAGGCTGATCTCTAAATCGGAGCACTCCTCCATCAAAAACTCATGTGGCAGCTGAATAAGTATGCCTGCTCCGTCTCCGGTTTCAGGGTCACATCCGCAAGCGCCGCGATGCTCCATGTTTTCCAGCATGGTAAGCGCGTCGTTTATGATCTGATTGGATTTATGCCCGTTAATGTTCGTTATAAACCCCGTTCCGCACGAGTCGTGTTCAAATTCCGGCCTGTACAGGCCCTGTCGGCTTTCATCTTGATCCATCATTCAATTATACTACAGTTTATAAAATGGTCAACTACGAAGATACTGATTGGTTTTTTTAATTGAAAATTTATCAATATTTTTAAAGATTTCCAAATAAACTTGCATCCTAATTTTAATAAATTGCAATATTGTTAAAAATAAAGGCTTTCTATTGATATTTTGCAAATAATAAATTTAGCAATTGATGTGTTTGTTTAAAAAATAGACTACCAAATTGCTATACTAAAAAGTTAGTTACAATGACTCACTGGCAAAACGCACCATTTTATCATATAAAACTGAATTTCGCACCTTTCATTTTATAAGGCTTTATTATATTTAACAGGTTGAAACAAGACATATTTATAGAGACACCGAGGCTAATCCTTCGTGATTGGTTACCATCTGACTATGAGCCTTATATTGCGCTTAACGCCGATAAAGAAGTAATGGAATTTTTTCCGTCGGTTAAAACCGGGGTGGAAACTACCGAACAAATCGCGCGTCTTAGCCGCCAAATTAAACAACAGGGGTACGGTTTTTTTGCGATCGAACGGAAAGACAATAGTGCGTTTATCGGTTTTACCGGTTTGGAACACCCCGGTTTCGAGGCTGAATTCACCCCCTGCGTTGAAATTGGCTGGCGACTGAGCAAAGAAAACTGGGGCGATGGCTTTGCAACTGAGGCTGCGCTGGCCTGCCTTGATTTTGGGTTTAACCAATTAGGTCTTAATGAAATTTATTCGTTCACGGCAGTGCCCAATATTCGCTCTGAGAAAGTGATGCAACGAATAGGGATGCGTAAAGCGGGCTATTTTGATCACCCCGGGATAGCAGAGGGACACTGGTTGGGGGAACATGTTCTTTACAAGCTTGCAAGGCCGGTGTTGCCTGAAGGCTGATAAATTTCCCCCGATACTTCTGAAAGCCGGTGCACCAATGTTAGCAACCGTTCGGTTGTGGAAAGTTTCAAGTCGTCATGTAATAACAAATCATTTAATTTTATTGTTATGAACCTGGTAAAGGAGCGTAAGGCAATTGAGGGGGCGCTCGATAGTTATCGTGCCCGGTTGGATTCTATTCCGGACGAGTTGTTTACCGTAACACCGAAGGAGGGTTCATGGTCATTCGCGGAAGTGTACAGCCATATTTTACAGGCTACCCTGGGTTCGTGCATAGCGCTGGAGCGTTGCGCCAACAATAACTGCAAGCCAACCAACAACCGGCTAACTTTTTTGGGGCGCCTGATGATGTTTACCGGAAGGTTTCCCCCGGTTAAGGTAAAAGTTCCGGAAGCGGTGGCGGCTAAAATTCCAGCGCTGAAAATAGATAAGGAAGAGGCAAAAAACCTGCTGATAAAATGCCGGAAAAGAATTGAAGAGCTGGCGCCCCTGGTAAATGATGCCTTACCGTCGGCGAAACATAAACACGCGCGGTTGGGTGCACTGGATGCCGGGCAATGGTTAAAATTTATAAGAATACACCTGCTGCATCATTTAAAGCAACTGGATCGTATCCAGAAAAAATTTGTCAGCAAGTGAAACCTTTTACATTTAACATAGTCTTAATGTTACAATAACCCGATTGCCGGATATTTGCAAAAATTGTGTGGTATGCATTTTGAGTTCGCATATTTAATAGTAGCTGGATTGTTATTCCTGGTGGGAATATTCTATCTGAGTCCATTTGAACTGAAAGTAAATAATGACGACGACGACGAATAATCGTTGGCCCCTTTATTACCTGCATTTTTACTGGTATTTTTTACCAGGCGGAACATTATCCCCCAAATTTCATGGCAAAACGCGAGGTTGATATCGTCGTGATATCCGATGTGCATCTGGGCACGTACGGCTGTCACTCCAAGGAGTTGCTCAAATACTTAAAGAGCATCAAACCCAAAATTCTTATTTTGAACGGCGACATCGTCGATATATGGCAATTCAGCAAATCCTACTGGCCTGAAGCGCATATGAAAGTTTTGCGCCGGATATTGAAATTTGTTACCGAGGGTATACCGGTTTATTATCTTACAGGCAACCACGACGAAATGCTCCGCAAGTTCACCGATTTTAATTTAGGCTCCTTCCAGCTTTTGAACAAAATAGTGCTGAACATAGATGGACAAAAAGCCTGGATATTCCATGGCGACGTTTTCGATGTAACTATGCAGCACTCCAAATGGCTGGCCAAACTGGGGGCGGTTGGCTATGATACCCTGATCATTATTAACAGTTTCACCAATTGGGTATTAACATTATTTGGGCGGCAGAAAATGAGCTTTTCGCAAAAAGTAAAAGCCCGGTTTAAGGAAGCGGTAAAGTTTATCAACCAGTTTGAGCAAACTGCAGCGGACCTTGCCGTCGACAAGAATTATCAATATGTGATCTGCGGCCATATCCATCATGCTGAGATCAGGGAAATAGAATCAACCGACAAAACTGGCTCCGTGCTGTACCTTAATTCGGGCGACTGGGTGGAAAGCCTCACATCGCTTGAGTACAACGAAGGCAAGTGGACGATATTTAAATATGAACCGGATAATTTCCACACGGAGAATGACGAAGATGACAAAACCGATGCCGAAGATCTTGACGCAAAGATGGATGTGAAAATTCTGCTGGAACGGTTTAAACAGGAGGCGGGGTAATTAATTTGTTGTAACGTTGTAAGGTTGAAATGTTGATTGACGTATTGTTTTGATTAATGAGTAAGATTGAGCGTTTTGAAGATTTGGAAATTTGGAAAATAGCCAATGCAATTGAAGTTGATATTTATTTCTTATGTGATAAAGAGCCGTTAAGGTCTGATTGGGGGATGAAGGATCAAATAAGGAGGGCGGCATGCTCGATGTCGGATAATATAGCCGAGGGCTTTGAGTACAACAACAATCCCGATTTCATTCGTTTTTTGAACTACGCTAAAGGATCCTCCGGAGAGTTTAGAAATAAATTGATCATATTAAATAAAGCAGAAAAAATCGAAGACGCGGAATTTCGCGATCTTTACTCAAAAAGTATAGAGTTCTCCAGCAAACCCAAAAAGTTTATCGACTACTTAAAGAAATTCGAAGCCGATAAAAAAACAAAAAAATAACATTACAACATTCCAACCTTACAACATTCCAACATCTTCAATGAAAATACTCTACGCTATCCAGGGAACGGGGAACGGCCATATCAGCAGGGCGCGCGAAATTGTGCCACTGTTACAGCAATACGGCGAGCTGGATTTGCTGGTTAGCGGTACCGAAGCCGAGGTTAGTTTGGCACAGCCGCTAAAATACCGTTTTCATGGGTTTAGTTTTGTTTTTGGCTCGAACGGAGGGGTTGATAACTGGGCCACCTTTAAGCTGATGAACCTGCCCAGGCTGGTGCGTGATGTCCGCAGCCTGCATTTAAAACAATACGACCTCATCATTAATGATTTTGAACCTGTGAGCGCCTGGGCGTGCCGATTGCAAAAAATACCCAGCGTATCGCTCAGCCACCAGTGTTCGTTTGTTTCGCCCAAAACGCCGCGGCCGCCGAAATGGAGCTGGGCCGAATGGCTTTTTAAATACTATTCGCCAACGGCGCACCACGTTGGTTTTCATTTTGAACGATACGACGATTTTATTCATACACCGGTTATCCGCAGCGAAATACGAAATCTGCAGGTATCAAACGCGGGTCATTATACCGTCTACCTGCCAGCCTATGATGATAAATTACTTATCCGTTTTCTGAACAGGACAAACGTAAAATGGCACATCTTTTCAAAACGTGAGAAAACGGCCTACATTCAGGCTAACGTACAAGTATTCCCCGTAAATAACGAAGCCTTTAATAAAAGCCTGGCCAGCTGCGAAGGCCTGCTAACAGGCGGCGGCTTCGAGGGACCGGCAGAAGCGCTTTTTTTGCAAAAAAAGGTGATGATGATACCGATGAAGGGGCAGTATGAGCAGCAATGCAACGCATTGGCTGCCTCGAAGCTTGGCGTGCCGGTGGTGCACGAGATCGACGATCAGTTTGTATATCACCTTAATAATTGGCTAAGCAGCGACAAAAAGATACAAGTAGACTTTCCTAATGAAACCGCCGGCATAATAGACGACCTGGTGAAGCGGTATGCTAAATAAGTAGTTTCGGCATCAAGCGTTTTTTCTGCTAATTTCGCCCCCGGAATAGTAGTAGATGATCAATTTTTTCAAAAATCTCAACCCATTGAATATTTTATGGCTGGCTGTGGTACTGTTTGTACTACGTGCCGGTTACTTGTTTAACCTGCCAGTTAAAATCGATTCCTCCTATTCCGAAACTTTTGAAAAATTATTGCTTTTACCCCGTTTTCATAATTCGTTTACGCCATCGTTTAACGTTTTCCTGGCCGGATCATTTGTGTTCATCCAGGCCTTGTTATTAAACCGCCTGGTTAATCATTTTAATTTGCTGGGGAAACCTACTTTTTTGCCGGCGCTGATGTATATAACAGTGTCGGGATTGTACACGCCTTTCCTGGTATTGAGCCCACCGCTGATTTGTAATTTCTTTGTGATCTGGATGCTGTTTAAATTGATCAATTTTTATAAAAGCAAGGATTCAAAATCTGATGCTTTTGACCTCGGCATGATTGTGGCAGTTGGCTCATTGATCTACTTGCCTTTCATCTTCTTTTTCCTGGCCATTTGGATATCGCTGGTCATCTTTAAACCCTTTAACTGGCGAGAGTGGACAGTTTGTGTCATCGGTTATGTCACCATCTTCTTTTTCCTGGCGGTGTACTATTATCTTAACAACAGGTTAGCGCAGTTCAGCAATATATGGCCGCCGTTGGGCACTAAACTTCCAACCAGGGTGACTATCAACTATTATAATTATTTAATTCTTGCTCCGGTTACCATGATACTTGTTCTGTGCTTCTTTAAGTTCCGGCAAAATTATTACAAAAGCTACGTTCAAATTCGTAAATCGTACCAATTATTGTTCGTTGTCTTCCTTATCGCCGCGCTTACCTTTTATGTCAGGGCGGCTTTCCATGTCAGTCATTTCCTGTTATGTGCGGTACCTGCGGCCGTTTTCTTTTCCTATTATTTCCTCCACGCCCGGCGCAGATGGTTTTACGAAACCTTATATCTTTTATTGGCGGCCATTATCGTTTACCTGCAGTTTAACAATTTTTAACTTTTACTTTGGCTCAATATAAAGCGGTTATGTTAATTTTGTCTCGTGAAGCTGTTTTTGAGTTTCGGGACGATAGCGAATTTGTTCAATATCCTTACGGCTTATACAGTTAAAAACAATCATTCAGATGAAATTTGGCGTAGTAATATTTCCCGGTTCCAATTGTGATGAAGATATCATCTACGTATTGGAGAAAATACTTGGCCAGCAGGTTGTGCGCCTGTGGCATAAAGATCATGACCTGCAGGGTGCCGACTTTATTGTTTTACCCGGCGGGTTCTCGTTCGGCGATTACCTGCGTTCAGGCGCGATAGCGCGCTTTTCGCCCATTATGCAGGAGGTGATCCGTTTTGCAGCGGATGGCGGGTATGTGCTGGGCATTTGCAATGGTTTCCAGATTCTTGCAGAAGCGGGATTGTTAGCGGGAGCCCTGTTGCATAATGAGAACCGCAAATTTATCTGCCGCAACATCTTTATGAAGCCGCAAACTTCAAATTCATTGATCACCGCGCAGATCGATCCGCAGCGAGCGCTGAAAATACCGATTGCACATGGCGAGGGGAATTATTTTGCCGATGCCGATGTGCTGAAGTCCCTGAATGATAATGACCAGGTGCTGTTCAGATATTGTGACGAGTACGGTAATATAACCCCCGAATCCAACCCGAATGGTTCACTGGAAAATATTGCCGGTATTTGCAATTCGGCGCGTAACGTTTTTGGTTTTATGCCTCACCCCGAAAGAGCATCCGATGCGCTTGTCGCCAATGAGGATGGTCTTGCCATTTTTGAATCTATATTATCTATGGTTAAAGCCTGATGGCCAATCTTGTTATCGACATTGGCAACACTTACACTAAAATTGCTGTTTTTAAGCGGGATGAATTGCTTGTTAACAAGCAATTCGAAGGGATTGACGATGCCGTAATAAATGCGTTTTTTAAGGAATATGCTATCAGCAAAGCAATTGTTTCGTCGGTAAAAAAAAACGAAAGCCAGGCATGGCAAACAACATTGGCTGCGAAAGTGCCCGTCATATTTTTTAATGGAAAAATGGCGGGAGAGTTGAATAACCAATACCGGACGCCGGATACGCTTGGAGCCGATCGTTTGGCGGGTGTGATGGGCGCTAAAACCTTGTTTCCGCAAAAAAACAACCTGGTGATCAGCGGCGGCACTTGTATCACCTACGACGCGGTTGACGCAGCGGGTAATTATTTTGGCGCACCG
>Ga0210389_10001191_pt1 | contig 21313 bp, 38 predicted proteins | sample IncBWH28OmetaG_FD_160127 | JGI IMG/M metagenome (GOLD analysis project Ga0210389, IMG submission 160127) | Forest soil microbial communities from Barre Woods Harvard Forest LTER site, Petersham, Massachusetts, United States - Inc-BW-H-28-O ...
CCGATAGGTCTGCTGCTTGGTGATCCGCTCATCCTGCTGCATGGTCAATCCCACAGCTTGCGTCTGATCTGCCATCCGATGCATTTGAGCCACAGGCGCAAGGATAAGCTGGCCATTGCTGGTGTGTCGGGACTGACCGGCTCGAAGCCCAACAACTTGAGAAGGCGATGGTTGCGGATGGTGATTTGCATGGTCAATCCTCGCCTACCTCGATGCACCTGCATGTGATCCTCGGCTCGCTGCGGTTCCATGTTGTTCACCCAGTATATAGCTAGATAGATATATTGGGTGAACAGCGTTTGGCTCGGTAGCGGGCGGCGTCGCGTTCCTTGCGCTTGGCCTTGCGCCGTTCGGCCCGTTGCTCCTTGGAACAGTCAATTGCGCCTATGGTCCGGATCTTGAGGCGGGAGCGCTGTTCGTCCTTCAATCCCAGCTTCCACGCCAGCACGTCTGCGGACCATTTCAGGGGCTTCGCAGCGACTTCGGCAATCAGTACCTCACGGCTCGCCAGCGATAGCCATGGGGCGTATCTGTCCAGCCAGGCTGACACTCGCCGCGGCATGTCTGGCAGCGCGCCCATGTGGTGAGCGAAGATGCGGGCAATCAATACTGATCCCTCCGATGGCTCGATCTCTACGCCGGCGCCCGTGACGTCATGCAGCCACCTCGTAAGTTCAGCCAATCTGATCGCGGCCATACTTCGGGTGCGCTTTCCAACCTTCGCCTTGCGGGCATAGCGGCGCCTGATCTCCCATCGCTTGGCAGCTATCAGCTCAGGCGTTGGCCGGCGAATTGGCATCCCGCAAGCGTGCAAGACGTTCTGATTTTAGCAACGTACCCGCTCTGCCGTTTGCTCCCACCGCTTCCTCGCCGCATGTGAAGCCGCCCGTTGCCGGGCTCGTTTGCTCATGGTTTTCGCCCGAGCTATCCCACCCAATCTGCCACGCGCGACAGCGGCGGGAGACGGAGGCCCTTCTCGTGTGGGATCAAAGATATGCAGCTTGACGTTTTTCATGCCGTGAAAAATGGCTAGATGATCATGGCCCTCAATCAAAATCAGATTTCTCGGATCGTCATTTGAGTGGTCTTCGTCGAGGTGGTGAACATGAAAACCATCTGCGAGACGCCCTAAAAGCCACTCCTCGCTACGGTAATCATGAGATTTCAACCACGCCAAATGATGCGAGAGAAGGCGTTTCATTTTTGTTTTTCCCAGCGGATTCGTGCGGCGTGCGCAGCCTTGCGCTGGCGAGCGCGGCGTTTCATGATCGCAGCCCGCCGCTTCTGTGATTTGTTGCCTTTCATGCCAATTTCCCGCATGCGGGCTCGCGTTGCATTTTTCACAAGTTCCTCAATGTCGGTGGGGTTTTCCTGCATTTTACCGAAGATGCTCGGAGCTTTAGCTCTATGCACCGAGGGCCGCTTGCGTGGTGCCAGCTGTTCTTTCAGTGGTGCGAATTTCGCATCGTCCACCACAAGCGCGAGCGCGAGCCCCGTGCCCTTCAGCATCTTGCCGAGGCTTTCCCAGCCGAATGTGCGCCGGCTCGGCGTGTTGGGCCGGTCGCTGCGCAGCTTGCCGGCGTCCTTGCGCAGCAGCTTGTAGGCATTGCCGCAGGTCAGCCCGCCCGATATCTCGACCTGGGCCAGCGTGGTGTTGAGATCGTCGATACGGTCCAGAAACCCGTCCTGCAGCGCCTCGTAATCGAGGATCACCCGATATAGCTCGTAGCGGTTCGGCATGCTGCGGAGAGGCGCGGTCATCGGTGCATCCTGTCAACGTCAAGTTCGAACGGTGTCGGCAGGTCGCGCGCGTCGATATGGAAAAGCGGATATCTGTGGTGCACATAAGCCTGATGCGCCTTGAGCTCGCGCATGGTGACCGGAATGATCGCACCCGGATTTACCTTATGCAGTTCAATCTTCGTGAGCACGTTGGCCAAATCCTCGTCGGACCAGCCTCGCCACCAGTTGCGAAGCCCGGTGATAAATGCGCGGCGGCGCCAGCGGGTCATTTGTCCCTCCGTAGCCAGCGAATCTCGGGGATGCCGTCAAAGCCGCGCAGCCACACGAACCATGCGTAATCCGTAGTGCCGTTGCCGGGCCTTCCGCCTGCTTCCAGAACGTGGCCGGGTGGCATCGAAGGGCGCGGGGTAATGAAATACACGCAGCGCAGCGGTGTGCTCTGCAGCCATCGCGAACGCTTGTCGCCCTGCACCCAATTGGCGGGCAGCAACAGCGCTACCTTGCGATGTGCCAGCTCCAGCGCTTTTTCGAGAAACTTTTCAGCGACCGCAAATGGAGGATTGCAAACGATGTTGTCGCGCCGATGCTCGCTTTCGAGGAAGTTGTGCGGCGTCAACGTCGAATCCCAGCCGCGGTCGACAAGATCCGAACCGGCAGCTACCATTCCTGATTTCAGCGCTGAAATTACGATAGTGCCTCGCCCGCAGGCCGGATCGTGAATTTGGCCCTCGAACTTCTCTTCCTCGAACAATCGAAGCGAACACCATTCAGGCTCGACATACCAATCGTTTGCCTCACGCTCCCATAGATTGCTCTCCCGCTTGCGAAGCGGTCCGCGCATCGGTTGCGTGGCCGTCGTCATCAGCAATGCCCCATCGGCTTGTCAGTGCGCGGCGGATCGCCGGGGTGCCGGTCGCGGTCGGTGAGCGGTTTCAGGTTGTCGCGCTTGACGATCTCTCTCGCGACCTGAATTGCATCGTTGAGATATCCAAGCGCACCGCCCATTTCCAAAACGGTGGCAGGGCCATCATCCATCGTGTGCGGCAGCGATGCGAGACGGCAGATAAAATCCCGCTGCGACGGAGTATCAGCATCTGGCTCGAAAACGTGCAGTTTTATGTCCATGGCTATTCCGCTGCCTCCGTCATCGTGGCGGGCCTCGGCGCCGGCGGATTTTCCCAGATGCCGCGGGCAATCCAGATTCCCGCTCGATTGTCCGAGGACACGCCAAACTTGAACAACTTCGGATCAGCCGTTTGCGACCAGTCGACCAGTCCCTGATACCGAACGTGGCCCTCCGGAACGAAAATGTTGGCGAGATAGCCTTGAGGCCGGTCAGGTGTAGGTAATCGCGCCAGTACTGCGGGGCGCTCGGTGCGCACGCGCTTGAGAAAATCTCGGTGCTGTTCGCAGGCCTCAAGGATTTCGCTGATGCTTGGCGGCCATTTGGAGCGGCGCTGGATGCCTGTTTTCGGACTGGTGACGTAGGCAACCACGTCCTCCTCGAAATCGCACAGAATCGCGCCCAACTGCGTTACAAAGCCTTCCGGATCGGAGAAATCATCTTTGCGATATGCGGAGAACAGCATCTGGATTCCCCTCGAAACCGTCGCGCTGCTCGCGTTCGAATTGCTCTGCGAGCCGTTTTGCGACTGCGACGACCCCGGGCTTTTCAGGCGTTCCATTCGGCATCTCCACAGGTTTGAGTCGCGCCGCAATCCATGCGGATGGGTTCACGACCTGGTTTCGTTCGGCATCTTCAATCAACCCGAGCACGGTGATCGCGTCGTCACCAGAGGCCTTCAGACATTTGCCGACGAACGATCGGCAGGCGTCAGGTCCCTTCCCAGTCAAGGAAGCAAGCTTTGCAAGGCCTTCATTGAATAGCCGACGCCTCGGATCGGACGCGCCAGCGTCAGAAGCGTCAGCTTCTGGAATCTTCTGTGACTGTGGTTGTGGGTGTGGTTGTGAGGGTTGACCAATCGTTGACGTTTCGTTGGAACGATTATCCAACGATCGTTCAACGGTAGTTTGCTTTTGGTTGCGCCGCGCTTCAGCGGATGCAAGGCCGCCCTTGCGACCAGCTTCTGAAATCCTGTCAGCCTCAGCCAACTCAAGATCGATGCGCTTATGCTTCCATCCCTCTTGGAAGAAGGCCGCGATCCTCGGTCGAATCTTGCGCCACTCGGCAGCGCTCAGGCGGGCGATACGTGACAGCGCTCCGTCGTCATCCGGCAGGCCGCCAGTGCGCCAATAATGCATGATCAGAAGTAGATAAGCACCGTGCTCAACCGCCCGCAAATGAGCGGTGTCAGCGAGATAATCCCCCACATAAAGGGCCATCCACGGTCGGCTCATGCGTTTGCCTGTTCCTGCGCCCGCTCGCGCCGCTGCCTTGCCCTTTGCAGCATGCCGGCGACGTTGGTCGGACGGACCCCTAGCCGCTCTGCGATCTCACCACGGGACAATCCCTTGTCGTGGAGCTCGAGGGCGCGGTCGGCCTTTTCGCTCGCAAACATCAGTCGTGAGCTCATGCGCTTGCCTCCGCTCGCAGCGCCGCCATGTGCAGCACGCTTTGCAGCGTGGCCTTGCGCGGCCTCACCGTGACCCTGCAGCCCGCCGGCGCGTCGCCCCATTCGAGCACCAGGCGCTCGCAATATTTGTCCTCAGCGATCACGCCACGGCTTTGCAGCCAGTCCAAAACGCCCTTGGAACGGTTGTCGAGATCGCCGCGGATGCGCTTGAGCACGATCTTGGCCTCGAACGGCCCGACGATGGTCTTGAGCCCGCGGAACTGGCCGGTGGAGAGCGCGAGATCATCGGCGCGCTTCAGCCAGCTCTTGTATTCGGCGCTCTTGCTGACCTTGTTCGGGCCGGCTCGGTTCGCGCGCCAGATGCGATTGACGCTGGGTGGACACGGCAGATCGATGATGATGCCGCCGATGACAGGATCATCAGGTGGGCAATGGAACGGCGCATCGCCATAGTCCGGAAGGTGCATCACCGCCTCGCAATCTCTTCACGGATCGGCGCAAATTCCTTGCGCAGGAACAGCAGTTGCGCGGGATCGTCAGATTGGCGGCTGGCGTGGATTTCCCGCGCGACATGCGGAACGAACAGGTTCAGTTCGTCCAACATCTGCGCAATCATCCTGTCCACGTCGGATTTGGTCGGGTCGATAAACGGGTTTGGGAGCGCGGCCATGGTGAAGCTCAAAGGTTGCCGGGCATAAGGCCGCCGGCGCGCCACGCGGGACAACTAGAATTCGTTGCCGTTCGAGAGCCTTTCGAGCGTCTCGGCGGCGTCTTTCAACATGAGGATCAGATGATCGGCCTCGGACTGTCGTGAAACAGCGCCGGAGCGCATGAGATGCCGCGCGTTCAAAATACGCGCGAGATTTCGCAGACCGTCAGCTTGATGATGAAGCGATGCGCTCATGGCTTCGGCTCGAAGTGAACGCAGGATGGCGTTGTTGGCGGGATGTAGAGGATCGGCGCTGAACCGTGCCGCGCCCGATTGATGCTGATAAATTTGCGGCAGCGGCCCTCGCGCGGGATATCAGCATCCGTGCCGGTCTCTTTCTTGCGCTGGCGAAACAGAACGCAGTTGAAGCAATGCTTTCCTGCTGGCCCCGTGCCGGCCCAATGCGCCTGGCCCGGCATGGTCACGGACTGACGCAGCGCAAGTTCTAAGTTGGGCGCCGTAAGATGCTCTGTGCCAACGATGCTCATGGCTCATCTCCGATCCAAGGCGCGATCCGCTCAGCTAGATTTGCAAGCCGACCGCCCCAGGAAATCAATTTGCGGGCGATAAAAGTCTTCGTCCGTCGAAAGCAAACGGGCCTCAAGCCGCGATAGGCGAAGCCGAAGTTGCGCGAGTTCATTCTTGGCCTCCAGTTCGCGCTTACGTTCCAGCGCGTCGGCGATTGCTGTGATTTCAAAGGCTTCGACGCGGCGGGCCTTGCCGTACCAGATGTCGAAGCATCGCCAATACGAGAGACCAGAGAGGCGGGCGGCACGTTGAATTGCAGTCTTGATCGGTTCGTCGGCCGAACGCGGTTCGATCAGTTCTCGAAGCGCTTTGTCCGGCGTCATGGGGCAAATCTCCCAAGCAAATTGGGAGCTATCCCAAAAAAATTAGCCGCAGCGTCGCGGCATGGAACAAATCTCGATTGAACTGGCCGCAAAAGTCGCCGATATGCGTCACTACCTGCGGATGTGCGGCGCAAAACAAAAAGTTTTGCCGTTGTGTGAAATTTTTGAGACAGACGAGGGTAATATGTGGCAGGGTGTGTCAGATAGTGGACACAACCGCTGCGAGGGTAGGACCCATGGGCGATGTCATTCGCCGACGCGTTCGGGCATGGGAACGTCATGCCCGAACCTCCTCACGTCGAGCAGCAAAGCTTGCGAGCAAATCTGCCGAAATATCAGCCTCACGTGCCTTCTCGGTCGCCAAGATCGACGACCACCGCTCGGAAGGAATCCAGTCCCGCTGCCACCATTTGGTCACCATGCCAGCCGAGGCGCCGATCTCGGATGCCATGGCAATCCGCGCGCCCGGCGCCTTCATGGGCCCCCACAGCTCAATGACCGCGCGAAATGAAGTGACTTGCGACATGTCATTAGCCTTAGGACAGTCTGTCCTTAAAAGCAAGGCCTTTCTGTCCTTGGACGGCGGCTTGTCCCTAGGACATACTGTCCCTATGGCTGGTAAAACCCTGAAAGATAAATTGGATCAGGAGCTTATAGCGCGCGTCATCAAAGCGCGCCTAGCATCAGGCTTGACCCAGCAAGAGGTCGCCGATGGCATGGGAGTACCGCAGGATTACTACAAGCATTGGGAACTCAAGCGAGTGATGCCGCACTTCCGCATCCCGAGTTTCTGCGTCGTGGTCCGGATCGAGGACGGTTGGCTGATCAGCGGCCGCGGGCCCATGAAACGTCAGGACACCAAGAAGATTGCAGTCTGAGGACAAATAGTCCTTGACAGTAAGGACGGACTGTCCTTAAGGTGCTCCCGTAACCCGGAGCACCCCATGCGCACCAAGTCCATGCATATCCGTATCCGCCGCTGTCAGGGCAACCGTGACTGCTGGGCGGCCGTCTGCGGCAAGCACGATTTCCTGATGGCCACGAGCTATTCGCTCGACCGCCTGCTCGAGATCATCGCCGAGCGCCATCCCGGCCAGAAAATCCGGGTGGCCGCATGAGCACCATCCTCAACTGGATGAGCGAGCACCCCGTCCTCTCCGTCATTCTGTTTGCGACCTTCTGCTGGATGGTCATCGGCATTTTTCATGGGGTGCCAGCATGAGCCGCCACCCCACCGCCGAAGATTTCGATCATGCGCGCGACCTGCGCAAGCACGACACTGGCCCGTTTCCCCTGCGGCTTGAACCGGCGCCGCCGATGACCGCGGCGGAAGTCGCGTGGTCCTGCAAGGCAACCACCACGAACAAGGGCGCTGAGCTGGTCGAGACCTACGCCAGGTCGGAGATCGCCCGCGCTAATCTCGACGCGACGCTGGATCGGATTATCGGCAGCCAGCCCAAACGGCTGATCGTTGCGAAGCTCATCGGCGCCTGCGAGGGGCTTTGCTCCTCCGGCCTGCTCGGAGACGGCGAGCGGGAAATGCGCCTGCTCATCGCGGAAGCGTTGTCGGCGTTCGGGATGAACGCCGCAAACCGGGACGAGCGGGAGCCAGCATGAGGTTCACCAAGCGCACATGCAAGGACCTGTCCGAAATCCAGCGCCGTTGCCTGATCGAGGCGACAATCGATGATCTGCGGCCGTTCCCGCGTGGCTATGCCCGCACCAAATCAGGCCCGACGTTCTACCCGCGGGCGACCGTGCAAAACCTGATCCGGCGCGGCGCGCTGCGGAAGCTCAACCGGATGCATCATCTTTCGGCGAGGGCGGCAAATGCCTGATCCAACCAAGGTCACCATCAGCGCCACGGAAATGCCGATGCTCCTTGGCGTATCGCCGTATGGCACGCGCTGGATGCTGTGGCAGCGTTTCGCCAAGGGCATCGAAGCGCCCGGCCCGGATCACAACCGGCTCGATTGGGGCACGGAGATGGAGCCACTGCTGCTCAAGCATGCCGCGGCCGATCTGCGGCTTGAGGTCACTACCAACCGGCAGGCCGATGGATCACAGGTCTATATCCGCCGTGGGCTGCTCGGCTGCTCCCGCGATGCCGATATTTACGATCCGCAGCGCGGCCCTGGCGCGCTCGAAACCAAGTGCTGCTTCGATTACAAAATCCTGATGCAGGAATGGGACGGCGGCAAGACGCCTCCTCGCCAGCACGAAATCCAGCTTCAGCAGCAGATGTATGTCGGCGACGGCACCACGTCTTACGAGTGGGGCGTGATCGCGCTGTGGTGCGGCGGGGAGATGACCTATTTCCAGCGCAAGCCGATGCCGGACCTGTGGGCGAAGTTTCAGGAAGAGGCAATCCAGTTCTTTTCCGACGTCAATGCCGGTAACGAGCCGGAACCGTTCGGAGTGCCGGTCGAGGTGCCGCTGCTCAAGATGCTGTTCGACAAGCCGACGGGCGAGATTATCAACGCGGTGGAGAAATTCGGCGAAGTCGAGGCGACGAAGCTGGCGCAGCAGGTTGTCGATGCAGAGTACCAGCGCACGGTGCGGCTTGCCGCGGAGAAGGTCGAGGAGGGTACCAAGGCAAAACTCCTCGGTCTTCTCAAAGATGCCGACGAGATCGAACTGCCGCAGGGCATCCGCGTCACCCGCAAGGTCGGCGTCAGTCGCTACAAGGCACAGCCCGCGCGCGAGGTGCCGACGATCTCGGTCAAGGCACACATCCCGCAACAGATCGATGGAGGGTTTGGTGGCGTCCAATGAATTGGCGGTGCTGGAAACCCAGCTTCAGCCCCTCATGCCGCATTTCTCTCAGGTGCTGCCCAAGACGCTGCCGGTCGAGCGGCTGATCCGCACGATCGTCATCTCGGCGCAGCGCCTTCCCAAGCTTCTGGAATGCGATCGTCAGAGCCTGTTCAATGCCGCGATGTCGGCGGCCTGTCTCGGCCTCGAGGTCGATGGCGTGACCGGACAAGCCTACCTGATCCCGTTCAAGGGCCGAGCGCAGCTTGTCGTCGGGTACAAGGGCTACAACACGCTGGCCGCGCGCTCGGGCATCACCATCACCGGCGCCGTGGTGCGCGAAGGCGACGACTTCGACTATCAACTCGGCAGCGCCGCCTATGTCCGCCACAAGCCGAAGGGTAGCAAGGGCCGGATCACCCACGCATGGGCGTGCGCGCAGACAATGGACCGGCCGGCCGTCGTCGAAGTTCTCGATATCGACGAGCTCCTAGCCGTCAAGGCCAAATCGCCGGCTATCAAAAACGGCGCCGATACGCCTTGGAACGATCCAGCCATCGGCTTTCCGGCGATGTGCCAGAAGACGGTCAAGCGTCGGCTCGCCCGTTCGATGCCGCTCAATGTCATGCAGCACGCCGCGCGGATGGATGAAGCGGTCGACGAACAGGGCTCGCCCGCATGGATCAGCCCTGATAAAGGCGTCGTGATCGACGGAGAATTTTCCGACGCCGCGCCTGTCCACCACGATCAGCGCACCACTCAAGAATTGCTTTCACCCGCACCCAGCGCGGTGAAGTCGGCCGCCCCGGTCAGCACTCCTGCAAACCCCCAGGCCGGGGCGGTCGATGACGCGGAGCCGACGGCGGCCGAGTGGGATCTGCGATTGGCCGACGCGGCGAAGGAGGGAACGGAAGTGCTCGGCGCGTTGTGGGCGACGATCCCGCCGAAGCACAAGCGCACACTCGTTGAAGCGCTCGACAAACACCACAAACCAAACGCAGCGAAGGCCGACAAGGAGAGGGCACCCGCATGACCGCATGGCTGAGCTACTGCCCGATCTGCAAGGCGTGTCTGCCGTATCACAAGAAGACGTGCCCGCGCATCGCTGAAATTGGGAATTAAGGGAAATGTGCAAATGCGCAATGAAACTGAATGAACAGCTAAAGCCTCACAATTATCGGCTGACCCGGAACATGTTGGAGGGTGACTCCGCTCCGATGTTAATCGAAATCCATAAGATTGAAACTCGAAAGCGAGTGCCTTCAATGAGCATGGTTGCAAGTCACTGCCCGTGCTGCGGGAAGCCCTATCCAAAACGGAAGATGCGCGGTGTTTTGAAATCCAGGTCAAACGCTTCGGATGAATTGCACTAATGCCCCGTCTCCACCAGAGTGTGAGGACTTACTAACATGAGCGACAAGGATTGCAGGTTTTGCCGCACAACTCCCAACGGGGGCGAAGAGGTATGCACGTCGCTTTGGAAGGCCCGCGATTGCCCTTGGATGTGCAGTAGCGATTGGAACGCGCTGAATGATGTGTTGTCCACCCCCGCTCGCCCTGATGGGGAGGCGGTCGCTTGGCGGGTGAAGAACGATGCAGGCTATTGGTACGTGACGAACAATAGGGCGCTTGCTGAAACGTGGCGCGACATTGAAAAACTTCACGTCCAACCCCTCTACGCCGCCCCTCCCCCTGCGAGCGCCGGAGTGAGGGAGGCGGACCCTCTTGCCGATGCTTGGCACGAGATCAAGCGCGCTTCTGACCGGAACGAAAACAAAGAGGACGGCGGGCTCGTGCTTGCATGTTCAATGATTGAGCGCCGACGTTTGCGCATGGGCCTGCAACCAATCGGCTCAATTCCGAGCGCCCTCGCACCTTCCGGGGAGAAGAAATGAGCGATCTGGTCGAGAGGTTGCGGAACTGGAATCACGGTATTCCAAAAACGATGATCGTTTCTGAAGCCGCCGACGAGATCGAGCGGCTGGAATTGCTGGTCGCTCAATTCCGGGAGTCAAACCACATCTACAAACGGGACGCTCAGAACGATGAAATGGTCATCGATGAGTTACGTTCTCAGCTTGTTAAGAAAAACGAGGCGCTGAAAAGGATCACTAACGTTTTCGATAATGACTTTGGCGACGGCCTATACGAAGCAATCTCAATAGCCGAGCGCGCCTTAACTGCTGATTATCAAAAGGAGACGACACGATGAGCTACAGAGTGGTTTACGGCGAGTCCCGCCCGGCTTGGGAAAGAATATTCCCGACCATGAAGGAGGCGCGCGCCTTCGCCAAAGAGCATAAGGGCTTTGGCGACATCATTTTCAGCATCAAAAAAGTCGTTCCTGGCGAGCCGCCGCAGTCAATGCAGGCTGCTATCGAAGCTGCACGCAAGGTCGCTTAGACCAATACACCACATTACGCGCAAAAGGAGACTGACATGCTCTACAACAAAAACTGGGACTACAAGGTCAAGGCCGATCCGTTCTCGCTGGAGAGTTTGATTGCGTGGCTGGAGAAACAGCCGCCAGAAACATCTTATGACTATTGCGAGATCGGTGATTGTCTTGTGGCCAGATATCTCAAAGCCATGGGCGTGAAGCGGTTCGAACTCTCGCCCTGTGAACTCGCGTTCCTTGGATGGAAGTATATCGTCCAGAATTATGGCGCAAAATCTGAAGATGAATGGACCTTCGGCGCCGCTCTTGAGCGCGCACGGGCGGCGTTGACGAGTTGTTAATATGGCTTTTGAACCTGAAAAATTCCCATGGACTGACCGCGTGCGGCGAATGTCCGATGCGCTGGGCAAGCTTGAGGGAATAGCGTTTGGCCGCTGGCTGACCTTCTCTGCCTTCGGCTACGGCGACCAGTTGAGCATCAACATTCAGGACAATGGCCAGATCGAGGGCTTCAAAGAGCTTCCCGGCTTGCGCGAGTTCGCAGCCGACTTGAATACGGCTATGCGGCCCGTGATCGATAACTACACCAAGCAGCTTCGGCAGGAGATCGCGAACGAGTCCGTCAAGATCGCCAGCCGCGCATTATCCATCGGTTAAAGAACATGGACATCGCGGATCGCACCGAACTGGCTTGGATCGGGATGGACAATGTCAGCGACATGGATACGTCGCGGACTCAATACGCCAAGGCCGCCGCTGAAGCGCTCGGCTGGATTTCCGTCAAAAAGGAATTGCCGACCTTTAACGATGCTGTTGTTTGCACTGACGGAAAACATCGATGGCTCGATATGCGGATAGCTGGCCTCGAAAACTTGATTTGGCAGGGCCATCTCGCCACGCACTGGCATCCACTAGCTGATTTGCCCGAAGTTTCGATAACCTCGGGTTTCCAAAAGTGAGCCTTCTCAACGCCATAACCCCCGAACAACTGGCCAAATCCATGCCGGGATGGTCCGCGAAAAGTGTGCGCCGACTGGCGAGACGGCTTGGCGCATGCCGGGTTTTAGGCAATCGTATGGTGCTGATGCCGGAGGACGTTCAAACAATCGTGGAGGCGACCAAGCCATGCCCCTTACGCTCTTTAAGCGAAAAACGCGCGATGGAAGGTCTATCTACTGGTACAAAGGGACGGTTGCCGGATGTAGACGCCGCGGCTCTACTCGCACGTCTGACAAAGAAACCGCCGCGCGAATTGCATCCAAGATCGAAACCAAACTCTGGAGTGGTGAGCTTGATGGACCGCAGGAAGGTCTGACGTTTCCGCAAGCTGTCGCGCTCTACCTGGAAGCCGAGAAGCCGAGCAAGTATCTGACGAAGATCATCGCTTATTGGGGCGACAAGAAAGTCAAGGACATGAAGGCCGGCGCGATCCGACAGAGCGCTATCGAAATTTACCCCGACGCGGGCGCCGCGACACGCAATCGTCAGGTCATCACCCCGACGCAGGCGGTCATCAATCACTGTGCCGAGCTGGAACGGTGCTCGCCGGTCCGCGTGCGGCGCTTCCAGTTCGAGACCAAGATCAAGCTTCACGTCACGCTTGATTGGATTGACACGTTCGGCTCTCACGCGCGGCCGATGATAAAGGCATTCGTAACGCTGATGTTTGCGACCGGCTGTCGCTTCAGCGAAGCACGGCGGCTCGAATGGAGCGATATCGACTTTCAGAACAAGACAATCCTGATCCGCAAGACCAAGGCCAAGAAAGAGCGGATGCCGCACATGCCGGCCCGGTTGCTGGTCGCGCTGGCGAACCTGCCTCGGGACGAAAAGCCCTTCCCCTGGTCGGAGAGTTCGATACGCCGATTTTGGGATGAGGATATCAAAGCGACCGCCGAGGCCGTCCCGACGTTCGTTCGGATGACGTGCCATAGCTGCCGGCATGGGTTCGTGACCGGGCTGCTCCGTCAGGGTTATGACGTTAAGACCGTTGCCGACGCCGCAGGGATGACTGTGCAGGTGCTACTCGCGACGTATGCCCATGCGCTGCAAAAGCCCCAGCTCAGTGACACACTTTTTGGATCACCGTTGACATACGGCGACGATGTGCATCAACAAATTCAAGGGGTTGTGGTAAAATAAAGACCCGTCCGGGGGGTGTTTCGTATTCCCGGAAACGCTGAAAAATCAATAGATATCAATGATCGGCCTCGCCGATCCGAGCCAAAAGAGGGTGAACATGGACAGAACAGACAGCAAAATTGACACGCCAGCGGCACGCGGAGATTCACGACCCGTTCGCTATGCCATCATCAGCCCTGACGGTCATCAGTTGCTCAATCTCACCTATAGCACCGCGCTAGAGGCCGCGACCACTGCCGGCCAGATCTGGCCCGGCATTGCCCAGCGCGACCACGACAACGGCGCCGAGGGCTGGGACATCGAAGTCGTCAGAAACTGAGTTGGCGGCAAGTATACGCTGAAAGGAATACATCGTGTCCACGGGGAAGCAAAAACGCGAAGAGCGGGAGCGGTTCGCATCGATGCCCGATGGCGACCTTATCGAACTGCGCGCGATGCTCCATCGGGAGATCAGCGTTTTGATTCAACAAAAAGAAAAGAAGGTCGGGAGCATCAAACGCATCGATGACGAACTTGCTAACCGTAAGCACCATGACGCGGAGCGCATCGTTGTTACAGACCACGCCGTCGTAAGATATATTGAGCGGTTAGAAGGCCGCGACCTTGAGGATATCCGCCGAAAAATTGCCGACATGGCGCGGCGCGCAATTCGGCGCGATGATGAGTTTACGGACGATCCTGTCACCGGAATGATCGTGGTTCGCCGCAAAGGCAGCGACTCCATCGCCTCAATCATGCACGGCGGCGCCGAAAAGAGAGAACCGCGATAACGCGTCGTTACAACGGAGAGAGAGATGGCCGAGACTACCAGAGAGCTTATGGAACGCGCGGTCTATGCCGCGCTTGGATGTACCGACATGAAGAACTTTGATTCTGCATCGAAGCAGATCGCCTCATTCGTGATTGAGGAGCTTACCAAGGCGGAAATGGCGATATATTTTATCGGAGTGCGCCAAGGTGTAGGCTCTATGGGGTCGCTGCCGTACTCAAGCCGGGAGGGTTCTGCCAAGGCAGAGCGTGATGATCGGTAAGACCGTGCAGCAAACGCGAGCGGAGCGTTACGCCGCAGAGGACAGCTAGCGGTCCCCGGAGGGTGAAAGGCCCTCGCTTTAATAGACAGTTTGAGTTGACGCCCTCGGACTACGGCGGAGGGGCAAATGGCTGCACAGGGACCGTCGTAAACTCCCACCCACTGTGCAGTCGCCAGATTAGGCAGGTAGTTCGACCATGGACATCGACGTGACGGCACAGAAGATCGTTAAAGCAATCCTAGAAGACGTGACCGATCGGCGCGGTTGGCGTCAGGAATGGGATATGTTCGACGAGAGTATTCAGGAAGAGATAAGGGCGACGTGGCTCAAGGAAGTCACGAAAATCCTTGCTCGCCAAATTAGGTAGTTTCAGCCATGTCGATAATCTGCCCGGTTTGCGATGGCTCAGGCTACGTCGTCTATGAGAACGGACTTCCGCGCCGTCCAAAATCGGACAAGGAGCCGGCCGAGCAATGCCCCGCCTGCGATGGATGGGGATATGAACCGACTGGCGATAATCAGCAGTTAACACCAGAAAAATAGGATTTGACAAACCGTGCGAAATGCACGATACGGATTCTGCCCACGCTGAAGGGTACGGTTACTTCTCGCATGAATGAAAACCGTATCCGCCACTTGCTGGGCACTACGGAACCGACGCTGAAGAACACGGTTACTTCTTTTGGATAGAACGGGGCCTCGGCCCCACAACCGTTTTCGCTACTTGCTCGGTTCCGTAGTGCCTGGCGTTCACAAAGGAGAACGTCAATGGCTCGCCTGAACATTACCGCCCGCAACTATACCGTGACCCATGAGGGGGCACCTGCGGTCGGCAATCTTTCCCCCGAAAAGCAGCTTCGTCGATCTGTTCTTTCCTGCCTCTTGTGGGAAAAGGAATTCTATGAGGATGGCGCGTCGATCGCTGACCGCATTGCCGAGACCGCTGCGAAGGTAAAGCCGGAAGTCTTGGCCTCGCTGGCCATCGAGGCGCGCGAGGCTTTTCACCTTCGCCACGTCCCACTTTTGCTTCTGGACGTGCTTTCCAAAACCGGCCCTCAACTGACCGCCGAGACCGTTGCGCGCGTTCTACAGCGCGCGGACGAACCGGGAGAGCTATTGTCGATCTACTGGCGCAACGGCCGCAAGATGATCCCGGCGCAAATGCGCAAGGGTATTGCCAAGACGATCCCGAAGTTCGACGCCTATCAGCTTGCCAAGTACGACCGCGACGGGGCAGTGAAGCTCCGCGACGTGCTGCGCATGGTGCGACCGAAGCCCGCCAATGACGAGCAGGCCACACTATGGAAGCGCGTCAAGGAGCGCACGCTGGATGCTCCGGATACTTGGGAGGTCGCGTTGTCCGGCGGCGCCGACAAGAAGGAGGTATTCGAGCGCCTGCTTCGCGAAGGCAACCTTGGCTATCTCGCATTGCTCCGCAATCTGCGGAACATGGTCGCGGCTGGTGTGGATGAGGTTTTGGTGCGGGAGGCAATCGTTGCCCGCAAGAATGGCGCGCATCGCGTGTTGCCGTTCCGCTATGTCGCGGCGGCGCGGGCCGCGCCTCAGTACGAGCCGTTTATCGATCAGGCCCTCTGTGAGGCGATATCGGAAATGCCGGTCAATCTCGGCAAGACGATTGTCCTTGTGGACGTGTCAGGCTCGATGGACGAGAAGCTTTCCGCGAAGTCGGACCTGAAGCGGATCGACGCTGCGGCGGCCCTCGGGGCGATCTTCCCCGGCGATATCAGGCTGTTCACTTTCTCGCATCAGCTTGCGGAAGTGCCGCCCCGTCGCGGTATGGCTGGCGTGGATGCGATCATTCGTTCGCAGCCTCACGGCGGTACCTATCTCGGTCAGGCGGTCGCGGCGATCAACCAGTTGCCGCATGATCGGCTTATCGTCATCACGGATGAGCAGTCGCACGATGCCGTTCCTCATTCGGCACAGCGCGGCTACATGATAAACGTGGCGTCTGCCAAGAACGGCGTCGGCTATGGGCCATGGGTCCATATTGACGGCTTCTCGGAAGGCGTGTTCCGTTTCATTCGCGAGGTTGAGGGTGAAAGCCGCTGAACTCGTCAAGATTGGTCAGAAGCTTTACGGCGAACGAGGGTGGCAGACCAAAATGGCTGCTGCCCTTGAAGTCGATACCTCGACGATCCGACGATGGATGTATGCCGATAGCGTACCAGGACCGGCCGCCGCCGCCCTCAAGTGTTTCCTGAGAGAGCAAAAGTCGCGGTGACATCACAGACAGGCAGTGACATGAAAAACGACGACTTAATCAAACGCTTGATCCATATCAGAACGGCGCTTAAAAACGGCAAGCAGGACGAGGCGTTGCGCAGCGTCCGGCAGCTCTTGGAGTCGGTCGATCCCGGTCAGAAGATAGAGATGGAGATGCGCGGAGCGGCCGACGCAAAGGACGTTCGGTAACGATGACTTATGGCGCACAGCTAATAATGGACTGGGCTCCAGTGGTTTTCTACCTTTGCTCTGTGCTTTTTGCCTTTGAGGTTGGCCGCTGGCTTGGTTCGCGTAAACGGTGAGTTACGGGGGCCGGACGCGAGCACGGGCCCGAGGCAATAGGCGCTGTAGCCTGAGCCTCCCGCGAGGAAAATCCGCGGAGCCCCCACCACTTTCCCCCTGTCAAGACCCTTGGTTTGGGAGGGTGAGGTGGGGTAGAGAGGAGGATGCGTTATTTCTTTGCAGCGATCGCTCTGTCGCCAGTCGCGATCTTCGTTGTATGGCTCAACATAACGAGCCTTCCGGAGCGGCGACGGCGCAAGGCCCTGCCTCCGGAAGAACGAGAGAGGCTTGAGCGCGAGGAAGCGATCTGGTTTCAGGAAAATTCATTCTAGGTGTTATTCCAGTTCAGCAGCGCCGTGTACCATGGCGTGGCTGCGGCACCGAGGACGTTGGTTCGATAAGCACCCCACAGATCGGTCGTCAGCCATATTCCCGTCAGATAGTACTGACTTGGATATTTGACGCCCGCTGCTGCCATCCTTGTCAGATAGCTGGTCTCGAATGTGCCCATCTGCGCGCTGGCGAGGAAATCAAACCACATGCTTTGGAAATTGGCGTAGGTCACAGTTCGGCCGGAAGTTGGAGCCGTTGTGGGAAATCCGCTCGAATTGTAGCTGGAGGGATTGGAGCCGTTGCCGCCCTCGTAATGATGAACTTCAAGGCCCGCACCCGTGCGGCCCGTGTATCCAGATGCTACGCTGATCCATCCAGCGGCGTAAGTGTTGACCCACCCGTCGAGCTGCTGAAGCGTTTTTCCGTTGGTGAATCCCGGTGTGCTCGGGGTGGATATTTCCGTTAGCAGGAAATTAAAGGCGTCCGTCGTGTCGCCCTGATTGTAGTTGTCGATCTGATCGAGCAATCCCGGATAGTTCGCCGGGATCGGCGCAGGTGAAGCCGTGCCGGTGAAGATCGGGATCACGTAAGGCGCGAATGCGATCAGATCGGCTTTGTTGCCGGGATAGCCTGCTGATGTGCCACCGTTGATGGTCGAATTGCCCTGAAACCGATTGGTCTGGCTACCTCCGGAATTAACGCCCTGCACACCCAAAACCATCTTCCAATTTGATCCGTTGCCAAGCACCGCCGCAACGGCATTCGACGTGGTATTGACGCGCGTCGCATAGGCCAAGTCATACGCGCTCTGGCCAAAACCCGTCGTGCCATAAAGTATCGCCGCGAGCGATTCTGCGTAGGCCGTTTGCGCAAAACTCGTACCCGTGTTCCAGATTTCATTTCCGCTTTCAAATCTCGGAATGAGAGCCGACGATAGATTTGACTTCACGAGAGTTGCTAAATTCGTCCAAAAGCTCGTTTCCACCGTGAAGGGATAAGTAAACCACGGATGCGCGCGGCAGTAGTTGCACAGCGTGATCAGAACGCTCGGCGGGACACCTGCCGAAAATCCGTTGTCATCCCCCTTCATGATAAACACGCCGAAGGTCGCGTCCCACACCGCTGTAATCAGGCCGCCGCTGGCATAGGTGTTGAACTCGGAACTGGTCGGATTGATCAGGAAGGTGCTGACTACGCGCCCCGATTGAACGCCATCCGTGATCGTCAATTCCGGCATCAACAGAAATGTGCCGGTCGGCGCCGCAAACCCCGTGCTGTTGAGCGGGATCGAAATCGTGTTCGCATCAATGACTGTGACGACAAAATCCGGTGGCATGCCGGTCGCGACGACCTTGCCTGATAGGGCTGTCGTCCACGATCCGCCGCCATCGTTGAACGGAACAGCCGTGATCTTGTTGCCGTTCGAAAGCCCATGGCCTGTGATCGTGAATTGAGTCGGGTTGCCGGTGACTGTGGCCGTGACCGTCTTTGTAACGGGCCTCGACGGCATCCAGAACTGAACCGGAAGACCGTCCGTCAGTGTCGGTAGTGTCGAGATCGTGTAGGCGTTGAGCGCTTGCGAGGCAACACCATAGAACCATGCGCTGTTGGTGTACTGGTAGAGCCAATTGAAATTGGCTTCTGCGTTGATGTAATCCCACTTGTAGACGCGATTGCCATTGCAGTTTGCATAATCCATGAACCGCAACACGCCGAAGCTTTTGGTTCGCGCGAGAAAGTTCGGATTAAAGATCGCGGTCGCACCGCTGCCGTTGATGAGGCTTTCTTGATCCTTTCGATAGAGCCGGATATTCGAAGGCGTGGTCGAGATCGCGGTGATCTGCAATTGCAAGAGCAGTGCTGCAGTGGGAAGCCCTCCATCGGTCCACTGCGGATTGCCGGCAAGCGTGTACTCTTGCCGATTGGACGTGTTGAGCGTTTGCGAAATCGAGCCGGAAGCCCATCCGTTTGTCGCCAGATTAAAGGTCGCCGATCCAACCCAATCGAGCACCCAGACATCACCGGCTACGCCATAGCCATAGAGCTGCTGCGAAATCCATTTCGCTCCACCGCCGTTCGGCATCCCCGTGGGATAGCCGGTGCTGTTGATCAGCGAGGGCCAGGTGCCATCACTCGCGCCCGAGGCCTGCCACGGCCCACTCATCTTGCAGAAGTTGATAGCCCACATATCCTCGAAAGGGGCCGGGTCTAGATTGACCTGGGCTTTGCCGCCGTTCGGTGGAGGAATGCCAATGATGCCGCGAGGTCTCGCGATGACCTTCGGCAATCTCGAAAGAAGTGCAACAGCGCTCGCGCCGGTTAGAAATAAGCGCCGACTCACCGCATAAGACAAATTTCTGTTCAAAATGCACCGTTGTATCCGCTGGCTGCACTGGTCGCATTATTGTACATGCTTGTCCTATTTCCCGAGCTAACGAGCGACGGCCATATGCCGACTTCCGCCAATGTGCAGTCGCAGGAGCCGCCGCCGTTGCCCCGCAGGATTCGCATAGTGTTTGCTGAAAGTCCTGTGGTGCCAGCCGCTCCCGCCGTCTCTGCATTATCAATGGCTATGATCGATGATGTTCCGTTGCCATTGATAACCCCTAGCCCGAAGTGAAAAGCACTGTCAGTGGCAGCCTTTGTGAGGGCGCTCCCGGCGGTTGCCTCCCAAGTATTTGCCGATGTGGTGGCGGCAAGCCCTACGCTAGTCGCGCTTGATCCCTGAAACCATTGTAGCGTGGTGAAATTGGCCGTCCGCTTTGCAATCGCCGTAAACGTTATTGGCTGCGCGATCGTGAGGGTATTGACATTGTTAAGAGCAGTGTTTGCCGCTGAAGTTCCGACCAATGCAGGCAGACTGTTAATCGCACTGAACGAAAGTTTGGGTTGTGTGGATGCTGTTGCGTTGGTCCAGTGGTTGCCGTTGCCGGTCTGATCGTAGACCTTGGAGATATTGCAGGTGCCACCAGTCGCAGCCGCGCATTTCGTCGCGGGGGTAACGCTGCCCGTGCAGTATGCTCCGGCAAGGTCAACAAATCCGGAGGTCGTGCCACGAAGCGTGCAGATAACGACCGTTGGGGCCGATGAATCCACAAGATCGCAAAGCGATGTTGAGGTGCTTGCCGCGGCAGCATTGTAAACGCGAGCACAGCTTCCCCATGCGGTCGCGCCGGACACAATATCGCCAGGTCCTTGATAGGACGACGTTGCCGCCGGCGTCCCCGGCCCCGGAAACATCAACCCGCCAGCAAGCTGCGCGGTCACCAGCGCCGGAAATAGTGCCAGCGCAAATACAAGCGTCCTGATAAACGCGACGTACATCAGCGCACCACGCGCCAGTTCAGCGTGATCGCGCCGGGGGTAATGCTGCCACTGGTATTATTGCAAACTAAAAAGTTGACGTTGTTCGCGGTCGGATAAGCGATGATCGTGAGCATGCCGGACGTGCTTGGGATGTAGCCCGTCACCGCATGCGGATCGGCGTTGAATGAGGCCAGCACAACGTCAGTTGTCGCAGTGTTGGTGGCCGAGGTCGTGACGACGGTTGCGCAAGTAGCCGACGAGATCGCACCAGTGCCGAGCGCCGACGTTCCGCTTGCAATGGTGGATGTGAGACCGCCCGCTGCTGAGAGGGCGACGGCCGCTGCAGCCGCGACGTTGGCGCCGGGCGCGGTGTTACAGAATGCCGTGCTATCCGAGAGATCGGCACAGGCGGGCTGCGATGCCGTTGGAACGCCGCTCGTTGAAATCTGTCTGATCCACTGATGCGCAACAGCAGCAAAGCTTTCGATGCCGCCAAGCGTCGAGGCAGAGGGATTCGGCAGGCGCGCTGCTGGAAGCGTCCCCGCTGTCAGCAGCCCAGCGTTGACAATGAAATCTGGAAGTAAATTAAAATTAGTTCCGTCCGATTGATAGCTCGCGCAGACAGGAGCCGCAGCCGTGCCATTCGCAGGCAATGCATAGGTGCCAGCGCCGCCGATCGTTCCGGAGCCGGGAGTAACGGTCGGGATACCGTTGTTGATCTGGCATAGCGTGGTGAAGAAACCGGCCGCAAATGAACCGGACGGCGCTGGCTGGGTGACGGCAATCGAAGAAGCGGAATTATAATAGATGACGTTGCCGCAGTCGGCCGCGAGAATCGTATCGGTTGCGCCCGTGACCGTGCGCGAAGTTATAATCCCCTGCACCGTCCCCGTCGCGGTGATCGGGCCGCCGGAGATGCCGCAGGAGGTGGCGACGGATGTCACCGGATTGATGTAGGTCTTGATCGCCGCTGGCGTCGTCGT
>Ga0210389_10001192_pt1 | contig 21291 bp, 21 predicted proteins | sample IncBWH28OmetaG_FD_160127 | JGI IMG/M metagenome (GOLD analysis project Ga0210389, IMG submission 160127) | Forest soil microbial communities from Barre Woods Harvard Forest LTER site, Petersham, Massachusetts, United States - Inc-BW-H-28-O ...
GTAAACAGCGGAAGGCAAAACCCATGGATCTCAACGAGACCCGCGAGAGAATCGTCTACGAAAAAGAAGGCCCGATCGCGCGCGTCACCCTGAACTGGCCCGAGAAGGCCAACGCCCAGGACCAGAAACTGGCCGAAGAAGTCGACGCCGCACTGCTGGACGCCGACCGCGACTACGACATCAAGGTGCTGATCCTCAAGGCCAACGGCAAGGGCTTCTGCTCGGGACACGCCATCGGCAACAATGCCGTCGACTATCCGGCTTTCGTCGAGGCCGCAAAGGTCATGGGCACACCGTGGAAGCCGCAGACCGACCTGTTCGTCAAGCCGATCCTGAATCTGTGGGAGTTCTCCAAGCCGACCATCGCGGCCGTGCACGGCTACTGCGTCGGCGGCGGCACCCACTACGGGCTGACCACTGACATCGTCATCGCCTCCGAGGACGCGTACTTCTCGTACCCGCCCCTGCAGGGATTCGGCATGCCGTCCGGTGAATGCTCAATCGAGCCATGGGTTTTCATGAACTGGCGGCGCGCGGCGTATTACCTTTACCTCGCCGAGGTGATCGACGCCAAGAGAGCTCTGGAGGTCGGTCTGGTCAACGAGGTCGTTCCGCGGGAGCAACTCAACGACCGGGTCGAGGCGATCGCCCGGCATATCGCCCAGGCGCCGCTGACGACGCTGCTGGCGACCAAGGCGAACCTCAAGCGGGCCTGGGAGCTGATGGGCATGCGGGTGCACTGGCAGAGCTCCAACGACCTCGTCGCGCTGGCGTCGATCAGCAAGGATGTGCAACAGCTGATTCAGCAGGTGTTCAAGGACAAGGTGCTGCCGTCGGAGCAGGCCCGGCGCCAGGCGGCCGCGGCCGCCTCGACCGACGGCGCTTCGGCCACTTGATTTTTCGAGACCCGGTTAGAGGTCCCTCGGTGAATATCGCCGATCATGCGACCACCGCCGGCCGGGCGCCAGCGGTGATCATGCCCGGCGGCGACACCATCACGTTTGGCGAGCTTTATGCGAGGAGCCAGCGGGTCGCCGCGGTGCTGCACAGTGCCGGACTGCGCCGCGGTGACGGCGTGGCCCTGGTTCTGCCGAACCGGCCCGAGTTCGTCGAAATCACGTGGGGCTGCCAGCTTTCCGGCCTATATTACACCGCCGTCAACATCCACTTCACCCCCGGCGAGGTCGCCTACGTCATCGATGACTCTGACGCAAAAACGGTGTTCGTCGACGCATCGGATGCTTCGATGGTCAACCTCGCGGCTCACATCCGTAACGTCAACGCCGCGGTCGAAGTCCATATAGGCGTCGGAGGCAACCTGCCCGGCTGGCTAGCGTATGAGGACGCACTGGCCGCGGCGGGCGATGCACCGCCGGTGTCGGACGGGTCGGAGATGCTCTACTCGTCGGGCACTACAGGAAGGCCCAAGGCCGTGCGTCGCCCGCTCCCGACCGACGGCAATGGCTCATGGGCCCAGGCGGTCCTGGAGATGGCCCTGGTGCACAAGTACGGGATGAATCGATCGAGCGTGTACCTCTCCCCCGCGCCGCTCTATCACGCCGCGGGCGTGAACTACACCATGGCGGTCAATCGTGTGGGGGCGGCATCGATCATCATGGGCAGGTTCGACGCCGAGACAGTCTTGCGGCTGATCGAGACCCACGGCGTCACCCATGCCCAGTTCGTGCCGACAATGTTCGTGCGGATGCTCAAGCTGCCCGATTCGGTCCGGTTGAGGTACGACGTTTCGAGCCTGCGATGCGTGATCCACGCGGCCGCCCCCTGCCCGGTCGATGTCAAGCATCGGATGATGAATTGGTTCGGACCGATCATCCACGAATATTACGGTGGCACTGAGGGATTCGCGGGAACAACGATCGGCCCCACGGACTGGCTCGCTCATCCCGGTTCGGTGGGCATACCGATCGCACCGGTGCACGTGGTCGGCGCGGACGGGCAGGAGCTTCCCGTCGGGCAGTCCGGAGAACTTTACTTCGAAGGTGGGCCTGACTTCGAGTACTTCAAGGACCCCGCCAAGACCGCGTCGGTGTACAACGACCACGGGTGGCGCTCGTTGGGTGACATGGGCTACGTGGACGAGGACGGCTACATGTACCTGACCGACCGGTCAAGTTTCATGATCGTCTCCGGTGGAGTGAACATCTACCCGCAGGAGGTGGAGAACCTGCTGGTCATGCACCCCAAGCTGGTCGATGCCGCGGTGTTCGGCGTTCCCAACCACGAGTTCGGCGAGGAGGTCAAGGCCGTCGTACAACCGGCCGCCGGCGTCGTGCCCGGGCCCGACCTCCAAGCCGAGCTCATCGAATACTGCCGAGCGCAGCTCGCCGGCTACAAGTGCCCGCGGACAGTCGAATTCGACCCGGAATTGCCGCGGGACCCGAACGGAAAGCTCTACAAGAGGCGCATCCGAGACCGGTACTGGCAGGGGCGAGTATCACGGATTGTGTGAGCCGATACAAGGGATGGCGACATGGCAGTTGAGACGGGTGCACCCCGAACCGAAGTGAATTGGACACCGCTACCCGTGCCGTGGGCGGTCCAGTCCCCCAATCGGATCCCCAAGCAGCGGTACTACGACGCGGAGTTCTACGCGCTGGAGGCCGAGATGTTCTGGCCACGCGTGTGGCAGTTGGCATGTCGCCTCGAGGAGATACCCAAGCCGGGAGACTTCGTGGAGTACGAGATCCTCGACGAGTCAATCATCGTGGTACGAGTCGACACTCAGACCGTACGGGCCTACCACAACGCATGCCGTCATCGTGGCGTAAAGCTGGTGGAGGGCAACGGGTCTCGACACACCTTCGTCTGCCCATTCCACGGCTGGTGCTGGAGCATCGACGGACGCAACACGTTTGTAGCTCGCCCGGAGGTGTTCGCCGAGGAGAACCTGTGCCCGGACGATATTGAACTCGTCTCGGTCAAGTGCGAGATGTGGGGAGGATGCGCGTGGATCAACCTCGATGACGGTGCCCCAGCGTTGCGCGACTGCATCGAGCCGTTCGCATCGATCTACGACGCCTGGAAGGTCGAATCGCTGCGGGTCGAGTGGTGGCAATCGTGCCGGCTGCCGGTGAATTGGAAGTTGGCGACCGCGGCGTTCATGGAGGGCTACCACGTCCCGCAAACCCACCCTCAGCTGCTGCCGCCGGCGCAGATCGGCGGGCCTGCTGCCGCAGTGCATCCCGTCATTCAGAACAGCCTTTATTTCATGCGCACTCTCGGAGCCGGCATGGGCGGCATGACCCACGAAAACGACATCCGCATCGCCGAGGGCCTTCAGCACCTCGCACTACCGACCGATCCAGCGGAAGCGATGACCGCCTGGCGCAGCGCCCTCAACGACGCCGTCGTGGGCTGGCATCGAGCCCGCGGCAGCACCATCCCCGATCTCAACGACCTGCTTCATCGCGGAATCACCGACGCGATCGGATTCTGCTTCCCGCACCACTTCATCCTGCCCACCTACAGCAGTGCCTCGTCGTACCGGATCCGTCCGCTGGGGCCAGAGGAGACCCTGTTTGAAATCTGGTCCCTCACGCGTTTCCCCTCCGACCACTCCGCGGGAAAGCCCACACCGCCGGAGCCCATGGCGCCCGACGACCCGCGCTGGCCGCCGATCCCCGCCCAAGACTTCTCCAACCTGCCGCGACAGCAGAAAGGCTTGCATTCCAAAGGTTTTGAATACATGCGATTGTCCAATCAGATCGAAGGACTCATTTCGAATTTCGAACGCGTCGTCGACGGTTTCCTCGCCGGCCTGTCCTACGAGACGCTGGTGCCCGCGGTTCAGAAGACCAACACCACCATCGATGTGCCGATCGCGGACCTGGGATTCACGCAGGAGCCGCGATGACCGCTCGCTGGGACCGTTCCGTCGACCTGCTGATCGCGGGCAGCGGCGGCGGCGGGATGGTGGCAGGGTTGGCGGCACTCGACTGCGGGCTGGAGCCACTGATCATCGAAAAACAGCCGCTGGTCGGCGGTTCGACGGGGCTTTCGGGCGGCATTGTCTGGATGCCGAACAACCCGTTGATGCGGGCCGATGGCATCGCGGACTCGCACGAGGATGGACTGGCCTACCTGGCCGACGTGGTCGGCGATATCGGTGCGCCCTCCTCGCCCGCCCGCCGCGAAATGTTCCTCACCGCGGGCTACGACATGATCAACTTCCTTCTGCGCAAGGACGTTCGGCTGATCCGCTGCGCCGGCTGGAGCGACTACTACCCTAATCACAAGGGCGGCAATGCGTCTGGCCGCGCGGTCGAAGGAATCCCCTTCGACGCCGCCGAGTTGGGTAGTTGGCGCGACAAGGTGCAACCGCCGCTGGCCAAAAACTACGGGTATGTGGTGCTGACCAACGAACTGCGCTCCGTCCAGTATTTCAACCGTTCGCCGCACGCATTCACGGTCGCAACCAAGGTGTTCCTGCGCACCGTGGCGGCGCGGATGCGCCGCCACCAGATCCTCACCAATGGGGCGTCATTGATAGGCCAGATGCTGAAAGTGCTTATCGACCTCAGTGACGGCCAGCCCCCGTTGTGGACGAACACCGCGATGGACGATCTCATCGTCGAGGACGGCAGCGTCGTCGGCGCCCGCGTCACCCGCGACGGCGCAACGCTGGACATCGAGGCGCGCAGGGGCGTGCTGCTCGCTGCCGGCGGCTTCGGCCACAACGCAGACATGCGCCGCCGATACAGCGGCAATCAACCCAATGAGGCACAATGGTCGATCGCCAACGCCGGGGACACCGGCGAGGTGCTTCAGGCCGCGATGAGGCTGGGCGCCCAAACTGACCTGCTAGACGAAGCCTGGTGGCTGCCTTCGGTTTTCATCGCCAACGGCGGCGCCGCCGCCGCCTCGCTCGGGTCCGGTCGCCAGCGGCCGGGAGCCATCTACGTCGACTCGACCGGCCGGCGGTTCTGCAACGAGTCGAACTCCTACGTCGAGGTCGGCAAGGCGATGTACGCCAATAAGGCGGTGCCCTGCTGGATGATCTTCGACGACGGTTACGTACGCAGATATGTCGCCAGCGCCAATCCATTTAAACGGAATCAGCACCTACCTCCCGAACTGATCGAAAACGGCGCGGTCAAACGGGCCGACACCACCGCCGAGCTGGCGCGCCAGATCGACCTTCCCGCCGAAGAACTGGCGCGCACGATCCAGCGGTTCAACCAGTTCGCCGCCAAGGGCCTCGACCCCGATTTCGGGCGCGGCCAATCGGCCTACAACAACTGTCTGGGCGATCCCGGGTATCGGCCAAACCCCGCCGTCGGCCCCCTCGACCGCGCGCCGTACTACGCGACCAGGGTCTTCCCGGCGGACGTCGGGACGTGCGGCGGCGTGATCACCAACGAGCACGCACAGGTCCTGGACGAGCAGGACCTGGTGATCGAAGGCCTGTACGCCACCGGGAACACCACCGCGACGGTGATGGGCCGAACGTATCCGGGCGCCGGCGCGAGCATCGCCAGCTCGATGGTGTTCGGCTACGTCGCCGCCCGGCATGCCGCCGGCCGCAAGATCGCGGGCGAGATGAGTCGCTAGTCCCCCGCAAGTCGGGCCGAGCGTGACGCTGCCGTCACGCTCGGCCTCGAATGTGACTGCAGCGTCACGTCGGCGGGGCGTCCGGTTCGTCGTGGCCGACGAATTCGCGTGGCGTCATACCCGATTGCATGAGCTCCGCTCGGCGTGCCTGAACGTCGGATGCAGCGCCCACCATGTTGGTCAGGATGTGGCTGACTTGCAGGTGCACCCGCATACCCATCAATTCCCAAGCACGCTTCACGTTGTTCTTCACCGCCATCAGCGTGGTCAACGGGATTTGGGCGATCTTGCGTGCCATTTCCTCGACGGTGTCCTCGAGCGCATCGCGCGGCACCACTTTGTTGAGCAGGCCCCAATCGAGCGCTTGCTGCGCCGACAGCGTCGGCGCCAGCAGCAGCCAGTCCATGGTGCGGTGCCAGTTCATCAGCAGCCACGGCTCGATCATGGTGTGCCCGCCGGGCTCACCGAGGCTTTGGGCAAGCGGCATCTGGAAATAGGCGTCCTCGGACGCGACACAAAAGTCGGTCAGCAGGCCGAGATAGATCCCACCGCCCACGCAGTAACCGTGGATCGCAGAGATCGTCGGCTTGGGGAACTCCCACAGATACAGCGTGGGCCACAGGAATAGGTCCGCGGTGCCTTTGTACAGGTCTTCAAATGTATTGCCGAAATCCGGATAGGGGTTTTCGTCCGGACCCCACCGGGCCACGTGTCCGCCGCAGAAGCCGTTGCCGTTGGCCTTGAGAATGACGACCTTGATCTGGTTGTCGCGATCGGCCTCGTGCAGACAATCGTCGACTTCGGTGACCAGCACTGCATCTTTGGTATTGGCCTTGTCGACCCGATTCAGGATGATCCGGGCGATTGGTGGTTCGCGTTCATAAATGATGGCTTCGAGGACGCGCCGCTCCATCCTCGGGACATTACCGGACACCGGCATCGCCGCTGATCAACCATCTGCGGGGAATGGATGACTAGTTCGCGAAATCTGCGCTTGAGCGGGGCTCCGCGATCGCGCTGCTGGCGAGAAGTGTTGAACGCAAACAGGTCTGGATCTCGACGCCGGCAAATTATGGGGATTGACGACCCCTGTCCTGGGATGGACGACTCACCTGACCAAAGCGCTTGCGGCCCAGATTAACTCAGCCAATTCCACAGGAACACTGCCTCGCCGTGTGGGTCGTCATCGGGGAGGACAAGCCGGAGGTGCGACTGGCGGACGTACCGCGCCGGGCCGGAAGGCTGACCGTCGGCCGCGGGCCAGCACCCAGGCGCGGCCCTGGCCTTCGCCGGCAACGAGCAGGTCGAGCTCGGCGAACGCGGTGGGAAGCTCGCCCGGCTCAGCGCGGAACTGGCCCGGGGCAGCCCCGACCACGCTCAGCGCGACGATCGCCAGGAGCCCGCCCGGAGCCAGGCGGCGGGTTATCGCCCGGTCGAGGCGGCGATCCCGGAATTTGTGGCACAGAATGACCTCGACGGGCGGCCCGGCAGGTAATCCGTCGTCGAGATCAACGACGTCAAAGCGGCAGCGCTCACCGACCCCACCGCGCTGGGCCAAATCCCGAGCCTGACTGACGGCCACTGGAGAGATATCCAACCCCGAAACTGTGAGCCCACGCCGGGCGAGCCAAACCGCTGCGAGTCCCTGGCCGCAGCCGACGTCGAGAGCCCATCCCGCAGTCGGAAATAAGTCCGCGTAGCGTGCCAGGACCTCGGGCGGCTCAACGGCATTCAGCGGTGGCGGTCCCTGAGTGGAGTACCGCTCGTCCCAGCGACGCCGGTCCCCCTCAGCCATAGCCGCCACCCTAGAACCAAATCCCCACCTAAGTCGCACGGATCGCTGCTGGAGCGGCGTTCCGGCGGAATTGTTGGCCGCTGGTCGCGTTCCTACACTGGACCGGTGTCCAGAGAAGCGGTTTCCCCGGTCGATGGCGGCGCCATCGCCGCCAACGACCGTGTCGGCACAGCCCGTCGGTCCGACCGTCGGCCGGTGCAGACGATTCGAAAGGTGCTCGACGCCGGATTGGCGGAACTGCGCGAATCCTCGTACGGCAACCTGACGATGCGCGCGGTGGCGACCCGCGCTGGGGTGTCCCCGGCCAGCGCATACACCTACTTTCCGTCGAAAAGCGCGCTGGTGGCCGCGGTCTACCTGCGCTTTCTGCGTGACCTCCCGCTGCACACCGACGTCAACGACACCACCGCGACCCGAGTCAGCGCGACACTGCGGGACATGGCCCTGGTAGTCACCGACGAACCTGAACTGACGACCGCCTGCGGGGCAGCCCTGATGGCCGACGACCCGGCGGTCAGGCCGCTTCGGCAAGAGATCGGCGAAGAGGTGTCCAGGCGGATTGGGGCCGCGCTAGGACCCGGTTGGCCCCGGGCGGTCAAGTCGACTCTGCAAATGATGTTCGCGGGTGCGCTGATGACCGCCCGGTTCGTCAGCTATGAACAGATCGCCGGGCAGCTCGACGAGGCCGTAAACCTTATCCTGGGCGCCTCGGCGGCCTGAAAGTCCAGTGGCTCAATGGAATTCGACTTGACGGATGGTTCTGTCGGCGCGGGCTTTCGCGCCGCGCGCCCCGTCGCCTCCGATGGCACCGGCGCCTCGCGGCGCATCGTGTCTATGAGGTAATAATCGCTATGATCTCCCAGTGGGGATGACCGACTACGGGTTCGCCGTTCGCTGAGCATGCGCAGTCACGGTTGGGCAGGGAATACGCCCGCCTCCGACGAGGAGGCGATCGAACGCATCCTGGATGCCGCCGACAAGATCATTGACGAACGCGGTTCGGCGATGCGGATCGCCGACGTTGCGCGGGCTATCGGCGTGACACGCCAGACCGTCTATCGGTACTTCCCCGGGACCCAGGCGTTGTTGGTGGCGACCGCGATGCGGTCAGCCGACGGCTTTCTTGATCACTTGGCTAGCCATCTCAAAGGAGTGACCGACCCCGTCGTGGCGCTGACCGAAGGAATGGCATTCGCTGTCGAAAACCTGACCTCCGATATTCGGGTCGAATTCGTGTTGAATCAACGCCCCCGCGGCGGTCAGACGGTCTCCATCGTCTCGGATACCGCGTTGGCGTTCGGGCGTTCGATGCTGCATCGTTTCGACGTCGATTGGGAGCATTACGGTTTCGACGAGCCCGGCCTCGACGAACTGAACGAATTCAGCCTTCGAGTGCTGCACTCCTTCCTTGCCGACCCGGGTCGTCCACCGCGCAGCGGTGCTGACCTCCGGCGTTATCTCACCCGCTGGATTGGGCCGGCGATCGCCTATCCGCAAATGGTGCGCGCGATGGACGGTCTTCGGGGTGCCGTTCCGCCGCGAACGCAGAGGCGCCCGTCAAGAGCGTCCTGAAACGCGGTGAACACGCTGTTCAGGCGCGGGCGGCAGCCCGATGACGCCGGACGCGCTGACCGCACATACCCATCATTCCGTGCCGTCAGTGGTCTGGCCTGGGTCGATTTCACCTCATTGTGGCGATGGCCGGACGGTTGAACCAATCCCCGAGTTCGGCGATCCTCAACGAGCCAACGTTGACGACAACCCATAGAGGAGACGGACGTGGTGGGTCTGGGACAAATCGCGCTGAACAGTGCACCAGTTTTTGGTGGCCTGGTGCTGGGCATCGCGGCCGGGCAATTCAGGGGCCCGGATTATCGGCAGTTGATCAAACAGGACATGGACCTGCTGGACCGGCTTCCGCCGGAGGACACGGGCAGACGCGCGGAGCTGCAACGCACCATCGACGCCCGCATCGACGACCTGGTCGATGCCACCGACCGGAATCGCGCGTTGCGCAAGGCGGCAGTGTCTTACCAGGGCAATTGGCGCGACGTGGTGCTGTTGCTCTGTGCGGTGTTGTTCACCATCGTCTGGTGGGACGTCAGCCACAGCCGCAGCAATTGGCTCCCGATGTTCGTCCTGCTGATCCTGCTGTCGGTGCTGGCTGCGGTGTACGCGTTCCGTGGGGTGCTGCGCGCCGCCGGTTCGTTCGTTCGCGGGCGGCGCGTCGGCAAATCGGCAGGACGGGATTCCTGATGCTGGTGTGCGGACGTAGGCAAGTAATGTGACCGACTTCATCACAGCTGGAAATCTGCGGGCGAGGCTATCTCGGACTCGATGCCCATGGTTCGGGCCCTGCCTTTCTTGGGGCTGACCTGGGATATCCGTCCGATTGCGGCAGTTCAGACCAGGCCAATCGCGCCCAGCTGAGTGTGTCGTCGCCCGCCGATGGTTGGCGAGCAGCCGTTATCGCCCTGTGCCAAAATTCGTGACGTGAAGCAACGTCCCCTCCCCATTCTCGTTTGTGCCGCCGTGGCACCGGCCTGGGCATTTCTGATGACGCCTGCTCCGTCGGCGTCCGCCGAGCCGTGCCCCGACGTGGAGGTTGTTTTCGCCCGGGGTACCACCGAGCCTCCGGGCGTCGGCGGTATTGGCCAGAATTTCGTCGACACGCTTCGCTCGCGAGTCGGCGCAAAATCGGTGGGGGTGTATCCGGTCAACTACCCGGCCACCACGGACTTCCCGACGGCCATTGACGGCATCAATGACGCGGGCCATCACGTCGAATCCATAGCCGCGAATTGCCCCAACACCAAAATGGTGCTGGGCGGATATTCGCAAGGCGCGGCCGTGATGGGTTTCGTCACCGCGAACAAGGTGCCGGATGCGGTAAATCTGGCACAGCCACCCCAGCCGATGCCGTCCGAGGTCGCCAACCATGTCGCCGCGGTTGCCCTCTTCGGGAAGCCGTCGAGCCAGTTCATGAGCGTCATCAACCAACCCCCCATCACAATCGGTCCCCTGTATGCACCCAAGACGATCGATTTGTGCGTTCCCAACGATCCGATCTGCTCTGGGGCGGGATACCCCGCCGCACACCGGCAGTACGTGGAGACCGGAATGGTCGATCAGGCAGCCGATTTCGCCGCGAGTCGACTCTAAGACCGGGCCCACAGGCTCTGGCGCAATCGTTGCTACCGACCTGACCGGCTGTTACGGCACCTGGCGATCCAGTCGGTGGGCGGTGGCGCCCGACCAGGCACGACCGCGCTAGGGCACGTTAATGTTTTGCGTCGATGACGTCGAAAAGCTTGATATCACTGGATGATCCGACATCAGTCAGAAGCGAGGTCCGGCGCCCGTCTCGAGAACTTCAAGGGCCGCATCGATATTGGGGACGATGGCGGGACCGTAGCTGCTCACCAGCTGCCCGAGCGCGCGGGCGATGTGCGGACCGACGACGCCGGCAGCGAGGACTTCCTCTGCAAGAACGATGCCGTTCACTACGTGAGCAGCGCTCAGGCGGCCGTCGCCGGTGAGTTCGTAACGCCAGTCACCGATTTGGATGCGCTCCGGCTGCGACCGGAAAAAGCCCCGCCGCGCCGGGGTCAGAATCACTCCGGGGACAGCGCAAAACACCTTGACCACCAACCCGACTCCGCCGGGGCCGGACAAGGACGACCCGATGGCCCGACTGACGCGGTCGTGATCGAAGCTCGACATCAATCACTCATGGGCAGGACGAACGACGGCGACAGGGTTTGCGCCTCGCCGCTACGACGTACGGCCGTTCCTGCCACGTAGAACTCCACCGTGTGATGTCCCCACGCATAGTTCGAGATAGCGAAATGCACACCCACGATGCCGTTTCCGCCGTCTCGCTCAGCTTCGCTCTGCATGCGTGACATCGCGAGTTCCCGAGCCTGGTAGCTGCCCTGCGTCCATTGCGGCATCTCGACGTTGCGTCCAGCCTGGCTGAGTGTTCGTAAAATCCCTTGTACGGCAACGTGGAACACACAGTTGCCCATCACGAACGCAACCGGGACGAATCCGGACCGCAGCAACGTGGTCAGATCCTGGCCGGACAGGTGGCTGCTGAAGGCCTGCCCGCTGGGGCGTCGATACGCTCCCGGCTTCGCGGTGTATCGCACGGCGGTGCCGACCGCGATGAACTCGAGGTGCTCACCCTCACCCTGATGGCGCCAGTCGAGACGGACGCCGACCACTCCGTCGGCTCCCAGCGAATCGGCCTCAGCCTGCATCCGCGACATCGCATTCCAGCGCGCGCGATATGTCGCCTCGGTAAGTACGGGCAGCTCGGACTGCTGCCTGATTCCAGTGAACTGGTAGCCGACGTGATAGACCGATACGCCCATCACAAGTTCGATCGGTTCGAATCCGGCCCCGTGCAGCAAGGCGAATTCATTGATCGACAGGTCAGACGTGAATACCTTGCCGGCGTGCGACAGCCGTTCGCTGGCGACTGGGTCGAGCTGGTTCGGTTGCATGGTCAAACACCCTCCTGCGGTCCCGGACAGCGTAGCCCAGCGACGGCGAGCGCCGACACGGCGCGAGTGAGGAGCTGGGCCATCGAACCGAGCCCAGCGACGGCGAGCGCCGACACGGCGCGAGTGAGGAGCTGGGCCATCGAACCGAGCCCAGCGACGGCGAGCGCCGACGCAGCGAACACCAAATCCACCGGCCGCTTAGGAGATTGCCGACTGGAACCCCGTCGAGATCGCCGTTGCCCACGGGTCGATGTAGCTGATCACGGCGTTTGCGACCTGCCGGGCCTCGGACCCCAGTTCGGCTATGGGGCCTTTGACCGAGGGCGGGATGTAACCGATGACAGTTTGAACGTCCTGGCGGAGCACGGTCAGCGGTCCGCTTGGCGGGCTGGTAGATGGCGTGCTGGGTGGAGTGGTCGTAGGTGGCGTGACCGTCGCAGCGGCGGTTTGCAACGGCTTGGCGTTAGCGGTCTCTGCGGCAGCGTAATTCCCCGCGCCGGCACTCATGAGTTGCACAAACTGGTTGTGGAACGCCTCCACCTGAACGCTGAGCGCCTGATATCCCTGGGCGCAGCTCGCAAACAGGCTCGATATCGCCGCTGACACTTCGTCGGCGGCCGCTGGCATCACAGCTGTCGTCGGGTCAGCCGCGGCCGCGCCGGCCGCGCCAATCGTCGCACCGATGCGCGCCAAATCCGATGCTGCTACCGCCACCGTCTCCGGTGTCGCAATCACAAACGACATCTGACACCTCCCTAAGCACGGCGACTGATAAGTCTCGATGACCCGGCCAATCTAAGCACCGCGGGCCCAAGGCGGTCTACTTGGCGGACTGAATCCTCTTGATTGTGATCGAGCTTCATGGCCGTTGCGCACGAAACACGACGTCGCAGAAAGTCGCGGGGCCCTTCTGGAAGCCTCGCCGAATCCTTTTGAGGCGCACCGCTGTCTTTGGATGAACCGAACGCGGCGCCGTCTCGTTATATCCGATACCAGCGCCTGGGGGGACGGCGTTCATGTGTGGGGAAGCGCTGACTAGTGCGGACTCGCGGGAGGATCATGTTCAGACGCATCGACACCGACACCTCCGCCAGTCCCAAACACAAATTGCTGACGATCGAATTGCGTGACGTGGTCCGCGAATACAGAGTGGGCGGTCAGACTGTGCGGGCACTCGACGCAATCAGTCTGCGGCTCGAGGGCGGGCAGTTCGTGTCGATGGTCGGACCGTCGGGGGCGGGCAAGAGCACCTTGCTGCATCTGCTCGGCGCACTGGACTCCCCCGATTCCGGGTCGATCGAATTCGACAGCGACGAGATCGGTCGCCTCACCGATGAGCAGCAGTCGCAGTTTCGCCACCATCGCGTGGGGTTCATATTCCAGTTCTTCAATCTGTTGCCGACGCTGTCGGCGTGGGAGAACGTCGCGATTCCGAAGCTGCTGGACGGTGTCCGGCTGGGAAGGGCCAAACCCGATGCGATCCGGCTGCTGGAGCGGGTCGGGCTTGGTAACCGGACCGAGCACAGACCAGCTGAGCTGTCCGGCGGGCAGATGCAGCGAGTAGCTGTGGCGCGCGCGCTGATGATGGACCCGCCGCTGATTCTCGCTGACGAACCAACCGGGAACCTCGATTCGACCACGGGTTCGTCCATCTTGAAGCTCCTCGGCGAGGTGGCGCACGAGCCCGGCCGCGGCCGGCTGGTGGTCATGGTCACCCATAACTCGGAAGCCTCGGACGCGACCGACCGGGTAATCATGCTGCAGGACGGTCGGGTGGTCTCCGACGAGCGATCGGCAGTCCTGGTGTGAGACCCGCTTCCGCGCTAACTGCCGCTGCGAGTCGGCTCCGAGTGTTCAGCCTGCGTGAACTCGCGGTGCATCGCCGCCGCACGATCGCATCGATCGCGGTGATGGCGGTGTCGGCGATGTACCTGGTCGCCGTCTTCGGCATCTTCGGATCGATCACCGGATCGGTCAATCGGCTTGCCGACGGGATCGCGGGCATCGCATCGCTCGAGGTTTCAGGCATTACCGATGCAGGATTTCCCGACACGATAACCGCCGACGTGGCCGCAGTTCCCGGCGTGGCGACGGCAGCACCGATGATTCGGTCGTCGGCGTCCTCGTCGTCGGGGCCGGTTCTGTTGTTCGGCGTCGACGAGCGCACTGCGGCCTTGGGCGGCGCCCTGAAAGATGTCTTGAAAGACGGCACAGCGGCCCAGTTGGCGGGTCCCCCCGGGCCGGCGAACGGGGTCCGCGTCGGGTCGGGTGTCGGCCGAGCCAAAGGCGAGACGTTCCAACTCGGCTCGGCATCGGTCACGGTCACCGAGGTGCTCCAGGGCAAGCAGGTGGCGGATCTCAATGACGGACACTACGTCCTTGCTCCACTTGCGTTGGCGCAGAGCATTACCGGACGTCAAGGCCAGCTCGACTCAATCCTGATCACCACTAAACCCGGTGCCGATGCGGCGAAGGTGCGCGCCGCGGTCTCCGCCGCGGTGAATGGTCGGGCCATCGTCGCCGACCCGAGTATGCGGGCTACCCGCGCCGGCGACGGTGTCAGGTTGATGAACTACATGGCCCTGATGGGTGCGATGGTTGCGTTGATAGTCGGCGCATTCCTGATCTACACGACGATGACCATGGCGATCACCCAGCGCCGGCCGGTCATCTCGATGCTGCGCGCGATCGGCGGCCGACGTGTCACCATCGTCCGCGACATGCTCGTGGAAGCTGCGATTCTTGGAGTGATCGGCGCAGCCATCGGATCTGCCATCGGAATAGTGCTGGGCCGCATCGCAATTGGCCGTTTGCCTCCGGCCATGACCCAGGGGCTGGAAGCCCGCATCGAATATTGGCTTCCCGGTTACGCGATACCGGCCGCCGTCGCGGTGACCGCGCTGACAAGTGTCGTTGCGTCGGCGGTGGCGGCGCGGCAGGTGTACAAGGTTGCACCGATCGAAGCGCTGGCACCCGTTGGGGTTTCAGCGGCGGACCGGGTGCCGCGCTGGCTCCGGATGACATCCGGGGTCGGAGCCGTGATCGTCTTTGCGGTGTCGCTCTTCGTGGTTGTCACCCAACGGGGCGCATTGGCCTTTGCCGCAATGTCGGCGGTGTTTTCTGCCGAGGTAGCCCTTGGCTTCGCCCTGACCATTCCCATCGTCAAAGCCACCGCCGCGACTGCCCGAATATTCGGCTCCGTCGGCGCCCTTGCGGCGGCGACCATCGAACGCGCGCCGCGACGGGTGTGGGCGACGGTGATGACGGTGCTCATCGCGGTGGTCACCACCGTCTCGATCACTGGGACGAACGCCGACATGATCCGGTCGGCGAGGGCCATCTTCTCACCGGTCGCCGATGCCCCCGTGTGGGTGAGCGCAAATCCCCCCGACAGCTATCCGACTGATGCTCTCCCGCAAGGTCTTTCCAAAAAGATTGCCGCATTGCCGGGCGTGCGACGCGTGACCGAGGGTGCCTTTGGGTTCGCCGAGGTGGGCAGCACGCGAGTCATGCTCGACGGATTTTCCTCCGGGACAGCCGATCCGCTGTACCGGGCGGTCGACGAACACGTTCGAGACGAAGTCCTGGCCGGCCGGGGCGTGGTGCTCTCCCAGAATCTGGGCGAGACGCTGCACGTTCGTGTCGGCGGCCAGTTGCGGATGCAAACGCCTCACGGCGTGCGGCAGACGATCGTGCTGGCCCTGGTGCCGTACTTCTCGACGGTGATCGGCACGGTCGGGATGAGCCTAAATCAAATGCGCTCCTGGTTCGACCGCCCGGTAGTGACCACGCTCGAGATCGCCGCGGCCCCAGGCGCGGATCCTCAACGCTTGCTGGCCGACGTCCGTCGGGCGGTGCCGGCGCCGAACTACGTGTACGACGGCCGGGCCAAACTGGCCGGCCTCGAGGCGCCGATGCGTCAGAGCATGTTCATCGCGAACGCCGTATGGATCATCGTGGTGTTCGTCGCCGCCGTCGCGCTGCTCAACACGTTGACGCTTTCGGTGCTGGAACGGCGCCGCGAAATCGGCGTGCTACGAGCGATGGGATCCAGTCGCCGATTCACGTTGCTGATGGTGCTGGCCGAAGCGACTGGCATCGGGGTCATCGGCGGTGTGTTGGGTCTGGCGTTCGGGTGTGCGGACCAGTGGCTGTTCAGTCTGGTCAGCGGGGACATGATGAATTTCCCGGTCGCCTTCCGGCCCAGCTGGACGGCGATCGTCTTCACCGCCGGCGCCTTGGCGCTCAGCCTGCTCGGCTCGGTGCCGCCCGCCAGGCGCGCGGCACGGCTGAACATCATCGAGGCCGTCGGCGTCGAATAGCTCCTCGCGTGCCCGTCAGCCTCAACCCGCCGGCCGTCAGCGTCAGAAGCCGAGCGGGAGAAGCGCGGTAAATAGCGGCGCCAAGGGATCCGTGACCGGAAGCGCCACTGAACTATTCAAGAACGGGGCGACCGGACTTTGGAACGTGAGTATGGTCTGACCGGGTGCCCCGAGGCCCAAGGTGGTTTCAGCCCCGGAAGTCACTGCAGCCGTAAAGAGCGGGCTCGAGATGTTAGTCCCAACAAAGTGATTGTCGTCCGGGTCGGCAATTGAGGTGTTCGAAAACAAACCCCCGAAACCGCTGGTTTGGCTCATGAAGTCTGGGTCGCCGGCTACGGGGTTGGTGACCGGGCTGAGGCCCAGTGCCCCGGCGAGCCGCGTCGCCAGACGGTTCAGCGACTGCAACGGCGCCAGCTGCGTGGCGGCGGCCGAGGCCCCGGCGTGATAGCCGCCCATCGCGGCCACATCCTGGGCCCACATCCGCTCATAGTCGGCCTCAACAGCCGCAATCGCCGGCGCATTTTGCCCGAAGAAATTCGACATCACGAGCTGCACCAACCCATTCCGGTTGGCCGCCACCGCCAACGGATGCACCGTGGCCGCCCGGGCAGCCTCAAACGCGCCGGCCACCGCCCGAGCTTGGCCTGCCGCCCCAGTCGCCCGAGTCGCCGCCGCATTTAGCCAGCCCACATAAGGAGCCGCCGCAGCCATCATCGCCGCCGACGCCGGACCCTGCCACGCCTGGCCCGTCAGACCTGACGTCACCGACGAAAACGACGACGCAGCGGACCCCAACTCGGAGGCCAGCCCATCCCAGGCCGCCGCCGCATTCAGCATCGGTTCCGAACCCGCGCCAGAGAACATCCGCGCCGAGTTGATCTCCGGCGCCAACACCATAAAGTTCATCGCCACAGTCCCTTCCGTAACGGCCCGTCGCGATCATGCTGGCTGCGTGATCACCGACGACACGCCCCGTGTCCCACTACACGAGCTCCGCGCCTCAGAAGTTCATTGTGATCTAGCTCACAATTCAGTCGTTGTTCGCGATCGCGGTCGCGACGCCTTGCAAGTGGGGTTTGCACGGGAACGGCACAGGGGTTCGGATGCTGCGCAATTGCGTGATGTCGAAGCCGGCCGCGGCAATGGCGTCGATGGTCCGTCGGTTCGGCTCGCAGCCCCCGGCCAAGCGAGACCACGGCTTTGCGACCAGGTCCTGGAAACGGCCCATGGCGCCTTCTCCCCGGACGTGCTCGAGGACGACCAACCTTCCGCCCGGCACCAGCACCCGTCGGATCTCGCGCAGAGTCGCGGCCACATCGTCCACCGAGCACAGCACCAACCCGATATGAACCGAATCGAAGGCATTGTCCGGGAACGGAATCGACTCCCCAGTCCCGTCGACAATGTCGACGGCAATGCCGCGGCGAAAGGCAAGACGGGACGCCATCCGCCGGAACACGGCCACCGGCTCCACGGCGGCGATCGACGTCACCCCGGGCGGCACAAATTTCAAATCGGTCCCCGGCCCGAGACCGACCATCAGCAGCCGGCCAGTCGCATGTGCGAGCGCCGCTCGACGATATCGGTAGTAGAAGAGCCGGTCGAAGAGGGGCTGTCCGAACCGATATACGTAGGGAAACAATGGATTATCGCGCGTTATCGGCTACCTAGATCCATCTGGAACGACGGATATTCGTCGCTCATCAACGAAACATACACCGCCACCCGGTATCGCCATCGAACGATACCCATCAGCAGGTCGAACATGCCTTGGGGGATCGTTCCGATGGCCAAAAGCGTCACTGCCGCGATGACGGTCAGCACCTGCAGCAGGGGCTCCATCGCCCAGCAGAGGAGTATTTGCGGCAGCGCGAGCAGCCACCACTTCACCAGCACTGCCCAGTTAGTGAGCCGTTCTGGATACTCGACCTCCAGATCACCGGGGTAATCGGGCCGAGATGCGAGCGTGAACGGCGGGTACTTGTCGGTGCTGTTCATCGGAAACCGGTAATTCATGACGCGCCACGACCAACGAAGCACCCCGACGTTGAAGTCGAAGATCGGGCGCGGGTAGCGCCCGGTGAACAGGATCGCCACGCCGGCAACGATCGTCAGTAGCGGATACACCAGATAGAGAAGTATCAATATGGGATAGTGCGGAACGGCCAGTACGCACCACTTGACGAGCCAGAGCCACCGCGAGGGCGCGTCGAAATCAGCCCGTACCCGCACGGTATCGACCGAGGTGTGCGCCGATCGGGGCGATGTGGTTCTGGCGGCGTTCATTGTGGACACGGGGCAACAGCCGTTGCGGTCGCAAGGTCGCGGTCGATCTCCGCGGTAATCAGGGGATGACTGGTCCAACGCACAAACTCCGTCAGCACCCGTGTCTGCAAGCGGTCCGAGATCAACGCCGCCGGTCTAAGCACTGATTCACCGTGGGCTACCTGAAGTGATGCCACTCGGGACACGGCTTTGACCCGGCGTCGCCTGGTCTTCTCGTACCCGCGCAGCGCCCTCAGAAGGTCACCCCCGCATTCTGGCCCTTTCTGCAGTTCCGAAAGCGCCCTGCACAACACCATGGTGTCCAGCAGCGCCTGGTTGGTTCCTTGCGCAAGGGTGGGCGGCATCGTGTGCGCGGCGTCGCCGAGCAAGGTCACCGCGCCCGCGTCCGACGTCCCGGCAATCGGATGCCGAAAGTGGGGGTAGGGCGAACCCGCCAGATCTTCGTCGGTCAGCGTCGCGAGCACTTGGTCCACCGCGTCAGACCAGCCGCCGAAGTTGGATCGGATCAGATCGATTGGACGGTGCGGCCTGACGAAGTCGTACGACCACGGCAGGTCGAACCACCACTGCACATCGGACCCGCCCGCCGGCCAGATACCGGTATTTCCCTGCTCACCGATGACGATCGTCGCGACGCGCTTGTCGACGAGGCCCGGAAGGGAGACCAGTCCCTGCCAGCTGCACCAGCCCGTCGGCCGCGCGGCCGGCGCGCCGACGAAATCTCGAACCATCGAGTGCAGACCATCCGCACCGATCACCAAGTCGCCTTCGGTGAAACTGCCATCGTCGAATTCGACCTGCACGCCTTCGGACCCGGTGACGAGCCTTGCCGCTCGGGAGTTACATAGGATGCGGTCGCCCGGAAAGCCCTCCAGCAGCCGTTCCAGCAGGACACGACGTGGCACCATCCGGACAGGCGCACCCAGCCGGTTGACCATCGCGGTCACGTCCAAAGTTGCGAGCCGTCGGCCTCGAGACGTCATCACCCGCACGCTGGAAAGCAGTTGGCCGGCCCCATTCATGTCGACGCCCAGTTGCCGCAAAACTGTCTCGCCGTTGGACCAGATGGTCACCGCGCCGCCACCCGCGCGCGTGTCATTGCGCTGATCGAAGACCATGACATTGTGGCCATCTCGCAGCAATCCCCGGGCAACGGAAATGCCACTCACACCGGCGCCGATGACGAGTATCCGAAGTGGTCGCCTCCACCCGCGGGCGTCACCCCGATTCGGGTCGGCGCGCCAGCTGGTCACTTTCTTGGATACGTAAGCGCGTGCCAATCGGTTCACGTAAGCCGGGAGCTCGGCTGCCGGACCTGACCAGGCTGCACCTGTCGCGATTCGCAGGCTCATCCGGTGTGCGGCGTGGGCCGATCGAAGGCGCCGACGAATCCTTCGGCAATGAAGAGCGCTGCCTGGGCTAGCAACACGGGTAGCCCGTTCATCAGCGCCAGGACGGTTTGGCGAGACGAAGCGATGTACTGTGCGATTCGGGAACGAAGTCGACAGTGTCGCCAAAAGTGGCTTGGAAGGAGCACGATGCGATGAGGATTTCTCGGACGGTGGTCGCGGGCGTAGCGGCGGCGACAGCGCTGACGGTCTCGGTAGCCGGCTGCGGCAGCAAGACGTCGTCGCCGTCAAGCTCGGGATCAGCCACCTCGGCGAAGAGTGCGACCAGCTCAGCGCCGACTTCCTCGGCGTCGGCGCAGCCGACCGATTACAGCGGGCTCCTGATCCAGGCGACCGACATCAACGCACCCGTCCAGTTCACCGGCGGCCCGCTGACAAACAATCCGAATGGCCAACCGGGTGTTGCCGTGACGTTCAGCACCCAGGACAACAGCCACGTCATCAAAGACACCATCCAGGTCCTCGCGGACCCCGGCGCTGCAACGAACGCGCTGAACGCGGCAAAGGGCGGACAAGGGAACGCGATCAAAAACCCGACATCGGATTCGTTCAGCGTCGGTACTGGCGGAACTGTCCTGTCCGGGAACTCACCGGACAACTCCAAGGGAGTGACGACAGTGCTGTTTACCGAGGGCAAGGGGTTCGTCACGCTGGAATTCGATGGCCCGGTCGACTCGCTCCCGCCGCAGGACTTTGTCACCGACGTGGCACAAAAACAAGACGCGGCGGTAAAGAAGGGACTCGGCGGCTGAGCCAAGGAGCACGTGTGCCATGAGGGTTTGTCGTGCGCTGCTCACCGCGACAGCGGTGGCACTGATGCCGGTGGCGGTGCCATCGACCGCGCTCGCGCAGCCGGCCGACTACACCGGGTTGTTGATCCAGGCGAGCGATATCGACGCGCCCGAAAGCTTCACGGCCAGTCCACCGGTCAACAACCCGAACGGCCAGCCAGGCGTCAGCACCACCTACAGCAACCAAGGCCGCACGCACGTCATCGTCGACAGCATCCAGATCCTGCCGGATCCTGCCGCCGCCCTCAGCGCGCTGGAATCGGCTAAGGCGACCCGGGATGGTTATGTCCACGGGGTGGCAGAACCGATCGCGGTCGGCACTGGCGGCACGACGATCTCGGGGCCTTCGCCCGACGGCTCCACGGGCGTGACCGTGCTGCTGTTCACCGAGGGCAACGCCTTCGCCGAACTTGAGTTCGACGGTCCGCCCGATGCGCTCGTGCCGCCGGAATTCGTCACAGACATCGGCCAAAAGCAAGATGCTGCGATCAAAAAAGGACTCGCCGGCTAGGCGCGCGCCGGGCTGCTCGGCGGGGCGGATAGCCGTTAGCCACCGCCGGTATCACATGCCGAATTGCACGACCGTGCCGAGCGCGGCACCAAGGATGG
>Ga0210389_10001193_pt1 | contig 21286 bp, 17 predicted proteins | sample IncBWH28OmetaG_FD_160127 | JGI IMG/M metagenome (GOLD analysis project Ga0210389, IMG submission 160127) | Forest soil microbial communities from Barre Woods Harvard Forest LTER site, Petersham, Massachusetts, United States - Inc-BW-H-28-O ...
GCCCGTGCCATCGCCCTGATCCAGGAGGCCGGGCGGCTGGCGGGTGTGCGGGTGCGGCAAAGGGACGGGACGACGCAGGACATCCCGGCGGACGCGGTGGTGCTTGCCAGCGGCGGTTTCCAGGCCAACGCCGCGTGGCGGACCCGCTACCTCGGCCCGGGCTGGGACCTCGCGAAGGTGCGCGGTACCCGCTTCAACACCGGCGACGGCATCCAGATGGCGCTCGACATCGGCGCGCGGGCGGCAGGCAACTGGTCCGGCTGCCACGCGGTCGGCTGGGACAGGAACGCGCCCGAGTTCGGTGACCGCGAGATCGGCGACGGCTTCCAGAAGCACAGCTACCCGTTCGGGATCATCGTGAACGCCGACGGCAAGCGCTTCGTGGACGAGGGGGCCGACTTCCGCAACCTCACGTACGCCAAGTACGGCCGGGAGGTCCTGCTGCAGCCCAGGCAGTTCGCGTGGCAGGTGTTCGACGCCAAGGTGCGGCACCTCCTGCGCGACGAGTACCACATCAGGGAGGTCACCAAGGTGACCGCCGACAGCCTCGAGGAGCTGTCGCGCAAGCTCGACGGCGTTGACCCGGTCGCGTTCCTCGACACCGTGAAGCGCTACAACGAGGCCGTCCAGCTTGAGATCCCGTTCAACCCCAACGTCAAGGACGGCAGGGGCACCGACGGCATCACCCCGCGCAAGTCGAACTGGGCGAACGTGCTCGACGCCCCGCCGTTCGAGGCGTACCAGATCACCTGCGGCATCACGTTCACGTTCGGCGGCCTGGCGATCGACCCGCGCACCGCGAACGTGCTCGCGGAAGAAGGCAACGCGATTCCCGGCTTGTACGCGTGCGGCGAGCTGGTCGGCGGCCTGTTCTACTTCAACTACCCGGGCGGCAGCGGGCTCACGGCGGGCGCGGTGTTCGGCCGGATCGCCGGCGTCCAGGCCGCGAACAGCGCCGCCGGGCAGGTGGGCTGAGGTGGCACTCGCCGCGCCAGGCCGCCCGGGGACCATCATCGGGGTCGGCCTGAACTACCTGCCGCACGCGGCCGACCTCGCCGCGCGGCCGACCGAGCTGCCCACGCTCTTCTTTAAGGGCATCCACACGGTCATCGGCGCCGGCGATCCCATCCCGCTGCCGCCGCTCAGCAAGCGCGTGACCGCCGAGGCCGAGCTCGGCCTGGTGATCGGCCGCCGGATGTACCAGGTACCCGAGTCCGCGGCCCTTGACCACGTGGCCGGCGGCTGCTGCGTCCTCGACCAGACAGCAGAAGACGTGCTCAAGATGGACTCAAGGCTGCTGACCCTGTCGAAGAACTTTCCCGGCTTCTTCTCCATCGGCCCCGAGCTCATCCCGCTCGCCGGCCTGGGGCCGCTGTCCCAGGTGGAGGTCGCCACCTACCTGAACGGCGAGCGCGTCCGGTCGGCCCTGGTGGCCGACATGCGGTTCAGCCCCGCCCGCCTGCTCGCCTTCATCAGCCAGGTCATGCCGCTCGAGCCGGGCGACATCGTCGCCACCGGCACGCCCGGCGCCGTGGTCCTGGCCGCGGGCGACGTGGCGGAATGCCGGGTCAGCGGTTTCGCGCCGCTCACCAACCCGGTGGCCGCGGCCGCGGCTTAGCCACGGCAGGCCAAGGCCGCCGTCCGCGGTAATGCGGGTGACGCGCGCAGCGACGCCCTCGTTCGGTATGAAGATCTTGATCATCCAGAACGGGGGCGGCTTGCTTCTCCCAGGCCCGCGGTTTCCGGCAGCCGTGCTGCCCGGCCGGCGGTGTCGCCGGCCGGGCAACCGCGGTGCGGTGCACCGGATCTAGGAGCGGGTCACTGGCCCTTGGGCGTGGCCTGCTCCAGCTGACTCGCGGAGACGGTGCCCACGGACTGCTCGACGCCGGCCAGGCTAGACCGGACGAGCTCGTAAGGGCCGAACACGTTGTGGAACTGGTTGTAGTCCATGTTCCCGCTCGCGCCGTCGTAGTTGATCTTCTTGCCCGCCTTCAGGTCGGCCATTGCCGTCTTGTAGTCGTAGACGGCCGTGCCAGGCGGGGAGGTGACGAGGGGAATGTCCTTGGCATAGGCCGGGCCGTTGGTCGTCCCTGCCTTGTCGATGGCCAGGGCGAGCGCGATGGTGGCGTCATAGGAGTACGTCGCGCTCGCGAGCGGCTGCTGGCCCTTGAAGTCCTGGTTGAAGTACTGCATGAAGACCGTGTTGGCGGGCGACGTGGACGACGCGCCCTGGGCCGACAGCACCGCCTTGTTGGCGACCGCCGGGGTCACGGCCTTGATCCACTCGGCCGCGGCGCTGGTGTCGCTGGCGATGATCGGGATGGCGAGGTTGTTGATTTCCTTGAAGTCCTGGGTGAGGACCGCCGCCGTCGGCGGCTCCATCTGGCTGAAGATGACCTGCGGCTGCGCCTGCTTGACCTTCAGCGCCTCGGACCGGTAGGACGTGAGGCCCGGCGTGAGCGTCTCGTTGGCGACGATCGTGCCGCCGCCCGCCTTGTAGGCGGCCTGGATGTAGGGAATGAAGTCCTGGGCGGTGGTGATGCTCGACATCATGAAGGCGGCCTTCTTGTAGCCGTGCTCAAGCGCCCACACCGCCATCGCCACCCCTTCCTGCAGGTCGGAGGGGCTGTCTCGCCAGAGCATGGGATCGGTGGTGTTGTCGAAGGCGGTGTCGCCGCCCTCGAATTCGAACGGGATCTTGTCGGCGTCCAGGATCCGCTGGATCGCCCCGATCTCAAGGCCGCCTGGTCCGATGATGCCGACCGGGTGGTTGGACGCGATCATGTGCTCGGCGGCGGGCACGGCGTCCACCGGGTCGCCGAGCGTGTCGGCGTGCACGATCTGCAGCTGGCGGCCGAGAATGCCGCCGTTGGCGTTGATTTCGCTGGCTGCGACCGTGACGCCCTGGAGCGCGGCCTCGCCGACGGAGGCGTAGGCGCCGGTGAAGGGGTGCAGCACCCCGAAGGTAATCGGCCCGCTGCCGGACCCGGACCCGGAGGAGCCTCCGGGGCTGGCGGTCGTCGCGCAGGCGGTCAGGCCGCCGAGCGCAGCGGCGAGCGCGACGCATAGACAGGCGCGGGTTGTTCTGGGTATCTTCAGGACTGGCATCATTTATGTCTCCTCGTTGAGTTTGAGTCGCGGCGGGGGGCGCACGGTCATGCGCCACCGCCGATGTAGAGCGAGACCACCTCCTCGTTGTTGAGCAGCTGCTCGGGTGGACCGGACAGCCGGTTCTGGCCGAGCACGAGCACGTAGGCCCAGTCGGCGTGGCTGAGGGTGCGGCGGGTGTTCTGCTCGACGACGACCACCGCGACGCCGGTCTGCCGGACCCGGACGATGTGCTCCCACACCGCCGTCTCGAACTTCGGCGCCATGCCGGCCGTGGGCTCGTCGACCAGGAGGACCTTGGGGCGGGACATGAGGCCGCGCGCCATCGCCAGCATGTTCCGCTGCCCGCCGCTCAGTGTCCTGGCCGGCCGCCTGGCCGCCGGGCGCAGGTCGGGGAACAGCTCGTACAGCTCCTCGATCCTTGCCCGGACACCGGACTTGCTGGTGTACGCGCCCATTTCGAGGTTCTCGTACACGGTCAGCGAGGGGAACACGTTGGCGACCTGCGGCACGTAGGCCATGCCCCGGCGGACCAGCTTGTCCGCGGTCAGGCCGGCGGCGGACTGACCGCAGACCTGGATCTCGCCGCTCGACGGCTTGATGACCCCGGCGATGGTCTTCAACAGGGTCGATTTCCCCGCACCGTTGGGTCCCACGATCGCCGTGATGGAGGCGGCCCTGGCCTCTAGGGTCACGCCCTCGATGATCGGCGGGCCGCCGTAGCCGGCGGTGAGGTCCCTGATCACCAGGTACGGCTCGCCGGACGCGGGCGACTCCTGGCCGGGCTGGCTGGACTTGCGCTTGCTGGGCACGGGGGGCAGCTCAGACATCGGCGGCGTGCTCCTGACCTAGGTAGGCGTCCACGACGTCGCGGTTCGCGCGCAGTTCGGCCATCGAACCGGACGCGATGGTCTGGCCGAGGGCCATGACGATGACGTGGCCGCAGAGGCGTTCGAGGAACGGCAGGTTGTGCTCCACCATCAGCACGGTGATGTCGGCCTCGACCATGGCCAGGATGAGGTCGCCCATCCGCTCCCTGAGCACCGGGTTGACGCCCGCCTGCGGCTCGTCGAGTAGCACGAGCCGCGGGGTGGCGACGGCCAGCCGCGCGAACTCGAGCAGCCGCTTCTGGCCGCCGCTCAGGTTCCCCGCGGGCTCGTCCTTCAGCTTCAGCAGGCCGACCGCGTCGAGCAGTTCCCTGGCGCGCACCCGGTCGGCGTTTTCCGCCGCCCGCAGCCGTCGCGCGGTCAGCAGCCCGCGCCAGATCGTGTCCCGCCCCTCGACCGGCGCAGAAAGCAGCATGTTGTCCATGACGGTCAGTCCGCCCCACTCCCTGGGGGTCTGGAAGCTGCGCATCAGGCCGAGCCGGGCGACGGCGTGCGCGGGCTTGCCGTCGATGCGCTTACCGTCGAATTCGATGACACCGGAATCCGGCGCGTCGAAGCCGGAGATCAGGTTGATCATCGTGCTCTTGCCGGCCCCGTTCGGGCCGATGAGCCCGGTCAGCGAGCCCCGGCGCACCTCGAAGCTGGCGCCGTCCACCGCCCTGACGCCGCCGAAGGCCCGCACCACGTTGCTGACCCGCAGCGCCACCGGATCGGCGGCGGCCTGGCCGGCGTTGCCGGCCTGGCCGGCCTGGCCGGAAGCGCTGACCAGGAGCGGCGAGCGGAAGGTCAGCGCCATGGCTTGCGCGGGTACCTCGACCGGCTCCGCGCTGAGCGGGGCCGTCGCCGCGGCCTCCATCTTGGCCGCGGGCACCGCCGGCGGCGCCTGGCGGGACCACGGCGGCGCGATCCGCGCGGCCCAGCCGGGCACCGCGAGCAGCCCGGCGCCCGCTCCCGCCCCGGCCAGCCGGTCTCTCGCCCGTCGCTCGGGCAGGATGCCCTGCGGCCGGAACCACAGGATCGCGACGATCAGCAGTCCGATCACGACCAGCCTGATCGCGTCGCCGCTGGATGCGTTGTTCCCGATCTGCGGGATGTAACGGGTGACCTCCTGGACCCCGACCTCGACAAAGAACGCGCCGATGATGACGCCGAGTGAGTTGCCCGTGCCGCCGATGAAGATCGCCGCGTAGATGAGGAAGGTCTCCGTGGGAGTCCAGCCGTAGGGGTTGAAGGCGGTGATGTAGGCGGCGAGCAGCGCCCCGCCGAGGCCGGCGACGCAGCCGCCGAGGATGTAGGCCTTGAGCTTCACCAGGTACACGTTCCTGCCGAAGGCGGCCGAGGCGGTGTCGTCCTCGCGGACCGAGCGGACGGTCCGGCCGAAGGGACTCTTGCCGAGCCGTTCGAGCACCAGGTAGGTCACGATCAGCGCGGCGATGCAGATGAGGAGGTAGTTGCCGCCGTCTGGTCCCATGGCGCCGACCGAGGAGAGGGGCTGCGGCATGCCGTACAGACCCTCGTAGCCGTCGAACAGCGGCGTGTACTGGCCGATGACCAGGGCCAGGATGAGGGTGATGGCCAGCGTCGTGATGCCGAAGTAGTCGTCGCGCAGCTTTCGCAGCGCGACCGCGCCTGCTATTCCCGACAGCAGCCCGGCGATGACGATGGCGGCGATCACGCCAATCAGGAAAGGCCAGCGCAGCCCCAGGATGTAGCCGCCGGGTGGCGGCAGGTTGCTCGGCGGCAGAGTGATAACCGAGTAGACGTAGGCGCCGATCGCCACGAAGGCGAACAGGGCGATGTCGAACTCGCCCGCCCAGCCCCAGCGCACGTTGAGCGCGAGCGCGATGACCGAGAAGATGACCCCGGTGGTCGCGAGTCCGACCAGGTACTGGCTCATGCTGTCGCTCCCGCCGCTCCGGAGGCTCTGGGCGCGGCGAAGATGCCGTTCGGCCGCGCGAGGAGGGTAAGGATCAGCAGGCCGAATGCCACGGCCTCCTTGTAGGAGGCGGGGATGTAGAGCGCGCTGATCTCCATGGCCAGGCCGATGACCAGCGCTCCGGCCATCGCGCCGTAGGGCTTGCCGATGCCGCCGAGGATGGCCGCGGCGAAGATCACGAGCAGGTAGCCCTGCCCGAGCGTCGGGGAGAGCGTCCCCGAGCTGATGCCGAGCAGGAAGCCGGCGAACCCCGCGATGACGCCGTCGATCAGCCAGGTCAGCCGGATGACGCCCTCGCTGTTGATGCCGGTGACCCGGGCCAGGTCCCTGCTGTCGGACACTGCTCGCTGCGCCTTGCCGAACTTGGTGTATTTCAGCAGGACGTGCACCGCGACCATCAGCACGACCGCAAGGCCGATGGTGAGCAGGTTAAGGCTGGTGAGCAGGAACGGCCCGATCTTGTGCGGCGCGCTCTGCGGCAGGTTGTAGGCGAGGCTGTTGCCGCCGAAGAACAGCAGGATCAGGTTCTGGATGATCAGGCTGGCCGCGATCGTGAGGATGAAGAGAATGAGCAGCTTGGGCTTGCGCCGCGCGAACGGCTGGAGCAGCAGGGCGTTCATCAGGAAGGCGACGACCCCGCCCGCGGCCGCCGCGGCCAGGGCGGACCACCAGAAGTTGGCGCCGTGCTCGTTGGCGACATAAGCGGCGTACGCCCCTGCCGTAAGGATCTCCCCGTGCGCGAAGTTCGGAATGCGCGCCACGCTCATCTGGAGGGAGAGCGGGACCGTAGCGAGCGCGAGAATGGCCGCGGTAACCAGTCCGAAACCCACCCCGAGCAGCAAGTTATTCATGGCTCGGCGCTGCCCTTCTGTCGGGCGCGGGTTTATGGAACGGGCAGCGTGCGCCTGGAGACAGCCCGTCCGCTGGATTGTCGAGGGCGGATTGCGGGTGGATTCTGCGTTTCATTTGGCCCCTCCGCAGCAATCGAGCGCACACGTGAGCGCGCGGGGTCAGCGGGTCTCGTTTTTGGCCGCAAATAACCCCGAAAGCGGCTATGCGTTCGAAACTAACCCGAAGGTATACCGCAGTATGCACTGCGTCAAGATCCCCGACAAGCCCCTCAAAACGGGCCTGTGCGCCGCGTACCCGACCAATGTCACGTGGCAGTAACATTTCCGAGCTGTTACGATCAACGGCTCAAATCCACGAACGTGTATGCGGCTGTGCACGCAGGCTGGCCTATCATCTGGGCATGGGTTCGCCGCGCGGCCCGGTGCCGACCGGCCCGGGGCGGTGGCCCGTGCGAAGGACGGAGGGCCAAGGTGCCGTCGCTCTACCACCAGCTGCTCGAGGAAGTGCTTGAAGGCCACCTCCGCCCCGGCGAGATCCTCGTCGAGACCGCGCTCGGCAAGCGCTTCGGCGTCAGCCGGACGCCGATCCGCGAGGCGCTGCGGATGCTCGAGCAGGACGGGGTGCTTGAGCGGGTCAACCGCGGGATGCGGGTGCGGCAGACGAGCTCAGAAGAGGTGCTTGAGATCTACGGGGTCCGGATAATCCTGGAGGCGGCCGCCGCCAGGGACGCGGCCGCCAGGAGAAGCGACTACGACCTGGCCACCCTCGACCGGATCTTCGGGAGCATGGCCGAGGCGAAGGGAGCCACCCCGCCCGAGCTCGCCGGGATCAACCGCTCCTTCCACCGCGCCATCTGGCAGGCCGCGGGCAACCGCACGCTCATGGACCTCCTCGAGCGCCTCGCGGTTCACCTGCGCCGTTACCCGGCCACCACCTACCAGCGCCACGGTCGGTGGGAGGAAGCGCTTGAGGAGCACCGGCGGATCCTCGAGGCGATCCGCGACAGGGATCCCGACCGCGCCGCCGAGGTGGCCGAGCGGCACATGCGGGCGTCCCGCGACGTGCGGATCGACATGATCAGGAACGGCACGGCCGAACTCACCTCGCACTGAAAATCGGGCATCCGCCGTAAAACCGCATTCTTGACACCCTTGGGACCCGCTTCTACTGTGCTGTGTACAGCGGTATGCAATGCCATAACTGAGGGGTGCGCATGGGCCGTCGCGGCGCCGACGTAATCGTTGACTATCTCGTTAAGCAGCGGGTTCCCTACCTCGTAGGCGTCTGCGGCCACGGAATCCTCGGGCTACTTGACGCGGCCTACGACCGGCAGGACGACATCACGACCATCTCCGCGCACGACGAGCGCGTCGCCGGGTTCATCGCGGATGCGTACTACCGGGTGGCCGGCCGGCCGATCGCGACCTACACCTCCTGCGGGCCGGGCTCGGTGAACATCATGATGGCCGTCGCGGGCGCGATGTACGACTCGTCGGCGATGCTGGCGATCACCGGGAACGTGCCGACTTCGCAGTTCAACCGGGGACCGTTCCAGGAGTCAGGCAAGTACTTTCAGGGCGACTTCCCCGGAGCGATCAGGCACTACGTGAAGCGCAGCTTCCAGGCCGTGCGGCCGGAGATGCTGCCGCTCATGCTCAGCCAGGCGTTCTCCCTGATGACCTCGGGCCGGCCGGGACCAGTCAACCTCGACGTGCCGCTCAATGTCTTCGTCGAGGAACTCGGCGAGGACGCCGCCGTCCCGGTGTGGCGGGCCGAGGCCGTCGAGCCCCCGGCCCCGTCCGCCCAGGCGCTGCGCCAGGCGGCCGAACTGCTCGCCGTGGCCGAGCGCCCGGTCATCGTGGCGGGCGGCGGTGCCATGGCCCCGCGGGCCAGGAAGCTCATCCGTGAGCTGGCCGCGACCCTGCGCATCCCGGTCGTGACGACGCCGCTCGGCAAGGGCGTGCTCGACGAGACGGACGACCTGTGCCTCGGCCCGACCGGCAGGAACGGCACGTACGCCGCGAACAAGGCGGCCCGCAGCGCCGACGTGATCCTCGCGCTCGGCACCCGCTTCGACGACCGGGCGACCAGCTCCTGGCTTCCAGGGGTCACCTACAGCATCCCGCCGAGCCGGCTCATCCACGTGGACATCGACCCGCAGGAGATCGGCCGGAACTACCAGCCCGACCTGGCGGTCATCGCGGACGCCGCGGAGTTCGCCGCGGGACTGCTCGCCTCTGGCCTGCTCGCCACGGGCACCGGCGACCCGCCGTCGGCCCGCGACCAGTGGCTGCGCGAAACCCTCGCGTGGAAGCGGCAGTGGGAGGCGGACATCGCGGCCAGGCAGGCCGACTCGGCGGTGCCCATCAGGCCGGACCGGCTCGTCGCCGAACTGCAGCGCGCCATCCCCGATGACGCCATCGTCCTGGCTGACGTGGGCATCCACCACAACTGGCTGCTGCAGCAGTTCGCCGCGCCGCCGCGCGGGCGGCTGCTCCAGGCGTGGGGGTTCGCCGCGATGGGGTTCGGCGTCGGCGGCGTCATCGGCGCCAAGCTCGCCGCGCCGGGCAGCCCGGCGGTCACCGTGTGCGGCGACGGCTGCTTCCTGATGCACGCCAACGCGGTGGCGACCGCCGTCGAGTACGACATCCCCGCCGTCTGGGTGGTGTGGAACAACACCGGCTACGGTTCGATCCGCGGCCAGCAGGCGACGTTCTTCGGCGCCGACCGGGAGATCGCCACCCGGTTCAGGCACAGCGCGACCGGCGAGCTCTACAGCACCGACATCTCGGCGATCGCCCGGGCGATGGGCGCGGACGGATCTCGCATCGACAGCCCCGACGAGGTGGCGGACGCCGTGGAGGCCGCGATCAAGTCGGATCGGCCGACCGTCCTCGACGTGCGGGTCGATTCCGTGACCCCGGCGCCCGCGACCGGGAGCTGGGACCTGCCGCCGCTGGCGGGCCCCGTTCCCGACTACGGCTGGCAGTGACGATGACAGGAAACGACTCCGCGCGACTGCTGCCGTTCATCGGCGGCCGGCCTGTCGAGGTGGCCGAGTTCACCGATCTCGTCGAGCCCTACGCGGGCCGGGTCGTCGCCCGCGTCGGCCGCGCCGATGCCGGCACGGTCGCCGCGGCCGTCTCCGCCGCCGCGAGCGCACGGCAGGAGATGGCCGCGATGCCGGTCCACCAGCGCGCCCGCCTGCTGCGGGCGGCCGCCGACCTGGTGCAGTCCCGCGCCGCCGACCTGGCGCGGGAGATCACCGCCGAGACCGGCAAGGTCATCTCCCACACCAAGCGGGAGGCCAGCCGCGTGCCGTGGACACTGCGCGCGTCCGCGTCCGCGGCAGAAGCGCTAGCCGCGGCCAGCCCGCCGGCCGACCTGATACCGGGCGGTGAGGGCGTCACGGCGGTGCTCGCCCGCAGGCCGGTCGGCACCGTCGCGGCCATCACGCCGTTCAACGCGCCGCTGAACCTCGTCGCGCACAAGGTCGGCCCGGCACTCGCGGCAGGGAACTGCGTGATCGTCAAGCCCGCACCGCAGGCGCCCGCGCCCGCATTGCGGCTCGCCGAGATTCTCACCGAGGCCGGCTTCCCGGCAGGCGCGATCGGCGTCCTGACCGGCGGCGCGGACACCGGAGCGGCGCTGCTCGCTAGCCCGCTCGTGGACCTGATCAGCTTCACCGGCGGAGTGGCGGCCGGGCGGGCGATCAGGGCCGCGGCGGGAACCCGCCCGGTGCTACTCGAACTTGGCGGCAACTCGGCCAACCTGGTCTGCCCCGATGCCGACCTTGAACTGGCCGTGCGCGAGTGCGTCAGTGGCGGCTTCTCCAACAACGGCCAGAGCTGCAACTCCGTGCAGCGGATCCTGGTGCACCGCGACCAGCACGACGCGTTCGCCGCGGCGCTCGCTGAACGCGCCGCGGCCCTGCCACTGGGCGACCCGATGGACGACGCGACGAGCATCGGCCCGCTGATCAACGAGGCATCCGCCCGCCGGGTCGAAGCGGCCATCGCGGAGGCCAGGGCTAAGGGCGCGGTCGTGCGCACCGGCGGAACAAGGAACGGGGCGGTCATCGCCCCCACTGTCCTCACCCACGTCGACCACGGCCTGTCGCTGTACTGCGACGAGGTCTTCGCGCCGGTCGTCATCATTGAGGCCTACGGCACGCTGGACGAGGCGATCGACGCGGCCAACAGCACACCGTTCGCGCTGCAGGCCGCGGTGTTCACCCGCTCGCTCGACAACGCCGACCGCTGCTTCCGCGAGCTGCGGGCCGGCAGCGTCGTCGTGAACAGATCCTCGAACTTCAGGCTCGACCAGCTGCCGTACGGCGGCATCGGCGAGTCGGGCACCGGACGGGAGGGTCCGTTGTACGCCGTCGAGGCCATGACCTACCTGAAGTCCCTCGTCATCGCGCCGGGCACCAGGTGACCGCGCCGACCGCGCAGGCCGGGCCGGCGCAGGCGCCGCCGCTCGCGGCGGGCCTGGCCAGGTTCGCCCGCGGCCTGCGCCCGGACGACATCGCCCCCGCGGCCGCCCGCCACGTTACGACGCTGACGCTTGACGCCATCGGCTGCGCGCTGGCCGGGTGGGACGGCGAGGAGACGCCGCTGGTCCTCGCCGCGGCCCGTCGCCTTGGCGGTCATCCCGGTCCCGGCGATGCCGCCACCATCATCGGCGACGACAGCGCCGCGTCGCCGCTTACCGCGGTGCTGGCGAACGCCTACCTGAGCACCGCGATCACGGCCTGTGACGTCTATATCCCCGCGCACTGTCACCTCACCCCCGAGATCGTCCCGGCCGCGCTCGCCGTCGCCGAGGCCGAACACGCCTCGGGCACCGCGCTGCACACGGCGATCACCGCCGGCCTTGAGGTGGCCAGCCGGCTGCTGCGCGCCATCGACTACGCCGAATTCCGCCGGCGCGGCTGGCACTCACCGGGAGTGATCGGCCCGGTCGGCGCGGCCACCGCCGCGGGGCTGCTCCTCGGCCTCGACGAGGCCGGGCTGCGGACGGCGATGAGCCTCGCGGTAAGCCAGGCGGCGGGCACGTTCGCCTCCTGGCCAACCACGGCGGTGAAGTTCCACCAGGCACGTGGCGCGGCGGCCGGCCTGCTGGCCGCGGTGCTGGCCCGCGAGGGCTTCGCGGCGTCCGCCGAACCCTTCGAGACCGCGGACGGCGGGCTGCTGCACGCCTATGCTCCAGGCCAGCCTGACCTGGCGCTCAAGGACCTCGGCCTCGACTGGGAGCTCGAGCAGATCTCGATCCGGCTGTGGCCAGGCGCGACGCCGGTTCAGGCCCTGCTCACCGCGCTGCTGACGGGACCGGTGGAGCTGCCCGCCGCGCCCGACATCGACGCGGTGGAGATCCGCGTCCCGGCGCCGGTCTACGCGGCGCACCGGGGCGTCGCCCGGCCCGCGGGTACCTTCGAGGCGCTGCTCTCGTTCCATTACACGGCGGCCGCGACGATACTCCACGGCCGGTTCGGCATCGACCTGACCACGCCGGAGCACCGCACGGACCCGGAGTTGACCGCGTTCATCGCGCAGCGCGTCAGCCTCCTGCCCGACGAGAGCGTCCCGCGCGGCGCGGTCGAGGTGACGATCAGGACCCGCGATGGCGGCACCCGCGTGCTGCGCCAGGACCATGCGCTCGGCACGCCGCAGCGCCCCGCCCCCGTGCGGCGCGTCCACGAGAAGTTCCTCAGTTACGCGACGCCGCGGATCGGGGACGCCGCCGTCGACCTGCTTAGCAGGCTCACCCGCCTGGACGAGGTGCCCGACGTCGCGGAACTGCTCAAGCTCACCAGGCCCGGCGCCGTCGGCGGCGACGCCCGGTGACCGGCCTGCCCCTGGCCGGCTGCACGTTCGGCTGGCTGCACCGCGCGCCGCTGGCCGACGCGCTGCGCGCGCTCAGCCGGCACGGCCTGCGCGCGGTGGAGCTCACCACCGCGCCGCCGCACCTCTTTACCCGGCACTTCGACCGTTACGAGCGGCTTGAGCTGGCCCGCCTGCTGCGCCGCCTCGGCCTCCAGGTGGTCTCGGTCAACCCGACCTTCGTGGACATCAACCTGATCAGCACCAACCCGGAGCTCAGGGAGGTGAGCGTGCGGCAGCTCATCGCCGAGATCGAGCTGGCGGCCGACCTCAGCGCCCCGTACGCCGTTGCGGTGCCCGGCCGCCGCCACCAGCTCGCCCCGGTTCCCGGCGACGCCGCCCGCGCCGTGCTCGACGACGCCCTGGCCCGCCTCACGACGCGCGGGGCGGAGCTTGGCGTGACGATAGCCCTGGAGAACAGCCCCTACGGGTACCTGGGCACGTCGGCCGAGCTGCTCGACGTGGTGCGGCAGTGGGACACGCCCAGCCTGCGTGTCACCTACGACGTCGCCAACGCGCTCGCGCAGGAGGACCCGGCCGACGGCGTCGCCCGGCTCGCGCCTTACCTGGCCCTGGCGCACGTCAGCGACACGTGGCGGACCCGCTGGGCGCACACCTCGGTCGGCCGCGGCGACGTGGACTTCGCGGGATTCGCCGCGGCGCTCGCCGCGGCCGGCTTCACCGGCCCTACCGTTTACGAGCTGGCCGACGGTGAAGACCCGGTTCCCCGGCTGGAAAACGACCTGGCCGCGCTCGAAGCCGCCGGCTGGTCTTCTTCTCAGGAGTAAACAGTGCTGCGGAAGGTCGACGTCCTCGTAGCTGGCAGCGGTGCCAGCGGGCTCACCGCGGCGCTCGCGGCCGCGGCCGGCGGCGCCAGCGTCCTGCTCATCGAGCGCGCCGCCAGCCTCGGCGGGACGAGCGCGCTCTCCGGCGGCCGGGTCTGGATCCCGGCGAACCACCTGCCGCAGAACGCCGGCGACAGCCAGGACGCGGCCCGCGCCTACCTGAGCGCGCTGCTCCCCCGCCGCTACGCCCACCTGACCGAGGCATTCATCGCGAACGCGCCTGCCATGGCCAGGTTCGTCGAGGAGAACACCCCGCACCGGTTCGTCGCCTGCGCGGCCTACCCCGACTACCATCCGGACCTGCCAGGCGCGACGCTCGGCGGTCGCTGCCTGGACATGCTTCCCGTCGACTTGTCCGCCCTGACGCCGATGGCCCGGCTGGTGCGCACGCCACCGGGCTACGTGCCCATGACGCACGCTGAGTGGGAGCGGTGGCGGTACCCGGCCAGATTCGACCGGCCGCTGCTGCGCCGCCGGGAGCGTGACGGCATCAGGACCAATGGCGTCGCCCTGGTCGCCGCCCTGCTCGACGGCGCCGTCACGGCCGGCGTCGCGGTGGAGACCGAGGCCAGGCTGACCGACGTCACGCTGGACGGTACCGGGGCGGTCGTCGGTGCCACCGTGGCCAGGGGCGGCGCCGTCACCCCGGTCGAGGCCAAGGCGGTGATCCTCGCGACCGGCGGATTCGACTGGGACGAGGCAGCGCGCGCCCGCTGGCTGCCAGGCCCGCAACGGGCGACCGGCGCTCCCCCTGGCAACACCGGCGACGCGCTCCGCATCGCCTGGCGGCTCGGCGCGGCGACCGACAACCTGGCCGAGGGCTGGTGGATGCCGATGCTCGCCGTCCCAGGCGAGACGGTGGACGGCGCGCCCTGCTACCGGTCGCTGATCAGGGAACGCTCGGTGCCGCGGCAGATCATGGTGAACGCCGCCGGGGCGCGCTTCGTCAACGAGGCCAGCCCGTACAACGACGTGGGAAAGGCGATGCACGCGCGCGCCGCGGGCGAATACCCCAACGACCCGGCCTACATGATCTTCGACGAGGGCTTCCGCCTGCGCTACCCGCTGCCTGGGATCTCCCCCGGGCAGCCGGTACCCGGCTGGGTGGCGAGCGCGGCGTCACCGCGCGAGCTCGCCGCCGCCATCGGCGTCGATCCTGACGGTCTTGAGCGGACGGTCAGCCGGTGGAACGATGCCTGCGCGAAGGGAAGCGACCAGGACTTCGGCCGCGGCGCCAGCCGCTACGACCGCTACGGCGGCGACCCCTGGTCGGAGCAGGAGCCGAACCTGGGCCCGCTCACCGACGCGCCCTACTACGCCGTTCGCGTGCTGGCCGGCACGATCGGCACCAAGGGCGGCCCGGTCACCGATGCGAACGCGGTCGTGCGCAAGCAGGACGGCGGCCCTGTCCCCGGCCTCTACGCGGTCGGCAACGCCGCCGCGTTCTGGACCGGCGACGCGTACCCGGGACCTGGCGCCACGCTGGGCATCGGGATGACGATGGGCTACCTGGCCGGCCGGCACGCGGTCAGCCAGTGACCAGGAGGGTCTTGCCCGCGGTGCGACGTTTGTGCGTGGTGGCTGACACTCCCCGCCGCCGCGACCACATGCACCGGATTAAGTCCGGGATTGTCATGGTCTTAGTCGTGTGATCCGCTGGGTCTGGAGCACGGCGAGGAGGCCGGTGTGAAGGTCAGCCTGTTTGAGCAAGTGCCGTATCGCTACATACCTGAGGACTTCGGCGAGCATTACAGCTCGGTCGTGACGGCGCCCTACCACGTCGTCGACCCCGCCAGGATGCAGGAGTCGCTCTACTCCGCGTACGCGGAGCTAATGCTCGGGGCGCGTTCCGGGTTCGACGGGATCGGGGTGACCGAGCACAGCCAGTCGTCCTACGACATCTCGCCCAACCCGACCCTGCTGGCCATGGCGGTCGCCTGTGCCGCGCAGGCCGAGGGGCTCGATATCGCGATTACCATTCTGGGTCGCTCACTTGGCAAGACCAGGGAGCCGTTGAAGATCGCCGAGGAGTACGCGCTGCTCGACTGCATGAGCGGCGGACGGCTGATCGCCGGATTCCCGGTCGGGCTCAGCTACGACGCAAACCTCAACGGCGCCGTGCCCGCGATCGAGACCAGGGAGCGCGCCCGCGAGCACCGGGAACTGATCCTGAAGGCCTGGTCGGCCAGCGAGCCCTTCCCGTGGAACGGCAAGTTCGATAAGTACGGCCAGGTCAACATCTGGCCACGGCCCGTACAGCAGCCGCATCCGCCCGTCTGGGTCCCCGGCGGCGGCACGCCGGGTACGCTGCGCGACATCCTCCGCAACGACTACGCGTTCACCTACCTGAGCTGGGACGGGCCGAAGCTCGTCGGGCGGGGGGTCTTCGACCGGTACTGGGACATGGCCGAGGAGATGGGCCGCGACCGCAACCCGTACCGGCTCGCTTTCCTCCAGGTCGCCGCCGTGGCCGAGACCGACGAGCGTGCCGAGAAGGAGTACGCCAGCCATCTCCTGTCGCTCTACCGCAACGGCCTCGGCGCGATCCCAGGCACCGCGATGGCCGTGCCCGGCTACGTCGAGCCCGCCGCGATCGAGGCCATGCTGCGCGGCGGCGGCCCCCAGGGGATGCTCGCGCGGATGCGGACCGCGACCTACAGGGACATCATCGACGCCCAGGTCGCCATCGTCGGCAGCCCGGCCACGGTCGCCGACCAGATCGAGGCGTTCGTGCGCGAGTTCCGGATCGGCAACCTGCTCATCATGCTGCAGAACGGCACAATGCCCCGTGCCCTGGCCGAGAAGAACATCTCGATGTTCGCCGAGCAGGTACTGCCCCGGCTGCGGCCGATCTGGGACGACGAGGGCTGGGTCAACCACTGGTGGCCACAGGCTCAGGGCAAGGGGAACGCGAGGCCGACGGCGAGTGCCGCCTCAGGCACGACGTCGGGCGGGGAGGCATGATGGCGGCGAACGCGGCGGTCGTGCGCGACGAGGCGGTACAGATCTGCGACGGACGGCTGAACCTGCACGTCAAGGTGGCGGGCGAGGGATCCCCGCTGGTCTTCTTCCACGGGCTGTTCGGCCTGGCGTGGGAACCGCTGCTCGACCAGCTCGCCGGCCAGCACACCGTGTACGCCCCTGAGCATCCGGGAACCTCGCCAGGCGATCCCCGGGCGATCGACGAGGTGCGGACGTTCTGGGAGCTGATGCTCGTCTACGAGGAACTGATCCGCGCGCTCGGCCTTGAGCGCCCGGTCGCGGTCGGCGCGTCGTACGGCGGCATGGTGGCGGCGGACCTGGCCGCTACCTTCCCCCTGCTCTTCTCCCGGCTCGTGCTGCTCGCGCCGGCGGGCCTGTGGCGTGACGAGGCACCGATCCCCGTCGTGGAGATGGTGTCCGGGCCGCCGGAGCGGCTGCCGAAGTACCTGTTCGCGCACCCAGAGAACCCTGGTGCCCGGGCGATCATGGCGCCGCCTGCCGACCCGGCGCTGATCCCCGCGGCGATCGCGCAGCAGGCATGGAACATCGGGTGCAGCACCAAGTTCGCCTGGCCCATCGCCGACCATGGCCTTGGCCGCCGGCTGCACCGGGTCGCCGTCCCCGCGCTTGTCGCCTGGGGCCGCCAGGACGCGCTTGTCCCCGTTGCCTACGCGGCGGAGTTCGGCCGCTCGATCGCGGGCAGCCAGGTCGAGATCATCGACGACTGCGGTCACGTGATGCAGGCTGACCAGCCCGAGGCGGTCTGGGCGGTGGTCAGCAAGTTCCTGTCCGCGTAGTCGCGGTGACCTGGTCAGGGGTCGGCGGCGCCGTGCTTTAGTTGATGTAAAGGAAAGTGGCGCATGTCACGGCCCGTGGGATCCGACCGGTTGGCGTGAAAGCTAAGCTTGCACGCCTGGGGACCCGGATTTGGCCTGCGGTATCTGGACACACCCGCATAATCGAACGCATCCTCATGGTCGAGGAGTGACATGGACCAGCTAACGATCATGCGCAGCTTCGTCGGGGTGACGAAGTCCCGCAGCTTCAGCCAGGCGGCGCGGCAGCTCGGCATTTCCGGCTCGCTGGTGTCCAGGCACGTCGCCGAGCTTGAGCGTGCCCTTGGCGTGCACCTCGTGAACCGGACCGCGCGGACGATCAGCCTCACCGAGGCAGGCAGCAGGTACGCCGAGTTCGCCTCCCGGATCATCGACGAGATCGACAGGGAAGAGGCGCAGCTGCGCGGGCTGCGCGACAAGGCCGAGGGACAGCTCGCCATCATCAGCCCGAAGTGGATCGGCAGCAACGACGTTGGCGACGCGATCGTCGCGTTCTCCGCCAAGTACCCCAAGATCCACATCAGGTTCGAGGTCGGCGGGATGTCCGAGCGCTCGTACGAGTTCCTTGACCAAGGGTTCGACGTCGCCTTTCACACCAGGCACGTGCGGGACTGCAACCTGATGCTGCGGAAGATCGCCGACCTCCAGTTCGCATTGTGCGCCGCGCCCGCCTACATGCACCGGGCGGGCCAGCCGGGGCAGGTGAACGACCTGCCCGAGCATGACTGCCTGGCCAACACCAACGACCCGATCTGGCACCTGTGCCAGGACGGGCACGACGTGCACTTGAAGATCAGCGACCCGGTCTACTCCTCCAACAGCTACGTGACCCTGCGCAAGGCCGCCATCGCCGGGCGCGGCGTCGCGCTGCTGCCGATGCGCCTCGTGAGCGACGACCTCGCCGACGGCACCCTGGTCAACGTCATTCCTGGCGTCGAAGTACCCGACCGGCCGCTGTACGCGCTGCACTCGCCCGGCACCCAGACGACCGCCAGGGTCCGGCTGTTCCTTGACTTCGTCTCTGAGTGGTTCCGCAAGCAGGCGAGCCAGCAGGCACCCGCCCAGCGGGCGCAGCAGGCCAAGCTCGCCGCGGTCAAGTCCGCCTGAGGCAATAGTTAACGATTCCGTTAACTATTGTGACGGGAAGCCTGGCGTGCGCTCCGAACGTGCAACTTATGCCTTCGGTTGCTGCTTGATCCGCGAGCCTATGCTTCCACCGAAGGTTGAACCAGCCAGTAACCGCGCGCCCGGCAAGATGGCGGGTTTTTGCCATCGGGCGCGCACCGGGGGGTGCGGGGGGTCGTGCCCCGGGAGATAGGAGCCGCTGACAAATGACGGTCATGCGCGTGGAACGGGTCGTCTACGGCGTCCCCAACCTCGACGAGTGCGTCCGCTTCTTCACCGACTTCGGCCTGGAGCAGCTGGACGGAGGCGGTTCTGGCGCCAGGTTCGGCACGCAGACTGGGCAGGTGATCGAGCTCAGGGACGTCGATGACCCGAGCCTGCCGCCCGCGGTGCAGCCCGGGCCAAGCCTGCGCGAGATCGTCTGGGGCGTCGATACCCAGGAATCGCTCGACAAGCTGGCGATGAACCTGCTGTCCGACCGGTCGATCTATACCGACGCGGACGGCGTGGCGCACACCGTGGACGAGACCGGGTTCGGCGTCGGCCTCGCTGTCAGCCAGCCGGTCACCGGGCGGATGAACTACCCCGGCAGCAACCGGACGGGGAACATCAACCGGTGGAACGAGCCGATGAGCCACCCCGGCCGGGTACGGCCACTGCGGCTGTGCCATGTGGCGCTCGACATCGTCAAGGCGGGCAAGGAGGAGGCCGTCGCCTTCTACACCGACCGCCTCGGCTTCGTGCCGACCGACCGGCCGGCCAAGGTCGGCGTGTTCATGCGCGCCCCTGGCGACACCGACCATCACACGCTGCTGCTGTGTCACCGCCCGGACAAGAACGGGATCAACCACTGCGCCTTCGAGGTCGCCCGGGTCGACGAGGTGATCGTCGGGGCCAACGACATGATCGAGAAGGGCTGGCATGAGGCCAGGCGGCTCGGCAGGCACACCGTCGGGTCGAACATCTTCCGGTTCATCCACGCGCCGTGCGGCGGGCGGGTCGAGTTCGCCGCCGACATGGACCGGGTGGACGAGAACTACGGCCCCAACGACTACGAGGAGACGCCGCCGCACACCATCTGGACCCTGCGGCTAGAGCGTGACTGAATCTCTCGGGGGGACGACCCCCCGTACCCCCCGACTGCGCTACCGCGCGACATTGGCCACTGCATTACTCCGATCCGCGATGACCGCTCAGGCGGGGACGCCCCCGTACCTAGAAGGACGAATCTTATGGTGACTGAGAGTGAGTACCCCGAGATCAAGCTCTACATCGACGGCCAGTGGACCGACGGCGCCGGGGGACGCGGGGACGACGTGGTCAACCCGGCCACAGAAGAGGTCATCGGCCGGGTGCCGTTCGCCGAGCCTGGTGACGTGGAGGCCGCCGTCGCGGCGGCCGGGGCGGCCTTCCCGAAGTGGCGGGACGCCGGGCCCGACTTCCGCTCAGGGATCCTGCTCAAGGCCGCGGCGCTGCTGCACCAGCGGGCGGACCAGATCGGCCGGGTCATGACCCTCGAAGAGGGCAAGCCGCTCGCCGAGGCGGCGGGCGAGGTGCACCGGGCGGCGACCGGGCTGCAGTGGAACACCGAGGAAGGCCGCCGCGCCTACGGGCGGATCATCCCTTCCGGTCCGGATGAGATCTTGTCCGTTCGGGTGACCCCGGTGGGCCCGGTCGGCGCGTTCGTGCCGTGGAACTTCCCCGCGGGCGGGCCGATGCGGAAGATCTCCGCGGCGCTCGCCGCCGGCTGCTCCATCGTGATCAAGCCCTCCGAGGAGGTGCCGGCGACGGTCTCGCTGATCGCACGGGCCTTCGAGGACGCCGGGCTGCCCGCGGGCGTGCTCAACGTGCTGTTCGGCGTGCCTGACGAGATCTCGCGCAAGGTGATACCCGACCCGGCCATCAGGTTCATCGCGTTCACCGGGTCCGTACCGGTCGGCAAGCACCTGGCGGGCCTTGCCGCCAGCGCCATGAAGCCGGCCCACATGGAACTCGGCGGGCACGCGCCGGTCATCGTCTGCGCCGACACCGATCCGGTCAAGGCCGCGAGGACCGCGGTTCGCGCCAAGATCGTCAACGCCGGGCAGGTATGCACCTCGCCGAGCAGGTTCCTGGTCGACCGGCGGGTGTATGACGCGTTCACCGAGGCATTCGTCGCCGCGATGGCCGCCATCAAGGTCGGCAACGGCCTGGAGCCGGGCGTGCAGATGGGGCCGATGGTCAGCCACCGGCGGCTGGCCGGCGCGGCGAAGCTCATCGAGGACGCCGTCAGCGCCGGCGCGACCGTCGCCACGGGCGGCCGGCCAATCGAGGGCAAGGGCTACTTCTACCAGCCGACCGTGCTGACCGACGTGCCCGCGACCGCGGCGATCCTGAGCGAGGAGCCGTTCGGCCCGGTCGCACCGATCGCCGCGTTCGACGACCTGGACGAGGCCATCGAGATCGCCAACTCGCTGCCCTTCGGCCTGGCGGCCTACGGGTACACCGACTCGGCGGCCACGGCGGAAAAGCTGATCGCGGGGTACGAGGCGGGCATCCTGTCCATCAACCACTGCGGCGGCTCGGTGCCGCAGGCACCCTCTGGCGGCTTCAAGGAGAGCGGCTACGGCCGGGAGGGCGGGCCCGAGGGGCTCGAGGGCTTCCTGGTGACCAAGCGCGTCTCGCACAAGCTCAAGCCATGACCGCTTCGTGGCGCCAACTCGGGCGGCTCGGGCGGCTCGGGCGGCTCGGGCTCGGGCGGCTCGATGAAGATGGTGGATCAGAAGGCACGCTATGGCGTGGTCAGCGATCCACTTTGCCCGGAGTGCGGGGAAGCCGATGATCTGGTGCCGGT
>Ga0210389_10001195_pt1 | contig 21268 bp, 17 predicted proteins | sample IncBWH28OmetaG_FD_160127 | JGI IMG/M metagenome (GOLD analysis project Ga0210389, IMG submission 160127) | Forest soil microbial communities from Barre Woods Harvard Forest LTER site, Petersham, Massachusetts, United States - Inc-BW-H-28-O ...
CTGGCACAAGGCAAAAAGACTTTCGATAAGCGGGAAACAATGAAGGAGCGGGATAACAAAGTTGAATTGAGCAGGGTATTGAAGGGATAAGTGTTAACCTTCCAAATTTCAACAATGTGAATATTGGAATTCCTCGACCATCGTCAAACAAAAGTGCGTTATAATCAGGCGGCTAACGAAAAAACTTACGAAGTTTTAAAAACTTCGTAAGTTTCGCTTTTACTACCAAATCCGAAATCGAAATTCCGAAATCCGAAATTCTCCTACCACGCCTTATCCCCTACCAACGGCACAAACCTAAAAGTGTCCAGTTCTATTGTCTCCCGGGTGTTCTCCCCTGTCTTTAGTATCGTGATCATTTTTTGCGATTTCTGGTCACCGACCGGTATCACTAATATACCGCCTATATTTAATTGTTTTACCAGTTCATCCGGCACTGTTGGCGCGCCGGCGGTTACGATTATCTTATCATAAGGTGCGCGTTTTGCCAGGCCTTTTGAGCCATCGCCCAAAAAAAAACGGGCTTTATAGCCCAAATCGGGGACAAGCCTGCCTGCCTTTTGATAAAGGCTCTCAATCCGTTCGATGGTATAAACCTGGGCGCCCAGCTCGGCAAGGATGCAGGTTTGGTAGCCGCTGCCCGTACCGATCTCCAATACTTTATCATCCTTTTTAATATGCAAAAGCTCACTTTGGTAAGCTACCGTAAAAGGCTGCGATATGGTCTGCCCCTCTCCAATCTGGAACGCTATATCTCTGTAAGCCTGGTTCCAAAAAGTTTCCTGGAAAAACACATGCCTGGGCACTTTGCCGATTGCTTTCAGGACATTTTCATCCCTTATACCCTTTTTTTTCAGTTCTTCAACAAGGGCTTTACGCGCGCCTTGTTCTTTATAACCGTCAGCATATTTACTTGCCATTCTGTTTGAACACGATTTTTAGGATTTTAAGGATTAAGAAGATTTTTTATCTGTTGGGTTAACAAGTCTGAACACGATTTATAAGATTAGTTAGATTAAAAAGATTTTTTGTCTGTTGGTTTAATCATCTTTTGTCTGAACACGATTTGTAAGATTAGTTAGATTAAAAAGATTTTTTGTCTGTTGGTTTAACCATTTTCTTATTAAAAACTCGTTTAAACTCCAGGCTCAATGCTCCAAAGTTAATCAATAAACCGTCTGCAATATGATAAGCCTCCAGGTAATTTATGGCTTGCGTTTTATGAACTTCTTCAATTTTTTCCGGTGCCTTCAATTCAACCATAACCCGTTCATCAACAAAAAAATCAACCCGTCTCGTGCCGATCAGTTCGTCATACTAAAGTATTGACATCTCCTTCTCTCGCTCAAAATTTATTCCAGCCATCCTAAACTCAATTGCCAATGCTCGTTGATAAATAACTTCTTGAAAACCATTTCCCAAGTAGCTATGCACCTTCATTGCACAGCCAATTATTTTGTGCGTCAATTCGTTGATGTCGAGATTCTCCATAAAAAATCTTCAAAATTATTCTCAATCTTCTTAATCTTTAAAATCCTAAAAATCGTGTTCAAAATTCTTCTCAAATCTTCTTAATCCTATAAATCTTATAAATCGTGTTCAGACTAATATGGATCCACATCCGGCTGCACAATACTCCCCTTACTCAACTTTGTAGTTTGAAACTGCGTAATTGCCTCGCGGATAATAGTTTTGGCTTTCACGATCGACACGGCATCCCTTTCAAACTTCAGCATGATTGATTTAATATAATAGTTGCGGATGCGGGCTACCAGCGGATACTCCGGTCCGATAACGCGGTCGCCGAAATGCTTGCGTAATTCGGTTGCCAGGTATGCCGCCTGGTTATTTACCATTTCGGGGTCTTTGTGTTTAATGTCGAGGTTAATGATGCGGTAAAAGGGCGGGTATTTAAAACTCCGGCGCTCTTCCATTTCGGTAAAGTACAAATCGGTGTAGTTGTTATCGATCACCTGTTTCAGCACCCGGTGTTTTATATCATACGTTTGGATCACAACTTTGCCTTGCTTGTCGCGCCGGCCAGCCCGGCCGCTTACCTGCGCCAGTAACTGGTAGCTGCGTTCGTTAGCACGATAATCCGGAAATTTGAGCAGGCTGTCTGCGTTGATGATGCCAATCACAGTGACGCCCGAAAAATCCAGCCCTTTGGCCACCATTTGGGTACCCACGAGGATATCGATCTTCTTTTCTTCCAAATCGTTCAACAGTGTCTGCAACGAGTTGCGGGAACGGGTAGTATCCAAATCCATCCGGGCTATCCGCGCATCAGGCAGCAGCAATTGCAGTTCATCTTCAATTTTCTCGGTACCAAATCCCTTATATTCCAGGTGCGTAGAACCGCAGGCCGGGCATATTTTTGGCGAGTCTTCCTTATACCCGCAGTAATGGCAATGCAGTTTGCCGCTGCTTTTATGAAAGGTTAAGCTAACATCGCAATTGATGCATTTTGGCGTATAAGCGCAAATTTTACACATCAATATAGGCGCATAGCCGCGCCGGTTTTGAAATAAAATAATCTGCTCTTTGGCCGCCAGCGCTGTTTCAATATCAGCCAACAGCACACTGGTAAAATGTGAGCGGATGGTTTTCAGCTTGGTTTCTTGTGCTATGCTCACTACCGATATATCGGGCAGCTTTACCCCGCCGTAGCGTTCCGTCAATTCGGCAAAGCCGTACTTGTGCATCCGCGCATTGTAATAACTTTCAAAGGAAGGTGTGGCCGAGCCGAGCAAAACCTTGCCCTTATGCATATTAGCCAAAAAGATCGCGGCATCGCGGGCATTGTAGCGCGGCGCGGGATCATACTGCTTATACGATGTTTCGTGCTCTTCGTCAACGATGATCAGTCCCAAATCCTGGAACGGCAAAAACACGGACGACCTTGCCCCCAGCACAACTTTGTATTCGTTGTTCAGCACTTTTTGCCAAACTTCAACACGTTCATTATCATTGAACCGCGAATGATAGATACCGATGTTTGCGCCAAAATACATTCGCAGCCGCTCAATAATGTGCGTGGTAAGCGCAATCTCGGGCAGCAGGTATAATACCTGTTTCCCGGCAGCGATCATATCTTCAATCAGTCGTATGTAGATTTGCGTTTTACCTGATGAGGTTACCCCATGCAGCAAAACCACTTCTTTTTGCTGAAACGATTCGCCGATTTGCGTTAACACCTCCTGCTGCTGTTCATTCAGGTCGAAGGTGTCATAATCCTCACCATCTTCAAGGTAAAGCCGGCTGACATTTTTCTCTTCGGCAATAAATATCTCTTTTTCGATGAGGGAATTTATGCTGGCGGCCCCTGCACCGCTTTCCTCGGTTAACTCGTTTTTTGTAATAGCCTTTTGATGGCGGGCCAGTTTGATATAAGCCAGCACGGCATCCGCCTGTTTCGGGGCGCGTTTTTCAAGAATCGTAAAAAGCTCCTTTAAATTATCCTGGTTATGGTAGTCGGGGTGCAGGCTGATAAACGTACGTGTGCGCGGCTTGTAGCGTTCGCTTACTTCCTCCGAAATGTGGATTATATTTTTTTCAAACAGCAGCTTCAGCACGGGCATCACCGTTTTCTGCCCCAAAAGCTTCACAATGTCACTTACGGTTAGTTCGGGCTGTATTTCAAGTGCCTCAACAATCAAATACTCTTTGTCATGCAGGGCTGTCCGGTCAATTTCAAAGCCTTTATTTAAAGTGATCCTGGTTTCGCTGGCCAGTTTTAATGCGGACGGTAAAGCGGCATTCATTACTTCACCGGGATAGCACATATAATAGTCGGCCATCCAGCTCCAAAACTGCAGCTGCCCCGGCGTTACTACCGGGCGCGTATCCAGTATCTCAATGATGTATTTTGCCTCGTATTTCTCAGGCGGGCGGTTACCGATTGCGACAATTATAGCGGTATATAGCTTGCTTTTGCCGAATTGCACCACCACCCTTTTTCCGACCTCAACCTGCCCGTTCCATTCAAACGGCACGCGATAGGTATAGTTTTTAGCGATTGCCAAAGGCAATACAACCTCGATAAAAAGGGTCTCGCGATCAATATGGTTTGCCTCGGCAAATTGTAACATGCATTTATTTATACTTAATTTTTGCGGCTGCTATGCCGAGCGTCACCCATCCGGCTATTAAACACAACCCTCCCATTGGGGTTACCGGGCCCAGCACAGGTGGCAGCCATGAAATGTCGATCTGTTTATTGCAGGCGAGCAGGTAAAGCGATACGCAAAATAAGACAGTACCGATCAAAAAAAGGTAGTAACAATGGCGCACGATCCTGATCTGGTACCTGGTTAGTGTAGATAACAAGCCCAAAGCGGCAACATGATAAAACTGGTATTCAACGGCGGTATGCCAAATTTGCAGATTCTGAGGAGTAAGCGTCCCGTCCAAACCGTGCGTGCCGAAAGCTCCGGCGACAACCGCAAGCGCACCGAACACTGCCGCGGTAATTATAATTCTTTTCTTCATAAAATATAAACGGCTAAGTTAACCAATTTTAGCAGATCACAAATCCGGATAATTTACCGGGCCAGGCAATCGCTTTTAAAATGATTTTGATTGTTAAATTGTAAATAAGTGCTTTACCCTCTTTCCCGCGAAGCGGAAGAGAGGGTCGAGCAGCGCAGCGTACTCGGGGTGAGTCGACCCGGCGGACATTAGCGCTAATGCATTGGCGGTAATGTCGCTCGGCATCTACTCACCCGGTCATCGCTTTGCTCGACCACCCTCTCTTCGCCTGCGGCGTAAAGAGGGTAACTGCAATTAAATGTTAAAAGCGATTTCCCTGTTTACCGGGCAAACTATAAACCCCATCAATTTTAAACAGATAACAACAGTATTTAGATTAACTTTGTGTAGCGGGCAGCAATGAGAAAACACATCGTAATTACCCTAATTTTGCTTGCGCTTACGGCGTATGTAACTATAGTTTATTTCAAAAATTTAAACTCGCCCGAAAGTCATGCCGCGGTCGTAATAAGTGTAATACCGGACAGCGCCCCGCTGATATTTGAGTTTAATAATGATAACAGCGTTTACGACATTTTCAAAGGGGATACTTTATTCAGCGCGGTAGCCGGTAAAGAAACTGTTAGCCAGTTAGATACGTTGCGCCGGCAGGTTTTGTTAAACGCAAAGCTGCGTAGGTATTTTACGGGGCAAAATCTATTTATTTCTATCCATCCATTCCCCGGCAAACAAATAGAGGTCCTGCTGACCCTTTCGGCAACGAAGGATTTCAACATCAACATTTTTAATTTGCTGGCAAAACAGCCCAATAGCGGATTTTCGGTCATGCCCTTGCATACTTCTGCCAAACATGGCCTCATTATTTATATCAAGGCAATGAACAAACCGTTTTACCTGGTCGAAAAGGGGGAAAACGTCTTCTCAGGCAGCTTCTCTGCAGACCTGGCGGAGCAGGCGGCGATTTACAAACCGAAAAAGGGCGAGCAGTCATTCACGTTATTGCCAGATCAGCAAAACGCCAACTCCCTTGCTAATCTTTACGTCAATTACAGCCAGTTCGACCGCCTGTTCAGCCTGCTTTTTAAAAACCGGAATACAGATATTTTCAAAACCTTCAGGATGTTGCCGGCCTTTGCCGCACTGACGCTAAACTACCGGAAAGAGGCCCTGATGTTTGACGGCTCCACATCCGTCGGCGCAGGCAAACAGGCTGGGTACCTTGGTATTTTTGCCGGCCAGCAACCGGTAATCAATCATTTAAAAGATATTTTTCCATCCACAACGGCTTACAGCACGAGTTTCTCGGTTTCCGACCCTGTAAGGTTTAGTAAAGACCTCGACCGGTTGTACGTCAAAACCGGGTTTAAGAATGAAGAAGATCAGCTTTTCAATAAGATACAGGCCGAAACAGGTATTAATGTGCTTAATAGTTTTAACGGCCTTTTAGGAAACGAATTTGGCATAGTAACCACCCGTTATTTCGAGAAATTAGCAATAATAGAGGTAAAAGACGGCTCGAAGTTGAATTCGCTGCTGATGAATGTCAGCAAAATTACAGATGTAAACTCCGGTCAGTTCATTTACGACAAGCTGCCGTTCTTTTTACTTGGCGATGCTTTTGGTATTTTTAAGCATCCTTATTTCCTGATCATCGATAACTACCTGATTTTGGCAAACAGTTCTGCCGAGTTGAAAAGCTATGACGACAGCTACCTTAACCGGAAGTTTTTAAGCAAAAATGATCAGTACCAGCTATTCGATAACCTGGTGGCTGCCCAAAGTAACGTGGCCTTTTTGCTGATATTTAAAAACGCGGAACCGATATTTAACAGGGACATGAGCGACAACTTTTTACAGGCGCTGCGCGCAAACGAGCCTGGCTGGAAAGATTTCTACGCCATGTCCTGGCAATTCGCTACGGTCGATAAAAACTTCTACACAAACTTTTGCCTTAAATTAAAGACCGATACGGCCGGGGCTAAAAATTAATTTGTTGTACAACTATCCTTCAATTATTCCGTTAAAGGGGTTAAAATGTCATAATATTTTAAATACTGGATTTGGAAGATTATCTTTAAAACGGATAAAGACCGTACCCCAACGCTTTATATGAAGAAATTTTTACTCGTTTTACTACTACTGTTTTTTTCCGTCAAGATCTTTGCACAGCAATTTTCCTTATTAAACACCGGCACTTTATACGATGCATTTGAAAACCCATCGCAAAGGGCTTTCATTCCCGACACCAGCAAACAGTACGCATTTAACTTTTTCATACCGAATTTTAACGCAAACTTTTTTTTAAGCGGCGATGCGCAGGCTACCTTAAAAAGCAGGGCATTTTTGAATAAGTATGATAACTCCGGGCTGGCTATCAGTCCAACTAAATATAACCATGTAACGGAAAATGTAAATGCCTATATTCTTATGTTCAAGTGGTTCGCCAATTTGAAAGGCGATGAAGAAATGGGCGTTTCCTGGCAGTTGAAATCTGATGGCAAGGCATTGCTTACAGACGCGAGCGTTGCAGCGCTTAACGGAACGGGCAGTTTCAATAGCGGGCAGGAGTATGATAATGTTTTAAACAGTCACTATTATTACCAAACCTATCACCAGATAAGCTTTACTTACCGCGAAAAGTTTAACAAGCAACTCCAGTTTGGGCTCAAAGCCAGCATTTTAGCCGGTGTTGAATACCAAAAATTGAACATTAACAGCTCCAGCGCCGTATTTGATAAGGCTGCGGATAGTGCATTGGTGGCCTTACAGGGACACTATGCCGCCGGATATATACCCGGCCGTTTTACAGCGCACGATTATCTGCCAACATTCCGGAGCCCGGGCCTCTCGATAAGCCTCGGGGCTACGTACCATACCGAGGATAATGTTATTATACAGGGTAATATAAAAGATTTAGGCTTTATACACTGGAGCCCGTTATCACACACCTATGATTTTGACGGCTCGACAGCGATTTACGGACTTTCAACCCCGCAGCGCGAGGACAGCGTTTACAACAAGCTCAATAAGCTTATTCACGCCACGGGCGGTACGGCCGGCTCGTTCACCACCCCGATCGATGGCGTGGCTGAGTTAAGTGCATCGAAAAGCTTCTGGATAGATGACGATGAGCAGTTTAGGTATTCCCCTACGCTGGCAGTTTCGAAAGAGTTGTTTTACCAGGGATTTGTTGCCGGCTTTGTAAACTCAATTCAATATCAAAAAAAGTATTCCCTGGCCATCACGCCATCGTATGACGATTTGAAAGCATTCAACCTGGGCGTGCAGTTTATGATGCAGACGCCTAACTGGGAGTTTTATATCGGCAGCGACAGGATAACACAATCGGTAAGCCTGGCAGGCGATCTGCTAAACAAAAACGCTCCGAACGTGACGATGAACAGCGCGTATTCCGGAATGAGTTTCTTCCTTGGCTTTTCATTAAAACTTGGCCCCGTGGTTGAACATCCAATGAACGCCAGCACCATCCCTACTGGCGAGAAAGGCTTTTTAGGCAGGCTGTGGAGCAGGTGGTTTAAAACGTATAGTAATTGATTTCGGAATTCGGATGTTCGATTTCGGATTTAGTTTTATTTCGGATGCTAAATTCCCAACTTTTTAATAAACCGAAATCCGAAATCCGAAATCGAACATCCGAAATCCGAAATTATTCCCGCTTCTTTCCTGCGATAAAATCCTTCAAATAATACGGCTCGAAATAAGCGACATCTTCAAACTCGCTCCTTTTAAATTTTTCGAAGGCTTTTTTGGTTAGATCGGCGGCCGAGTTGATAAAACCGGGTAAAAAACAAGCGTTTGCGTTTTGGCCAAGTATTTCCCGGCATTTTTCAGCGCCATCGCCAAAAAATAAAATTTTCCCGTTTTGCAACAGGTCCGCAAAACTGTCTTCGGTGATGATCTCGGCTGAAGTTGCCCTAATCCTGGCCCCGTCCGCCGTAAAAACCGCTGTATAAACCTCCATCCGCCGGGCATCTATCATCGGGCACAAAAGCATATTGCCTGCCACAGAGAGTGTTTGTTGACCGGCTGCCCCGGATGCCATGGCCTCAAGCGTTTCAACAGCGATCAATGGTTTTTCAAGGGCAAAGCATAAACCTTTGGCGGTTGATACACCGATGCGCAAACCGGTGTACGAACCGGGGCCGGAACTCACGGCTATTGCGTCGAGATCCTGGTAGGTTATGCCCGCCGAAGCAATCACCTCATCAATAAATAAAGTGATCATTTCCGCGTGTACATTGCGCCCGGATAGCTGTTTAACAACCAAAACTCCCCCCCCGTTCGCCAGGGCAACCGAGCACGAAGCAGTAGCGGTTTCTATTTGTAATATCATACTTCTTTTTAAACGGGTCCAAAAACCACCTGCCTTCCGGCTTCGGGCTTCCGACTTCCGACTTAATCAAGGCACGGGATCATGCCCATGCCCTCCCCAGGGATTACAGCTTGCTATGCGTTTTATAGTCAGCCACCCGCCTTTAAAGGCCCCGTATTTTTTTATAGCTTCAACGCCATACTGCGAACAGGTGGGCGTATACCGGCACGATGCCCCGGTAATCGGCGAAATAAAATACTGGTATATTTTTATCAGCACAATAAAAACAAAACCGACCGCAGTTTTCAGGATACCGGTTATCGCCTTCATACCGCAGCCTCCGCGCAAAGTTGTTTCAGCAGCTTAACCATTTTCTTTTCAGAAAACTGGTACTCCGGCAACTCTTTGCCAATATAGGCGATTGAGATCGTGATTTTTTTTTCGGCGCTGCTCAGCCCGTCGTACAAATAGGCCTGCTTATTCAGCCGGTAGGCTTCGCGGCTAATTCTTTTTATGCGATTACGGTCCACAGCCCGTTTAAACCGCTTTTTCGAAACGGAAAATAAAACTTGTACCGGAAATGGCTGTGCAGCATCGGCAAACATCCACGATGCTTTGAAGGGATAACATAAAAAAGAAGAGCCGTTATGAAAAAGCTTGTCGATAAGCTTTTTATTACATAACCGTTCTTCTTTTTTAAGGGTATACATGGTGTTGCTGTGATTGGGCCGAATGGATTAAATACCGGCCCAAGTCCGCCTTCAGGCGGAAGAAAGCAACCGGCTTTATGCTTTGTGACTGCGTTCGTCAGATACGGTAAGTCTTTTTCTTCCTTTGGCCCTTCTTGCGGCTAAAATCCTTCTGCCGTTTGCGGTAGACATGCGCTCGCGGAAACCGTGTTTATTTCTTCTTTTCCTCTGTGAAGGCTGGAACGTTCTTTTCATGGCTTTTTATTCTATTCGTCGTTTTTTAAACAAGAGCGCAAATGTAGTGTTAATTTTCTTTTTTTCAAAGGTATTTTTACGAGTTGATCAGGGCAGACGCATTAAAATGGCTTTAAGCTTATTTGTCGTGTAAAGCGTAGATTTTTAACCACAAAGGACGCAAAGGTCTCACAAAGATCACAAAGCTAAGCACTTTGCGACCTTTGCGGTTCTCGCTTGGTGAACTTTACGGTTAAAATTATTGATCACAAAGGCAAAGCTTTGTTGTTTGAGCTATTTTAACTGGCAATTTTTATTCAAAATTAATTTTAATGCGTTTGCTCTGGTTCGTTGATTAAGTTGTCCCGATAGCTATCAGGAAAGTTGGATTAAGTTGATTAAGTTTGTTAGTTCGCTAACAGCTTTATGTTATGAAACTTCTTACCATCATATGCTTGATGCTTCCTATCGTGGCCTTTTGCCAGGATTCCCTTTCCAATCATTACAAAATTTACAGCACCGCGCAGCAAAAAGTAATATTACCTGACGATATTGTCAATGATATGGCGAACGCCGATGTGTTATTTTTTGGCGAGGAACATAACGATTCAACCAGCCATTACCTGGAGTACGCCCTGTTTAAAAAGCTTTCGCAAAAATATCCGCAAAAGGTGGCCTTGTCGATTGAAATGTTTGAAACCGACTGCCAGAATATTTTAGATGAATACCTCGACGGCTTTATCCGCGAAAAGAATTTTACAACCGAAGCGCGCGCCTGGCATAACTATAAGGATTACCGCCCGCTTATTGAATGGGCAAAAGCCGGTCACATTCCTGTCATCGCCGCCAACGCGCCTGCAAGGTATGTAAACATGACCAACCGCCTCGGCCTTACCGGCCTTGAGCAATTGAATGCCATCAGCAAGTCATACCTCCCTCCTTTGCCTATCGACACTGCTGCAGGCGGGTACTATGAAAAATTTATAGCAATTATGGGCGGCCATGCTTCCATGGGCGGCATGCATATATTCCAGTCGCAAAATTTATGGGATGCTACCATGGGCTGGTCTATTGCGCGTTTTGCCAAAAAAAACAAGGACTATAAAATATTCCAGGTAAACGGCAGCTTTCACAGCGAAGGGAAACTGGGCGCGGCGGCCCAGCTCAAAAAATATGCGCCTAAATTGCGCATCCTTAATATAGCCGTTTATTGCGATGATAACTACAATAACCCCGACTGGAATAAACTAAGTAAAAATGGCGATTATATCATAGTGACCGATCCAGGGTTGCCTAAGACGTTTTAAATGATAGCCATTTGTATAACACATTTGTAGTTCAAAAAAAATGACCTTCCTATAGTACGATGCAGCCCCTTATCCGACTATTGCAAAAATTATAGTCTGCAACAACAATGAAGCATCATTTTCAGCTACCTTTACATAACCGGGCCAAAGCCATGAAAAGCAAACTTGTTATCCCTTTGCTGTTATTTAGCATGTCCCTATTGCCGGCGTGCAAAAAAGATCCGCCGGCGCAACAGCGGCAAGGTTACGATTTGGAAAAAGGCCTGGTCGATTTTTCAATAAACGGCGAGATTGCCGGCGCAATGATCGATACGATGGCAAACACCATCACGGTAGCCGTGCCCAATTCAATGAACCAGCACAGCCTTACGGCCACCGTTAGCGTGGCCAGCGGCGTATCGGCAAAGCTAAACAGCACGGCCGCAGGCGCCGCTATCTCCTATGATTTCACCCAGCCGGTGGTTTTAACTTTATCAACCCCAACCAGTCAAAAACCCTTGTCTTTCAAAATAATTGTTGAAAATGCAACTTCGTATATCGGCCTGGACGGCACCATCAGGTCTCAAAAAAGCTTAAATAAATCCTACAACTTTTATATCGATCAGTTCGACGGCAGTGCCTACCAGTCAATAAATTGCGGCCCGACGGTAACTACTATGGCGATAAAATGGGCGGACTCAACTTTTACCAAAACACCGGTGGATGCCCGCTCGCTTATCCGGCCGCTTGGCGGATGGTGGTTTACCGGCGACGTGCAAAACTACCTTTCACAAAACGGCATAAGCAACGCTGTAGATACGCTGAAAAACATAGATAGCCTGGTTAAAACCAATATCGATAATAACAACCTGGTTATTTTATGCCTTGATATGTATTATGTACCGGAGAATGAGATCGAATACCAGCATACGCAAAAATTTTATGACGCTAATACCGTTGGGTGGGGGCATTTTTTGCTGGTTAAAGGGTATGTGCAGTTAAACAATGGTTTTTACCTGGAAATATATGACCCCTACTCGGATGGCCAACTCTATGCGGGTTTCGACAGTACACAAATAAAGGGGCAGGACCGATATTATCTTGATGATAATATTAAACTCTCCGCCGGGATCTGGTGGCCATATGTTATACGGGTGGCGCCAAAGGGCAAAAATATTACCAATGCAGCCAATTTGCAATTGAACAGCATTGGCAGGCAAAAGCAGGTACCCCAGGCAAGCGGGCGATGATTATTTTCCCTTTGCCAGCAGGTCGCGTATCTCAGTAAGCAACAACTCTTCTTTTGTTGGTTCCGGATCGGGCGCAGGTGCGGGCTCGGGTTCATCCTTCCTTAGCGCATTAATGCCTTTGACTACCAAAAAAATAGCAAATGCTACGATGACGAACTGAAAAACCACGGTTATAAAATTCCCGTATCGTATAGCAACTTCCGTAACCTTATGAGCCGCGTCGGCCGGAACAAGTACATATTTTTTTTCGGAAAAATCAACCTTACCAGTTAAAATACCTATTGGCGGCATAATGATGTCTTTAACAAGAGACGTAACAATAGTGCCAAATGCTGCGCCTATTACCACACCGACAGCGAGGTCGACAACGCTGCCCTTCATGGCAAATTCTTTAAATTCTTTTACTACCGACATAATTTTGAGGCTTTAATTGGCGGAAATATACCAAATATCAAAACAAACAAAAAAATATATTTTCCGTATTCAGCCTAATTCAATGCCAACGCTTTTCAAATTTTTAAGTTATAGGTAATTGATGTATTTTTGCCCAACCACATCATGCTAAAACAAAATCTTCAACAAAAACTCTTACAAAAGCTTTCCCCGCAGCAAATACAATTTATTAAACTGTTGCAGGTACCCACCGTAAGCCTTGATACCCGGATAAAAGAAGAGCTGGAAGAAAACCCCGCACTTGAAGATTTGAGCCTGACAAGCATCACCGAAGCAGAAGAATATCCCGACCGCGACCCGGAGGAAGATAATTTTAATGCGGATGAAGAAAAGGGCGAAGCTGATGAATTTAATATCGATGACTACCTGCAGGAAGACAATGTAAATGAGTACGGCTCGCGGTATGACCAGAATGGCGACGATGACGATGAAAGGAAAGAAATACCGATTGCCGTACAAAGCTCATTTTTTGAAAGTCTTCAGCTGCAGCTCGACCTGCTGCCGCTGTCGGACAAAGATTTCAGGATAGGCAGGCAGATCATCGGCAGCCTGGACGATGACGGCTACCTGCGCCGGCCGATAACCTCGCTAACCGACGACCTTGCTTTTTCGCAAAATATTTTTGCCGAGGATGAAGAAGTGGAGGATATGCTGAAGGTGATCCAGGGCTTCGACCCTCCGGGCGTGGGCGCCCGCAGTTTACAGGAATGTCTTTTAATTCAACTGCGCAAAAAAGACCCGCGCGACCCGATCATAAAAAAAGCGATCAATGTTGTTGAGGATTACCTCGACGAATTTACCCGCAAGCACTACGACAAGCTGGAAAAAGCGTTGAACATGTCGTCGGATGAGTTGCGCGGGGTGGTAAATGAGATACTAAAGCTCAACCCGAAACCGGGCGACTCCAGCGAGAACAATACCAAGCAGATGCAGGTTATCCCCGATTTTCACATCACCAATAATGATGGAATGCTTGTGCTTACGCTGAATTCGAAAAACGCACCGGAATTGCGGATAAGCCGGTCGTACCAGGAGATGTTTGAGCATTACGACAAGGCCTCGCAAAAAGATAAAAAACTAAAGGAAGCGGTACAGTTTGTAAAACAAAAGCTCGATTCGGCTAAATGGTTTATCGATGCCATTAAACAGCGTCAGCAAACGCTGTTGAAGACCATGAATGCCATTATGCAGTATCAATATGACTACTTTTTAACCGGTGACGATAAAAACCTGAGGCCAATGATCCTGAAGGACATAGCCGACCGGATAAGTATGGATATATCAACCGTATCGCGCGTTGCCAATTCAAAATATGTGCAGACTGAATTTGGCACCTTCCTGTTAAAATCATTTTTTTCGGAAGCAATTCAAACCGAAAGCGGCGAAGAAGTATCCAACAAAGAGGTTAAGAAAATACTTGAAGAGCATATCGGGAAGGAAGACAAACAGCGCCCATTGGCTGATGAAAAACTAACCGAAATATTAAAAGATGCCGGCTACAATATTGCCCGCCGCACGGTAGCCAAATACCGCGAACAAATGAACATCCCCGTTGCGCGTTTGAGAAGGGAGCTGTAGGGTGGTTCATAGTTCATGGTTCATGGCACATTTCGTGCAGAACGGGCTCACTTCGTTCAATTAAGAAAATTCCGGGATGACGGCGAAAAATGGCTGGTAAAACCTTTCTCACCACGTTACCAAAACCCCAGGGGCTTTGTGTACAGCTCTCCTACTATGAACTATGAACTATGAACTATGAACTATTAACCATGAACCATCAACCATGAACCATGAACTAAAACAAGTGCATCGACGTCCCCACGTTATACCGGTTATTCAGCAATATCGTAATAACGATTTCGTGGGTACCGTTACTTACGGTATTTAAAGCTGATGTGGTAATATCGTATGAATAGCCTACATTAACGAACGAGCTTATATTGAGGCCGGCCAGTACGCCAAACGAATCATCATGCCGGTAAGAACCGCCAAGCCATATTTTATCTTTAAAATTAAGCTTAAGGTTCAGGTCATAAGTTAACGGAACGGGGCTGATCTGCTTTATCAAAAAGGATGGCATCAGGGTAAGGTCATCATCCAAAAAAAGCTTTACGCCGCCGGTCAGGAAATATTGCGGAACGGTTTTAGCCACATTTGTTGCGTGCTGGGTGCTGAAATAAAGATTTCCGGGCAACAACTGCTGTACCGAGGCGCCTGCAAAATAATTTCCGGAATAAAGCCAAACCCCTGCGCTAAGGTCAGGTGTCCACTGGCTGTTATTGCCGTTTGCGATAGCCGGGTCATATGGGTTCTCCAGGGTTATTTCCGCAGTATTCAGGCTGATATGGTTGGCTCCCGCCGCCACGCCGAGCGCCAGGTTCATTTTGTCCGTCAAGCCGATATGATAGGCGTAATTAACATCCACATTCGTGGTATTAATAGGCCCCGCCACATCGGATACGATTGAAAAACCAAGCCCGTGGTGCGGTTCCGATGCCATGTAAGTCTGTGTAAACTGGCGGCTGGAGGGGTCAACTCCTCCCTCAGCGGGGAATGAAGTTGCATCGCCCTGTATAAATTTGTCGCCCAATGGAAAATCAACCGTCAGATAAGCGGTAACGGGCGCACCCTGCAGTCCTGTCCACTGGCTCCGGTAGCCGGCCTTTGCATCTGTATAATTCTCAATCCCGGCAACAGCAGGGTTTATCAGCAAATAATTAAAAATATACTGCGTGTACTGCGGTTTTTGCTGTGCTGATGCAAATTGATTAAACGACGTAAATAAAACAATTATTAGTAAAGTTCTTTTCATCTATCTATAAGATATTTACCACACGAGCCGATAAATTTTAAAGTCTGCTATTAGGTTTTTAATACAATTGGTGTCAACTTTCAGGCGCAACATGGTTACTTGCCGTCACCTGATATTCCTTAACCAAATGACGAATATACCTTTTATCAGCATCTGTTGTATAAGTTTATTGTGCAATTTAAGTAAAAAATAAGGTTTTTATTTATTCCGCGTAATTTATGCCCCGCCGGGCGGCACAAATAATATCATGCACAAATCGTGCCGCGCGGTTTTGTGGTAAGAACGTGTGGGAGCACTCAATTAGTATTGAATAACCTCCCCCCCTGCTTTTACCTGATGATCGCCACAAAACCCGACAATGGCGTCATTCCGTTTTGTAAATTAATGATATAATAATAAGTTCCTGTAGGAAGCTGTGTACCTTTATAGGTTCCGTCCCAGGGAATGGTGTAACCGGTAGAAGTATAAACCTTCTGCCCCCACCGGGTGAATATATCAACAGAACAATTTATAAATAAATCAAGGAATTTAATGTCCCAGGTATCGTTAATGCCATCGCCGTTGGGCGTAAAAGTATTGGGAATGACGATTGACTGCTCTGTCGGTGCAATGGTGAGCGTCCCGTCAATATAGCTGATGGTGTAGTTGGTCGACGATGCGCCCGTAACCGTTATAGGATATTGCCCGACCGGCGAAAATGTTGTGGCCGTAGTGGCCAGCAAGGGCGGGGTTGTTAAATTAGCCACGGTCTCAAAATTTACAAAACCCACATAAGTGGCCGTCAGGGGTGGATTCAGCGTGGCAAAAGTCTTGCTTTTATCATCTGCTATGATGGCTAAAAGTGCCGGGGTTACCGTGCTCACCGGCATAAGCAGGTCAACTTCAGTTGCGCCCGGACTCGTTACTTTTATATTGCCTGAATAAGGGCCTACCGGCGTGACAGCCGCCAGGCGTATGTAAACGGTTTGTGCCGAAACGTTGCCGCCCGAACCGACGGTAACGGTGGCGCTAAAGTTTACATTATCTGTACTGAGTTCAAATCCTGTTGGGGGTGTAACTAAAATCCCGGAGGTCAGGGTTGTACCGGAAACGCTGAACGCCTCTGAGGGTGAGGGCGTCCCGTATTGGGTAGTCAGCGGATTCAAAGTACCGGCGGCAGCCACCGCAGTTGGCGGGGTTGGATCGACGGTGATGGTAAATGTTTCCGGCGCACCGGTGCATCCGGTAACCGTGCTGCCCGGCGTAACGGTCACCGTAGCAATAACAGGGCTTGCGCCGGGGTTAATAGCGGTAAACGCAGCGATATTGCCCGTCCCGCTGGCGGGAAGTCCGATAGCGGGGGTATCATTCGTCCAGGTAAAAATATCGCCGCTGCCTGTAAAATTTACCGCCGTGGTTGTAAGTCCGTTTGCCGTAACCTGGCCCGTGATGGTATTGACTGTGGGCAGATCGTTTACAACGCCGGCAACGGCAACATCCTGGCTCGTAGCGCCGGGCGAGCTAAGGGTAACATTGCCCAAAATGGGGCCCGGCGAAGCCGTGGCCGCCGATCTTACATACACAACCGTATTGTCTACATCGCCACTTGATTGGGTGATGATAACTGTATTGCCAAAGCCACTTGCAGCACTGAGCGATATCTCGAATCCCGGCGGCGCAGTCGCAACAACATTCGCCGCCAGATCACTCCCAAAAACGGTAAACTGTTCGACATCAGGACTGCCGGATGCATTACCGGCACAAGCGGAAATAACCCCGGTGACGGCGCCGGCAACGATGGTAGGGCTGGTTGCCTGCGCAGGATTTACCGTAATGGTAAATGTAACAGGGGTGCCCGCGCAAGGCGTGGCGGGTACAATAAAATCGCCGAGTGAATACGGGTACAAACCTACCTGTACCGTTGCTACAACCGCATCAGTGGCCGTGCTGATAACCGAAACCGTGCCCGGTGAGTTATCGTTTGTGACGTACACTTCGCTGCCATCGGCGGTTACGGATATCCCCGTCGGCATACCGGCTACATTTATCGTTTTAACAACCTGGTTTATCTTCGTGTCGATCACGTCGACGGCGCCGTCGGTACTGCAGCCCACATACAAAAACTTGCCGTCGGGGCTAATGGCCGCTCCGTAAGGCCTGTTGCCTGTGGGTATGGTCGCTACCACGGTATTGGTTGCCGCGCTGATCACCGAAACACTGTTATCCATTTGGTTGGCGGTATAAACAAAACTGCCGTCAGGGCTAACCACCACCTGTACCGGGTCGGCGCCAACCGTGATGGACTTTATGATCGTATTGGTTGATGTGTTAACGACTGAAACTGTTCCCAGGGGTGAATTTCCGACATAAAGCAGGTTTGCGGCGGGGCTTAAAGCAAGGAAATAAGGTTGTGTAAAACCGCTTATCGTGCCGGTTACCTTGTTGGATAATGCCGCTATTACAGAAACGGTACCGTCGGCAATATTTGTAACGTATACCAGGCTGCCATCCCTGCTTATCGCAACGGCGCCCGGCGAATTACCTACCGGGATGGTTGCCACTATCGTATTGCTAACCGGGCTGATGACCGATACATTGTTTGAACTTTCGTTGGCGATATACACCAGGCTGCCCGCGGGGCTTACGGATATTGCCCCGGGCTGCTCGCTCAGCGGGATTGTCGCCGTCACCACATTTGTCATGGTATTAATGATCGAAATACTATTCGCGCCATAGTTTGCGATATAAGCATAGGCTGCGGGCTCCGGAGTAACCGTAATCGTAGCCGTTACCGGCGTGCTGCCATTGTTTATCCCCTTAAAAGAAGCGATGTCGCCTGTGCCATTTGCGGCAAGGCCGATACCCGGCGTGTCGTTTACCCAGCTATAGGTACTGCCCGTCCCCGAAAATGCAATAGGTTTGGTTAACAAGCCCGCTGTAACTCCCTGGCTGGTAACCGCAGCAACAGCAGGCGCCATATTAACAACCCCTGTTACAGTAACATCCTGGCTGGCAGCGCCGGCCGAGGTTAGCTGTACTTTACCGGATATCTGACCAACCGGGGCCGAAGCTGCCGAACGCACATAGATCACCGTACTGTTTACCGAACCGCCTGCCGGGCTAAGCGTTATGCTGCCACTGTACCCGCTTGCCGGAGATAACGATATTTCGAATCCGCCACCTGGCGGAGCCGCTGCCGTTATGGCCGAAGCCAGGTTATTGCCCGCAACGGTAAACTGCTGAACGTTAGGACTGACAGCTGCCGACCCCGCGCATGCCGAAATAACGCCGCTTAAAGGGCCGGCGGTTATCGATGGCGTTGAAGCGGCTGTTGGATTGACCGTTAGGATATAGGTTTCGGGCGTGCAGCCAATCCCTCCGCTAATAAAATTGCCATGTGAGTTGGGGCCCGACCCCACTTTTATTGTGGTCGTCGGCAGGTACGTGGCCGTGTTAAAAACAGAAACGCTGTTGATGTTGGCATCCGCCGTATATAAATAGGCCCCGTCCGGCGTCACCGACAAGCCATACGGTTCAGTGTCCGTTGAGATGGTGCCGCCAACCATATTGGTTGAAGTATTTATAACCGAAACCGTGTTCGACCCGGCATTTCCAACATAAACCAGGCGGCCGTCCGGGCTTATCGTTATGCCAAATGGAGCCGGGCCAACATTGATGGTGGCAGTTACTTTATTGGTCGCCGTATTGATGACCGTTACCGTGTTTGAACTGTAGTTTGTTGTGTAAACCCAGCGGCCATCCGGGCTTATGGTGATTCCGGATGGTTCCTGGCCGACTGCAACCGTTGCTATAATGGCGTTTGTTGCCGTGCTTATAACCCATACCAGGTTTTTCAACTCATTTGTCACATACAGCTTGCTGCCGTCGGGGCTTACGGCTATCGCAAATGCTTCCGTTAAAACGGTAATGGTTGATATAACGGCATTGGCTTTGGTATCGATAACCGATATGGAAGCCTGACCGGTGGCGTAAACGCGGCTGCCGTCGGGGCTCACCACCGCGTTGTTGGTAAAGCGTCCTACCGGGATGGTGGCAACAACGGTATTGGTAGCCGTGTTGATCACCGAAACCGTGCTCGGGATTGAATTTGTCACATACACCCGGCTGCCATCCGGGTTTACCGAAACGGATATCGGCCCCTGGCCTACAGTGATCGTGGCGACGACCAGGTTGGTAAGTGTATTAATAACCGAAACCGTGTTATCGCCCCCATTTGCAATGTAAGCGAACGAGGCGGAAGTGGCGGTAATAGTGGCCTTAACGGCGATGCTGCCGTTATTTACCGCTGTAAAAGGGGCTATGTTACCCGTCCCGCCGGCGGGCAGGCCTATCTGCGGCGAATCATTTGTCCAATTATAAATACAGGCAGTGCCGGGGAAATTAATCGCAGTAGTTAGTTGTCCGTTGCTTACGGTTTGCGCGGTCTGTCCAAAAACCTTCGAAAACAAAAAAAAGATACAGAAGCTTACAATTTGTAGTTTCCTTTTCATGCTTTAGGGCCGGTTTATTTGGCTATACGTATACTATGGGACAAGTGCGACAAACCCCGATAGTAAATCGGGCGTTTTACGGGTTGATAATATCGTAATAAGTTGCTTATTTTCAAAGGCATTCAAAAATGCTTCGCGACTTCGATTCCGGCTTTTTTCATGGCTGACTTTTGACTTAAATTTGGGCGTATCCCCGGCTGGTAGCAGGATCGCGCGTTCCGCTCGCAAGCACATGACATTATCCGCCTAAAGGCAGACCGTATCCGCCGCAATCGTTAATGCGATGCGCCGTGATATTCTTAGCGTTTGCCCCTTTAAATAGCAAAGCCTGCCCGCCATCTGGCGGGCAGGCTTTGTCTTTTTTCTTACATTTCGTTACTGTAGTCAAAGACTACCAGCATAGTCGTCCGAAGTTACAAACTTCGAACAGTGTTCCGCACAAACTGCGGACAGCCGGAATAACACCGGCCACAGGCTAACGACGTAAATTTTTACATCCAAAGTCAATAGCTTTCCATTTTTTCAATTTGTTATTTACTCTTTTGTAAATCCACGGGTCGTTAATTAATTTGACAATGCTGTCATTAATTTTCAGCGAATTATATACATTATTCTTGTCATCAAATAAATCCAATTTTGTTATATGTTTATCGACTGAATTTCTAACATATATGAAGGGAAACGAATGTTCCTTATAATTTATAAATTTTTTGATTACCACTCCATCAAAAGAATGATGGAGGTAAAGACCGAAGGCATTGCACAAAGCCTGTTTTCTATTTGGAGTGATAAAATATATAAAAGAAAAAAATAACAAACCAAACAAGAAGTATTTAAAATAACTCATGGGATTTAAAATTTGTTAATAACGAGGCCTGATAGAATCTAGTAAAAGTAAAAAAAGGATTGGTATTGCATAGGTTTTCGTGTCAGAAAGCGTCGCTCCAAGTTTAACCGGATTTTCCTCTACACCCGATTCACGCGCGAGTATGCAGCGCAAAGGCCAAAGGCGCGGCGTACTCGTGCGCCGCCGCACAGCCCCACGCTGCATACTCAGCGCGAGGTTTGGGCAAGTGCTCATTCCTGTGGTCCGCGCAAACTAAGGACAGCTGGTTTCACCGCCCCGTTCGGCACACCACCAAACTACTCTATTTTTTGTGTTTGGGTAATATCTTGTCGTGAATGGTGCTTGTACCAACGACAAACTTCCCATGACGGCGTTCAGGATCG